>Ga0307380_10002063_pt1 | contig 28790 bp, 20 predicted proteins | sample UN3MG_FD_202239 | JGI IMG/M metagenome (GOLD analysis project Ga0307380, IMG submission 202239) | Soil microbial communities from Risofladan, Vaasa, Finland - UN-3 | ecosystem: Environmental > Terrestrial > Soil > Coastal area > Acid sulfate soil | place: Finland: Risofladan, Vaasa | collected... | reverse complement strand
TTTCTTTATTGTATGGACAAAAATCTATTTGGTTTGGAATTCCATCGCCATCAGTATCTCCAAAATCTAAATAATCGACAATGTCAGGGCAACCGTCATCATCCTCAAACCTATTATAATTTTCTCGCTCATAAGGACAATTATCTTTTGAATCAGGAATTGAGTCATAGTCAGAATCAATTAAACCAGGAGAGTCAAATCCTAAATTTTCTGGACATCCATCCCAATCCAGATATCCATTAATATTCTCTGGCAAATCAATACAAACATCCCATCTATCATCAACTCCATCCCCGTCAGTATCGGGAAATTGATATGTTGTCAAGGTATCAGAAACACTATCAGGACAGCCGTCATCGTCTTCAAATTGGTTATAAGTTTCGCTTGCATCAGGACATTCATCAAGATTATCCGAAAGTCCATCTTGGTCATTATCTCTCAAAGAAAATATATCATCTGGGCAACCATCTTTATCATCAATTCCATTGAATGTTTCAGGCTGATTAGGACAAAGATCTAGAAAATCAGCAAATCCATCATTATCAGAATCAGCTGTATTTTTTCCATCATATGGAGCTGAGTCAGCACACCCGTCTTCGTCTTCAAATTGATTGTAAGTTTCTTTTACAGTTGGACAATCATCGATGTGATCTTGAATTCCGTCACTATCAACATCATACCATAGAACAAAGCCTGAAGGGCAACCATCAATATTAATTCCATTTTGTGGATCATAATCTTCCAAAAGATGAGGACATCTATCCACATTATTTGGGACTCCATCATTATCATTGTCATTTATTCCAGCTGCATATGTGCTACCTGGCAACATGCTAATCGTTGAAACGAGTAAAAGTAAAATTCCTACTATATGATATAGTCTCATTCTCTCAGACCTCTAATAATCAGGACAGCCATCTAGGTCTCTGTCGCCATCATAGTCTTCAGGTTGTAGAGGGCAGGAATCTTTATCGTTGATAATATTATCCAAATCATAGTCGTGTACAAATCGGTCTTGTTCTGGAACGGCATCTGGGCAACCATCGTGATCATCATATTTGTTCCAAACTTCAGGAGCAGTTGGACAAGAATCTACTGAATCGTTATACCCGTCTCCATCAGAGTCGATTCTAGTGGGACTGGTTGATTTTGCACCTTCTACATCAGGGCAACCATCCCAATCAGTAATATTATTGTAATTCTCAGGCACAGTGATGCATTGATCTTTTCTATCTTCAATTCCATCACCGTCAGTGTCTGGGAACTGATAAGGTGTCACGTCTTCCACGACACTGTCAGGACAGCCGTCATAATCTTCGAATCTATTGTAATTTTCTGGGTGTTGAGGACATTGATCAAGTACATCAATAATTCCATCTCGGTCACTATCAAGGGTTGGGTTTAATTTATCAGGGCAACCGTCATTGTCAAGATAATTATTAAACGTCTCTGCTTGCCCAGGACATAAATCTATGTTATCAATTATACCATCGCCATCAGTATCAGAAGTAACTGTATAATCAGCGACATAGTCTGGACAGCCGTCTAAATCTAAGAATCTATTATAGGTCTCTGCTACAAGAGGACATTCATCTACATCATCCATGATACCATCATTATCTGCATCTCCAACAGAATCATAAGCTACAGCATCAGGGCATCCATCATCATCTTGGAATTTGTTATATCTCTCTCCAATTGTTGGACATTGATCTCTATAATCTGGTATCCCGTCATAGTCTGAATCAGATACTTGATTCACAGTTACACCAGAAATTTCAGGACAACCATCAGTGTCAAGAAATCCATTAAAGTTCTCTGGCTCATCAATGCATGCATCCCATCTGTCTTGGATTCCATCACCGTCCGTGTCTGGGAATTGAAAAATAGAAAGTTCATTTACAGTAGAATCAGGACACCCATCAAAGTCCTCGAATTTATTATAATTTTCAGGTTCATGGGGACAATCATCAATGTCATCTAAAATTCCATCTCTATCACTATCTAAAGTTGGATTCAATTTATCCGGACAACCGTCTGAATCTATGTATCCATTAAATGTTTCAGGTTGTGTAGGACAAGAATCCAAATCATCTCTAATTCCATCTCCGTCAGTATCTGCTACAAATTTATCATCTGCAATTAAATCAGGACATCCATCTAGATCCTCAAATTTGTTATAGGTTTCTGAAACATATGGACAGGCATCCTCATTATCTAAAATTCCATCGTGATCAATATCATTTGTTATTGTATAATTTACTATGTCTGGACAGCCATCATCATCTTCAAACCCGTTAAAATTTTCACGTTCTAGTATACATCTATCAATAGAATCTGGAATTGAGTCATAATCAGAATCTAACCGTTGCTCCCCAGATGGACTAGCTGAAAGTTCTGGGCATCCATCTTTATCAAGAATTCCATTGAAATTCTCTGGCTCATCAATGCACGCATCCCATCTATCTTGAATCCCATCACCATCAGTGTCTGGGAATGTGTAGGATTTTTCATCTTCAGATATAGTATCAGGACAACCATCATCATCTTCGAATCGATTATAGTTTTCAGGCATATCTGGACATTCATCTATGTCATCAGAGAGACCATCTCTATCACTATCCCTAAGATTTAAAACATTATCTGGACAACCATCTTTATCATCAATTCCATTGAATGTTTCTGGTTGAGTAGGACAAAAGTCAGAATAATCAAAAATGCCATCACCGTCAGAATCCTTGATGGTAGTGCCACCTTCTGAAAATGAGTCAGGACAGCCATCATCATCTTCGAATCTATTGTAATTTTCTCTTACGGTTGGACAATCATCAACATGATCCTCAATTCCGTCATAATCTGCGTCATACCACGGAACAAAGTCTGCTGGGCAACCATCTATGTTGTAGCCATATTCAGGATTGTAGTCTTCCTTTTGGGAAGGACACTGATCTACATTATTGGGAATTCCATCACCATCATCATCATTTGTCTCAAGTGCATATACACTACTTTGAAGGAAACCAATTGTTGAAACAAGTAAAACAAAAAATCCTAAAATTAGAAAATTTTTCATTTCAAGTCCACCTAAGAGTCCGGACAACCATCAGTATCTCGATCTCCGTCATAATCTTCTGGTTCCAGTGGACACAAGTCATTATCATTAATAATATCATCTAGATCTGCATCATGTTTGTATCGTGATTGTTCTGGAACAATATCTGGACAACCGTCTTCATCGTAATATTTATTCCAAGTTTCTTTGTCGTTTGGACATTGATCTAGTAGATCATCTATTCTATCACCATCAGAGTCAATAGAACCATTTCCAACTGGAAGGACATCAGGACAACCATCATAATCTACGTATCTGTTCCAATTTTCCATCTGTGTTGGACAAAGATCCATTACATCTGCAACGCCATCGCCATCAGAATCAGGTAAGGTTGTGTTAGTTTCTGGGCAACCATCTTGATCTTCTAATCCGTTATAGGTTTCAGCATCAAATGGACATGTATCTAAGGTATCACCAATACCATCATTATCAGAATCTACTATTAATGATTCTACAATCTGGTCTGGGCAACCATCAGAATCTCGGAATTGATTATAAGTTTCAGGAGATTGTGGACATGCATCTATTGCATCAGGTACTCCATCTCTATCTCTATCAGCACTTGGAATATAGCTATCTGGACAACCATCTCTATCTAAAATACCATTAAATGTTTCAGGTTGATTTGGACAATGATCTACAAGATCATAAATTCCATCACCATCAGTATCTGCTCTGTTCTTTCCATCCACTACAGAATCAGGACAACCATCTTCATCTTGAAAATTGTTATAGATTTCAGGAACCGTTCGACATTCATCAATATCATTTGCAATTCCATCAAAGTCAGAATCACCAATAGTTAAATAATCTATGAAATCTGGACAACCATCTTCATCTTCGAATCCATTGTATCGTTCTCTTTCCAGCAAACATTTATCCACACTATCTAAAATGCCATCAAAGTCAGAATCGTTCTCTAGAGTATCATCTGGACAACCATCATTATCAACATATCTATTCCAAGTCTCCGGTTGTGTTGGACACAAGTCTGAAGAGTCCATAATCCCATCGCCGTCAGAATCTATCATCGCAATATCTGGACAACCATCATGATCGTTATATCCATTAATAGTTTCAGGCTCTAATGCACATTTATCCAGTAAATCAAGAATTCCGTCTCCGTCAAAATCTAAAACAGACAGACCATCAACATAATCTGGGCAACCATCTTCATCTTGAAAATTATTATACGTCTCCTTTACTGATGGACATTCATCAAGTGAATCAATTACTCCATCTAGATCTCTATCAGTTGGTGATTCAGTATCAGGACAACCATCTCTATCAAAAAATCCATTGACTGTTTCTGGTTGAGTAGGACAGGAATCAGCAAAATCAAAAATTCCATCACCGTCAGTGTCTGGTGATTCAGCAGTTTGGTTGACATAATCAGGACAACCATCAACATCTTTGAAATTATTATAATTCTCTTTTACTGTTGGACATTCGTCAATACTATCAAAAATTCCATCAGAGTCTGAATCCCTATCAACAGAGTAGGGTGGAAAATCAGGACAACCATCAAAATCTTCATATCCATTATATCGCTCAGCAGTTTTTGGACAAAGATCATCCTCATCCAAAACGCCGTCATTATCAGAATCATTATAGATTCCTAAAATAGGGCCTGAATCAGGACAACCATCATAGTCGGCGTATCTGTTAAAAGTTTCGGCTTGTTTAGGGCAAATATCAAATCTATCTGCAATACCGTCACCATCTGCATCGGAAAAATTTGAATCCAATGCAGTGTCAGGACAACCATCAGCATCTAAATATCCATTAAAAATTTCTGGTTGGGTAGGACACACATCAATTTTATCTTGTAACCCGTCGTTATCAGAGTCAACAAATTCAGAATCAATTACACTGTCAGGACAGCCATCGTCATCTTGATAACGATTATAAATTTCAGCTTTTAATGGGCAAGAATCAAGACCATCAATAATTCCATCTCTATCCCTATCACTTGTCATTCCAAAGCTATCAGGACATCCATCTCTATCTAAAATGCCATTAAATATTTCAGGTTGATTAGGACAAGAATCAACCAAGTCTATAAATCCATCACCATCAGTGTCTGCAACTTCTGAACCAGTTTCTGGGGAATTATCAGGACAACCATCATAGTCTTCAAATTTATTATAATTTTCTTTTAGATTTGGACATTTATCTATGTGATCTTCTATTCCGTCATAGTCCTCGTCGTACCAAGGAACAAAATTTGAAGGGCACCCATCAATAGCTCCTTCATAATCTTCTTGAAGATTTGGACATGAGTCTATCTCATCTAAAACCTCATCGCGATCAAAATCATGAGCTGCAAACGTAGGAGCTAGCGGAACACTCGTTATCGTGGTTATAAGCAATACTAGGAATGCTACAAAATACTTTGGCTTCAACTTACAAATTTACCCCTAAGATCCAGTTATTAAACCTCACTCCCAATTGGTGGAAATTTGGGATCAAATTTGAGAATAAATTTTGTAATTTATATAAATCCAGATCACTTTAAGTAAACCAAAATTGGATTTTATTATATGAGTTGCTCCGGCGAAACAGTTGAGGAAGATCAGATAATTCAGATCAAACCAATGGTTGCACAGCAGTTAAAAAATGCAAAGTATGGTGTAGCCGATCATTCTACGGTAGCACTTTGTCATTGGACTAAAAAATCATTCAAGAATGAAGGAGATTGTTACAAACACAAGTTTTATGGAATTTTGACACATAGTTGTATGGAATTTTCTCCTGCAGGTATGTATTGCGAAAATCGATGCGTATACTGCTGGAGACCAATGGAATTTTATGAATCAATGAAAATGGAGGCTGAAAATGTAGCTGAGCCTGAGGACATAATGTCAAAGTTAATGGAAGAACGAAGAAAACTGATCGTTGGACATTATGGAGATGATAGAAGTGATAAAAAAAAATTGGATGAATCTCTAAAACCAAGTCATTACGCAATTTCCTTGTCCGGAGAACCTACAATGTATCCCAAGCTTCCTGAACTAATAAAATATCTAAAGTCCCTAAAAGAAACCAAGTCAATTTTTCTAGTAACCAATGGACAAGAACCAGACATGATTGAAAAATTACAAAAAGAAGATGCATTACCAACTCAATTGTATTTGTCCACAAATGCCTCAGATTATGAATCCTTTTTAAAAATAAACAAACCAAGATATGATGACTCATGGGAAAGATGGAATAAAACCCTAAACATGTTAAAGACTTTAGATACAAGAACTGTACTTCGAATCACCTTGATAAGGGATTTTAATACTCATAAAGAAATGGTCTCCGCCTTTGCTAAAATGTTGGAACAATCTAGTCCTCATTTTGTTGAAATAAAATCCTACATGCACATTGGTCGTTCAACAAATAGACTAGATCGTGAAAATATGCTAGAAATGGATGAGGTAAGAAAATTTAGTGAAGATGTGGCAAAAAAAAGTAATATTTTTTCAATTATGGATGAAAGTTTTATTTCAAAAATTGTAGTGTTGCAAAACAATAAAAGAAATATTGATAGATTTATCCCTACTTATCTAAATACCAATTAGAAAATTTTTTCAGAGCTTGGAATCTATGAGATACTTTAGTTTTTGATTGTGCAAAGGTTTTTGTAGATTTTGAAGGGATGAAAATTGGATCATACCCCCAACCAAATCCAATAATTGATTTTGAAATCTTTCCATTTACTTTGGATTCAAATGATTCATGATTTTTTCTATCGTAAAATGAAATTATTGAAACGAATTTTGCTTTTCTGTTTTGTTTTAGAAGTTGTAAGATACCTTTGTTTCCAATTGTCTTAAAAACATACGATGAGTATGGACCAGGAAATCCACTAAGAGAGTCGATATAGAGTCCATCATCTTCAACTATAATTGGTTTTTTGCATTTTTGGAATGCTTGTACAGCTTTGTTTTTAGCAATTTCTTTTAATGAATTCGATTGAATTTCTTCTAATTTGCATTTAAAAAAACCTAGATTAATTCCAAAATCATCAAGAATATTTTTTGCTTCTTGGAATTTATGATTATTCGAGGTAGCAAAAAAAAGATCAAATGACTGTGGCATATCGACCTCTACTCTCAATTTCTGATACTAATTTTTTAATTTGTAGATATTTTGCAGTTCCAACCACTAATTTGTATCCAATCAAAAAGTTTTTCCAAGATTGTTTCATTATTATAGCATGTGCACTGTTTAGAATTTCTTTGATTAATCTCAAATCTACTGCGTGATCTTCTGGTTTAATGGTTTTAATCGATAAACCAAAATCAACTACAAAGACCTTATTTTGGAAAAAAATAAAGTTTGAAGTGGTCAAGTCACCATGCATAATTCCATTTTTATGCATTAATCCTACAAGTTTTCCCATTTGTTTTGATAATGAAATTATTTTAGGGTTGGATAAATCATGAATTGGCTTTCCAGGTATTTGTTGCATGATTATCGATTTTTTTTCTAAATTAACAAAAAACACAAGTGGTGTAGGGATTCCAAAGGATTTTACCTCAGAAATTGTTTGAGATTCCTTAATGGTCCTTTGTTTTCTTAGGTTGGAATCAAGAATTTGATTACGATAATGTTTAGCCTTTCTTATTTTTAGAATAGCTCTTGAATTCTTCCATTTTGTAATATAGATATCTGCTTCTGCTCCCTTTTTTATTAGGTTCATTAAAGATTAGAAAATTGTTTCATAATTTAGAAGTTGTTGATAAACATACAAATCTCTCCACAATAGTATTGGTTCATGGATGAAGGAGAAAAAAGACTAAAACAAGAAGATTGTAGTGAAGATAATTTAGGTTCAGGGATTCTTACTTTGACAAATAAAAGATTGGCCTTTGATAAAACAAGTTCTAGAATAATGGATTTTTCGAAACGTTTTGGAGATACCATATTTGAAGTGGAACTAAAAAATATTGTAAAAGTGTGGAAAGAAGGAAGACTTATGAAGAAAGTTTGTCTTACTGCTAAAACTGATAATGATGAAAAAACATTCAAGTTTGGAGTATTCAGTACCAAGGATTGGTTAAAAAATATCGAGTCCGCAATAGAGAATAATAAAATTCAATAATTCACTTTTACTGAATCTAATCTCCAAGATTGCGTGACAAAAGTATTCTCTAAAGAAACTCCTTTTTTAATTTGACTTTCCAAAAGTCCTGTCCAGCAAATTTGACTGCCACAATCACCCGCAAATTTCAGAGGAGCTATAAAAAATTTACATCCATGACGTTTACATACTTCTTTTAACATTTCAGATAACCTTTTGTTAGCTGCAACACCGCCAACAATGAGTAATTCTTTTTTTTCAGTAAATGACAAAGCACGCTCAACTGTTTCACTAATCATCGCAAATGCTGTTTCTTGCAAAGAAAAACATGCATCAGCTTTGCTTTTTGGTACAATTGATTTTGCTGCAGATAGTAAACCTGAAAATGAAACATCGTTTCCTTTTACAGAATATGGTAAGATAACATATTTTGTTGAAGTGTTTGCAAGGTTCTCGATGTTTACTCCACATGGAGAAGCAAACCCCATGGATCTTCCAAATTGATCAAGAAGTTGTCCTAAGGTAATATCTAGAGTCTCTCCAAAGACTCTCCATTGTTTGTTTAGAAATGCAAGAATCATGGTATGACCACCTGAAACTAAAATAACTAGGGGGTTTTTTGCACCAGTTAGAAGTTTTCCTAAGTCTATATGCCCTATTGCATGATTTACAGGATAAATTGGAATTTTATAGTAAGATGCTAAGGTGCGAGCTATAACGGCACCTACTCTCAGACAAGGACCAAGACCAGGTCCTGCAGCATAAGAAACAATGTCTATATCAGTTATTGCGACTTTTGCCTCATGAAGACATTCAGATAATACTTCTGAACTGTTTTCAATATGATGCCGTGATGCCTCTCGAGGATGAATACCTTCACCCCCAGGTGGGCGATATATTTTCCTAATATCAGATAATATTTTTCCGTGTTTTCCATTTTTTTTTATAATTGCACATGAGAAAGTGTGTGCAGTACTTTCAACCCCTAATCCAATCAAGCTAACCACGACTTAATGTTGATACGATTTTAATCACATCCCCATGTTTTAGTTTGTGATCTCCTCCAATTCTTTGTTTTGTTTTACAGTCAATTGCATGCAAAAATCCTTTGGCAATGTCAGCATGAATCAATTCAGCAAGATCCTTTGCAGTAGAGTTCTCAGGTAATAGTTTTGCGTCAGGTAAAACATCGCCGTCCTTGTTTGTTAATTTGGTTTCATCTTCGACTGGAAATACCACAATAAATTTCAGAGAGTCAAACACTGCCATGTTTAGAATTTTTTGTATTCCAGTAGATTTAATTTTTGAAAAAACTGTTTTAACAACTTCTAAAGCTTTTTTTTGTTGAGGTAAAATTTCCTTGTTTTCTACAATAGAGAAATCTTCATCACCAGGTGAATAATTTATCATTCCTCCTTTCGAAGCTTTACGTAACAGTAATTCTGTTTCTGCACTACACAGAACCACATTAGTATCAGGAATTTTTTTGATTATATCAAGATCTTTACAGAGGTCTGCCTTGTTTGCAGCAATTATTATTGGTTTTGTGTTTTTTCTAAGTTCTTTTACGAAAATTTGGATATCAGAATCTGACCATTCCTTTGGATTTTTTGAAATTAAATTTAGTTTTTGTAATACATCTGAAACTTGATAATCTTTAATTCCCAAACCAGTAAACCTTTTTGCAATACCATCAGTTAATTTAGCTCTTTTTTGATCAATTTCCCTAGTAATTTTATCCCATTCTCTTTGAAGTATATTTACAAACCACTGATCAAATTCATTTTGAACAAATTCTATATCTTCAAGGGGATCATGTGTTCCTATAGGAATGGGTTGTCCTTGAATATCCGTTGTGCCTGCAATATCAACTACATGAATAAGAATTTCCGCTTGTCTTGCATCATCCAGAAATTGATTTCCTAACCCCTTTCCTTCATGAGCACCAGGAACTAATCCTGCAACATCAATTAGTTTTATGGGAATAAAACGAATTTTGTTTACACACAAGATATTGTTGTGTGGAATATCAAAATAACCACAAGCACAGTCAGATGTGACATATGCTACCCCAATATTGGGCTCTATTGTCGTAAATGGGAAATTTCCTATTGGAACTGGTGTTTCAGTTGCAGCGGAGAAAAATGTTGATTTACCAACATTTGCCTTTCCCAGTAGCCCAATTTGCATAAACGGCAGAAAAGGGATTGTACATATTAGTATTGCAGAAATTGTTTAATGTAGTTTATTCTAAATTCATTGTATGTCTTACGTAATTACCGGAAATCCTGGTGTAGGAAAACATACCATATCAAAGGAAATCAGTAAGTTAGTAAATATGGAAATAATTGATATCAACAAAATCGCACAAGAATTTGAGTTATTTGAAAAGAATGAAGAAACTAATGATGTAGATGTTTTAAAATTAGGACAAATAATAAGAGAAAATTTTGCACATCCTGTTTTGTTTGTAGGTCATCTGGCTCCCTATGTGTTATCATCAGATAAAATAAAACAGGTTATTGTATTAAGAAAAAATCCCTATGACCTGATTCCAATCTACCAGGAGAGAGGATATTCAAAAGAAAAAATTAGAGAAAATTCAGGAAGTGAAGCCCTTGGAATAATCCTGCACGATGCAATTACTCAGTTTGGTCCTGAAAAAACTTTACAAATAGATGTCACCTCACAAAGCGTTCCACAAGCAGTAAAAAAAGTAATGGATGCCTTGACGGGAGAAATTAAAACCGAAGATGTTGACTGGTTAACAATAATTTCTGAAAAAAATGATTTAAAGGAATTTTTTGCTTATTAATTTAATAGAACCTTTGCTTGGAAATACTTGATTGTTTGAAATTTTAAAAACTGATTTAGCTGGAAGGATTGGAGTAATTAATACCAACCATGGAAAGATAGAGACACCTGCATTTGTACCTGTTATTCATCCTGTAAAACAAACAATTCCTTCAAAGAAAATTAAAGAAATAGGATTTGATCTAGTAATTACAAATGCCTACATTACTAGAAATCATTACGGCGATGATGCAATAAAGAGGGGAATTCACAAAATAATTGATTTTGATGGGGCGGTTATGACAGACTCTGGTGGATATCAAGTTCTTGAATATGGGGATGTGGATGTTTTACCCCCAGAAATGGCAAATTTTGAAAAAGGAATCTTGACTGATTTTGCAATACCATTGGACAAACCAACTGGGTACGGACTAGCAAGGAAAAAAGCAGAAGCATATGTTAACCATACTCTAGAGGTTTCAAAAACAACATTACAAAATAAAGAAGACAATGGGCAGATTTGGATTGGGCCCATTCAAGGTGGAGAGCATTTTGACTTGGTAGAAAAGTCTACAAAATCACTGGTGGGTATGGGTTTTAAGATGTTAGCTTTGGGAAGTCCAGTTGAATTCATGGAATCTTATGAGTTCAAATTATTAGCTCAGATGATAGTATCTGCAAAAAAACAAATGCCGTACTCTATTCCCCTGCACCTATTTGGAGCAGGTCATCCATTAACAATTCCTTTTGCAGTAGCACTTGGATGTGATACTTTTGATTCGGCATCCTACATGTTGTATGCCAAACAAGATAGATACATTACTGATGATGGGACTAGGTATCTCTCAGATATTTCGGTTTTTCCTTGTAATTGCCCAATTTGCTGTAAATACACACCTGATGAATTACGTCAATTAAAAGGCCAAGAAAAAATTAATGAAATTGCAATACATAACTTACATGCAATAAAACTGGAAGTTGATAGGGTAAAGCAGGCAATTTACGAAGGAAGATTATGGGAATATGTCATGAAAAAGGCAAGGGCTCATCCTAAATTATTTGAGATGATTGAGATTCTTGTAAGCAATTCAAACATGTTGGCAATATCTACTCCAAAATTTAAAGAAAGAGCAATTTTTCTTTTTGACAAAGATGATCAATATCGACCAGAAGTTAGTTCATATCATGAGATCGTTAGAAGATTCAAAACAAAGAAAAATATTTTAATTATACTAAAAGAGCCCAACATAAAACCGGGATATTTATCGCATGATTATGTATCTCTAAAAAGAAAATTCAAAAATATTGAATCCATTCAAGTTTGTTACTATAATCCACAGTTGGGGTTAATACCAAATGAATTATCAGATGTTTTTCCTGCTGCTCATCATGAAACTGCAAGAGTAATTTTTAATCCAAAAGAATTTTTGGAGTTTGAAAAGACTTGGATTAAATTTTTTGAAAACAATGATTTTTCCGAAATTTATTTTGATAAAAAAGATGATTTTTTGAAAAGATTTACCAAAATTCTACCAAGAGAAATAAAGAAAAAATCTCTTAATTAAAAATAAGAAAAAAATGTGCTGAAAGATACAGTCTATAAGGCTGCGTCTTCTGCCCAGCCGTTAATGAAGACACCGTTTTTGTGAAGAGGTACTGGTTGTCCAGCTGTGTAATTCATTGGTCTCATCCAAAAGATTGACTTTGTTGGGCATACACCAATGCATGCACCATCAGAAATACATCTTTCTGGGTAAAAGACAAATGCTTTACCTCTCTTCCAGCCTTCGACTGGTTTTACTCTAAGGACATCAGGACCAAGGGTTGTACAGATTTCTACACATAGTGCACATCCGATACATCTTTGCTCATCAATGTCTGGAAGTATTGCGATTGGCATTTTATTCAATTCTTTACTGCTTAGTTGCTATTTAAACCATGATTGAATCTCATAACCCTGTTATGAAAATGATCGATAAACAAGACATTTGTCAAAACGACATGTGATCAGACTAGAATATTTTTTAAAAAACAAAAAGATAACGTGTTTAGCACGTTTATTTTCTCATTGCATCGATTTGGCCAGAAGTTACCCAATCGAGTAATTCTGCTGAAGAAGGATTAAGGTCTGCCTTCTTGTTCATAAGATTGTGAACCCAAATCCAATTAATTTGGTTAAGAAGTACTTTATTTCCTTCATCGCCTGCACGAGTTTTTGCTACTAGAGCTTGGTCTTGTTGAGCTATCCACTCATCATAAGATCTTCCCATGAGGATCGAATCTTAGCTTGCGCTAATTAAAGCTTTTGTAGATTCTATATTGTATGTAATGATCGGATGTATCTTGGTAAGGTATTAACATACATTAAAGTCAGTTTATTTCTTGAATGTTAAAGTTTTAGGTTCGGCAAATGAAGTGGGTCGCTCTGGCTTTTTAGTAGATTGTAATGGTACCAAGTTATTAATGGATTATGGAGTTCTGTTTGGAAAGCGAGGTTCTCCCGCACAATATCCATTGCATGTAAAGCCTAAAGATTTGGATGCAATAATTATCACCCATGCTCATCTTGATCACTCAGGAAATGTTCCCTCCTTGTTTGTAAGTGGAAATACTGATGTCTATGCCACACCACCTACCTTTGATTTATCTCGGTTGCTCATTGAAGATATGCTAAAAATCACAAAGGATGCACAACCATTTGGATTACCTGAATTAAACAACATGATGAGAAATGCAAAGGAAATTGAGTATAAACAAAAAATTACCAAAGGAAATGCAACTTTTGAGTTAAGAGAAACGGGTCATGTAATTGGTGGAAGTAGTGTCTTAATTGAATCTGAAAAAAAGAAACTATTCTATACTGGAGATGTAAAAACTCACGGTTCTAGAATGCTTTGTGAAATGGATTTAGATATTGGAGATATTGATCTTTTAATTATTGAAAGTACATATTCTCAAACTGAGCAGAAACCAAGAAAAGAATCCGAAAGAGAGTTAATCGAATTTGCAAATGAAGTTATGGATAGAAAAGGAGTGTTATTTATCCCATCTTTTTCAGTTGAACGTTCTCAAGAGATTGCATGTATCTTAAGAAGTTCCAATTTTAAACACAAAATAATCATGGATGGGATGGCACTCAAAGTGAACGACATAATGTTTCGTCACCCAAGTTATCTTAGAGATCCAGATGTTTTTGCAGATGCAATTAATCGGGCAGTTGCAATAAAAGACCATGATAAAAGAAAACGTGCGATTGAAGAGCCTTGTGTAGTTATCTCTCCTGCAGGAATGCTTGTTGGTGGAAACGCGACATATTATCTTCAGCAATTGTCATTTGATAGCAAAAATGGTATTGCACTGGTGTCTTACCAGGGTGAAGGAACTCCTGGCAAAAAACTTCTTGATACTGGTAAAGTTAACACGAGAGGAAAAGACCTTAACGTTGCAGCTGAAGTTAAACAATTTCAATTTTCTGGACATGCAGATAGAAATGAATTGTTTGAAGTGATTAAGAAAATACAAGGTAATCCTAAGGTATTAACAGTTCACGGAGATACTGAATCTTGTGAGAAATTTTCTCAAGAGATTCATGATCAATTTGGGCTAGATGCCCACGCTCCTTCTGTTGATGAAATCATAACCATTTGAAATGGTTGATTATTGTAAAATTAATTTAGAAAATACCATAAATAGTGGGCAGGTTTTTCTTTGGGAAAAAGATCAGAGTAATTGGTATGGGATTAATGGTCAAAATATTTTAAGAGTGAATGAATTAGGCGAAATTAAGTCATATGCCACACACAAAATGGATTTTTTTAGAGATCAAGATGATCTTGAAAAAATTTTAAAATCAATTTCAAAAGACAGAACAACTAAAAAGGCAGTAAAAAAATATTCTGGACTTCGATTATTGAGACAAGATCCTTTTCAATGTTTTATATCATTTATTGTATCCTCCAATTCAAATATCCAGAAAATAAAAATGTGTCTGGAAAATATTTGTAAAAATTTTGGAGAGAAAGTATTTTTTGATAATAAGGAATTTTTTTTGTTCCCTACACCAAAAATTTTAGCGTCTGCATCAATTCAGAAAATTAAAAAATGTGGTACTGGTTATCGTTCAAGTTTTATTATTGCGGCCTCCGAGATGGTTTATTCTAATAAAATTAATTTTGAATACCTAAAACAATGTGAATACCATCAAGCCAAGGAAATAATTACTCAGGTACCAGGAGTGGGAAACAAGGTTGCAGACTGCATATTACTATTTTCGCTTGACAAGTTAGAAGCTTTTCCATTAGATAGATGGATGATTAGAATCTTAGAAAAATATTATCCTAGTGTTTTTGAATTATCTACTAAAACCATTACACCCAAGCAGTATGAAATACTACATGAAAAAATTATAAAATATTTTGGTCCTTATGCAGGATATGCTCAACAATTTTTGTTTAAAATGGAAAGGGAGAACTACGAAAAAAAATGGTTGTAAACCCTTAAAATGGCAATTACTATGCTGGTTTCTGGGCCTATAGCTCAGCATGGATAGAGTGTTGGACTTCTAATCCAATGGTCAAGGGATCGAAGCCCTTTGGGCCCGCTTTAACAAATTTATTCAGAGAAAATTATTATTATTCTGTGAAAGACATTGAATTTAATTTAAATTCTAAAGAATTTCACCCAAATTCTGAAATCAAAGGCATAATTTCAGTAACCTATCCAGGTAGATACGATGGTGTTGTAATCAATACAACCATTTTGGATTCTAATGAGCACATTATCTACAAATCATACAATGGAAAAAAAATATCCCAAAATGTTTCTCGACTTTTTATCAGCAAAGATGTAATGCCTGAAAATAAAGCTGACTTTTCTGCAATTATTTCATTTGAACCTACAAAATCCCATGAGATTAAATTTAGAGCATCAATAATTGAGCAACATAAAGAAATTGAAAGTCAAATAATTTTTGCGCAGTATTCTATCTAGAATCTACCCTTCTCAATTTTTATTGTCCCTGTCATCCAAGGATGAGGTGAACAGTGATAGGGTATCTCTTGAGGTTCTGTAAAAAGGAATTCAAAAGTTTCTCCGGATTTAATAACTCCAGGTGATTCGAAATCACCGCTGTAAGAGTCAGAAGCTCGGTGATCTGGTGTAACGGTATGTGGTGTATCATCATTGTTGGTCCATCTTACATGGTTGTCTTGTTCAAGGATAATGGTAGGTTTGTTTGGGACATAATTGGGGTTGCCTTCAATAACTGCTCCTGGAACAATATCAATTTCAAAGATTTCTGTAGGTTCTAAAATATGTTCAGAAACTGAGGGTTTTGCCAATGATTCTGGAAGATAAAACCCAGTATAGAAAATTAACCCAACAGATATTCCAACAATTACTGTAATTACTCCAATGCCATATGCATGACTTGATGTTGAGGCGCTCAATGACTTTTTTTCCTCCAGAGTTCTTATAAAGCTTTTTTAGAATTTGGAAAATTAAGGTTTTAGAATATCCGAAGATCCAATGTTTGTATCTCGGTTAACATCAAAACCAGCATCAGCTTGTATTTTTGGAGTTTGAATTTCTGGTGCTATCTCTTTTTTGTCAGAGGATTTATCTGATCCTTCAGGAAGCTTGGTACTATTTGGAACTGGTTGAGGTTCTTGTAACTTTGGTTTCTCTTCGGGTTCTTTAAGTGGTGGTGGAGGAGGAGGATTTTTGGCTTGCGCTAGGCCATATCTGTAGATATGGAAGAATCCAGCAAATACTACCAATATTATACCTATAAAGAACAAGGATATGTTCTTCATTCCCGTCAAGGCTGCATTATATGCTGCAATATTGAGTAAAACTTGGAATGCCAATAATGCAATTAAAACCCAATTAATCCATTTTTCTGAGAGATTAATTACAGCAACTTTTTGAGGTGCGTTTTCTTTGTGAAGTTTTGCTTTTCTTTCGGATTCATTTGCAAGTTTTATCATCATGTAGGTAAATCCAAACCCTAATGGAACTAGTAGAATCATGGTCGAATAGAAGAATACTGGATCAATTACAAGACGCTCAACTAAAGGAATTGTTGTGTCTGGAGAAATATAGAATCCCCAATAAGTTGTGACCATAATTTGGGCAAGTCCTGTAATTCCAAATGCGGTAATCATAGGACGATCCCTCCAAGAGAATTTCTTGTATCTGTCGATAAATGGAATCAAGACTAACGCTATGATAAACATTAGAGGCCATAGTAATCCTGTGACAAACTTGTCATATTGGGTTCTCATAAAAGCATAGATTCCTGTAAGATACCATTCAGGTACCGTTACACCTGGCGGCACAGTAGGTTCAAATTTGAATCCCATATCAATTGGGAAGACACCACCTGTAATCAAAATGGCCCCACCAATTGCCATGACCATTGGCACATCAAAGACCAAAAATCTTGGAAAGTGTACTGCCATTAAACCTAACATTACTATTGGTAAAAGAAATACATGTTGTGCATAAAATCTTAAAACAAAGTCTGAAAATCCACTACCCAACATCGCATCACGCATTACAGGGCCCACTACAGGAATTGAAGTGGTAAGAGACGCTGCAATACTAATTGCAAGTTCTGATCTTTCACTAAATATTACATCATATCCAGTAAATGCCTCAAGAATTGTAATTACACCTAGTATGACACCTGTAACCCATAAAATTTCATTTCGAATCTTGTATCGTCCACTAAAATATTGATAATACATGTGAAGTACAGCTAATAACACCATTGCGTTTGAACCGTGATAGTGAATGTTTCTAATGTGGAATCCAAATGGAACATCATCATTGATAAACTGCACACTATCCCAAGCCCTGTCTAAAATTGGTTGATAGTAAAACATGAGTAATGCTCCAGATATTCCAAGGATTACAAATGTAACAAAGGTAAGCATTCCCAAAAATCCAAATGGACTTACAAATCTTGATGGAAATGAAAATTTAATTGCAGTAAAAATTGATCTGTCTAATCCATCCCATAGCCAATAGAAAAAGGCTGTGACACCTGTTCTTCTACTTAATGAAACGGCCATATCCAATTACTCCATTATCATTCACACCCCACGTTGGGGGCATAATCCATAAAAAGCCATCTGAGGCAATTTCAAAATTTAATTTCGGCAAAGTATTTGATGGTGCAGCTTGAACTGATGCTGGTCCAACAAAGGCTGTTCCAGAAAGCACATCATACATGCTACCATGACAAGGACACTCTCCTCTTTTTCTTCCTTCATCGGGCCAATATTTCCATAAACACCAAAGATGAAGGCATATCATGCTATAACCCCGAAAAGCAGAAATGTCTTTTTTGGAACCACCAAGCTCTTCAGGTAATCTGATGAACTGCCACTTTCGAAAGGCCTCTGCATCAAGTGCTGCATCACCAGTGGAAGGATATGTAATAACTTCTGCATGATTTGTAGGATAAGTATCAATATGAGCTTGAGTGCCATCAGGTAAGATTACAGGTACTTTTTCAAGAGTAGCTGATGATGGGTTTGGCATAAAGTTTCCAAATGGAATAAACGGAGCAAATGCAAGTCCTGTACCTGCAGCTCCAATTAATTTTAAAAAGTCTCGCCTGGATAATCCGCCAGATTTTTGTGTCCCTTGCTCTGACATTCAAGCTGACGTACTCGCCAAATTGCTTATAAACTTTGTTCAATTAATTGTCTGAATTTCGTCTAGTGATAAATACGAATACTAAGGCGATCGCAATTCCAATTCCAATTCCAACAATCAATTCTATTGGGAATGAAATCTCTAAATTCTCATCTTGTTTTAAGATGGTTGATGAATCGTATGGTTTGACATCTTCTTTGACTTTAGGTGTTCCTTGAGTGTTATTTGGAATAATTAATTCATTTTGAATTTTGGTTTGATTTAATTCATTTATTTCAACTTGGACATCAGCAGAAATTGTAGAAAACTTTGCGGCAAGTGTGATTGGCTCTGTAGTTGAATTTCCTCCAAATAAAGTAGAGTGTGCTAGAAGGGAATAAGTTCCAGTTTGATTTATTGGAACATAAATTACTGTTGATGTGTTATCTTTATTTTTCACTGGAAAAAATCCACCACCTTGACTAAACAATGAACTTCCTAACCAATCAAGTGATACCCATCCATTAAAATGTCCAAAAATTCCTGTGGGCATGTTAGTTTGAATTATTTCTCCTTTGGGATTCATAACAAATACAGAGAGATTGGTATCATCTGTAACCCAAGATAATTCAATGGCAGCTGAATTAATAGACTCATCTTGAATGTCAAAATAATATTGTCTCCAGTCTCCTGCCATATAGCGATTAGCCATATCAAAAGCGCCTTTAACATATCCATTCCCATAAAGTATATCATCACTTTGGTGACCTTTGATCAAAATTGGAGTGTCTTTTTTATCTACTAATTGCTTTACTACAAAAGATACTGGGGCATTTACAGTGTGTTTGTCACCTTCAAATGTTAAAAATCCCTGATAAACTCCAGGTTGAATGTCAGTTGGTAAAACCAAATTTATGTTTACATCAACAGTATCTTGAGGTGCAACTGTAATTGTCGAGGTTTCTGGCCAGATAACTGACCAATTTTGTTTTTGGTAATAACTTGCAGATAAAGTATAATCCATTGCAGTTGAATTTTGTCCGTTATCACCAAACCAAAAAGAGTATCTTGATGGGACAGGATAAACTCCAACAAGTGGAGTACCCTCAAATTTTTCATTTGGATCTGAAACTCGTAGTTCTTGTACTGTTCCCCATGAACCTGCACGATTAATTAACGATAATTCATTACTAGTAACTTTGGTGTTGTTATTATGATCAATCCAATCATAAAGATAAACAGATGAAATTTTCAAATCATCTGCATAGATATCGGCAGTCTTGTTCATAAAGGAACTAAAGGGAAAATTTACATTCAATACCAGCAAAGAGGCATCTTCAGGAATGGCATTTTGTTCATCAAAAAATTCTCCTAAACTTTGATGTGATTTTACATCAGAGAGTTTAATGTAATTTGGAATAAATGCATCCTTGTTTTTAAGTTTAGGATCTTTAAGATAATTTGCATCTAGTTGTTGGACTTTGGTGGTACCATCAAACTGATTTTTTTCAATTAGAGATAATTTTTGTGGTTTTATTTTTATTTCAATTGGTGTATCATTAGGATTTTCTATTGTAAATTTTGCATAACTTTTTTCTCCAGGAGATAATTGCCCTCCAAACCAACTTGTCATGGGCATTGATTTTGAGGGGATTTCAAATCTATCAAAATCTAATGCAGTTGAATTTATAGATTCTACAGCTGGATCAAGTATTTTTTTTATGTTTCTGTAAGAGGCGTCATTGTAAACTATGAAAGTTTCATTCTCACCATTTACAAATTCAAGTGCCGAATTTACATTTACTAATCCTGAGCCTTGATTAAATGGATCATTTTGTAAATCTGTTGCAGTAGACATTAAGATATTTTTGATAGTAAAAGGATCATAATCTTTTGATTGATTTTTTAATCCCTCCATCAAAATAGCAGCGCTTCCAGAAACTATTGGTGCTGCCATACTTGTTCCACCAAATAAGGTAATTGATTCACGTTTTGAATCTTTATGGATCTTTAACATTGATGATGGTGTAAATCCATATGCTCCAATACTCATGATGTCAGGTTTAGGATCACCAATAATTCCGGGACCTCTGCTTGAAAAATCAACTACATCATTATGATGTAAAGTTGAATTTCCAAATCTTGGTTCATTTTCATATGGACCATATCCGACAAAAACATTATTGGTTGTTGCACCTACGGAAATTCCAAATGGCGCGACATTTGGCATTCCCATTGTCCCATAGCCTGGTCCCGAATTTCCAGCACTTGAGACAATAGTAATTCCTGGATAATCATCGTCAAGAGATCTTGGCGTTGCAAGTATACTTGCAATCAAAGACAAGACATCCATGCCAGGAGCAGCCTTGAGATTTGGAAAATTTGAGATGCCCCAACTATTGGAAATTATATCTACATTTGTTTTACCAGTAAACTCCCAATTGTTTTCTTTATTTTCAAATCCAGCAGCCCACAACCATGCATATACCGTATCGCCAAACCAAAGCGCCTTTATTGGAACTATTTTTGCATCAGGAGCCACGCCTTTTATTACAAACTTTTTTGTATTGTTGTAAATATCATATTCTTGTATACCTTTTGAAGCAATTGAACTTGTGCTACCAGTTCCATGTCCCATGAAATCAGTCATTACTCCAAAAAATTCCCCATTAGGATCAATTGAAGGAAGCAAAGTTCCGTTTATTGCATTTACAGTATCATCAATTTGGATTTTTTTGTTATGAATAACTCCATAAACATCTAAGACTTTAGCCCCAACAGCTCCTGCAGTGTAGTCAACTTTCCCATCCCCATTGGAATCATAAACAAGAAATTCATTTCCACTTCCTAGAATAATTGGTTTTTCATCAGTGAAATCAAAATCATAGTTTGGTGTTTCACCATATTCTAAATCAAACCTAGTGAAATCTTCCCATGACGTGGAAAGATCAGGAATTATAGTATCATACTTTCCCGCTACATTAGAGTCTACAAAAAGAACAGGTACCACTTGAACTCTACTATCAGGGCCAGAAAGCCCACCCTGATACATTATTCCAAGGCGATAAACTCCACTTTTGGATTTAATATAGTCTCTATTATTATCACCAATTTTCATATCAGTGTCAAGCGTTCCGTTAAAAATAATGTCAAATCCCACCTGAGGAAAAAAAGAATTGTATATTGGAACGTTTGTTCCTTTTCCATCTTGGGATATATCAAGAAAAATACCTTCCTTTGATTGATATACACCTGAAGTTATTCCTTCAGGTAATGGTTTGCTGTAGTTTCTAATTATGCTATCTTTATCCACATATGCAAAGAAGGTAGCATTAGTCAAAACTATTCCTTGGCCGTCTGCATCAATCATAATAGGATGATTAGATTTGTCTCGTGCCAGAGAATCTTGAATGTCTGGATTGGAAAAATCTACTCCTGTATCTACAATTGCAATTGTTATTCCTTTTCCTGAAACATTATATTTTGTCTCAGCTAAAGTAGCACCCGTAATTTCACCAATCCCTGATGCATCAGGAATATTCTCCTCCGAGTGAAAATCTAGTTGAAAATCTTCAATAACGTAATAGCCTTGTGATATTAAATTAGAAATCGAACTTTCCTCCAGTACGGCGACATGAAAAAATCCCTGCTGAGATTTCATCCCATATATGGAATTTTTTTGTAAAAAATTAGAATCATCTATACCTGCTCCAAATATCACATATCTTTTATAATTATTATTTGTAAAAAAGTCTGGAGCAATATCTACTATGTTTGAGTCAAAAAAAGTGTCATAATTTTTCTGAGCAAAATTATCATCAACTAGATCACCAGTTGTAAAACCATAGGAATTTGAAATTGTAGATGAAAGTAAAATTAACGCAAAAAAGATTGCCACCTTGGGCATATAGTTATTGTTTTATTCTTAGTTATTATAACTATCTTCTTCGCGCAAGTATCGCAACCTGGAGTGCAACAATAATTCCAATTGATGCCACTACTGGAAATAATAATGAATTTAGCTGAGATGATGCCTCTTCAATGTTTAATACTGAATTAGAAACTGATGCTACACTAGCATCAATATTACTGCTAGCATTTCCCAAAGTAGAGCCAAAATCCTGGACTTCTGATTTTAAAGTATCAAGTTCTTTAGAAGTATCATCTAACACTGAATTTAATTCAATTATTTGTTCAGAAATTCCACTAATATCCTGCCTTTGGACTAGAGTTGCTGCAGAGCCATTAGAGGTCGTACCTTGGCTAAATGCAACCACATGAAACACAAAGGTTCCTTCTTGCTTTGGAGTATAGTCTACAAAGAATAATCCCTGATGTAAGGTGGTAAAGGAGTCAGTCAAGGTCTCTACCTGTCCTGAAGGAAGATGAACATGACTTGATTCAAGTAGTTTTTTAGGATCATTACCAATTAAAAGACCGTCGCTAGTAATTTGAACAAATACACGAAATGAATTATTTATAGCTGCAGTCTCTGGTGCAAATACAAGTGTATTTACATTTCTTTCAACTGGAACTTCATCTAGTACCGTAGTTGATGTAAAAGTAACATTAATTTTTTCTGATACTCCACTCTGTTCTGTACTTATTACCTCTACCGTATATGTTCCAAAAGGAAGACTCGCCGAAGAAGTAGGCCAAGTTATTAAAACATGATTAAAAGAACCATCATCATTTGTAGCCACTTGATCAAATCTTGCTATAGTGTCATCTGGTGCAAATAATCTAATTATTAGATTTTCATTTGGTAATCCTTTTCCATATACAAAGAGGTTTTGATCCTCTGAGAATACACGATTGTTTGTTTCAACATTCAACTCTGAAAAACTATCTTGTATCGGAATAGTCAATAACGGAATTAAAAACAAGATTAAGATTTTTTTATTCACGTTAGAATACATGGCTATAATCACCTAGATAATACTTCTGGAAAATTTGTCTACAACTATCGTTAAGAGAAGATTCAAAAAAAAGAAAAGGAATAGTGTGAATTTTCTAGTCTTAGATGACAGTTATGCTTGTATCTACAGGTGGAGATAGAGCAGTTGGATTATCAACGCTCTCCCAAACGAATGCGGTCACATCAAAGTTACCTGCATTCTCTGGTATCCACGACAAAGCTGGGCTGAATGATTGTCCTGGGGACAATGAACCAGTAATCCATGCTAGTGAGACTGTAACGCCGTTTGCATCCTGAATCTGTATCAAGTAAGCGAATGGTTGCTCTCTATCTTGGCCATTTGACACATCACAAGTGATTTGTACCTGTTGGTCTACGGAGACACTACTTAGAGTGTTACCGAAGGCATCAACAACTCTACAGTTAGAAGCCGGAGCTCTCTCTAGAGGTGGTACAACAGTACCTATGAGTGAAGTGGCAGTGATATCGAGTTCATCTGCTGTTGTATACGGATTAGGTAAGGTGTTATCTTCATATTCTGCAGTGACAGTGTCACCTTCTGCTACTCTGAGTCTGTGACCGGATGATTCATCACGAACAGTGAAGAACACTGTTCCCTCGAATATACCGGTTGCCTCATTAGTTTCAGTTACAGTTAAGTCGATACCACCAGCGTCAGAATCAGACCATACGTCGACATCGAAGTTGTCGACTGCTTCTGGATCTAAGTTCATGTCTGGATCAATTACTCTAACAACGCCAGTTCCGCTTGCAGGATAGCTTGCTTCAAGCCACTGTGTTTCACCAATGTTCCACCTAACAAGTGCTGAGCCGACTACTGTTTCATCCTCTGAGAATTCAAAGGAGACAGTAATACCGTCATCATCATCAGCTGGCAATAGTCCATCAGTTGGACCGTTACCAGAAGGAGCTCGAGAAATTACATCATTACCATTATCATCACCAGTTCTGGAATCGCCATCAGCATCGTGTGTGAAACCAGTAAGGATTACCTCACCAGTAAAGATGCCTGTGTCGGTACCAGTTTCGACAAGTTTGTAGTTGTCAATATCGTCACCTCTGCTTGCGACCTTTATTGGGTCCAAATCAGTGTTACCGATTTCGTCAACTAAATCACTATCGAAGTTGTGATCTGGTGCTACAATTGTAACGTATACTTTATCAGTCCATGTGTATACTTTTTGGTCAAGTTCAACAGTTGCTCCGAAGTTTGAAGTGTAGATTGTCAAGTTGACATCTTCATCTTCATCACCTACAAAGTCAGATCCACTTGGGCCCCAATCAGTGTACTCGAGGACAATTTCTTCTCCTCTTTCCAATCTGTCACCTGCTAACACTTCAGGTACTTCAATGATAATCTGGAAGATTCCAGTGCTATCACCTGTTTCTCTGAAGGAAGTTGGTTCTGGGTCAAATGAAGCTCCTTCACCGTCAGCGTTCCCCATGGAAACGGTAGCGGCATCAGAGTCCCACTCAATTAAGTCCAAGTCATATGTTTCTGCAGCATCATTGTCCAGATCTAAGTCTGGTTCAATCATGGTGAGAATAATATCGGATCCAATGATATATACGGATTTATCGGATTGAAGTACACCATTTCTAAGGTCAAAAGTAGCAGAATCTGTTACAGTATTTATATCACCAGATGCATCGGCTGGGTCAGTGTATTCTACTTGGAGAATATCTCCTTGTAAGATACAATAGCTTTCACCAGATGATGATGTGGTTGAAAATCTGTTAAGTTCTGCAGTACCACTTGTACCATCAAGTGGACTGAATGCCACTGTTGTTGGACAAATGGAACTTTCTGGACCGTCGGTATAGCGTATTGCAATATCACTCTCAAATATACCTGCATCTGGTGCAATTTCAAGGATTGGACCAAACTGTCTAACAGTTGGTGCATCAGTGAAAGTACATGTTGCAGTTACTCCACCCACTACTGGGCTTGGGGTAATTGTACATGGACCATTTACAAATCCACTACCACTTGGAGATGGGAATATTGTTAGTTCGCCATTTTCCAATGTAGTTGTAAGATCTGTAAATGTTGCAGTTGCAATTTGTACTCCACCAACTAATACTTCTAATAGTTCACCAGTTGCATACGTGGTACCAGGATTTACGATGGTTAATTCACCATCATCAACATTAAGATCACCGTTGATATCAGTCCAGGTAGCAGTAGCTTGAACAGTAGCGCTGCCAGAGCCGACAATTGAGCCTGCTCCAGTATCATCTAATGTTACTGTGGTTGGTAATGGAAGTACTTGGTCGATGGAAGTTTGTATATTGAGTTCACCTTCGGCAATCATACCAGTACCAAGATTGGTAAAGGTTCCAGTTGCACAAACAGATCCTGAATTACTTGGTTGACAGATTTGTACTGCACCTAGTAAGAAGGAGTTAATTTGTGAAATTTCGGCACCTGCACCTAATCCCAGTGAACCGCTATCAGTAAAGAGAGCGGCTACGGTATTACTGCCTTGTGAAATTGTGATTAGACCATTTGTGAAAGAGATTAACCCTGCGCCTGTAAATGCACTTAATTCAGTTCCTGAATCAATACCATTTGCTGCGTTATCTGTAAAGGTTGCTCCTACACTTGGAATGCCTAATTGGACTATGGATACTGGGCCATTTGTAAAGGCTGCTGGATTGCCTGAAGCAATCGAAGCGCCAAAGCCAAGTGTACTAGATAGTATGTCTATTTCACCATTTGCTACCTTACCATCACCAATTAGTTGAGTTCCTACATTAATCGTACCATCAGTTGCTGCTGGTCCACCGGCAAATCCAAGGATCACAACTTCAGAACCTCTAATTACAGAGATCTTTACTGGACCGATTGGAGCTGCTGCAGTGTTTTGATTAAGTATGTCTTCACCACTTGCGGATATATCAAAGTCTGGGTCGTTAACTCGTACGTGAATAGTCAGATCTCCGCCAGGTAAGAAACTACCTGCAACAGTCAAGTCATCAGCATCAGTGCTGGAGCCATCTGTGGCTATACCAGTTGCGTGTATTGGGAAAATGGACTTGTTATCTGGACTAGTTTGTCCAGTAAGAGTTCCAAAGTTGCCAGGTACACCGAATGGTACTGGATAAACTGTTCTGTCGAGACTTACTGAACCGGTGTTTGCGCGAATTCCTGCGCTGTCACCTACCTCGATAATTTCACCAGAAGCGTCTCTGAAATCAACATAGTTTACTTCAAGATCCAAACCAGTGGCAGTTTCAGGTGTTAATGCACCTGGTCTACACCACTGAACTGGGATTTGGAAGTCTCCTTTGAAGAGTCCGGAGTCGGTATCACCTTGTTCAATTAGGCTAAATCCACTTGCACCTAAGCCGGTGTCTACACCTGCTGGTACGGTACAAGTTTTGGATAGTTGCCATGGTTGATCATCTAAGGTAACATCTAGTAATCGTCCTAGTGGTCCAAATGAGAACACTGGGAAGCCAGCTGCGCCTACTGCATCACGTGCAGGTTCAGCGAAAAGGGCTCCTGGAACGACTGTGAAAATATCAATGAGGTCAGAGTCTACGTTAAGATCTGCATCTTCTAATGTAATATTGACTGTGTCAGCTGTCTTGTATGAATCGAGATCAAATGATACAACACCTGAGTGACTTGGTGCCTCTTGTTGGTCAGACACTTGGGTAGATACACCGTCTGCACCTAAGTCAAGATAATTGACTCTTGGTGAATCTTCATCGGTGAGATCTTCCATTACAATGAAATTTGGATCATTTGCAATGGTGGACAAGCCAGTATAGGTTGCTGGATTCAAAATGTTCAATTGGTTAAGCATAGTATACTCTAGTGAGCCTTCAAATGTGCTAGTGTTATCACCAGTCTCTTCTAATTCGAGTCTGATAATTTGATTAGCTACTCTTTCACCTGATTCTACACCATCATCAGTAAAGCCAAAGCCAAAGATATCGGATGCTATTGGCAACACGTTACCTGGGCCTATGACTACACCTGCAGGGCCGTTAAGAACGACTACTACGTTTAATGGAGTAGATGGTGCAAGTCCACCAAATACTGTTGGTGCTCCAATGGTATTATCAATTAAGATAAGACCTTGTAGAGAAGCGCCAGCATTACCTGGTAATACGGTTACACCGCCTATGGTTATAGAGTTAACTGAAGTTGCACCTAGTTGGTCGCCCATTGATCTAAAGTCATAGTTGTATAATGCTACGCCTTTGAAAGATGGGTCGTTTACTGGTGCTGCATTGAAGAATCCGGCCATTGTTCCTTGAGCTAAAGTCAATGTATCACCACCAATGCCACCTGTTGTGGTTGCACCAGAAGATGTTAACATTGCTCTTTGACTGAAGGCTTGTACACAGCTATTTCCTTGTGCTAGTCCACAACCAAGTTGTGAACCAGGTGCACTTGAAAATGTAACAGCGGTTAAGCTAGCTAAAGTTACAGGTGAACCTGTTTGTAGTGTTGGGATAAGAGCTACGTTTGGATTGTTGAAATCGAGATCTTCGTCTGCACGAGAGTTTAGGTTAGCATCAGCATCAACGAGGATGACTGGAACTTCTTCACCAGAAGACCATTCATCATCGACTAGCTGAATGTCTATGCTACCGAATGCGAAAGCTACAAGAATTGAAACTGGGGTCTCATTATAATCAATAGTTGCAGAGGTTCCCCTTGCTGCAGTATTTGTAATTACAATGCTGGAAGTATCTGATTCATCATATGAACCAAATACTCCGCTGTTTGGACCTTGTTCAGTTATTGTGACTGGGACTGTTCCCAACATAAAGAATGGTGCCACTCCACCAGTACTGGCAGTTTGCCAATCTAGTGGGTTTTGTGGATTTATTCCATCAGGTACTGCTGCACCTGGGTCACCATCTGCGTTGGTTAATACAGAATCATTGTTATCTGCGAGTGTGATAACGTTGCCTGAACCTTGGCTATCAGCCGTAGTAAGTAAGACACAATTATCTTCACACATCAGATTTGGAAGTTGACCAGTAAGGAGGTTAGCGGGTCCAGTATTTGAAGCTACATTACCTACAGAATTTCCGTTCTCATCGAATACTTGATAGTTTGTGGTTGCAGCAGATTTAGTGCTGGTTCCAGTTGTACCAAATGTCCAAGAGTCTTCATCTGTTGGGTCAATGTTAAGCCACAAATCTGTGATTGTAGCGTGTACTTGGTCGCCTTGTCCATACGAACTTTTGTCTAATTCTGCTCC
>Ga0307380_10002061_pt1 | contig 28813 bp, 29 predicted proteins | sample UN3MG_FD_202239 | JGI IMG/M metagenome (GOLD analysis project Ga0307380, IMG submission 202239) | Soil microbial communities from Risofladan, Vaasa, Finland - UN-3 | ecosystem: Environmental > Terrestrial > Soil > Coastal area > Acid sulfate soil | place: Finland: Risofladan, Vaasa | collected... | reverse complement strand
ACCAGATTTTAATCAATTTAGAAAATAAATTTTCTTATTTTTTTACTAAAATGAGTCTATCTTCTTCAAGAACAATTTTATCCTTATTTAAAGGGCTGAAATTGTAAGTAATTTTCATTGCGTTTACTATAACATTCCCAAAAAAGTTTAATTTCAATGTATTAAACAGATCATTGATCATCTGGAGATCTTCTGGAATGGATACACCAAAAAATGGGTTTAAAAATAAATATAAACCGGCTCCAATTATTATTCCAATAAAAAGGCTAAATATATTATTAAATGGAATTAATAACATGATTAAAAGGAGTATTGTTAAATTTGGGATTAATCTATAGATTCGGAAATTATAATTAATCTTGAGTTTTCGTTTAAGTTGAATTAAAATAAAGGGCAAAAGAAATAATGCTGAAATTAGCATAACAATACCAATACCTAAAATTCCAAAAAAGAAAATAAAAATTGGAGAAGTTACAAGTATTATTAGAAGCGTTATAGAGAAACCTATTGCGGCTAAACCAGCGTTGCCTGAACCTATTAAAGCATTCCCAAATAATGTCGAGTACCCATAAAGAAATTGTCCAATAATAATCAAGATAAATAATACTTGTGCCATAACAAACAGATCACTATTAAAAACGCCCCCTTCGTAAAAAAAATCATGATGTAAGTAAAGTAATATTTCTTCAGATAAAGCGACCATTGCTGTTAAGAACCCTAAAGCCAAAATACTTGAAATTCGTGTAGATGCATTTATTGACTCCTCGATAGTATCATGACTTTTTTTAACCGTTGCTTCAGCAATTTCAATATTTAAAGGAGCAGAATAGTACAGAATCACTGATTTTACTGCCCCATAAGCCATTAGGACAGTTAATAAACTCAAACCTAAACTTTGATATGAAGGGTCTGTGAAAATTGTCAAATATATAGCAGCAATAAAGAATAAGATATATTCAAAAAACTTAGAGTTCTGAATATTAGTTATCATAGAATATATAGAATTTTTCATATAAATCAGAATTTGATAATTTTCAATAAGTTCTCTAACTTCAGGAGAAACTCTTTTCCTCATGTTTCGAGTTCTTAAACTCGCTCTAAAAATTTCGATAATTGAATAAGGAGTTAATCGCTTAAAGAAATATATTAATAGACTTAGTGTGATTATATTGAAAAATGGATAAAACGCAAACCAAAAAGGATCTAATCCATAAGTAATAAAAATAATACCTAATGGCAAAATAAAAATTCCATTAAAAATTGATGTAAATGCAATTATATCATATCTGTTTTTAATCTCTAATCCTATTTGAAACACAAAAGTACTATAGATTAAAAATGTAGAAAAACCAGAAGCGAAGATACATTCTCTTAACAAATTACTAGGTAAAAAAGACCTAAAAATAAAGGGAATAGCTATCATTATTAATCCTAATCCTAATCCAATTATGAATAATAACTTTGAATATGTTGTAGCTTTAATACGTCCAAGCTCTTCATTTATAACAAATGCTGCTTTAATTTCTGCTATAAAATATCGGGTTATTCCAATTCCAATTAAGCTTAAAATCCCATTAATTGCGGTTGTTAAACCAAAATAAGTAAGTCCTGGCCAATTTGTCCCTAAAATAATAAAAATCCAGATACAACCCGAATTGATTAATGAAAAAAACATATAGAGAGAGCCAGAAGTAATTGCACGCGAACTACCTTCATTTTCAAAAAATTTTTGATCTCTTTTAAATTTAAATTCAGATCTTTTGTTATCTTTTGATATTTCCATAAATAACCAGCTTTCTCTAAAAAGATTATAGGTATTGAATTAAAGGATTATAAAAAACTTTTAGCTTCAAATTTATAACTCTAAAAAGAAGGAGTTAAATTAATTTATTTATCATAAAATAAAAGAGGTTTTTATAATTAATCACTTTCTAAGCATTAGTATTTGGAAAAAAAAGTTGAACTGCCAAAATGAGTAAAGAAATTATTTGTGAGAATTGTGGTGAAAATACATCAGGAGAGATTTACGAATGTGTGGAGTGTTATAATCCTGTATGTGATGAGTGCGCTAACATCTGTAAAAAATGTGGAGAATATCTATGTGATGGGTGCTATCACGATCATAAGAAAAATTGCACAAAATGAAAGGGTCTTATATCTTAGTTGTTTTCATACAAAAAAATATTGAACTTATTATCGGTGCTCTTGGTAAAATTAAACTTAATGAAGGTTTTTACTTCTATATAGGTTCAGCTATGGGAAATTCTGGCCCAACTACACTGATAAATAGAGTTAAAAGACATATATCTCCGCCAGAAAGTAAAAAGGTACACTGGCACATCGATTACTTGCTTAATAACAAAGATACATTTGTTTTTAGTTTATATCTAATTCCTTCTCTTCAGAATCTAGAATGTTTGATAGCGAATGAATTATTAAATGTGTCAGATGGCTATATTAATAAGTTTGGAACATCAGATTGTTTTTGTAAATCGCATTTGGTTTATTTTAAAGACTTTAAATCACTAAAAAAATTATTATAAAAGTTAAAGCAAAATCAATTATTATTTCTGTTAGTACTGCTTTTTTTTCATAAATCCAATTTGGGAGCCAAAAGAGTGTTTTTTCTCTGATTTTATCTACAATCCTATGGAAAAAGTTGTTATGATGGTAATCTATTTTCCCATTTACATTTCTCCTTCTTTGAATTCGTCTTACTATTGTCCAATCCCAAATATCAGGTAAATTGACAAATATTATTGCCAAAAGATAAGGATAAAAAATGATTATTGTTATATAACCAACGACGCGTACGGTTATATTCCAAGCAATCCAGAACTTATCATCCCAATGTGGTTCAGGAGTGTGATAAGTTATTTTTGAAAAGGTATCAACTATAAAATGGGATAAAAAGGCAATGACTGCTGTAAATATAAAGTCGAATGGAAAAATAAAAAATGTAAAACATAAAATTTGAATCAACACACCATTTAAAACGTGAGTAATTAAATTCATAATCTTTTCAGTTAAAAGCCTGATGACAGGTTATAAAAATAATAATTATAAAAATCCTTAAGTCTAGAAATAATTTTCTATTAGAATATCTCATTTATTTTTAAAATATGAAAAGGCTTTATCGTAAGTCTTCATAAAGATGATCTTATAGAAATCTTTTAACAAAGAAATAATTCCTATTGGACGAGAAGGCTCAATTTTTTCTCCTTTATACAACATATATACTTCATCTCGAAGAAATTGTTCAGATTGATTGATTAAAACAGGTTCATCGAAGAAATATTTCTTAACAACTTGTTCCCAAAAATCTAATATAATCTGTTCATCAGAAAATATTTTTGGGCTACTAATAACACAACTTAAATATGTAATATCATAAGGATCCTTCATATCTCCCCAATCATGAAATTTTAAAGAAAAATCATCACATATATCACCCTCATCAAGTCTTAAGGATAATAAATAAGCCTTTTTATCTTTTTCAATTAACTGATTAATTTTTTCAAATTGTGTTTTGTATATTGGATTTTTATACAATAATAAATGGATTTCAACTCCCAATTTTCATCAACTTAAGCTATATTATTCTGATTGAATTATTTGTCCTATATATTTAATCTATATTTAGTTATAAAGATCTGTAAATTTAGTAATAATTTTTTATTAGTACATATTATTTAGCACATAAACTTTAGAATTAAAAATAAAAAAATAATTTAGAAGAGTGAAAAAATATTATGGGAATGCTTCAAGATAAGGTAGCTATTATAACCGGCGCAGGACGCGGTTTAGGTCGCGAAGAAGCTTTATATTTTGCCAAAGAAGGATGTAATTTAGTGGTAAATGATCTAGGTGCGTTTCATGATGGTAGTGGTGCAGAAGCTAAAGTTGCTGATGAAATAGCTGAAGAATGTAAAAAATTAGGTGTAAAAGCTGTAGGAAATTATGATTCTGTTACCGATTTTAATAAAGCTAAAGCTATGGTTGATCAAGCTGTTTCGGAATTTGGAAAGTTAGATATCCTCGTAAATAATGCGGGGATTTTACGAGATAGAATGCTTTTTAATATGTCAGAGAAAGAATTTGATGATGTTATAGCAGTACATATGAAAGGTACGTTTAACATGACTCGTCATGCTTCTGCATATTTTAGGGAACGAGGAAAAGTAGATCCAAGTTCGGGAGTTTTTGGAAGAATTATTAACACTGCCTCTGATGCAGGGTTATTAGGAAATATGGGTCAAACAAACTATGGTGCTGCTAAGGCAGGTATTGCAGCATTTACAAATATTGCCGCTATGGAATTAAAAAAATACTCTACGGTTAACTGTATTGTACCTGTAGCTAGAACGAGACTCACTACTGATGCTACACCCTCAATGAAGGATGTAATGAGTAAAACAGATGAAAAAGGTTTTGATGTTTTTGAACCCGCTAATGTTGCTCCGATGGTTGTGTTTTTAGCTTCAGATGAAGCACAAAAGATTACAGGAGAAGTTTTTAGAGTAGTAGGTGATCGTGTTTTCTCATTAATCGGATGGACAACTTATAAGCAAATAGATAATAATGGACAAAGATTTACTCCTAAGATTTTAGCAGAACGTGTTAAAAACGAGTTATTAAAAGGCAAACCAAGAAAAGAAACATTAATGGATTCAATAGGCTCTTTAATAAAAATGTAGTCTTTTATTTACTTTTTTATTTTTTTTTTGTTCCTACTTTTATTCTATGTTCTCGGAGATTACTGTAAAAACTTTATAGACTAGGTTACCGTCTGACGATAAATTAGTTTTAAGATCATTAGCAGAACTAGAGAAAAAACAAATAAGAGATTGAAGTTGGGATCCAGAGGAGGATAAAGGAGAGAAACATAGATTAAATGCTACCATATATGAATTGGGAGCTTTGAAAGAATATAATGCTCTTAAAATTTAATATTTTCCTCTAAATTATCAGCAACATCTTTAAAAATTTGATAAATTAGCATAATAATTTTATCAAAATCTCCTTCAGGCATATCCGAGCTATTGTTTTTTAACTTATTTAAGAGATAATCTAATTTGTCTAAAGCATTTTTAAGATATGAAATCTCATCCTTATTGTTTGCTCTTTTAACTCGTGTTTTTAAAAATATTATCTCACTTATAAGCATATTAACTAATTTGTCTTTTCTTGATTCAACAAACACATTATACGGCAATACGATAGTTTTGCTCATTATTTAACCTCAAAATTAATATCACTCTTAGTTATTAAGAGAGTAAGACTGAATTAATTTCTTTTAGAGTCCAATTATTGAGTTCTATAATTTTATTTAAAAAAAAGAATAATTGACTCTAAATCATTCAAGAAACAAAATTATTATTATTTTGTATTTTTAACTATTTATTTGTCAATTAAATCTTCAAAGAATTCATCACCATAACGATCTTCTTCCTTCTCTTGTTTCTCTTTTTTCTGTTCTTCTTTAAATTCTTTATACATAAAACGAGCACCAATTATCATCGCAACAATAACTCCAATAACTAATCCATAAATGGTTCTTTCTAAAAAATAATAGAAGAAATATTCAACAGTAATTCTGTATAGAATTGCATCGACAAGAGTAGTACAAAGTGCTGAAATCAATCCACCAATGACTACCATTATAACATTATTTTTTGTAATCGATTGTTCTTCTTTTCGATATTTTGTAGTACAAATTACACCACCTATTGCTCCAATTAAAAATTGATAATCAACAAAATTATAATATCCAAGTAAAAATTCAAGTATCCCAAAAAAATAATAAATTAAACGAACGATAGTATATGAAAAAAAAGTAAGAAATACAAAAACAACTATCCCAAATTTTAAGTTATTTTCTTTCGCATAATCAGAAATGAGAGAAATTTTATTCACCAAGGTAAGTTTTAAGAAAACAAAATGATCAGATTTTTTTTTAAAGAGTTAAAAGTTTAAAAAAACAATAATATAAGAAAGTTGCTATTATTTTAGTTATTTGTTCGTACCTGGTATATCTTTCCCTTTTGTAATAACTTTTTTTACAACTTTTTTTGCTAAATCAATAGGATCAGCCAAACTTTTTAGTCCTTCTCCCGCAGCTTGAGCAGCAGAACCTAACACATCACCAGTAATACTACCACCACCCGCAATTTCTTGGGCTATGATACCTACAGCGGGAGTTAAAACAGCTGATACTATTGTAGTTACTGCCGCAACAGCGACTACCTTTGCGATTTTTTTGGCAATTGGACCGGTTTCTCGCCCTTTCGATTTCTCATCATCTTCAACTGCTTCTAAAGATCTTTTAAGACCTTTTATTAATTTATTCAATGCATCCTCTTTCTTTTCTTTCTTTCCTTCTACATAAATACCATCCTTATAAGCAGATTCTAAGAATTTCGTCAATGATTTATACTTTTGAACTCTTTTATATCCATTCCAATTATCCTCTTTGAAGCTAGTTAAAATCGTATTACATGGCTTTCCCTTATTTACTTCATAAACATAAATTTTGGGTTCTTTTTTATCACTTAAATACACAGCCTCATAAATAAAATCGCCAATCTCCTTTTTCTGTCCAACTAATATTCTAAAATTAATACTGTCAGTTTTGCCGATTAAACTTTTAGAGAATTTGGCTAAAGCTACTTTGCCCTTTTTTGCCTTTTTTTCTTCTTCCATAACAGTATCAGAACGCTTTTCCTCGAAGAAATCACTAAGTGCATCAAATGCCTCTTTAAATACTTCCTTGGCTTTATCTACTTCTTTTCCCATAAAATCCACTCCTATGCTGATAATATTTTAGATGAATTTAGTTACATTAAATGTTAAAACTAAAATATTTATGTTTATGTCTTTTAGGGAAATCCAAAAGTCAGATAAGTTGGGACAAAAAGAGGTGCTTTAATTTGAGGGAATTTTAAATTTGATTTCAATTCTTTAATCATTGTTACATTAGCCTTAATTTTTAAGAAATTCATCAAATTAAATGCTCTATTTAAATCTTTATCTTTTAAAGGTGATAAATACATTAAAACAGCTAACGATCTTCGTGTTGCAGCTTTCATAATTTTGTCCAAGAGATAAACATATCCAAAGATTAGATTTTTAGAATTATCATACATACTTTTCTCCAGAAATATTTCATGGATTAGTCCTATTCTTATCTTTATGCCAAATTTAAAAGAATAAATATTCTGTTGAGTAATTACAGACCCTCCTATTATCTTTCCATTTTTTCTAATAATAATGTACGTTGGTTTTTGCTGTGCAGCTGGAACTTTTATTCTTGCCCATGAAAATTTTCTTTTATTATATCCTGGATATCCCTCATAATATTTTGGATTGATCTTATTTATTGCATTCATGTATTCAAGGTGTTTCTTATTATGGTTAATTTCATATGAAAAATCTTTAAAAACGCGATAAAATTTTAGTTTTATTCTATTTAATAATCTAGGTATATATGAAAAAGCAAAAAGAACTGGAAAAAAGAGAGCAAACCCATAAATATTCTTAATAAGTTGTATTATATTTGGAAATTGGATAAAAATAATCCCAAGATCAACATCAAAATACCCTAATTTTTGATAAATCTTTTTTCTCGCAAAACCCTTATATCCTGCAGAAAGTATTGAAAAATCGCACTTTTTCTGTTTCATATATTCTATTGACATTTCCATTAATTTTGTTGCGATTCCCCTATTTGTGTAATCTGGAAGAGTTGAAACATCATTAATATCACCCATTAAATATGTATTCTGACCAATAGGTACCATCTCTATTAAATTAACAATTACTGCACCTACAATCTTCTCTTTATCGATATCTTCAGCAATTTGACACATCTCTGGTTCAAATCCTGGAGATTTAACATATCTCCAGTTCCAATTATTAGGAGTTCTTACAAACCCACTGCCATTTTGTTGGAATGCTAAGTTAAACAAATTGGCTAATTGATTTTCATCACCTTCTCGATAATGTCGAAATACTATATCATTCATTAGATTTTGCGGTTGTTTTTTTATTTTTACGATAATAAATAAGGAAAAATTAGCTTTTTTAAGCAAGATTCCTATACTTAAATATAATTAAAACTTACATAATAATTAAAGAATTAATATTCTCAATACCACAAATGTAAATTGAGTTAAATGAGTGAAAGAATAACTGAAATTCTAAATAGTTTAAAAGCGATAAAAGGAGTTCATGGAGCAGCCCTAATTGAGAAATTTGGATTAATAAAAGGAAGTGCTCTCCCTGGCTGGGTTGACCCAGAAGCTGTTGCCGCAATGGTTACATTAATTTTGAAAGCTAGCCAGAGAGCAACTAAAGAACTAGAACAAGGCCAATTTTTCAGTGCTATTATAGAATCTGAAAAAGGAAAAATCCTTTTTAGCGAAATTAAAGGAAATATTTTATCTATCATTACAACGCGTGAAGCAAAATTAGGTATAATTAACTTGAAGCTGGATGCTGCGAGCTCGGCGCTTGAGGCTTTAATATAGACACTGATTTAATTTTATTCTTATTTTTAAAACAATCTAGACTTTATAGGGCTTATTATTATCTCTAAATTACTTCCTCAAGATTTAAATTATAATCAAAATACTTATTTTATAATAAAATTTGAAGGTGACCAATATGGTAATTATAAATTCTGAGGGTAAATATGCTGATAATTATTATTTAATAGATGCTATGACAATGGGAATGCAGAAATTTCTTTCAATTTATATTATTGAACATAAGGGAATGCGTTTAATGATTGATGTTGGAGAAACATTAAAAGTTCGTAAAATTTTAAAAAAAATTAAAGATTTAGGACTTTATCCTATACATAAATTAGTAATAACCCATTCTCATTGGGATCATGCTCAGGGTTTATCTAAACTAATAAATTCTATGAAAGAGAGTGAAATTGAAGTATTAGCTTCAGAGAATGCTGTAGATAATCTAAGACATCCTGAAAAAATGTTGAAAGGATTTGAAAATATGGGTGATTTATATCCTTTTGAAGGAGAGATTACGCCTTTAAAGGAAGGCGATATCATAGATATTAATGGACTGGAATTAGACGTTATGAATTTTTTTGGGCATACAATGGATTCTATTGGATTATTTGATAAAACAAATAGAAATATATTTATTGGGGATGCAATAATGGATCGATTAGATCAGGATGCATTTTTTGTTTCAATCATGCCACCTGATTTTCATGAAGAAGAAATTCTTAAAACTTTTAATAAATTACGAGATATGAGGAACGAGTTAGACTCTATCTCTATAGCTCATTTTGGAGTATGGAAAGGTGATCACTTTGAACAAATATTAAATGAAATGGAAGATCTATACTTTAAAGTAAAGAATTCTCTAATTGAATGGTTTAATGAAAATCCATCAATTGACGATATTACAAGTAAATATTATAAAATCTATATCCCTGAATCTAAACATTGGAACGAGAAACTATTTGTATTTCTTGTTGACATGATGATAAATGGTTTAAAATTAAGCGGATTTATATAAGAAGTACCAATATCTCATTAATTTACTATATTTTTTTTATTAAAAGTGATTTTTCTTACTCGATTAGTCCAAATTGTTTTAGAAGATCTAGGATTATTCTTCGGGCTATATGTGGATCCGCTTGTCCCCTAGTTTTAGCCATAATTCTGCCTATTAATGCTTCAATCGCTTTTGGATTATCACGACAATCGTTAACAATCTTGGGATTCTCCTCAATAACTTCCTTACTTAGCTTTTTAAGGAAATCTTCATCGGAAATTCTTTTTTTGTCTTTCTTTTCAAGTATCTCAGAGATTGAAAAACCCTCCATCATATCATCTATAATGGTTTTAGCAATTTTGGATGTGATTTTACCATCATTTACATACCTAATTAAATCGACAATTTGGTGAGGGTGAAGTTTTGAATCTTTTATTATTTTATTTTGTTCATTTAACCATCTTAATATATCATTCATCAACCAATTACAGTACTGCTTGTATTCATTAGGTCCAAATGAAGCGTCTGAATTTACTCCGTCTTCATAAAAATCAGCAATATCTTTATCTAGAACTAAATTATCTGAATCAAATTCTGATAAATTATAATCCCTCTGAAGCCTTCTCGATCTCTCGCTTGGCATTTCTGGTAATTTATCTTTAACTTTTTGAATAAAAATATCATTAATTTCTATTGGAACTAAATCCTGCTCTGGAAAATACCTGTAATCGGCCTCAAATTCTTTTGTTCTTAGTGAAATTGTGATTCTTCTTTTATCATCCCAATGCCTCGTTTCTTGTATTAAGGTTTTTCCTCTTTTTAGCATATTTTTCTGCCTGATAATTTCATGCCTTAAAGCCCGTTCTACTTCTTTAAAACTATTAATATTTTTTACCTCACTCCGCTCATACCCTTTTAGTGATATATTTGCATCAACTCTAACTGAACCTTCAAGATCGAGATTTGATATTCCCGAATACTGAACAATCGATTTAAGTTGTTTTAAAAATTCACGTGCTTCTTCTGGTGAACTTAATACTGGCTCAGTAACAATCTCAATTAATGAAACCCCTGATCGATTATAATCTACTAATGTATATGGAGATGTTGCTATACTTCCTTTATGAACTAGTCTTGCTGGATCTTCTTCTAAATGAATTCGATTCAATATTATTTCCTTCTTATGCGAATTTAATTTAATGGCAAGGTTCCCTTCATCTGCAAAAGCTTTCCCTCCTGCTTTATTATACTGGCTAATTTGAAAACCTTTAGCTAAGTCTACATAGAAATATTGTTTTCTGAAGAACCAAAACTCTTGATTTATTTTACAATTTAATGCTATTGCTAATCTGGTTGCAAATTCTATAGCTTTCTTATTCACTACTGGAAGTGAACCTGGTAAGCCTATACAAATAGGACATACATGTGAATTTGCTTCTGTACCACGATAATCATTGCTGCAGCTACAAAAAAGTTTTGTTTTGAGATTTGTCAATTGAATATGGACTTCTAGTCCAATTATCACATCATTATTTTGATTATTCAAATCATTTACCTCTTTTTGTAACTGGAGCTATTCTTCGATAAATATTTAATTCTTGCTCAAGTTGAAATCCTATATTTAGGATTCCCTTCTCATCAAAGTAATCCCCGACAATTTGAAAACCTATAGGTAAATTATGACTATCAAAGCCACATGGAATAGATAACGCTGGAATACCAGATAGGTTGACTGGACAGGTTAAAATGTCTGCTTTATACATCTGTAAAGGATCATCAACAAATTCTCCGACTTTAAAAGCTGTGGAAGGCATGGTAGGACAAACAATCGCGTCACATTTTTTAAAAGCCTCAACAAAATCATTCTTTATTAATGACCTAACTTTAAGAGCTTTTATATAGAACATATCATAATAGCCCGCGGATAAAGCATATGTTCCTAAAAAAATTCTCCTTCGTACTTCTGGCCCAAATCTCTCACCTCTAGTTCTACTGAAAACATCATACACATCACCAGAAAGATTATCGCTCATATTACCATATCGTAACCCATCATATCTAGCTAAATTTGAGCTGGCTTCACTCATACATAATAAATAGTAAGTAGCTACAGTATATTCCAGATGTGGGATTGAGATGTCTATGATCTCTGTGCCCAAGCTCTCTAATTTAGTAATAGCTTTTCTTACAGTACTCTCTACTTCATGATTAACGCCTTCTCCAAAAAATTCTTTTGGTACTCCTAAAATCTTCTTATCGATGGGATTCTTTAAACTCTCAGTGTAATTATCAACTTTTACGTCGACCGAGGTTGAGTCAAGTGGATCTTTACCTGATATAAATTCAAGCATTAGTGCTGAATCGTAGACACATTTAGTTATCGGACCAATTTGATCTAAAGAATTTGCAAAAGCAATCAATCCATATCTTGATACTCTTCCATACGTTGGTTTTAATCCAACTACTCCACAAAATGCAGCAGGACATCGAATACTTCCTCCAGTGTCACTTCCCAAAGCAAGTATTGCTTGCCCTGATGCGATACAGGCTCCAGAACCCCCACTTGAACCTCCAGGGACTCTTGAAATATCCCAAGGATTATAGGTAGTGCCATAACAACTATTTTCTGTAGAACTACCCATCGCAAATTCATCCATATTAGTATTACCAATATGGATTGCTCCTTCTTGTTCAACTAACCGTTCAATCACAAATGCATTATAAGGCGGATAATAGTCTTTTAATATTTTCGAGCTACATGTAGTTATGAAATCTTTAACGGAAATAAGGTCTTTATTCGCTAAAGGTAATCCATAAAGTTTACCGATTTTTTTACCTTTTTTTAATTCATTATCCAGTAATTCTGCTCTCTTTAATGCCTTATCTTTAGATAAATTAACAAATGAATGTAAAATTTGCTCGGTTTCTTCTATTCTTTGAAAAGTAGCTTCTAATAGTTCTTGAATTGAAAGTTCCTTATTCTTAATTTTTTCAATTAATTCGTATGCCATATATTCATAGAATTTCATTGAGACCCGAGCTAAAATTTTTAAAACGTATTATGATCAATAAAAAATAGTTAATAATTAATACTTAAGCATAACATCTTTTTTTTTATATTAAGGTCCCTTTCTTAACATAGTTCTTGGGAATGGAATGGCATCCTTTATATTATCTATTCCACAAAGCCACATAATGACTCTTTCAACGCCCACACCATATCCAGAATGAGGTACACTGCCGTAACGTCTTAATTCAAAATACCAATCATAATTTTTTGGATCTTCACCATCAGCTTTTAATCTCTTTATCATGTCATCAACTAATAAACTTCTTTCTGACCCACCAATAATTTCACAGTATCCTTCTGGTGCTAGCATATCAAAACATAATGCTTCTTTAGGATTTTCTTTACTAGGTGGTTTATAAAAACCCATAATTTCTGTTGGATAATGTGTGACAACAACTGGAACTTTAAAATGATCTGCTATTTTTGCTTCTTCAAGAGTTCTTAAATCCTTACCCCAAGGAACATTCATTTTATATTTTGTATTAAGTATTTCTAAAGCTTCTGTATATTTTATAGTAGGATATTCTGCTTCTGCATAATGCTCTATTAGTTTAATATCTCTCTCTAAAATTTCAAGTTCATTTCTGTTATTTTGTAATACTTTTTTAACGATAAACCTGATTTCATCCTTAGCAACTTCCGTAACTTCATCAAGTTGCATCCAAGCAACCTCCATTTCGGCCATCCAGAATTCTGACAAATGTCTTGAAGTTTTTGATTTCTCGGCTCTAAATGTTGGACCCATATTATAAATCTTACCTAACGAAAAAATACCTGCTTCAGCATATAATTGCCATGTTTGGCTAAGGTATGTTATATCATTATAATATTTAACCTCAAATAAAGTAGCACCTCCTTCAGATTGACTAGGCTGAAAAATAGGAGCATCAAATTCATAATAACCATGACTTCTAAAAAATTCATGTATAGCTCCAACAACAGTATGCCGGATTTTTAAAATTGCATTTAATTTCCTTGATCGTATCCATAGATGTCTATTGTCATATAAAAGTTCCGGTGATTGATGCTCTGTAATTGGAAACGGTTCAGCGATTTGAACAATTTCTAAGTCTGATACAGAAACTTCATAACCAGTAGGAGCTCTATCATCCTTTTTTAACTCACCCGAAACTTTAACCGAGGATTCAATAGTTAACTTTTCAGCTCTTTCAAAAATCTCTGGATTTTTAGCTTTAGAAACAACACATTGGATTATATTTGATTCATCCCTCAAAACAATGAATACAAATTTGTTTGATTTTCTTTCTCTATAAACCCAACCTCTTAAATTTACTTTAGCAGAACCTTTTTGAAGAGCTTCCCCTATTGTTGTATATTTTGAATCTTTCATTTTCAAATTAAATGATTAATTTACAATTAGTATACCATAGCTAATTATCGAATTCTAAAAAATTTGACTGAATTATTAAATAACCAAATGTAATTTTTAATAATTAATAATATGAAAGTTCAAAACAGGGGCTTCCTGAAATGAATAATAAAATAAATGTCTTAGAATATCTTGACGGTCGACACTATGATAAAAAGACTGAAAGTCGAAAAAGATTTGAAGGTGTCCCATTTTATCTAAAAAGTGCTATTGAATATGGAGAACCGATCCTTGAATTAGCATGTGGGACAGGAAGGGTTACAATTCCTATAGCAAAAGAGGGATTATCAATAGCTGGATTAGATCTTTTAAATACAATGCTAAAAGAAGCAAAAAGAAAATCAAAAGAAGCTGGAGTGAAAATTGACTGGGTTGAAGCAAATATGACTGATTTTTATTTAAATAAAGAATTCAATCTTGTAATAATGTCAGGATGTGCATTTAATTGGTTTTTAGAATTAGAAAGTGTTGAAAAATGTCTATCTTGTGTAAAAAAGCATCTTAAACCAAAAGCAGGGTTTATTTTTGATGCATTTAATCCTGATTTAAACATATTAATAAGAGATCCTTCAAAAGCTTACCCAAACGCAGAATATCAAGACCCCGATGGGAGGGGGTTAGTTATTGTAAGTGAAAGCACCAGATATGACAAAACTACTCAAATCATTAAAGTTAGATTATCATATTCTATTGCTGATAAAACAATCAATAATGAACTGAGATTAAGGATATTTTTTCCACAAGAGTTAGATGCTATACTCAAATATAATGGATTTAAGATTAATGCAAAATATGGTGATTTTGATCAAACTCCTTTCACTTCTGATTCAAGACGTCAGATTTTCTCTTGTCAGGTAAAAATATAATATAGACTAAATTATAGTGGATTTTCTCTGGACATTGACCAATTTATAACATTAGTTCCAGGGATTTGATATTTTTTCAAGACTTTGAAACCAAAATGTTGATATAATCCTACATTCTTTTCATTATTAGTGTCAAGATAACATCCTAATTGCTCTTTATCTATTCGAGCAAGCATAGGTTTAATTAAGCTGCTTGCAAATCCTTTCCCTTGAAAATTTGGATCTACACCAATAACAAAGAAATACCAGTGACGTGAAGGTACGAGGGTGAAATGAGTCTTATACACATAATCGTAAACAGAACGTACCTTTTCTAGTGATTTACCTAAAGCAACCGCTAATACAAAATTAAACCAATTTATTGATAAGCTAATAGGTTTATCCTGCTGTTCTTCTCTCGAATCCTCTAATTGCCATAGTGCAATTCCCTCCAATTTAGGTGATGTAGTATAAACTTCACCAAATCTCATACAATAGCGAATGGAGTTTTTCATTAAATGGTAATTTTGCTTAACTCTTTTGGTAGGATCTGGAAAGAAAGCTATGCATACAGGATTGTTTTCAAAAGCTCTAGCAAGCAATTTAGCAGCGAGTTTAACTTGGTTTCTTTTTAATCGAAAGAGATTATACATTTCATTTCACAATTAAGGATATTTTTATAAACCTCTAAAATCTATTCTTCTTCTTGTCTTTTGAGAAGATATTTAGAGAAGATATTCATATAAAGACACTCTTCAGGAGCCATTTCTGGAGTTAATTGAGGGTTTTCAGTGAATTCAACTTTGCTATTCCTTATTATTACAACTGGAGTCTGCTGATCAGCCTCACTTAATAGAAATTGAGCAGCACTCGCAAGATCATCTGCTACTGCTCTCATAGTAATTTCCATAAGCCTATTGAACAGATCGGGATGTCCACGTAAATCTTCGACGGGTTCAAATCCAGCTGTTGCTATAGCTATACCAATAGTTCCTTTTCTAAGAGGTTGTACTCTTGAATCAGCGATGATGACTCCAAAATTGTCTATTCCAAATTCCCTTCTTAATTTTTTCCAATAATCCCATACAACTTTCTTTAGGTCTTTTGGTAAAAGGACTACATTTCCAATACCCGCATTAGACTGATCGATTCCCGCATTAGCTATGAGAAAATCGTTAACTTTCGCTAATATAACATGTCTCATTCCTCCCAGAATCATCGATGCCTCTTGTAGTATTAGTTCTACATATCTCTCATCCATTTCATAATTTTCTGCTAATTTTTTGGCTTTTTTTGAGACATTCTTAACTTCAGTTAATTTTATTACTCTTCCCTGAGAGGTAGCAACCACTTTTTCAGCAATAACAATGATATCTCCTTCAATTAAGGATTTTCCTTGATCTTTAATAGTTTGAATAATAATCTCCAATAAAGGATCATTTTTTTTGATGAGAGGAAGTCTAATCGAAAATAACTCCATAGCAGTTAAAAGAATAATACTTATTTGATATATTTTTTTCATTTTATAGATAAGCAATGAAGAAGATATACACAAAATTATTTGATTTTTTAGAAATTGGTGATGATTTTCCTACTATAATAGTAGGAGTCATAAACCTTAGCCCTGAGTCATTTTATAAAGACTCTGTCTATCAAGAACCTGAAGAAATTAAAAATGCTGCTTTAAAAATGGTAAAATTCGGGGCTCAGATCCTAGATATTGGAGGACGTTCTACTGCTCCGTGGTCTGAAAAAATTTCGATAGAAGAAGAAATAAATCGTGTTAAGAATGCCATGGAAATTGTATGTGAAATCATCCCTGATAACATAATAATATCCGCTGATACTCAATATCGCGAAGTTGCTGAAAAAGCTTTAGATATTGCCACTAAAAAGAAAAAAAAAATTATGATAAACGATGTTAGTTGTTTAAAGACGGATCCTGATTTAACAGATTTTATAATTACCGAAGATCTTCCAATAGTTATTATGGCGTCGAAAAAAGTTCCAGGAGATCTGTGTACTATGGATGAAATTGTTAAAGAATTCGACTATACCATTAAAAACCTAAAAAGGAAAGGCTATGATGAAAATAAGATTATTTTAGACCCAGGAATAGGACACTGGATTGAGCAAAAAACTCATATATATGACTTAAAGATAATAGGGAATCTCCAAAAACTTAAAAAATTCAATAAACCTATATTGGTAGCTATTTCAAGAAAATCATTTATTGGAACAACTCTAAATATTTCTGAGCCAGAAAAAAGATTAAATGGAACCCTTGCAGCTACATCAATTGCAGTTTATAAGGGAGCCCATATTGTACGAACTCATGATGTAACACCACAACTATTAGAGTTCGTAAAAATGTCTAAAGCCATTTATGATTTTACTGAAAATCGCCAATCACCATGACCGAAATTGGAAAAGATTTGATTATTAATATTTTAAATTTTTACATTCCCTCTGAAGATTCTAATGGATTTTTTGATAAAATTCCTGGTTATAATTTATGTACTCTTATTGGGATTTTCTCAGTATCTATGATAATATTACTAAAAAAAAAATATAATAATTAAATTTCTTTTTCTTACTTTTTTACTGCGATAAATAGTGAGAATTTATAATCTGATTAAACTAATTTAAGAAATTAGAAAAATGGCTGTAATACTTTAAAAGAGCATGCAACAGCATATTTATTTTTTAAAAATTTTCTATTAAAAATAGAGCTTACAAATTTAAAATCCTCAAGCCCTAATTAATTCTTTCAATATTTATCAAATTGGAGGGACATCTAAATCAAATAGGTAAATCTACATGAAGATCTTCGTCTATTGAATATCAAAAAAGAGCACTAATATTTAAAAGCATGCATTACCACTAGTTACTTAGTAAATTGTTGAAATTTCATTTATTTTTGAATAATTTTACTTTTACAAATTAAATTATATAAGCTTGTTTTCTTATGCCTGACAAAATCTCTAATCCAGATACTTATGACGCTGATGATATAAAGGTATTGAAAGGACTTGACGGAGTTAGAAAGCGTCCTGCTATGTATATTGGCTCAACGGGTAAAACAGGCCTCCATCACCTTATTTTCGAAGTTTTAGACAATTCAGTTGACGAAGCAATGGGAGGGTACGCTGACGAGATAAAAGTTATTCTATATAAGGATAATTCAGTTCAAGTATTCGATAACGGACGCGGGATTCCAATTGATATGCACCCAGAATTTAATAAACCTGCTCTCGAAGTGATTATGGAATATTTACATTCTGGAGGTAAATTTGATAGTAAAAGTTATAAAATTTCAGGGGGCTTACATGGTGTTGGTTTATCAGTTGTAAATGCTTTAACAGAATGGATGCATGTTGAGGTTTGTCGAGATGGGCAACTTTACACACAAAAGTTTTCTAAGGGAAAAAAAGCATCAGAACCAGAGGTAACAGAAACTAATACAAAAGAAACTTATACTAAAATAACCTTTTACCCTGATCAAGAAATTTTTGAATTTGAACCTAACGAACCTATTTTTAATGCACATTTTATTAGTAATAGAATGCGAGAGTTAGCATTTCTTACTCCACATACTAGATTTGAAATAAATAGTAAAATTGATGATGAAAAGGAAGAATTTCACTACGAAGGAGGGATTAAAGAATTTATTTCATATTTAAATAAAGATAAACAGCCATTACATAATGACATTATTGACATAAGCGACTCTTACACGGATGAGGATGGAGTGACAATTGTCTGCGATTTGGCTATGCAATACAATGCTGGATATCAAACAAACATTTTAACCTATGCAAATACAATCAATACTATTGAAGGTGGCGTACATTTAACTGGATTTAAATCTGCCCTTACAAGAACATTTAACTCTTATGTAGAAAATTTTATGGAGAAGAAGTATAAGGGACATGTATTAAGTGGAGCAGATACAAGGGAAGGATTATCAGCTGTGATTTCTGTTAAACTTCCCGATCCTCAATTTGAAAGTCAAACTAAGATTAAACTAGGAAATCCTGATGTTCGGCAAATTGTAAGTCAAATTGTCACTGACAAATTAACTCAATATTTCGAAGAACATCCAGAAACGGCTAAAAAGATCGTCTTAAAAACTATTAATGCAAAATTAGCTAGAGAAGCTGCTCAAAAAGCAAGAGCATTAATCCGGAGGAAATCAGCATTAGATAGCGCTAGGATGCCAGGAAAACTTGCTGATTGCTCATCAAATGATCCAGAAAAAGTAGAACTTTTCATTGTGGAAGGCGATTCTGCTGGTGGACCGGCAAAACAAGGACGAGACAGAACTTATCAAGCAATTCTTCCTATTAGAGGAAAGATTCTCAACGTTGAAAAAGCTAGAATAGATAAAGTGTTGCAAAATAATGAAATTCAAGCCATCATTAAAGCATTAGGAGTTGGATTTCAAGAATCAGGTCTATCAAATGGAACCAATGGCGATTTAGAAGATAATGGGGAAGAGACAGAGGAAAGCTTTGATTTAAGCAAATTGAGATATCATAAAGTTATAATCATGTGTGATGCTGATGTGGATGGCTTTCATATAGAGACTTTATTGCTTACATTTTTTTTCAGATATCTACGCCCTTTAATAGACGAAGGACATTTATATATTGCTGTGCCTCCCTTATTCAAAATTTCTTATAAAAAAGTGAAGGAATATGTCTATTCTGACAATCAAAGAGATACTCTACTTAATAGCATCAAACAAAAATACAATTTAAACAATTTGGATTCCATCAAAACTCAACGCTATAAAGGCCTTGGTGAAATGAACTCAGATGAACTTTATGATACTACAATGAATAAAGAAACTAGAAAACTGAAAAAAGTAACTTATGAAAACTATCTCGAAAATGATTTAATTTTTACAAAATTGATGGGTAAAGAAGTAAAAGCCCGTAAAAAATTCATTATTAGTAATTTTGATGAAGTTAAAACATTAGATATTTAATTCTTATTTATTAAATCATAATAATTTAAAATAAAAAGGTGTTATAATTGACTTCAGAACAAATTGAAGAAATTTTATTAAAAGACGAAATGCAAAGCAGCTACATCGACTATGCTATGTCTGTGGTCGTTGGGCGTGCAATTCCTGATGTTAGGGATGGTTTAAAGCCTGTACATAGAAGGATAATATATGCTATGGCAGCAAATAATTGGTATTATACAAGTTCTCATGTTAAATGCGCCAAAATTGTTGGTGAGACGCTAGGAAATTATCACCCTCATGGTGATATGGCGGTATATAACGCATTAGTAAGAATGGGTCAAGATTTTTCCTTAAGATATCCTTTAATCCATCCACAAGGGAATTTCGGATCTATAGACGGAGATCCTCCTGCAGCTTATAGGTATACAGAAGCGAGATTATCACAAATCTCAAATGAGTTAATTGAAGATATTGATAAAGAGACTGTAGAGTTTCAACCTAATTTTGATAATAGTACATCTGAGCCTTTATATCTGCCAGCTAAACTTCCCAATATGTTATTAAACGGTACAAAAGGAATTGCTGTAGGAATGGCAACATCCATGGCACCTCACAATTTAACAGAAGTTTGTAATGCGATTATCGCAACCATAGATGAACCAGACATTTCCATAGATGAATTAATGGAAATCATAAAGGGTCCTGATTTTCCGACAGGTGGTATAATTACTGATACTAATGGAATCTACAATGCCTATCATACAGGAAATGGAACCATAAATATTAGTGGTAAAATTGAAACTGAGACAACACCAAAAAAGAATAGTTTAGTAATAACAGAAATCCCATATTTAGTTAATAAAACAGATTTAATCGAATCTATTGCCAAATTGATTAAGGATGGGATTATCAAGGATGTTAGAGATCTGCGGGACGAATCAGATCGAAAAGGAATGCGTATTGTTCTAGATTTATCAAAAAATGCTCAGCCAGTTATAGTAAAAAATATCATTTTTAAAAGAACTAGACTTCAAACTACATTTAACATAACTAATCTAGTTCTTATTAATGAAGGTAAACAACCTAAAATTCTCAATCTAAAAGAAATAATTAATGAATATGTTGAACATCGATTAGTAATTATTCAAAAAAGAACCGAATTTCTTCTAAAAAAGGCGAAGGAACGACTTCATAAAGTTGAAGGGCTTTTAATTGCATTAAATGATATCGATAATATTGTAAACTTAATTAAAAATTCAAAAGATACAAATGAAGCAAAAGATAAGTTAAAAACAAATTATAAGCTAAGTGATGTTCAAGTTCAATCAATTTTGAGCATGCCATTATCACGGTTAACAAATTTAGAACAACAAAAGCTAGTGGATGAACAAAAATCGCTGCAAACTAGTATTAAAGAATATAATAAAATTCTAAAAGAAAAACAGGTTCGTTTAGATATTATTAAAAACGATTTAATTGAATTAAATAAAAAGTACGGAGATGCAAGAAAAACTGAAATTAAAATGGTAGAGTATCACGAAATTAAAGAAATCGAAAATATAGATTTAATCAAGAAAGAAACCACCATTGTAATTTTTACAAAAAATCAATACGTCAAAAGAATATCTTTAGAAGAATACCAAGCTCAAAGACGTGGTGGACGCGGCAAAAGAGGAATGACTGTACGTGAAGAGGATTTTATTACAGATTTATTTGTTTGTACAACTCATGATTCTATTTTAGTATTTACTTCAAAAGGAAGGGTTTATTCGATTATATGTTTTGCTATTCCACTACAAACACGAACTGCTCGAGGAAAACCGATTATTAATTTTATACCTTTGCAATCAGGTGAAAATATTTCAGCTATGATACCAATTAATAACTTCAATACTAATGAAATGCTCATTATGACGACAAAGAATGGGATTATTAAAAAAACTCCTTTAAAACTATTTTCAAAATTTAAAAGTACTGGAGTAAGAGCTCAAAGAATAAGGCCAGATGATGAATTAATAAGTGTCAAAAGATTATCCAATGAACTCCAAGATATTTTTATAGCTACTAAATTAGGCTATGCAGTTAGATTTGATGAATCAGAATTAAGAGAATTAGGACGTACTTCTATAGGTGTTAAAGGAGCAGAATTAAGAGAAAACGATAAAGTGATTGATACCCTTCTTGTATCAGATGATGAAATAATATTAACCCTTACACAAAATGCATATGGTCAAAGGACATACGTTCGCGAATATCGTAAAACTGGGAGAGGCGCTAAGGGAGTCAAGAATTTAACGTTGAATAAAGCTAAAAATGATGAAGTTATTGCGATCAAAATTGCCAAGCACATGGATATATTAATTGGAACAGAACAAGGACAAATGATAAGAGTACCCGTTGATTCAATAAGAATTACTCACAGAACAGCTAAGGGTGTAAGGGTTATCAAATTATATGAGAATGATTTCGTGGTAGCGATTGGAAAATGTGAACAAGAACCTTAAGATTCTTAAACTTATTATTTAAGATATGGAATAAGACAGAGAAAAATTAGATTATCATTATCCAAATTATCTATTCCATGCTTTTCATTAGGGGGCATATATACAAAATCCCCTTGACTTGCAATTTCAACCTCACCTTTATCATTATAAAATTTCCCAGTTCCTGATAAAATATAAATTTCATGTTCTTCAGCATGATTATGAAGAGGAACACCTTGCCCTGGTTTAACTTCAATTCTTCTCATTGCGAAATTTTTTGCTCCTAAGGTTTCATCGATTAACCACCTAATATAAATACCTTCTACTTTTGTTCCATCAGCTAAGACGGCTTCCTTTTCTTCTACTTCTTGATAATTCTTTTTTAACATAATTAAATTAAATTGCTAAATCTATTAAAATTATAGCCTGTTGATTTTTATATGACAGTTTTAAAAAGAAAAAAATATTAAATTCTTATAACACTTGTAAGCGAAATTCACTCAATTTTTGAGGGTGGAAAAATGCAACTTATAGAAATCTTAAACCAAGTCCCAGAATATAAAGCATTCTTGACCATTTCTGAGTTAGATAATTCAAGTAAAAAGTTAGCTAAATTATTTGACCATGTAACCTTGAAAGAAATTGGTAAATCACGAGAAGGAAGAATAATCTATTGCCTAAAAATTGGAGAGGGAAAAGAAAATGCACTTCTTTTCGCATTCCCACATCCCAATGAACCAATTGGGAGCATGAGTCTGGAATTTTTATCTCGCTTTTTAGCAGAAAATCCTGAATTTACAAAAGAAACCGGTTATACATGGTATTTAATTAAAGCTATTGATATCGATGGAGCTATATTGAATGAAGGCTGGTTTAAAGGAGAATTCGATCCTTTAAAATATTCGAAGAATTACTATAGACCTGCGACCTTCGAACAAGTTGATTGGAACTTCCCAGTAAAATATAAAAAACTTAGTTTTGACTCCCCGCTACCAGAAACACAAGCCTTAATGGCTTTAATATCCAACTTAAAACCTAATTTTATGTATAGTCTTCATAATTCTAGTTTTGGTGGTGTTTACTATTATATCTCAAAGGAAATAGGAAATTTGTATACTGATTTAGTTAATTTTGTGACCAGAGAAAATATGCCTATACATTTAGGAGAACCTGAAATGTCAAATATAAAAAAATTACACGATGGGTTCTTTCAAACAACTGGAGTTCAAGAAATATATGATTCCTTAGAAGCTGAAGGTATAGAAAATCCTCAACAAGTTATTAAGATGGGTACTAGTTCGCTTGACTATCATAGAAATATTGTAGGTAAGGAATCCTTTTCTTTTGTTTGTGAAATTCCCTATTTCTATGATAAACGTATAGCAGATTTTTCTCTAACAGATTTAAATAGGAAAAATTTACGTATAGAATCATTAGAATACATAAAAAATATTTACAAGCATTCAAAGAAGATATTTAGGTCAATAAGAAAATATTGTAATAAGTATACGCGAATATATACTGCTGTAGAGGATTATTTCTGGAGAAGAGGATCAACACTTAATCTCCAAATTCATGAAGCAAAAATCTCTTCTCATTATAATGGGAAAGCCACAGCAGCTCAAGCATTCGATTTAAATATCTCAAAAAGATGGTACGATTTACTATATGTCTCGATGATTACAAGATTATGTGATGAAGCAATTTCAAACCACCCAGAAAACGAAGTTGAGATAACAAAAATTAAATGTGATTTCGAAAAATGGGTTGAGCAAAAAATCACTGAATTGTTAAATAGTGTCAAATTTGAAGTTATTCCCATTCAAAAACTAGTCCGAGTTCAAATCGGAAGTGCGTTTATCACGTTAAAAAACTTAAAAGAAAATTAATAGTAATAATAAATATAAATATAAATTAAATAGTAAATCAATAGGTATATTAATTATGACAACAATTGGTTTTGATCAATCCCATAATAATAAATTAACTATTGAAAACACTACTTTTAGTGATTTTATTCAATATTTGTTTGATTCAGGATTTAAATTAGGAAAAATAGAAGCCGGAATTACGTTTGAAAAATTGAATAAATATGATCTTTTTATAATTGGTGTCCCAAATTTAGGACCTAATTTAGATCCAGATGAAATAAATGATTTTGTTAAGTATATTGAGAATGGTGGAAGTCTTCTTGCAATTAATGATGGAGGTGGCGATTATGAAAACAAAAATAATCTTTCTGAATTAACTAAACATTTTGGAATAAAATTTAATTCTGATCGATTATTCGATAATCAATTTTTCTCAGAAAAAAAATCTCATCCCGTAATACAAGACTTTAAAAGTCACTTTATTACAAGAGACTTATCTAAAATTATTCATTCTAATGGCTGTACTTTAGTAATGGATAAATCAATTGAAAATAGCGACATTGATGTTAGCAGTATTGCAGTTTCGTCTGAAAATACTTCATGGCACAAAATCTTTAACGGAGAGGAATGGCAAGAAAAATCAGAACAACACCTTCCAATCATTGGAGCTACACATTACGGTTTAGGGAAAGTAATTACAATAGGCAATTTATCAATCTTTTCTAGTTTAAACAAATCATATGGTATAACTGCTGCTGATAATTTTAAATTAATTAGTAATATGATCTCTTGGCTATTGAATAAAGCTGGAACCGAAGAAGAACAACAAATAAAGCCTGTTTTTACAACCGTTGCTATAAATCAAGATTTGTTTTACTGGATTAAAGATATGATACATAAAGGAAAATGGAAAAAACTTGATGATATAATTAATTTTGCTTTAAAAGTAACTAAAATCAGATTGAAGGAAACAGAGACAGATGATAAAATCGAATAAAGCACAATTAATAATTGGTCTTATCGGTGATACTCATTTACACTCTCCAGAAGGAGATGTCCTACATTATATATTAGATGATTTTGAGAAAAAAAGCATTGACTATTTGTTTCATGTCGGAGATTTTACGAGCTATAAAGTGTATAAAAAACTTAAAGATATCTTTGGGCAAGAAAAAGTTATTGGAATTGTTGGAAATATGGATGATTCAAAAATTTTGAATGAATTGCCTGAAAGAATAGAATTAGATATATTTGGACATAAAATTTTTATAACTCATGGTGAGGGTGGACCACACAATATTATTGAACGTTTAAACAGAAGATTTGATTTATCTGAATTTGATATCATCATTTTTGGGCATGCCCACCGTCCCTTTAATGAAAAATGGAGAGATAGAAAATTATACATTAGTCCAGGCTCTCCAACTGACAAAAGATTCACTGATATTAATTCGTATGGGTATTTAAAAATATCTAAGGAAAAAGTTGAGCCCACAATTATTTATTTATAACAAAAAATTTTTCGTAAAGAATGAATGCGAAGAGAATATTCCTTGAAATGGAACTTAGTAATATTCAACCTAGTCAATTATTTATAAGCAAACAGAAACTTGCCACAGTAAAGGAAAAGTTTAATCCTAACGATATATCAACGTTAAAACCAATACCCATAAAGAAAATTAAAAATACTATTTTTTATACTGATGGTCATACAAGGGCATTTGCTGCTTATCAAGAAGGTCTTACAAAAATACCTATAATTTGGGAGGACGAGGAATTAGATTGGGAAATGTATGAAATTTGTATAAAGTGGTGTAAAGAAGCAGGTATATTTTCTATTGCTGATCTTAGTAAACGAATTGTTGATCAAAAAGAGTATGAAATTCTATGGTATAAACGGTGTGATGATCTACATAAAAAATTAGAGATAAATCGAAGATAAAAGGAAAATTATAATCTAAAAATCTAATTGGGTATGAAAAAATTCAAATCTTATTATCTTATTTCCACTAATTATGCAAATAATTCATATTCCTACTAATTTCAAGATCCAAAGGTAATTAAAAATATAAAGAACCAAAATAATACTTCATTATATCAGAAATCAAAACGTACAGATTCCAATAATCGAATTCTAAATTCAATCCAAATTAGGTGAAATAAATTAAAGAAAGTGGTAGTTATATCTGGGGTATACCATTAATAATAGGCATAATTATGCTTATATCAGTTTTTACTCCCGCAATTTATTTTGATGAGATGGGAATTACAGAATATTATTGGATGTGGGGATTATATTATAACTATATAATCGGTTATGGTAGTAATACTTTATTGATACCTTTGGAACAGCCCTCAAAATATATGATACCAATATTTCTATCTGGCATTTTTAGTGCATTAATAATTTTTTTATGCTCTTTAGTTTTAATAGCTTCTGCAAATAAGGTAAGACTTGGTAAAAAAGATCCTAAAGATGTTAGTAATAGTTGGATTGGATTAGGAATTCTCTTAATTTTGTCCTCAACAAGTTATATCATCGCAACGGGTATTACTATGAACGACTACGTTGAATATGTTTTCTCTCAATTACCTTATTATTATATAGTACCAGATATATGGGATGTATATAATCCTGGATTTGGAATTTTTGGACCTTTTATTGGAGCCGTATTCTCAATTATTGTAGGGATTGCTAGTAAAAAAATTAAACCAAGAGAAGTAGTTCAAAAAGTTGAAGAAAATAATTTTTCTATAATATATCCTCAAACTGAGAAGATAAGTAATAATATTCACTATTGTCCCGAATGTGGTCAAAAAATTTTATATCAAGAAGGCAAATTTTGCAGATATTGTGGATTTGAATTCAAATTTTAAGTATTTACTAAGGAACAATAATAATTTAGTATTTATTTTTATTGAACTCAAAAATTATTTAATATTAGAAAAAAATTAACTTAAGCGGCTTCCATCGATTTTCCTGAAAGCTTCTTGTAATGATTGAGTACTGCTTGTCGAGCCGCGTATACAAAAGCTCTCTTAACATTTATTCCCTGGATAGCTATTGTTTCGTAAACAAGCACATGATTTAGTTTTGCAGTGTCAAGAGCTTGACGTATTTTAGCTATTTCTACAATATCCTCTAGATCACGTTTATTTGCAAGTACAACTGTGGGCACTTCAGGAGGATCAAACGCTGCAACTGGTATCAATTTATCACCATAAAAACGGAGCAACTCCTTTAAACTCCAAATGTTTTCACCCCATTGATCAATTAAAGAATCCCATGTAAAAATTACAGCATCTGTACCCTTGAGAACAGTCTGGCGTTGAAATTTGTGACGTCTCTGGCCTGCGACAGTATACACTTGAAATACTACATTTGAAACCCTCGCTACAACCCTATCAAAAAATAACGTTCGACCAGTAGGATCTTGGATTTGTTGCATATCCCCTGTGGCAAGACCTTCTCGTTTATATACCCAATCTAGTGCAGTGGTCTTTCCACCTAAACTTGGGCCATAAAAACAAATTTTAAACACAAGGGTTCCATCTCCCCGACGACTTGGCAAATATATCAATCCTCGTTATTAAAAAATATAAAATTATAAATTAAATCTTATTAAATCTATAACACTCTTGTAATATAAAAATTTGCAATAGAAAAGTTTTGCTATTATTAAGTATTGAAAGTATGGTTTGTATATGTATTTACTTCTAATATCTAAATATCATATCTTCCTACTCTAAATTTAATGTGAAGTAGTATTTTGAATTAAGAGTCTTGATTTTATATTTCTCTTTTTTTTCTATTTGAGAATATTAAAAAGTAAGTTTTTTCATGATATAATAAGTAAATTAAATTCACTTCATCAAATAGAAGATTAAGGTCAATAAATTGAAAACTCTTTTAAAATCCTTTAACCTTTCTAATAAAGCGATTAGAATATATCTTGAGGGATTAGGAAAATATCCCTATACATTTAATGAAATTCAAAATATTATACCAGATCTCTCAAAAAAAGAAGTAAAAGATATTTTGGATGAGTTAATTGAAAAAAAGTTAATATTACTCCTTAATCCTAAATACTCTGAATCTGTTTCACACTATGCGATTATTCCACCGTTTTCTGCAATGCTGAATAGTATAACCGAATTAAGCGAGCTTTCTGAAGATAAAGACGTAAAAAAATTACATAAGGATCTGCGATTAGAGAGATTTCAGGAAGCAATTTACCAAGATATTGAAAATATTAGCGGAGATTTGGTTGATGTAATTAGTACTCAAGAAAACTCTACTCAGACAATAAAAATATTGTCTGAAGTAGAAGATAACGTAAAAAAATTTGCGCGCGTTATATTAAATGATGTTATTGGTTTGATATCACCTCTTAAAACACAATCTGGTGTGGATGCTCGAGATTTAGGTAAACTTATCAATTTAGTTAAGCAAAAAATTACAGAATCAGAAGAAATTGCTTCTAATATGTTTTCTCAATTTAGAGATATTGTTAAAGAAATGGGTGTTCCTGATATGCCCGCCCAAGTAGAGGCATTCAAAACGTTTATACGGAAATTAGGAGAATCGATCGATAAGAGAGTTCAAGAAATATCTTTAGGTATTGGTAGTCCTTCTTTAGAAAAAATTCAT
>Ga0307380_10002060_pt1 | contig 28814 bp, 19 predicted proteins | sample UN3MG_FD_202239 | JGI IMG/M metagenome (GOLD analysis project Ga0307380, IMG submission 202239) | Soil microbial communities from Risofladan, Vaasa, Finland - UN-3 | ecosystem: Environmental > Terrestrial > Soil > Coastal area > Acid sulfate soil | place: Finland: Risofladan, Vaasa | collected... | reverse complement strand
TCATCAGCCAGTGCTCTTAAGGGAACTAAATAGATGATTTTTTGAAGGTGAATGACTTGAGCGATTGCAGCCATTTCTCCGATGAAGGTTTTTCCTGAGGAGGTTGGGGCGATAACCAAAAGATTTTGATTAGCAACTCCGTCATTGCGAGCAACTTCTCGGTTGTCATTGCGAGGAGCGTAGCGACGTGGCAATCCCTTACTTTCCTCATAATCCAATACCCCATAATTTCTTACTGCTTCTTCCTGTACTGGCAGCAAATAGGGAGAATAGTGTTTTTCCCAGATGTTTACAATATAAGAGGGGATACCATAATTTTTCAATTTTACAATCTTCATTGATTCAGACATGTATACATTCCTTTCTTTATATCTTTTTTTAATTAAAACTAAAACGAATATTAGAATAACCTCTATTGCAAATCTAAGACGAGATGTAAAGATAAATCGATAGAATCACCTCCCTGGCTTAAGATAATGATGAGTTAAATGAGTGGTAATTTAGTAAATGTAACAAGCTGTAAAAAAAACACACTTTTTGATTATACACATAATAAGTTTATATAGCAATAAAATATTATCATTGGTATTATTTCTACGAGAGGAGTAGAATCATGGGGGACATTCTTCTTTTGTATTCCTGCTCCCCTTTATGTCATTCCCGCGCAGGCGGGAATCCATCCCTCTGTCATTGCGAACTTTCGAAGAAAGCGTGACATCTCATATTAACAACAACGTAGGACAGGTGTCTCGCCTGTTTATTCTGTCATTGCGAGGAGTGAAACAACGCGGCAATCCCTTTCATAACATCTGAAAACTTTTCTTGAAAAAAAGAAGGATTTTTAAAAGTTATGTCGTATACTTGATATATAATGCGTGAATTATTTCACTTAAATAATTATTTTTTATTTCTATAATTTTGAATAAATTTAATATTATAACCTGTATGAAGGTAACAGGAGAGATCTTTTCTTAATTGAAAAAAGAAAAAGAGCTGAAGGGGAAAGATGCAGTAGAATATATATGTTTTAACCTTATTATTTTTTTGCCTTAGAATTGGAAGGGTTTTGAGTTTATATAATAGGGTTAAATAAATTTGAATTATATACTTTAATCAATAATAAAGATTTGCTCCTGTTGGGTAAGTTATAAAAAAACTAAAGGCAAGTAATAACTCGTTGTAGAATAAAGAAATATCAATATATTAAATCTTCAAAGGTTGCACTTATGATGGGTATGAGTCGTAGAAACAATTCTATCTATTGCTCATGGTTTTGGGAGTGGAAGGACAATAATTTAAGGTAGGTCAAAATATAAAACTTTTGACAGTACTTTATTAGAAAGAGGTTTTTTATGAATGATAAAAGTAAAAAAACCGCAAGAAGCGAAGATCCAATAACTCCCTCAGGAGTTACACCCTCAGGTACAGGAACCCAAAAGGATACTCAACCAGTCATTTCTTCCGGCATCGCACTGGGAGCACCCCCGTCCCAGATCATTTCATCAGGCGTTTCCGCTCCCGGCAGTGAGATAGTTCTCAATAACGAGAAATACAAAATAGTAAAAGTCATTGCCAAGTCCACTGGAGAAGCAGAGGTTTATTTAGTAGAAAAAGAAAAAGAGAAATCTGTTTTTAAATATTACTACCCCTACTTTAAGCCCAAAGATAGTCTCCTGAAGAAATTAAAAGGACTGCGCCACGATGATATAGTTGACCTGATTGATTATGGTTATTATAATGATCGATTTTTTGAGATCATGGAATATGCTGCAGGCGGAAGTCTGGCGGATTTACAGGAGGATGGAGCATATAGATACATCCCCATTAACGAGATGAAGCAGATAAAACAGCTCGTTAAGGAGATTACCAGTGCCCTTCACTGGTGTCATGCTAAAGGCATAATTCACAGGGACCTCAAACCCGAGAACATCTTTTTTAAGAATCCTGATGGAACAGATGTGATCATTGGTGACTTCGGTATCTCATCCATACTTGATGAAGGATTATCCAAACATATGACCGGGCAGGCAAGAACAGAAATTTATGCGGCCCCCGAACTTTACCAGAGCATTGGCGGAAAGACGATGATCTCCAAAGAAGTGGATTATTATTCACTGGGGATAAGCTTAATCTTTGTCTGGCAGGCCAAGGATCCCTTTGAAGAATTAAATCCACATGCGATCATGAGAATAAAGTTGGAAGGCAAGGTATATATCCCTGAGGAAATACCGGAGGAATTGAAGAATCTAATCAAAGGCTTGCTGACCGTGGAACCGTCAAAGAGATGGGGATATGAGGAAGTCCAGAAGTGGTTAAAAGGTGACTATGTACCTATTTATTACCGAGTCGTTGAGACCAGATACCCTGATTTTCATTTTGGCTATATCGGGGGAGAAGATAGGGTCGTCAATGACCCTGAAGAAATGGCCAAGCTATTGGAGAAATATCCTGAACAGGGTAAAAGACATCTGTATAAAGGGACTATCCAAAGATGGGTCGAAGGAACTGACCAATCCCTTTATGTGGATTTAAGGGGAATTGTGGAAGATGATTATCCCCAGGACCAGGATGCAGGCCTGACGAAAGCCGTTTATATCTTAGATCCGGTGAAGAACTATAAGACCTTCGCAGGGGTTGAGTGCGAAAATACTGAGGAAATAGGAGATGCCCTTGAACGAGAATCATCCTATTACAAATCTCTCCTGACCCAGCAGAAAAATGCCGATCTGTTTTTATTCCTCGAGGCACGGGGTGCCAAGAGTGAGGCGGATACCTTCAGAAAATACGCCCAGACCTTTAACCCTGAGCGAGCATTTAACACCATCGTTCTGGAATTACAGGGGAGAGATAAATTCAGGATAGCCGATCTTGAATTCCACAAGCCCGAAGATTTGCTGTTAGCTGATGATGAGCTGAAAGGAAAACTCGTTACCTTCCTTCTCAATTCTGATAGTAAGTTATCCATCTGGCTTGAGCAATTTCCTGCCTTGAAAAATAAGATTGATCAATGGCGAAAATTAAAGAGGTGTAATATCATCACTTTGGCTTATGCCCTTGACGAGAAGAGCCCCTTTACTGCTCTTGACGAAAAGGTATATGACTTAGATGAATTTAAAACCTTTTTTGCCCGAAACATCACCGACCAAGACTTGATAAGTGAAATGACCGCACCCGATTCGGTCTTTGTTACCGAAGCAGACTTCTGGTTAAAGAATTATCAAGGCAAATCCTACTTAGTTGTTATCATCTCATATTTCCGGGAAAATATAGATAAAGTGGATAAAAAGGTCTGCACAAAATTGTGCGAATACATAATAGATATAAGATTAGATGTGGATGACTACTGGGATAATATAAAACCGCTTGTAGATAAAGCGTATAGCAATGGGTTTATATCGGAAAATACAATCCAAAAGCAGAAAGATTTCATAATAAAAGAATATGAAGGCAGAACTAAACCAACTGATTACGGGAAGAAAAAGAAAATAATAGAAAATTTAAAAGACATTGAACCGTCTCATAAACTGATTAATAAATTTGAAAAAGAGGAAAAACTTTTTAATTTTTTAAAAAAGTTAAAGCTAAAAGAGATTGAGGATGAAAGACAAAACAAAATACAGGAAGTAAAAAGCGATATTTATCAGCAAGTGGAAGCCCGTAAAGCAAAAGCGTGGCAAAAATATAATGCTGAGAATAAAGGGAACGCAGGATGTTTAGTGGCGATAATAACAGGAGTGATCGCAGCAATAATAAATCTAATAGGTGATCGTTTTGGTAGTTTTATTGTTTTTCTTATTCTTGGTTATATTGTTGGCTTTGTCTTTTCTTTAATTGTACAAGGAACTGGTAGAAGTAATGCAGCAAATAAGGTTACCATCACATCGGCTGAAGAAAAAAATAGGGATAAAAGAATAGAAAATATAGAAAAAGATATCCAGTATAAAATTGACAATCTTGATAATAAAATAGGAGAAGAGATATCCGAAAAGACAGAAGAACAGATTGATAAGATATTCAGAAGTGTAAGATGAATAGATTGGTAAAGAGTGTAAGGAAGAGAAGATCGGTAAAAAATGTCCAAAATGAGGAACATTCAATAAGTCGCATATAATTTTTTATCAGGAATGTGGAAATGCGGAGTTAAGAAGGGAAGAAATTGAAAGAGTTTAAATGATGGGGGAGCAGTTATGAATTACCAGGAGAAAAAGAAAGAAGAATTAAAAAAAGAAAAAAAAGAGGAATTTCCTGAAGAGGAAGCTACTAAAGAATGCCCTGCCTGTCAAACGATTAATCTCTTAAATGCCAACTTCTGTCAGGAATGCGGCTATAAGTTTCTTCAGGATGAATCAGAAAAACCACAAGAACGGTCACCCCGGACAGTGCAGGAAAAGAAAGAGGACAAAGCAGCAGAAGTGAGGACACCAAAGAGATCATTCTTTTCGCCAACCCAGATAGCTAGCAGCAGGAAATCAGAAGAAGTAACAAAAGTCCAGGCAGTTGAGACAGGTGAAGCACAAAAACAGGATACTTTATCAGAAGTAATATATGTTACGGATTATGGTAATCACTGCATTCAGAAGTTTACTACCGAAGGCAAATTCCTAACTAAATGGGGAAGGGAAGGAGAAGGCAGTGACGGCGGAGAATTTAATTGTCCATGTGAAATAGCTATAGATTCCCATTATAATGTATATATTGTAGATAACGAAAATTTTAATATTCAAAAGTTCACCCCTCAGGGAGTATTCCTCAACAAATGGGGAGGAGAAGGCAGTGCTGAAGGAGAATTTAGTTCTCCAAATGATATAGCCATTGATTCACAGGATAACATATATGTTACCGATACTGGAAATAAACGTATCCAGAAATTCACTACCGAAGGCAAATTCATTACCAAATGGGGCAGTATTAGATATATTGAAATAACCATCGATTCTCAAGATAATATATACGTTGTAGATAGTCCCCGTATCCAAAAGTTCACCGCAGATGGTGCATTTATCACCCAATGGGGAAGAGAAGGCAGTGCTAACGGAGAGTTTGGTTCTATAGGAGGAATAGCAATAGATTCACAAGACAGTGTATATGTCGCTGATACCGGAAATAATCGCATTCAGAAATTCACCTCAGAAGGTGCATTTATCATACAATGGGGAAGAGAAGGCAATGGTGATGGAGAGTTTAAAAATCCAGATGAAATAGCCATAGATTCCAAGGACAATGTATATGTTAAAGATAGTCATAATTATCGCATCCAGAAATTCACCTCAGAGGGTGAGCTCCGTACCGAATGGGGAAGACACGGTAGTAATGATGGAGAATTTTCCGATCGATATCATATAGCAGCCATAGATTCCCAGGATAATGTATATGTTACAGATAATCGGAATCATCGCATCCAGAAATTCACCTCAGAAGGCGAATTCATCACCAAATGGGGTAGGGAAGGCAGTGGTGATGGAGAGTTTTCATCGTTTATATTCGGAATTGCTATATCAAAGAAATAATTGTGTTTTCAAGGAGCAAGTAATGACTTTAAAATGTGAAAAGCACGGTTATACTGTTGGGCAATACAGCACAGGTAAAAGCAATCGATATTGTGTAGTATTTTGGCGAGTCTGGAAACCATAGAAATCGAAAGAGTTTACATGATGAAGGAGCAGTTATGAATTACCAGGAGAAAAAGAAAGAAGAATTAAAAAAAGAAAGAAAAGAGGAATTTCCGGAAGAGGAAGCTACCAAAGAATGTCCTGCCTGTCATACGATTAATCTCTCAAATGCCAACTTCTGTCAGGAATGCGGACATAAGTTTTTTAAGGAAGGATCAGAAAAACCGAAAGAACCGGCACCACAGATAGTTCAGGAGAAGAAAGAGGAAAAAGTAGAAGAAAAGAAAGAAGAAGTAAAAGAAGAAGTGAAGGAAAAGAAGAAATCATTTTTCTCGCAGGCGCAAATAGAAAGCATCAGGAAATCAGAAGAAGAGATGAAGAATAAAGAAGAAACTGTAAAAGAGGTTAAAGCAGTTGAGGTAAAAAAAGTTCAAAAAGCAGTATATGTTACAGATCGTGTTAATTATCGCATCCAGAAGTTCACCTCAGAAGGTGAATTCATCACAAAATGGGGAAGGGAAGGCAGTGGTGATGGAGAATTTGAGCGTCAATGTGGAATAGACATAGATTCGCAGGGTAATGTATATGTTGTGTCTAGTAAAAATCGCATCCAGAAGTTCACCTCAGAAGGTGAATTCATCACAAAATGGGGAAGGGAAGGCAGTGGTGATGGAGAATTTATGCATCTAATAGGAATAGCCATAGATTCAGAGGGTAATGTATATGTTACAGATATGTATTATGGTCGCATCCAGAAGTTCACCTCAGAAGGTGAATTCATCACAAAATGGGGAAGGGAAGGCAGTGGTGATGGAGAATTTCATAATTTATGGGAAATAGCAATAGATTCAGAGGATTATTATTTTGTTACTCTTAAAAATCGCATCCAGAAGTTCACCTCAGAAGGTGAATTCATCACAAAATGGGGAAGGGAAGGCAGTGGTGATGGAGAATTTAAGTTTCTAGTGGGAATAGCAATAGATTCAGAGGGTAATATATATGTTGTAGATAATGAGAATCATTGCATCCAGAAGTTCACCTCAGAAGGTGAATTCATCACAAAATGGGGAAGGGAAGGCAGTGGTGATGGAGAATTTGAAGGTCCAGATGGAATAGCAATAGATTCAGAGGGCAATGTATATGTTGTAGATTGCTGGAATTATCGCATCCAGAAGTTCACCTCAGAAGGTGAATTCATCACAAAATGGGGAAGGGAAGGCAGTGGTGATGGAGAATTTGAAAATACAATTGGAATAGCAATATCAAAAATTTAGTTGTTTTTTCAAGGAGCAAGTAATGACTTTAAAATGTGAAAAGTGCAATTCAGATAACAGAGACACCGCAAAATACTGTAAATATTGCGGTGCAAAGATTGTCTTGTCCAGTTTTAAGATAGATGACTTAATAGGCAGAGAGGAAATCAAGCATGAGATAGGAAAGATTCTAAAGGTAGCCAGGATACTGGATAAGAAGCGAAAAGCAGGTCAGCATATTCCAACTATAAATAATAATATAATACTGATGGGTAATACAGGCACGGGCAAGAGCAAGATAGGATATATATTGAGCAGTATTTTTTGCGAGTATGCAATAATAAAAAATGATGAACCGGTAGTAGTGGATGCTTCAGATTTTGGGAGTTTTGTCAAAGACATAAAGACAAATTTTAACAGCGCAAAGGGCAAGATATTAGTTATTGATAATGTACAAAAATTACTTCCGAGCGGTTATTCTAATGAAGTAAATCCAATGGACAGGCTTTTTTTAGAGATGGACAGAGCGGACTATGACCCCATAGTTGTTTTATCAGGCCATTACCATGGGTTTAAAGAATACATTGAGGAGAATCCGTCAACCAGAGTGAAATTCAAATATATCTTTGAACTTACAGATTTTAATGCAGATGAATTATATACAATGGCGATAAAGCAGTTTAAACAAAGCAATTACTCTCTGAGTGAAGAGGCAGATGAAAAATTAAAAAAGATATTCAATCATTTAGTAAAGACAAAAGACGACACATTTACTAATTCTTATGTGGTAAAGGAAATATTTGACGATACATTGAGGAATTATCTTTTGAGAATTAGTGCAGGCGCAGAGGATGATAATATTATTATACCGGAGGATATTAAAAGAGAGATACCAGAAGAAAGGACAGCAGACGAAATAATAAAGGAACTTGATTCATTTGTTGGTATGGATAGCATTAAGACGACAGTTAAGGAAATGATAAATCAAATAAAGTTACAAAAGGAAAGGATGAAAAGAGGACTTGGCAAGGCAGAGAAGATTTCCTTGCATATTGTTATAACAGGTAATCCGGGAACAGGTAAAACAATGGTAGCGAGGAAACTCGGTGAGATATTTCAGTTGGTAGATTTTTTAGACAGGGGCCATGTGATTGAAACAAGCAGGAAGGATTTAGTTGGTGAATATGTGGGCTCAACGGCTCCAAAGACAAATAAAAAAATAGATGAGGCAATAGGCGGTATCTTGTTTATTGATGAGGCATATACATTAGCACCTGATACAGAAGGGAGTTCAGACCAATTCGGTAAAGAAGCAATTGAAACAATAATGAAACGGATGGAGGACGATAGAGGTGAATTTGTAGTGATTGCAGCAGGATATAAAGATGAGATGGAAAGATTCCTGAATATTAATCCGGGACTAAAGAGTAGATTTGATAAGTATATTCATTTTAATGATTATAATGCGGATGAGTTAATGGCAATATTTAAAATAATGTTAGATAAGATGAAATATAAGATGAGTAAAGAAGCAGAGGTAAAATTGAAAGAAATTTTCCAGCATATGTATGATAACAGGGTAAAAAACTTTGGTAATGGTAGAGAGGTACGAAAACTTTTTGAAAATATAGTAAGTCAATTAAGTACGAGGATCAATAAATTATTAGTAGAAAGTGAAGATGTTGATAATGAGGTTTTAACGACAATCTTGCCGGAAGATATAATTTATGAGTTACCGAAAAAATTAAGCATAGAAGAGGTAATGGGAGAACTGGACAATCTTATTGGAATGACGGAGATAAAAGCAGAGATTAAGAACTTAATGGAAATGATTGAAATACAAAAGAAAAGGGCAAAAGAGACAGGTGAAACATATAGACCCGCAGTCCATATGGTGATAACAGGTAATCCGGGAACAGGAAAGACAACGGTAGCAAGGATACTTGGCAAGGTATTTAGGTCGCTTGGTCTATTGGCAAAAGGACATGTAGTGGAAGTGGATAGAAAAGACCTTGTAGGCCAATATGTTGGTTCTACGCCAAAGAAGACCGATACGAAAATTGATTTAGCAATGAATGGTATTTTATTTATTGATGAGGCATATACCCTTGCTCCTGAAGGTATTAATGATTCATTCGGCCAAGAAGCAATTGGCACACTCCTTAAACGGATGGAAGATGATAGGGGAAAGTTTATGGTAATTGCTGCTGGTTATCCAAAGGAGATGGAGAATTTTATAAATGCGAATCCGGGCTTAAAATCAAGGTTTAATAGATATTTTCATCTTGAGGATTATACTCCCGATGAGATGCTTGGAATATTTAAGATATTTGTCGAATCCAAGAAATATAAAGTTGAAAATAGTGCTGAGGCAAAATTGAAAGAAATTTTTACTACTCTGTATGCAAATAGGGATAAAAATTTTGCCAATGGTAGAGAGGTAAGAAATTTATTTGAGAAATGTATAGGATTACAGGCAAAGAGGTTGAGTGCCAAAAGTGCAATTGAAGCAGTTGAAAAGGAAGAACTTTCATTAATTACGGAAGAAGACATACCAGAAATTTATAAAAAGGAGAAATCTATTACAGTTGACGAGGTATTGAAGAAACTAAATAATTTTATAGGATTGAGTGCCGTTAAGAAAGAAGTAAAAAATCTTATAAATTATCTCAAAGTTGAAAAAGCAAGAGCAGAAAAGGGCGGTAAAGAAACAGTATTAAATTTGCACTTTGTTTTTAAAGGTAACCCAGGAACTGGAAAAACCACCGTTGCCAGAATTTTAGCTGATGTTTTCAAAGCAATGGGGTTATTATCAAAAGGGCAGCTTATCGAAGTGGATAGGGCCGGACTTGTTGCCGAATATGTTGGGCAGACCGCTCCAAAGACAAATAGGGTTATTGATAATGCAATGGGGGGCGTGCTTTTTATAGATGAGGCATATGCCCTGGCGCCAAAAGGTGGCGGTACTGATTTTGGGAAAGAAGCGATTGATACTCTTCTTAAAAGGATGGAAGATGAAAGAGGCAAGTTTATCGTAATTGCCGCCGGATATAGTAAAGAGATGGAGGGTTTTATCAATGCTAATCCTGGGCTTGCTTCAAGATTTACAAAGTATATTGATTTTGAAGATTATACTCCGGAGGAGATGAAAGATATATTCAAGTCAATGGTAAACTCAAAGGGAATGGTTCTCGGTGAAGAAGTTGAGGAAATCTTGAAAAAAATATTCGATGATATTTACAATAATCGAGATAAAAATTTTGCCAATGGAAGAACAGTCAGAAATATATTTGAGATGGTATTACAGGATCAGGCTGGCAGGATTGCTGAACTTCTTAATAAGGGTAATATAGAACCTGATGTTCTGAGTACAATCACAGTAGATGATTTTAAAATTATTAATGGTAATAAATAAGGGAGAAGTACCTATGAATTTAGGCCAAGTTCTAATAGAAGCAGCAAAAGATGGGAATATGCTTGTTTTAAAAACAGCATTAGAAAAAGGAGCAGAATCAATGCAAAAGATGGTTCCGGAATGACTGCATTGATGTATGCAACACAAAGAGGCGATGAGGACATAGTAAATTTCCTCAAAGAAAAAGGAATAAAAAAAGAGGAAATAGAGTTCTGGCTTGCTTATTATGAAATAGATGAACACCAAAAGTCAATTGAGGACTACACCAAAGCAATAGAACTTAATCCCCAATATGCTGCTGCTTGCAACAACCGGGGGGTTGCTCATGATGAATTAGGTAAATATCAGGAGGCAGTTGATGATTACTACCAGACAGGAATTTTATACCTAAAAAAAATAATAAAACCTGGGCTATGGAATGTATTAGCTCGATGAAGAAAATTGATCCATTTTCTCAACTTATTTATAAACTACAAAATCTAATAGACCAAATTTAGATAGGAGCGGAATAATATGCAATGTCCATTTTGCAAGACTAGCATAGATGATGATTCATTATTTTGTGACCAGTGTGGTAAAGAAATTTTAATTTGCCCTAAATGCCATAAACCTGGTAAAGGAAAAGTGTGCATAATAGACGGAACACCATTAGTTACAATAAAAGACAAAATAAAGACAAAGCATACTGGTGCAGAAGCTCCGGTTGATGTTTCTTCTGCTACTGAACAACATTCAGATCAAATAAAAGCTTCAGAGAAAAGTGAGCTACACTTGATAAACAAGAATCTTGGATTAGATATAAAGATAGAAAAAGATGTTTTAATCGGTAGGACAACCGGTGATTATATAGATATTTTCAGTAAATACTTAACGGTTTCTGGACAACATCTACAGATAAATTTTGATTTGCAAAAGGGGTGGCTTGTTACAGATTTAGGTTCATCAAATGGTACGAAGTATAATAATATGCCTTTAGTGCCGAATCAACCACAAGCTCTCACAGACAAATCATATTTGATCATAGCCACCATAGAATTCTATGTACAAATCCTAAATAAAAACCTGATAGGGAAAACTGGGACAATGAGGGTATAAAAATGCAATTAAACGTTACTACAGTGAGTGATAGAGGTTGTGTTCGGGAGCATAACGAAGATATGGTATTAATTGGTAATGATATTTTCAGGGAAGGTACTAAAGAAATAATGGTAGATTTGAATAGTGAAAATAAAAAATATTTTGTTGCGGTTGCAGACGGAATGGGTGGACACAATGCTGGTGAGATTGCCAGTGAGATGGTTATAAGAAAGATAAGCCAGAAAATAAATAGTTTGGAGATGGATTTAACAGAGAAAGATTTGTCATTAAAAATATCGGAATGGGTAAAAGAAATTCACTTGGACATTTTAAACAAAGGAAATGAAGGCATTAATAAAAAAGGAATGGGTTCTACTTTAATAGGAGCTTTGTTCTATAATAACAAAATCTATTACCTGAATGTTGGTGATAGTCGTCTGTATAGATTACGAAACGGCTATCTTATGCAAATATCAAGAGACCATTCTTTAAAAGAAATGGTGGGCAATAAAGATATAGCATCAAATATTATCATGAATTCTTTTGGAGGCGGTGAGAAAATATTTATTGACTTTGCACCCGTTGGGAGCAAGATATTTAATGATGACGTTTTGCTTTTATGTAGCGATGGATTATCTAATGAACTTAGTGATGATGAAATTGAGGAGATACTGGGAAATAAGGAAAATACTGTTGATGTACTATTGAACAAAGCAAAGAGTAAAGGTGGAAATGATAATATTTCAATTATTTTACTATATTTATCAGGAATAGAAAATGAAACTAATAGTTAGTTGATGCTACCTCCATTAAATACTAAATTTTTTGTTTTTCAAAAAAACCGTACTAAACTACATCAACTGGATTCATGGTAATCAAAGTAAGATAAACTGAATAATTAAATAACAAGCACATAGAAGAAAGGAGAAGATAGGTCATAATGAACATTCTAAGGGATTAAGATATTCATATTCAGTTTATGTTTTCCTTTCTATATGGAAAGCCAACCTGCCTGAATGGTTTTCTCAAGTGAGATTGCTAGAATAATCAAGAATTAGTATAATCGAAATACAGCTTTTGAATTTTTTTAATTTATGATAAAAGAATAATTAAGGATAAAATTAAAATGTCAAAAAGAATATGTTCTAATTGTGGAAAAGAGAAAGATGTACAAGACGGTAAAACTTTTGAAAATGGGCACTTTATCTGTAAAAACTGTGTTTATGCTGGCATAGGTTTTATGGGATTTGGGAGTGCTTTGACTACCTGCCCGCTTCGCAAAAAACCTCTAAAATAAATAAAGTATAAAAAAAGGAAAGGAGATCCAAAATGAAGCTAATCATAAAAAGAGAACAACAAGCACAGACTGGTATGTTCGGAGGGCACAAAGGAATGAAATTCCTCTTATCTTATCGCGTCGAATTGACACCAGAAGAACAAGAACTTGTAGATAAATACAAGGCGGGGAATCACCCACTTACATTCAGAACAGATCAAAAAGGAAATAAAATACCAAAGCATACAATCAGTAGTTTAATGAGTGGTCACACCGAATTATTGGAAGACGTAACTATTTTGCTTAACAACGAAGATGTCATAAAAGATGCATGCAAGGATTTTAAAATGCTTTTAGAAATAATGACTTCCTTCGGCGGAGAAGAAGTATTTGAATTTTAAATAAAGAAAGGAGAAAAAAATATTATGGCAACATGTAAAAGATGTAATGGTAAGGGCACAATTCCATGTAAGATCTGCAAGGGGCAAGGTCGGATAATACCCATATTTGGCTCCAGTTACCCCTGTAAACATTGTGGAGGTTCTGGAGAGGTTACATGTCCAGTATGTCAAGGCAAAGGTACTGTGTAGGTGAAAAGTAACTTTAATCTTTGATGATGGCTTAAAAGACGCAAGGGAGGTGGAGTAATTAGACTGCCGATAAGGGTGCCTTATCTCGTAGTTTTGTTTAATACACGGACTCAAGATAAGTAAAAATGAATAGGTTGGAAAAAATATAATAAACAGAGGAACATTTATGCCATTAATATAATTGGATAAAATCTAACCTTTGATGAAATTTTCTTTTCGAGTATTTTAAAAAACAAGCGTCTTATTTTTTCAGATATGAGAAATTGTAAAATCAACGATGCTTATTACCAGCAGTTCATTAGAAGAATATCTCCATGGTTTGGATGAATCTAAAATCGACAAAATAAATAATAATAACCAATAAATCAGTTGGATGATAATATCATACTGTATTTAACCTGATTTTTAATGGAAGTGTATTAAAAAGTCTCCTGGAAAGGCAGGGGAATATTTTAGAAAAAATATAAAATATTTAAATGTAAATTAGTAATCATACATTTTTTGATTTTTAAGAAGAAGAGGTTAATGAGAAAAAGCTAAGGATGGCTAATTTGTATACAGATGTATATTTAAAACACAAAATCGGAGATTACATTTTAAATCGATATAAGATTATAGACAATATAGAGCTCAGTCATATAGGCCCTATCTATGTAGCAGCTGAGTTAAGTTCTAATAAATATTTTGTCTGTATAGAAATGGCGAAATTAGAAAATAGAGACAAATTACTCGATAGGTTTAAAATTGAGTCTTTAAAGTTGAAAGAGAATCAAAATGCAAATTTATCCCAAATATATTATGAAGAAGAATTGAAAAACTACTCTGTTTGTCCGGTTTGCGGAGAAACTTTTATTGGCGAAGAATTATCTCCCTGTCATATGCAAAATTCTTTGGTTATCATGAAACGATGTTACTTAGTCATTGCATGCCAAGGTCAAAAGGAAAATATTGAAACTTATCATCAAAATGAGATAGCGGAATGGAGTATAGATGAGTGTAAGAAATTAGCACCATTATATCGTCGTTTTATTTCAGATTTTATGTCTAATTCTGTCGAGCGAGAATCCATTCCAAGTGATATAGGTAAGATTAGCGTGATAGAACAAGCTAAAACAGGCTCTGTAGCTTTATCTATTAAAGAGGCTGAAAAAATTATCAAAGATGATATGAAACAGAATGCCTGTTATTGTCCTTATTATCAAAATGCAATATGTGATTGGGATATACAAAATAGCTTTACAGATCAAGATAAAATGAAGGTCTCTGTAGATGGTGCTCCTGAATGCTTTGAAAAAGGAAAGAAAAAAGAATTCCTGTATGAAATTGATCACAATGGTATTATTCTTTCTAAAAAGAATATACAAGACTTAGAACCATATTGTGAAAATTGCGCTTACATTTCAAAGAATGATAACAAACATATTGATACATTTTCTGCTTCCAGCACTGGAGGGCAAGCACCTGCCTTATCTTCAGAGACGACAACAGCAGAACAAGATAGGCAAAGAAATCTGATGGAGGGCACTGTAATAAGCGTTGATCCAATGTATGAAGAAACTCCGGACCGTGATTTTGCAAAATTTGGTTTAGATGTATTTGCATTGCTAACATTGACACCAATTATTATTATTGCTTTTGTTGCTTACCTATTGCTCAGTGTACCTTTAAGAATTATCCGATTAAATAGACTTATATCTCCTTTAAATCCCTTAGGTCTATTTGGCTTATTGGCTTTTTTGGGAATTGGCAGGGGAAAAAATGACAACAGAGTTCCGGTAAGAAATTTCAGGATAAGAGATCAATATGGGAATGAATACCAGGTCAGGATGAAAGGTTATTTGGTAGTCGGGAATATTATGCCGGCTGATCGATTATCTATTTGTGGAAAATGGAAAAAAGGCACATTCATCTTTAAACGAGCCTATAATTACCGTATACGATCTGAAGTAAAAATCAGGCAGTTAAGTATATGGCCAAAAATTATTTTAGGAATCATTAGTTTATCTATTGTTGTTGGCTTGTTTTTCTACTACAAGGAGGTTTTATGAGCATTAGAAATCCATTTGTTTCTAATGGAAGCCTGCAGGAAAAAATTGAATATTTGGAAAGAAAAGATCTTGAAAATACTCAGCTATTATCTCAGGATTTAATTCATTCTTACGGGAACAATACCTTTATACGCATTGTGGGAAATTCTCGTTTTTGGGAAAAATCTGATGGTAATGAAGAATCCATTCTTGAGCAGTATACCGAGGATTTTATTACCGGACTTTACGGAGCAAAGACGCCATTTATCTTTATTATTACGGGTAGTAAAGACAGGATTCAATTATTTTTAGGTGTTCCGAACAATGCATCCCTTTTACTTAAGAAACAATTGATCTCTTCTTTCCCGGATATAAAAATTGAGGAAGTTTATATATCTCATGTGAGTCAATATTTATCTGAATTAAACTTATCAGGCTTTATGACTGGTATTCCTACCAGCAAATGTACCCTCAAAGGTAAAGAAAGCACAAAACAGATTGACCGGTTCATTCATGGTTTGTTTCAAGAAAAATGGGCATATGTGGTTGCTGCTGAACCTATTGCCATTGATTTCATTAACAATACTTTTGAAGGTATTGCTGAAGAAATACGTTTGACAAAAAATGCTTATTTATTAAAAGGAACAGTAGATGAGGAAAACTATCTTGCACAGTCTTATGTTGATTTATTAGAAGCTGGTTGCATAAAATATAAGGATGGCAAGGGTTTGGGTATGTGGCGGATCAAACAGCAATTTATTGCAGCTGAGGAAAGTATTTTAAATATTGGCTTGTCCCTTTTAAAATCTATCTATTCCGGAGATGACTCAAAACCACAACCTGTTCGTATCCATAGAACACAAGAGACAGCTAATCATTTAAACCATCATGATGATACTAATATTACCGTACTGAATTCAAAAGACCTTTCTATACTATTACGTTTTCCCAAGGAAGAAGTCGCGGGGTATTCAATTTATGATTATGCCAGGTTTGATGTTTCCTTGCCGGAAAATATAATAAATTGTCCGGTAACTATCGGGACTATCATTGACAGAGGGAAATCAACAGGTGTTTGGTATGATATTGAATTAAATGATTTTGTGAAGCATGGGTTAATTTCCGGCGTTACAGGTAGTGGGAAAACAAATACTTGCCTATTTCTGTTAAACCAATTATGGAAGCGTTATCAGATTCCTTTTTTGGTGATTGAACCGGCAAAATCCGAGTATCGTGATCTTGTAGGAGTAGAAGGATTTGAAGATTTACAGATTTTCACCCTTGGCGATGAAACAACCGCTCCCTTTCGGCTTAATCCATTTGAAACCGAGCATGATTTTTTGGTTCAAAGTCATATCGATTTTTTAATATCACTTTTTAAAGCTGTCTTTATTTTATATGCACCAATGCCATATATTTTAGAACAAAGCATTTACGAAATTTATCAGGACAAAGGATGGAATCTTGCCAAAAATATAAACCCCAGGGGAAGCGGTCCTGATGCCTACCCGACTCTTACCGATCTTTATTTGAAAATTTCAGAAGTGACCGAAAGAGCCGGATGGGAAAATAAAATAAAAATGGATGTTCAGGCTTCATTAAAAACCCGTATTATGAGTTTACGAGTAGGAAGTAAGGGATTAATGTTAGATACCAATAGATCAATTCAAGTGGAACATTTATTGAAGAAACCTACTATTTTGGAATTACAACAGATTGGTGATGATGAAGTAAAAGCCTTTTTAATGGGAATAATTTTGACCAAGATCTACGAATTTTATAGGACACAATCAAGGAAGGGAATTTTTAGCCAGAAATTACAGCACCTGAGTTTGATTGAGGAGGCTCACAGATTACTAAAAAATGTTTCCACAGATAAGACAAGCGAAGAAACTGCAAATATTAAAGGAGCAGCTGTAGAAACTTTTTGTAATATGCTTTCTGAAGTCAGGGCTTATGGTGAGGGCATACTTATTGCCGAACAAATTCCTACCAAGATTTCACCGGATGTTATTAAAAATACAAACCTTAAAATTGTGCATCGCATGGTCGACGAAGAGGAAAGAAAAATAATGGGTCATGCCATGAACATGAGCGAAGAACAGTCCAAATATATATCCACCTTAGAGAGTGGTCAAGCTTCTGTATATGCTGAAAAGGCAGATAAACCCTATTTAATCGAGATACCCAATTTTAAGGGGAACGTTATTAAGAAAGGTTATAGTGATCAAGAAATTGCTCAAAAGAATATAGATCGATTTGATAAAAAAAATTCAGAAGGTTTTGTTCCTTTCATTGGTTGTAGTAGTTGCAGAACAAAAGATTTTTGCGCGAATCTTCAAGATAAAGCCAAGGAAATTATCGATAATAAGGAATTTTATAAAGCTTTTAACAAATTATTTATGAGCACATATATTAATTTTAAGTTTTTAACCCAAGGTTATTATGAAATACTTCATGAAATTGGAAGGTTTATTTCCCCAAAAAATCAAGATGAAGAGGATAACATGGTTTATTGTGTTATGATACATGCTTTAGGTAAATCACTCGAACAGAGAGGAAGATTATATTCCTGGTTTTATAAAGATATGAATAATTTGCAGCAAATCTTTAAAGATATCACTTGGAATCTGATATTTAAGTCTCAAAAAACACAAAATAAAAATAGTGCTTTAGAAAAGTTATCAGAAGATTTAATTCGACAATTTCAGGACACTTATAAAAAAATGTTAAAAAGTTTTCGTGGACCATACCCTGTTTGCTCTTCTTGCAAGGATGTTTGTTTTTATCGTTATGATGTAAGTTTACTTCTTTCGGATAGAGTTACAGAGGAGAGCTTTAATTCGATTTTTATAGAAAGTAAAAGTTCTTGGGAAGAATCGTTGGAAAAAGCAGGCAATTATTGCCTTATTGCTGCAAAAAAAATAGTTGTATCCGGAGAAGAAGATATTTTAAAAAGAATAGGTTTGTGTTATGCCGCTCAAAAATCTGTATTTCATAATTTTAATATAGCTGACCAAAAGCGATTAGCTAATTATGTACTAACAGCAAATACAAAAGGGGTTATATTGTGAAAAATACGAAAAATTATTTCTCAGAAAGAGATAATGTAGAAGAACAAAATAAAAGAGTAGAAAATAAAACCATTGAAAGCGCTATGTCGCGAAGGGATATAGAAAACCTGGATAGAACTGAATATCATTCTAATAAAGATATTGAGCTTTTAGATAAGGCAAGTAATAAATTAGCAAAAAATGAGTGGTTGAATCCTGATATTTGGAAAAATAAGGATGATATAGGGAAAAGGATTGCTTTGGAACATGTGGGCGAAGATTTAAGAGAGATCTACAAACAACCCAATCCACCGCTTTTTGTATCCGATAAAAGTAAAGAAGGCGAATTGGCTAACTTTGATCCAAAAGAATGGAAAATCGCAATGTTTAAAAATGAGGAAACCAAGTTGGGAGGCAAGTTATTTGGAGAGGATCCAAGGGGGGCACTAAATGCTTATTTTCACGAGTTTCGACATAGTTACCAAGAAGAACAGATTCAAGAGTATAAAAAAGGTTTCGCTACTGCTGAAAACAGAGAAAAATTAGAACTGTGGGCAGATAATTGGAAGCATTATATAGAAGCCCCGGATGATAAATTAGCTGAAATTGATTACGAAAGATATCAAAGAGATTATGAAAAATATAAAAATCAACCAATAGAAAAAGATGCCGATGAATTCGCTGATTTAATGACAAAACGTGTCTATTATAGATTTTCAAATGCGGAAGAATTTGCCAAATGGGAAGAGAAAGAAAAATTTGCAAAGTTTAATAATGATAAAAACAGTAAAGTATATTATTAGAAAAAATCTACATGCTAATTCTGCTATCTTTTAAAAAAATTATTTTATAATTTGCATGTATAATGAATTAGATTATCAAGCTGTAAGCTGTAAATAGAGAAAAATATTTTATGAAAGATAAATATTGAATAAATCGAATAAAAAGGCTTGTCCCATTTTCTTAGATAATTAATATTTTACTTGCAAATTAGATAAAGGGAAGGGGTACCAGGTCAATAATCCGGTAACTTTTAACAGAAGAGCGCCAAGAAGTTTTATATTTCTTGCAGGGTGAAAGTCCTTGTGGGGTAAGGTCTAGCCAACCACCCATACCGAGTGTTGCATCAAAATGGGTAACCATTAGATGAAGCGTACACAGGGAAATAGATAGGCCATAGGGAAGACCGTACTTCCTGAAGTGAATTATACAGCCTCGTAAATAAAGATTAATGCAGATGGCGACGTCGTTTTCGCAACGGAAGCCTATACAAAAGAATCGCATATGGCGAGATTCTAAAGAGGGTCTGTCGGGGTCTTGGCACATGGCAGGTCTGTAGAGAGATATAAAGAACTTGGGAGACCCTATAAGCTCCTTATCAAAAGGTAAGTCTACCCGATGAAAAGAGAGGATGACTGATGGCATATAGGGAGTCGGATTAGCTCATAGTACTCTATGAAATAGAGGAAGGGGCTGACAGAATACTTAGCCTGTAAAGGATAACATTTGCCAGACTGTTGGACTGGATAAACAAATGCAAACCTCCCTGCAGGGAATGGCAAAGAAGGCAATACTAATTTGTCTTTTACGGAAGCGAGTATCTCTGAAGAGCCCAGTGCGGTAGTTCCGCACGCTGGGATCTGTGCGGGGGCAGTCGGGTAACTGGCTGTCCTACCGTGACAACCTATAGGATCTGAGGAGTTTCTTAACCAGATGATTGATACTTTAGGTATTACTATATAGATAGACGTCCCAAAGGAAGACCTCGTAAAAGGGAAAATTAAACCATAGAAAAAATAGGATGCTCCTATTTAAATTAACGAGAGAAGAAATAAAAGTCATGGAAGGGAAAATAATTGAATAGAGGAGGATAATTATGAATGTTTACAATTGTCCAAGAGGTTCTGAATGGCGTAAGTGGGACTTGCATGTACATACTCCTATTTCCTACGAAAACCATTTTTCGGGGTGGGATACTTACATAAAAAAAATTAAAGAAAAAGCTATTGATCACGGAATTGAAGTGGTGGGAATCAATGATTACTTCTCCGTTGATGGTTATGAGAAACTTTTGGATGAATGCGAAAAAGAAACAAAAAATACAAACCCTTGCATAAAATTAGACAATGGCAAAATGCTTTATATATTTCCTGTAGTTGAGTTAAGATTGGAGAATTTTACAAGTGATAATGAATCAGTAAATATCCATGTTGTTTTTTCTCCCGATCTTCTACCTTCAACTGTTCGAAGTTCATTTTTGGAAAAATTGAGTATAAAATACCAGTCTTGTAGTTTAAATTGCAAAGAAGATGATTTAGTTAAAATTGGGTATGCTGAGGAAAATAATGGATGTTTTAATGCAAATCTAGATTTATCTTCTTTTTCTACACAAGATAAAGAACGTCTAATCCATAAAGCACTCAAAGTCATTTCATTTTCTAATTCTATCTTCGAAGATGGCATTGAGAAATTTAGAAATATTTTGAAAGAGTCTGGAATTAAAAATGATAAACATTTAATAATCATTGCAAACAAAGGCACAGGTGGTCTTGATGCCCTTCGCTGGCACGATAAACAAAAGTTCTTATCTCGAGCTGGAAATATAAGACAAAATCTATTGAATTTGTCTGATGTGTGCTTTTCTAACGATGAGAGCGATATTCAATTCTTGTTGGGACAAAAAAAAGATACACCAAATGATGAAATCCTAAATCGTTTCAGGAGCTGTAAGCCGTGCATTTGGGGGTCAGATGCACACACGGAAGAGAATTTGTTTCATCCATCAAATGGAGATACTAACGATTACACATGGATTAAGGCTGATCCAACTTTTGAAGGATTAAAACAAATAGTTTATGAACCAAAACCTGGGGAGCGTGTTAAAATAAGCCCAGTTAAACCTGATCAAAAAGATGATTACAAAATCATATCGAAGATTCGATTTAATAGTGCAAATGATTTTCCAAGTGAAATTGAATTCAATAAAAATCTCTGTTCAATTATAGGCAGTCGGTCATCAGGCAAATCGGCTTTACTTGCCTATATTGCTCATTCTGTCGATGCAGAGCTAGCAGAAAGAATGGTTGATGGACCCGGTGAAGGAGAAGATTATCACTGGAATAAAATAAAATTTGAATACTCAATTGAGTGGTATAACGGACAGACAAACGATGAAAATCCCGGCAAAATCGTTTATATTCCCCAGAATTACCTATTTGAAAAAAGTAAAGATTCAGACGAAATAAAAGAAAAGATTAAACCGGTGTTGTTTAAAGTACTTCCTGATTTTGAAGTAAAATACGCGCAGGCAGAGAACAATATTGATCTATATAATCAGCAAATTTCAGAACAGGTTGATAATTATTTTGAGTTATCCGAATCTGTTGATTCGCTTGATGAACAATTAAAAAATTTGGGCAACAAAAAGGCTATCGAAAAAGAAAGGGAAGAGATTCAATCAAAAATAAAAAAGTTAAAAGATAAGGATCAATTGAGCGATGATGAGATAAAGCAATATCAAAAAATAATAGCTGATGTATCAAAAATTGATAGCAAAATTAAGGAAATAGATAAGAAACTCTCACAACTATCTGATGTTTCGGAGGAACGAAATTTTTTTAGTGCACTAACGATTACGCTTTCTCCAGCGTTGGCGAGTTTGCCAAAGGAACTCCAAGATGCAATTAAGGAAAACTTAGAAAAAACAAAGCGTGGAATTCTAGAAGATGTCAACAAGCAAGTTGTTAAGTATAAAAACTTTGTCGAAAAGGAAAGGACAGAAGCTGAGGGGAAAAAATTAAAAATTAAAGATGAAAATAAAGAGCTTATAAAGAAATATCAGAAAAACGTTGAGTTACAAAGCTTTGTAGAAAAAATTAATGAATATGTCGAAAACCTGAAAAATATTTTTTACACAGAAAAAGAAATTAAAAATGTACAAGAAAAGTTAGAAAGTTGTGGGGGAGTAATCAAAACGAAAATAGATCAAAGAAAATCACTTATTAAAGAGTTGATGACCGATATAAAAAGTGCAGATCAAAGCAAACTTGTGGGTATTAAATTTGGAGTTGAATACGGGTTTAGTGAAAATCTTGAGAAAGTCACACAGAAGATAAATATCAAAGACAAATCGGAATTTATTAAGAAAGGTCGATTGAAGATTGATTATATTAGAGAAAAACCTGGTAAGTTTTTATCTGCTGTTTATTCAGGGACGCAAAAAGTGATTGCAGGTAACGATAAGAAAGAAGTTGTCCGAAACACTTTATTGTTAGCAGAAAAAGTTCTTTTCACTGCCGAAATGGAAGGAGACAAGATAGGTGGATTCTCTGAATCAACAATGACACCGGGGAAACGAGCATTGTTTCTATTAAGGTTAATACTCGCGGAATCCGAAGTTACATGGCCGTTGTTAATTGATCAACCGGAAGACGATTTGGATAGCAGGTCCATTTACGACAATATTGTTCCATTTTTGAAAGAAAAGAAAAAAGAGCGACAAATTATTATGGTAAGCCACAATGCAAATCTTGTAATTGGGTCAGATTCTGAGCAGGTTATTATCGCTAATAGACATGGAACTGATAGAGAAAATACCGATGGGAAACAGTTTAATTATCTCACTGGTGGTTTAGAATGTTCTCAAAAAAAGAATAAGGATTGTAAAGATACGCTTAAATCTCAAGGTGTGTGTGAGCATTCGTGTGATATTTTGGATGGAGGAAAAATTGCATTTGAACAAAGGAAAAATAAATACAATATTAATTAATCTATGAGAAAGAATTCGTCATGCTAGAACTTAAACAATTTATCATAAAAATAAATAGGGACAGGTTGTATTTTCTTTAAGTATAGAGATTGATAAAAATGTGAAGTTGTGAAGCCTGACCTCAAAGGATACATTATGTCATGTGATGAAATAATAGTAATCTATGGTTCTTAAATGTTTTTATGTAAAATGAGTAAATGGGAGGGTAAAATTGAAAGACCTTCATACTTTATTTAAAAAATACAATGGAAAACTTACCATGGAACAAATATCAGAAGGAATTTATTTTTGTATAGAAAATGCAACAAACATATTTGGTGACGCTTATATTTTAATAAAAGCGAACAGATTTCCCAGAGCTTTGTCTTTGCTTTTACTAGCCATACAAGAAGCAGGAAAAGTAAATATATTAAAAAATATGACAATGATATCAACAAAGAATCAAAAACTATGGAAAAAAGAATGGAAAAATTTTAGAAAACATGAGACTAAAGATTTCTTAGGACACAATATAAAAACTTCTTCTGAGTTCAATGATTCTCCGGGAGAATATTTTTGGCAACAATTGCTTTACAAAACTAATAATTTTGTTCCTGAAAGAGAGAAAGTAAGGCAATTAGGGTTGTATATTGATTATATTCCTAGTGATAAAAAATGGTGGTCTCCTAATGAAATAAATAAAAAAATGGTTAAAATGGCAGAAAGTGAAGTTATTAAAATATTATATAAATTACAAATGGAGAAAGAAATAGGGTTTTTTTCTGCAAAAGCGTTGAAGATTTACCGAGAAGAATTTAATAATTTTCATCCGGAAATAGAACTTGGTAAAGAATATGAAATTGAAGATTTCGGTAATCGGCTTTTTGGATTAAAAGGACCATATAAAAAATATTTGAGTAGGTTAATAAAAGAAGGAGTACTAAATAAAATTCCAGATAATCTAACTATCTCTGGAAAGCATTGGAAAGAATTTATTTATGGGCAGGACTAATGGAAACTAAGGAAATTTAAAAATGTGTAAATACAATAGTTTAAAATTATTTAAATAAATACACATCCCATTTTCTCAAATAATTAATATTTTACTTTTAAATTGAATAAATAGGGAAGGGGTATCAGGTCAATAATTCGGTAATTTTTAGCGGAAAACCTATGGGATATATGGAGTTTTATAACCAGATGTTTGAGGCTTTAGGTATTACTGTAGATAGACGTCCTAAAGGAAGATCTCGTAAAATGGAAAGCTAAACCATAGAAAAAATAGGATGCGTTGTCCCATTTTTATGCAAAAATATTTAAAAAAGAGGTAATGAAATATGTCTAATTTTCGAGATACGATAATTAAGCTTGCCTTTACAATGTATTCAAATCCAGGAATTTATGCTCTCCTTTTGGGATCTGGTATTTCCAGAGATGCAGGGATTCCTACAGGTTGGGAGATTACTTTAGATCTAATTAGAAAGATTTCTGCTACGGAGAAAGCGGAACCTAAAGATTTAATAAAATGGTATCAAGAACGCTATAATGAATCACCCGATTACACAAAGCTTTTAAAAAAATTGACTAAAACTTCTACTGATCGCGCTAATTTACTACGCTCTTATTTTGAGCCTAAAGCAGAAGAGCGCGAAAAAGGTTTAAAAATTCCTACTCTTGCCCATAAATGTATCGCTATTTTAGTAAAGTATGGCTATATCCGTATAATTTTAACTACTAATTTCGACCGATTATTAGAAGAAGCTTTATCAGAACAAGGGATTACTCCTACCATTATTAGCACTGAAGACGAAATGAAAGGCGCAATGCCTTTTGTACATAATAATTGTACTATTATTAAATTGCATGGCGATTATATGGATACCAGAATTAAAAATACTCCTGAAGAATTAGCTAAATATCCTAAAAAAGTTGATAAATATCTTGATCGAGTGCTTGACGAATTTGGTTTAATTATTTGTGGCTGGTCAGCAGAATATGATATTGCTTTACGAAATGCTCTTTATAGACGCAAGAATAGAAGATTTTCTACTTACTGGACGGTAAAAAACAGAGTATATGATGAAGCTATGCAATTGAGCAATCATTTAAAAGCAGAACAAATTCCAATTGAGAGCGCTAATAAATTCTTTACCCAACTTCTAGAAAAAGTTGAAGCTTTAAGGGATATAGAAAAGCCACATCCTTTAACACTTCCTTTAGCGATAACAACAACCAAAAAATATTTATCGGAAGATAAATATCGAATAAAATTATACGATTTAGTATCAGAAGAGGTACAAAAAGTTTATTGTGAACTATATTCAGAAAGTTTTGCTAATGTAGAAAATAATTTAAATAATGAAACTTTTCAGCAAAGATTGCACGCTTACGAAGAATCATTAACAATACTTATAGGTATTTTAAATACAATAGTTTATTTTGATAAAGGAAAATATTCAGAGTTAATTAAGATGTCTATGGAAAGACTTATTCCTCCAGAATCTACCATACGAGAAGGTTCTTCTTTTAATAGATATCCTTTATTAATTTTAACTTATTCAATCGGTATAATTGCTTTAGAAAGAAAAAATTATAAGGCTTTAGCTGCTCTGTTGCTGTGCTCTCATTTTAAAGATAATGATGAAAAAAAACATATTATAGAAATTATTAACTTACAAAGAGTATTTACAGGTAAAAATATAAAATGGTTACCAACTTACCCAGATAAAAATATCCCGCATACACCAGTAAGTGATTATTTATATTCTTATATTAGGGAAATTGTTAATACTTATTTCCCAGATGATAAAAAATATGAAGAGTTTTTCGATATTTTTGAATATTTCATAGGTTTAATTTATCTAGATATAATAAATGAAAGTACATCAATAGAATTTAAAGGATCAACTATAGGAAGGTTTGCTTGGCAACGTGGTACACCGTTTAATAGAGAAAGACTTCCTCAATCAATAGAAGGTTTTGTAGAAAATGGCCTAAACCAAGGGGATAAATGGTCTTTATTAAAAGTAGGCTTTTTAAATGGTTCAATCGAAAGGTTTAAAAAATGCCGTGAAGCTTATGAAAATCTATTAAAAAAAATTAGTGAAAGCTGGTTTTAAAAAGTGTATTTTGAAATAAATCGAGACAGTTGTACTAGCTCAATAATTCAGTAACTTTTTCTACTTTTCGTAAGAGGTTTAGAACGATATAGAACGATACTTTTGTATGTTGCTATTGCACTTTCATCATATTTTTAAGAAAATATAATACGTCAAATGTCGAGACCTGTCCCCAACTATCTACAAGGGGAAAGGTGCATTTTAGTTTACCATTTCCAACTTACTTTATTCTTGAGACTAAAAGTGAGTTTAGCGCCACTAGAGCAGAGAAGGGTGTAGAAGATAATTTTCTAAATAAACATCCTATATTAATTAAATAAAATACTAAATAACTTTCCGGAGTCCTTGTATTAAAAGAGCAGGGGGTTTTTAAATAGTTTCTTAAAAAAGAGGGTTTTTAAAAGATTTGTAGTATAATATATATAAAGTTTTAAGAATTAAGTTTAAGAATAATAAGGAAAAAAATAATATGGAAAATACTTTATATTATGGAGATAACTTAGAAATTTTAAGAGAACATATTGAAGATAATAGTATCGACTTAATTTATCTTGATCCACCATTTAACAGCAAACAGAGCTATAACATATTATTTGCAGAAAAAAATGGAACTCAATCTCCTGCTCAGATAAAAGCTTTTGAGGATACTTGGCATTGGGATATACTTGCAGAAAAAACTTATCGAGAGATAGTTGAAAATTTACCAAAAAAAGTATCAGATCTAATTAAATCTTTTAGAAGTTTTTTAGGTGAAAATGATATAATGGCTTATCTTGTAATGATGGCTATAAGACTTCAAGGTTTACATAGAGTTTTAAAACCTACAGGAGCTATTTATTTACATTGTGACCCTACAGCGAGCCATTATTTGAAGTTAGTTATGGATGCAGTATTCGGAGGTAAGAATTTTAGAAATGAAATTATTTGGTTATATACTCGGCCTGGTACAAAACATCAAAAGCAATTTCCTAAAGTGCATGATATTATTCTATGGTATTCGAAGTCTAACAATTGGATATTTAAACCCGATGGAATTAGAATTCCTTATTCACAAAGAACTATAGAAAGAGGTAAATATTCTGTAGCTACAAGTAAGGTCACAAAAGGAATTAATCAAAGAGTTCTTCCTAAAGGAGGAAAATGCCCTGAGGATTGGTGGCACATTCCAATGATCCAGGGTAACGCAAGAGAACGTCTTGGTTATCCTACTCAAAAACCTGAAGCTTTATTGGAAAGAATAATAAAAGCAAGTAGTAATGAAGGAGATATCGTATTAGACCCTTTCTGCGGATGTGGCACAACTATAACTGTAGCAGAAAAATTAAAAAGGAAGTGGATAGGGATAGATATTACTCATCTGGCTGTATCTTTAATGAAACATAGGTTAGAAAGTACTTTTTCTGATGAAGTAAAATACCAAATTATTGGTGAGCCAGTAGATTTAAAAGGGGCAGAAGAATTAGCAAGAGAAGACCCTTATCAATTTCAATGGTGGGCATTGGGTTTAGTTGGAGCAAGACCTGCTAAATCTGAAGAAAAAAAGGGAGCTGATAAAGGAATAGATGGCTGTATTTATTTTCACGATGAAAAACCTAAAATGGCTAAAACCAAAGCAATTATAATCCAGGTTAAATGTGGACACGTAACTAGAGGAATGATAGATGCTTTAAAGGGTGTCGTAGAAAGAGAAGAGGCTCAGATTGGAGTATTCATTACCTTACAAGAACCAACTAAACCAATGCAAAAAGAAGCCTTATCATCAGGATTTTATAAATCTCCCTCCGGTAAATATTATCCTAAAATCCAAATCTTAACAATAGAAGATTTAATTAATGGTAATAAAAATATAGAACGTCCTCCCAAAGTAGCTATTAACGATGTTACTTTCAAGAAAGCTAAGAGACATATTTATAAAGGTGAACAAGGAGAATTAAAATTAGAATGAGATAAATTAAAAAAAATTAAGAAGGTTTTTAACTATGCAAATAATAACCCTAATCAACCAAAAGGGCAGGGGAGGAAAAACTACTTTCAAACATTTTAAAATATATCATCGGAACAGATAAAAATTGGTGCTTCAATGATGGTACTTTTCATTTATATATTTGCTCGGAGAATAAGGGGAAGTTAACTATTTAATAATTTTTTCCACAGAAAATAAATTTGAATTATGATAAAATATAAAATATAATAACATAAAAAGTCTATAAATTAAATTAGTAGCAGATTATAAACTCTAATGATTTTATAAAAGATTTTATAAAAAGATTTATTTAAAAAGTAAATAGGCTGATTTAAAGCCACACATATGGAATTAAAAGGGAAATAAAAATAATATGAATAAGGAATCTTTAATACCATTTTCTTTTATAGTAGAATTACTTAATCCTCCTTTAACACATCGAAAACAAGATATTCATAAATTATTTTCAGAATTAAAAGATATTTATGTTAATTGTAATGCCCTAACTGATACCATTACAGAATTATCTTATATAGACAAAAATAACCAGGAAGTAAAAAAATTAATAGTTAGAAATGATAAAATTATAGTTTTAAATAATTTTACTAATTCATCATTAGATAGCTTTTGGAGAGATGCAAGTTACATAATTGAAAAGTCTGTTGTTATATTAAATATTCCTATA
>Ga0307380_10002058_pt1 | contig 28815 bp, 26 predicted proteins | sample UN3MG_FD_202239 | JGI IMG/M metagenome (GOLD analysis project Ga0307380, IMG submission 202239) | Soil microbial communities from Risofladan, Vaasa, Finland - UN-3 | ecosystem: Environmental > Terrestrial > Soil > Coastal area > Acid sulfate soil | place: Finland: Risofladan, Vaasa | collected... | reverse complement strand
AAGATGTAAATGATTTCTTAGCTAAACTAGGAGGTTCAGAAAGAATTCAGCTAATCTTAAACTCAAAAAAACCTATTCTGTCAGCAGCTGATGCTATAATCGCAGCGCATGAAGCAAAATTAGCACTGATTCGGATACTCACGATTACAAAAGCAAAAGTTGTTCACCTTTTTATGGCAGTACCTGCTCATTTTGCACTATTTTTTGGACATCATCTTAATGCAACCGCTATTATTCAATTTTATGAATGGTCATTTAGTGGAAATTATATACCATCGATTCGCTTTAAAACTTAAAGTCAAAAATTTGAAGTAATAAAACATAAAAAAAACCGCTTTTATATAAAAACCGATAAAAAATTTAAATTTTTAAAGGAGAAAAGTTATGTCAGAAATTACAACAGGAATCACAATAGGCGGCGCTGGTGGAGCAATCGCGGGAATTACAGTATGGATAATTCAATACTTGTACACACAAATTACAAAATTAAATCATAAATGGCGAATATACAATTGGCTTATAAAAAATACAGAAAATACTAATAGCATGAAATTTAGATCTATCGAGCAATTGCAAGTTGGAATAATCTCACTGAAAACAGAGTACAATATATATGCAGTATTCATAAAAAGATATATTTATCAACGGGTGAAAAAGAAGATCTTTGGAGTCTATACGAAAGAGGAGAACGTTAGGATTTTTATAAATTCCACAATTGCACAAAATATGAGCGGTTGAGATATCCACAGGAGAGGAAAACTTATAACTTGTTTATTATCAATAGGATATATTTTAGGTGAATACTGTGTCGCATAACGGTTATTATGTCAACTAATATATGTTTTTTATTAAAACTATCCAATTTTCAGCTTCTTTATCAATTTCTCCAATATTTGTACTATTTCATCCTTTGTTACTCTTTGTTGTTTAAACTCTATTTTTAGCTTAAAACTTTTATCTTTTTCTTCGTATTTATAAACATACTTATCAATCTTTTTTTCTTTTCCTTTTATCATCTTAGATAGATCTCGCGTGTCTTCTCTTTTTAATTCTCTCTTTTTTATTTCTGTAATAAGTCTATACATGTTATTTTCATTTTCTTGTTTTGCTAGCTCAATTATCGTACTTCTACTTTTTATACTGAATTCTTCACACATATTTCTTATTTCCTTCGGTATCTTACTTATGCTTATAATTTCAGTTATAGTCGATCTTGCTTTTCCAATTTTTTCAGCAATTTGCTTATGACTATACCCATACATATCAACTAATGCATTTAATCCATCAGCTTCTTCAAAAACATCTAAATCTTTTCTTTGTAAATTTTCTATCAGCGCTATTTCAATGGCTTCATTATCTGAAACATTCATCTCTATACATGGAACATCTTTTAATCCAATATTTTTACCTGCAACCCATCGTCTTTCTCCAGCTATAATTTCATATCTTCCATCTTTTTCTCTTACAATTATCGGCTGAAGAATTCCTTTTTCTTTTATAGAGGCCATCAATTCTTCAATATCCCCTAATTCAGTTCTTGCCTGATGAGGGCTTGGGTCTATTTTATCTATAGATATCATCCTTATCCTCGGCCCGTATAATTTTTCTTCTATAAGATCTACATAATGATTATCATGCCTCATAGTTATATCATCAGGCAAACCTGTTTTTTTAGCTTTTTGCACGCTTAATAACCTCCTGTGCAAGTTTTTTATATTGCATTGCTCCTACTGAATCCGGAGCATATGTAAAAATGGATTCCCTATATGCAGGACTCTCTTCTAGCTTTACGCTTTTCGATATCATTGTCTTAAAAACCTTTTTTCCAAAAACCCTTTTTATTCTTTCTACTGCATCTCTGGATATATTTGTTCTTCTGTCATAAAGAGTTATTACTACACCTAAAACTTGTAAATTAGGATTTACATTTTTTCTTACCTTTATTACTGTTTCAAGAAGATCATCTGTCCCCTCTAAGCTCAGATAAGAGGATTGAATTGGAATTAGAATATGAGTAGCTGCAACAAGGGCGTTAAGCGTTATTAAACCCAGCGTCGGCGGAGTGTCTATTATAATAAATTCATACCTCTTTTTTAGCGGCACAATAACGTCTCTCAATCTGAAATGTCCATCAATCTCCCCTAATAAAACTGGCTCTAGTTTTGCCATAGCAATTTTTGAAATAGCTATTTCAAGCCCGGGTACTGACGTCTTTACTATAATGTCTCTTATTTTTACTTTTGAATCTACCAAAACATCATAAATAGATTTATCATACTGAGAAGAATTATTTACAAGGGAAACCGTGCTATGTGCCTGAGGATCAATATCAACCAAAAGAGTATTTTTTCCTATTAAGGCAAGTGCAGAAGCAAGGTTAAAAGCTGTAGTTGTCTTCCCTACCCCTCCTTTTTGATTAGCAATAGCAAGTATCAAATATTATCTCCACATAAACGATCTGAGTGTAAAATATAAAATATTTTAGGCAATTGCAAGAATAAAATTAAAATATTAAAAAATAATGTCGGCATGCCGACCATTTGAGGTAAGTACTTGATAACAAATATATTACCTAATGTATCAAGTTTGTTTCGTAGGATCATATACTATAAAACTGACCTTTTAAGTTTGTTTGTTTAAGCCCATAAAAAACATAAATAATACTGTCGTCTTTATTTATATATACCAATTGAGTTAGGAATGTCAAAATGTTAAATAAAATAAAAATTTTTAGTGAACTAAATATTTTTTGTATTAATTATTTTGAGATTTGTGTTGATTATAAAAAATAATTATGAAAAATATTAAGATAATTGAAAATAGAGAAAAAACGAAAGTTAACATATAAATCTAAATGAAATCTTAGGAATATTTTTAGAATGAATCAGCTTGCAAAAGAGAAAAAACCTCAATTCTTGAGGAAGTTAAATCTCCTCGACACAACTTCTCTGGTTATTGGAGGGGTTATAGGCTCGGGCATATTTATGACCGCTGGTTTTATTGCAGAATATATACCTTCGCCAGGTCTCATTCTGATTGTCTGGCTTGTAGGAGGCTTAATAACTATAAGCGGTGCGCTCTCCTTCGCTGAATTGGGAGCTATGTTTCCAAGGGCTGGAGGACAATATATATATATTCGGGAGGCATATGGCCCATGGGCAGGTTTCTTTTTCGGATGGGGATTTTTTTGGTTCATCATGTGCGGAGGCATAGCCACTTTGGGCGTGGCTTTTGCCGAATTTGTTGGATATTTCATACCTTCTCTTTCAACCCAATCTTATATTTTTCAATTAAACGTATTTGGATTCTCTTATTCACTCTCCACTGGCCAACTCGTGGCAGTAGGCTCTATATTAATACTTTCAGGGGTAAACTATTTTGGCATAAAAACTGGAGTTACGGTTCAGAATATATTTACTTTTTTAAGGCTTGTTTCTGTTGCTGCATTCGTTATCTTAGGATTGACGCTTGGAAAAAAGGCTGGAATTACAAACTTTGATCGAATTTTTTCAGTAGAGACTGGACTTAGCTTTGACACATTAATAAAGCTATTTGGACTTGCTCTTATTGCTGTTTTCTGGACCTATGATGGCTGGTATTCAGTAAACTGCACCGCAGAGGAGATAAAAAAGCCTGAAAGAAATATTCCTTTAGGCTTAATCCTGGGGACTCTGAGCATAACTCTCATCTATCTCCTGATGAACCTTGTGTATATCATGGCTCTTCCTATAGATAAAATGAAGGGAGTTACCAGGATAGGAGAATTAGCTTCAAACCAGCTCTTTGGCCCTACGGCCACTCATTTCTTCTCAGCTGCAATCATGATCTCTATTTTCGGATGCTTAAGTGCAACCATCATTTATGGACCAAGGGTCTACTACGCCATGGCCAAAGATAGATCATTCTTTAAAAGCATGGCTTACATTCATCCGCGATACCGTGTCCCATCCAAAGCCTTAGTTGGCCAGGCGATATGGTCTTCCCTACTCTGTCTATCCGGAACATACAAGGGTCTTTTTGAATATGTCGTATTTGCTCTGGTTATCTTTTTTGCCCTTACAGGTTTTGCTGTTATAGTCCTGCGCTTTAAACAGCCAGATAGAAAAAGGCCTTATAAGACCTGGGGTTATCCCGTAATTCCTCTCTTTTTTGTCATTATCAATCTGGCAGTTTTTTTCAACACAGTAATAAACCAACCTTTGAAATCCACGATTGGATTAATCATGCTCGGCATGGGTATCCCGGCCTTCCTTTATTGGAAAAAGGGGGCAAGAAAGGATGTTTTGTAAAACTAGTCCAAGCTTAAGGAGAAGTTGAATGACAAGAACAATTCTCGACTTAGTTAAAGAAAGAGTGGTTCTTCTTGATGGAGGAATGGGAACAGAACTCATAAAGCAGGGCTTCCCTCAGGGAGAGTGCCCTGAATCCTGGAATGTGGAAAAGCCCGATCTAGTAAAAAAAATCCACAAGAGCTATTACGATGCGGGCTCCGACGTTGTCCTGACCAACAGCTTTGGAGGAAACAAAATTAAGCTTGCCTCTCATGGAATAGAAGATAAATGCCATGAACTGAATTATGCAGCAGCCCAGCTTGTTAGCGATGTAAAACCTGAGGGAAAATTTGCAGCAGGGAGCATGGGCCCCACAGGAAAATTCCTTAAGCCTCATGGAAAATACACAGAAGAAGAATTTGAAGAAGCTTACGCAGCGCAGGCCAAAGCTTTAACAGAGGGTGGGGTAGATTTCCTGTTGATTGAAACTCAGTATGATCTAAAAGAAGCTCTTTGTGCCCTGAGAGGAGCAAGGAAATCTTCCAATCTGCCCGTATTTGTAACGATGACTTTCAATCGTAATCCCAGAGGCTATTTTACGATCATGGGAAACAGTGTCGCTCAATGCGTAGAGGAGTTGGAAGCCCAGGAAGTACCTGCCATAGGAACAAACTGCACCCTGAACAGCGCTGACATGGTCGATCTGTTAAAAATTATGAGAGACGCCACTCCCCTACCCCTAATTGCTCAAGCCAACGCAGGACAGCCCTCTCTCTCCTCTGATGGAAAAGTAACATACTCGCAGGAAGTCGAAGATTACGTTCAGTATATCCCCCAGATGATAAAAAACGGAGCCAACCTCATCGGCGGCTGTTGCGGTACAGATCCGGGCTACATTAAGCGCATGGCAGAAATTATAAAACCGACCTTGTAGGGGCTTGATTCATCAAACCCAGATTGCTCTTCAAGCTTAAAAAGTGGTTCCTAACGTGAAGCGGAAGGCGAAGTTGGAATCCTCGGGATCTATTTTACGGTTATTGTAGGCGAAAATGAGCCTTATGGGAATGGGCAAGCTAGAAAAATATATCCTCATTTCCAGGCCAGTTGAAGAATACATATCGTTCAAGCTAATTTTTTGATCAGAAGAATAGGCATTGCCTACATCATAGAATAAAACAGCGTACAAGGGCCCGCCGACAGGCATAACGTATTCAGCATTGAATACGATAGATTTTTCCCCGCCGATATTCGTCCCTTGTTCGCTTCGAGGCCCGATGCTGTAAATACCATATCCCCGGATGGATCTTTCTCCTCCAAGATAAAACCTTTCCCAGAAGGGCACTTGAGAATCTCCCATGGCCTCAATAAACTGGTACTCGATATGAAATCCAATAAAGTGGTCGCCAACCAACGGATGGAAAAAGCTCCATTCGAACTGAGGCCTAATCAAGCTTATATCTCCTCCTAAAAACGACCCCGCGAATTTGCATGACGCTGAATATAAAGTTCCCCTGGTTGGGAAGATAGGGCTGTCATGAGCAGAATGGGAAAACGCTAGGATTATGCTGCTTAGATCATGTTCACCCAGCCCAAACATATCGGAATATATTGGATCCACTTGTACATCGCTATCTTCTTCAGGGAGCTCGACATTTACGTTTTCAAAGCTATAGGTGAGGCTTGCTCTCCAATATCTCTTAAACCTGGCACTGATTGTTAAATCCGCCCCTTTTCCTCTACTTTCATAAAGATCGGGGAATATAATGTCGTGATAATAAGCGTTAAACCCAACATTAACCGGATAATCAAGAAAATATGGTTCAGAAAAAGCGAACTTATAATTTTTAATCCTCTCTCCATGATCTAACGTGAGTTCTAAGATTTTGCCTGTGCCCAAGAAATTTACGTGAGAATAGTTAAAAGCTCCGAAGATTCCTCCGTAGCCATTATATCCACCAGAAAACAGATAGTAGCTTTTTTGAAGCTCCTTAAGGTGGAGAGTGACATCGATTTGAGCAGGTTTATCAGGATTTCGCGTTATCTGCGGCTCCCTTTCCAACCCAACAATTCCATGCTGCCCTATCTTTAGAATACTATCTTCAAACAATCCAAAATCAAACCTATCCCCTTCCCTGATTAGCATTTCTCGCCTTATAACCTTGTCGTTGGTAAACGTATTGCCCTTGAACTCGAGCCTGTTCAGATAGGTCAGCTCGCCCTCGTCTATATTAAAGGTAACATTGACAGTTTTCCTCTTAACATCGAGACTCTCTACTGGTATTATCCGGGCATAAAGATAGCCTTTGTTTCGATAATTTTCCCCGATATCTTCCACGCTTTCATCTCTAATTTTTGCGCTGTAAACCTCGCCTTTCTTGAATGTTATGAACTTCCTCAAAGCCTCTGTCGAAAAAACTTTGTTCCTTTCAATCTTAACCTCGCCTACCGTATAACGGGAGCCAGCATCAACAGCAATAATGATCTTCTTCATCTTCTGTTTCTTTAAGAAAATAGAACTCTTCGTAATCTCCTCTATCCTTGGCTCACCGACTGTTGCCTTCATGTACCCATACTCCTGAAGCTTATCCTTTATGCCGGCTAAATCCTCATCAAGTTTATCTGGCTTAAATACATCCTTCCGTTTTATCCAGGATATAATTCCATGTTTTTTGTTCTCTGTCATAGCCTTTCGAAGAATGCTCGAAGGCAACTTAGTCTCTCCTTCAAAGACGATCTCACCAACTTTAATTTTCTTTCCCTCTTTGATTTCAAAGACTATATCTACCCTGCTATTTTCTTTTTCACTCACAACAACTTTAACTTCTCCAAAATAAAGTCCTTTCTCCACAAGCAGCTCCTCTATTGTCGTCTTGATTAACTGGGTTTTATAGGGACTGTAAAAGGAATAAGGGATGATAATTTCTTCCTTTTCCTTTAATTTTTTGACAATATCATCCTCTTTCAGCTTTCTTCCCGTCTTATAAATGATGTTCCTGATGACAGGATTCTCCTCAACTGTGATTTTTACAATCTTACCCTTGGTACCTTGCTCTTCTTCTATTTTAATATTGGAAAAAAATCCTGTGGACCATAAAACTCTAAAATCCTTCCTCAGCACATCCCTGTTAAAGGTGCCCCCTTCCTTCATAAAAAGATAATAACGTATTGTTTCCTGAGGTACTCTCGTATTCCCAACTATCTCAATCTTCTCAATTATATTCTGCGAGAAGAGAATAAGAGGAAAAAATAGAAATATCGTAGATAATATGGCTTTCTTAAACATTTTCAAGCTGAGATAATATCATCTAACACCTGATCATATTGGAATCAAACAGGTCTAGGCCCTCGTGTCCAAAACTCTAAAGCACTTCGGCTGGAAACAGGTTAGGCTCTATTTCCTCCGATGGCTAACTTCTATTTGACTATTTTTGAGCGATTGATTTCTCGTCTGTGACCAATCTTGAATATCTGAACTGCTAACTCTTTGTCTTGGATAAAATAAACTATTCTATAATTACCTTGCCGAATACGATAACGTTCTTGAGCTGAAAGCTTTTGAGACCCACGAGGTCTTGGATTCTCAGCAAGTGATTGAATGCGTTTAACAATATGCTTTAAATCTTTCTTGGAAATAGTTTCTAGTTCATTTGCTGCTGACTTTTTTATGAAGATTTTATATTTTGCCATTTTTCTTGAGCTTCTTTAAAACTTCTTCAAAGGTTAAAAGCTGTTCATTCCTCCGCTGTTCGAATACAGACAAATCGATAGAATCCTCTATCAGCGCATATTTAATTGCCTCGTTAACTAGTTCAGAAATTGGACGTTCTGTCTCTGCAGCTTTTATGCGCAAAGCATGATGCAGCTCAGAATCTATATATATTGTGGCTCTTTTTGTGTTATTTCTCATGTTATCACCTCATTGTAAATACAATAACATTAAAACGTCTTAACGTCAAGGCGTCTAAGCTTACAATTTTCTAAATTTATTTCTTTATTTCTCTGCTAAAACAATTTGAAAAAAATCCCAACTCGTGTTTCTCTTATGCTTGCTCTTCGCCTGTATAGAAAAATGCGTCTCCGTCTCGTGCTTCCTTCGGGTCTGAAACTGGCTTCCAGGCGATATGTACCGTCTTCTCATTTCGCAGCAAATCGATCACAGCTCCATACATGCCGGCCTGGGCGAAATAATAGATTTTTCCTGTTGAAAAATAAGGTTCAGGCGGACTAAAGCCCTCTCCTGCAAATACGGCCTGAGCTACCTCTCTTCCCCCCGAATACAGAAGAATAGTCTTATCGCCCCATCTTGTTCTGCCCCCTTTTCTGTCGATTGCATATAATTGTACGCAATAGCTGTCAATCTTGAAGCTTGTGATTGCCATGGCCATTAGTTTACCTCCTTTTATCTTTAGTTCTCACAAAATATTCTGTACCCATCAAAACTTAATACCGCCAGCTTTTCAGGTCTGCTCCATTAGGTGCAGTCTTGAGAATTCGCTCTAAAATCTTGGGAATAAACATCTGATGGTACCTCAACCGTGAAATCGCATTCGGCCTCGTATGATCTCCATTCCAGCAATGCTCTGCTCTGTCTCCGTAATCCACGACTCCATCATAATAAGGATCTTTCGTGCTCTCGAGAAATTCTTCCATAAGATAAACAGCATTGTTTAGATAATAGTTATCCATATCACCGCAGTAGATATGGATCTTTCCTTTAAGTTTGGGACCGAGTGTCTTCCAATCTCTTTGCAGTATATATCTAAGGTCATAATTCTCACGCCAGTATTCAGCCACAGAATGGTCTATGTCGCCAGTCAGCTTATCCCAGATAGGCTTTGGATAGCCACCCTCACCAACCGGCGAATAAACTGCCTGCCAGATGTCCCATTGGTCACCAGACCGGCTATTCGTTCCTAGAGCGAGTTCCCGGTGATTCATCTCTTCAAGTGAAGAACTGATCTCCCCCAGGTAATTCCGGCGCCCTGGCTTTGCAGTTCGCTTCCAGCGGCTTTCCACATAATAGGCATTTTTCTGCTCATAGATATTAACAATGCCATAGGCACGAAAATCGATCGGGTCAGGACAGGCCGCATAGCAACCGTTATATTCGTCAGGATAAAACACCTGAGCGGCTAGTGCTTCCCATCCGCCTGTTGAACCACCGTAAAGAAAACGCGCCCAGCCTTCTCCAAGACAACGGAATTTCTTCTCGATATACGGGATGAGCTCATAGGTGATCGCATCTCCGTAGGGTCCCAGATTTGCTGAATTCACAGCATAAGAATCATCATAATAAGGATTCGCATGCTGAATTTTTATGATAACCATCCTCGGAAAGTTTTGGCTCGTCCAATCTTTGTAGAATTTATAGGCATATTCTTGAACAGTCTTGTTGTATGCTTCCCGTTTGAATCTTTCGCTATAGGTAGGTTTAAGATTTGGATCCGGTGGAGCCTCCCTAAATCCGCTAAATGTAGACGGGAAATGACCATGATCAATGACGAGAGGGTAGCGCGCTTCAGGATGTTCATCAAAACCTCCAGGCAAAAGAACACAGGCACCGAGGTGCATAGGAACGCCCCAGAATTCTGTCAAGAGTTTACTCTTAATTTTTACATGCTTGATATATTTCGTATCCTTTGGCTCAGGGATTTGTGGGATTTTTTCATAAAGAGTAATTTTTATCATTTCATCTTTTTGGGGATCGATGCGCACTTTCTGAGGAGTGCTGTAAAGATTACCAGGCGCACGGTTCCAACTCTGTCCCTCTCCCCTATCCATCGGGAGTTTCACTGTCTGACCATCAGCTCGATGGAAAGTCTCATAGCGATGGAAAAGAGCTTGAACCCAGTATTCTCCGACCGGAATCTCTGATATGCTTTTCAATGGATAGCCAAAAACACTCCTATCTACTACCGCTATTTCCCCTGGTTTTAGCCTATCTACATCAATACCGAAAATTAATTGCGTATTAAGACTATCGCTAATCTGAAGCCGTGGCTCCCTGCTTGGATCAGTGGAGACCATCAACAACACCCGTCCGTTAAGAGGAGTTCTACTCTGCTCTTTGGTAAACGAAATTCCAAATCGGAGCTTAGCAACTTGATTTCCTCCGTTTGAGCGGCCTGAGAAGAGAAAAACTAAGACAATGATTAAAGACGGGAGCAGCAAAGCTAATTTTCTTAAATTTTTCTTTTTCATTGAATTTTCCTCCTGTGGAAATAATAAAAAATCAAATCTTTCTTGCACCTCTTTTATAGGACAAAAAAAGACATAATGCGACATTTTTTTTAAAATAATATTGACTCTTTCCTCATTTAAAGATAGGATTCTAATAAAATTATGCCAAAAATACTTTTTGTAACGCTAGACTAAAAAATAAAATGGATGACGAAAGAAGAAAAGATAAACGGTATAAATGTTTGCTTCCTGCACATGTACTGCAAGCAGAAGGGAAACAGAAATTAGTCCAGAGAACCACAGTTCATGATTTTTCCCGCGGAGGCTGCAAGTTAATTGTCAATATTGTTACCCTTGATCCAGGTTCCGATATAGAGTTGGAGGTCTATGTTCCGGAAAAAGGACTAAAAACCCCGATAAGAGCAGAAATTGCCTGGAAAAAAATGGCAGGTGATAAATTGGAGATAGGATTAAAGATAAAGAATATGAAAAAAGGGGCAAAGCAAGAGATTCTCAAGTGGATCTCACCCGTAGGACTGGAAGCGAAGAAGAAACAGATAAAATTAACGAAAAAAAAGTAGAAAAAAGCAGGGATTCTTTTTATCAATCCGGAATTATCTAATCAGTATCTTAATCTCCGTTCTAATTTATATTTGTTGCCTAATTAATCCCTCCCCCCTTTAAATTGAATTTTAGCCCAACACTTACTGTCCTCGCTTTCATCGGGTATCCCGGTTCAGTTACATAATATTTATTGAAAAGGTTTTCTCCTTTAAAAAAAATAGTGAAATTCGAAAAGCTTTTCGAAAGTTTCGCATTTAAAACAAAGTAACCGGGAATTTTGACTATATCATCGAAGATTTTCACCTCCGAACTAGAGACAGCAAGTCCCCACAAAGTGAATTGAAGTTTATTTTTAGCCGTAACGTCCAGAACAAAGTTCAACTGGGATTCAGGGACAAGGTCAAGCAGACGATCTTCTTCTTCATTTCTCGCGTTAAGATAGGTATAGTTTGCAGAAAAGCTCATCCAGCTGACTGCTTTCTGGAATTCCAGTTCAAAGCCGGAGATATGTGCTTTTCCGATATTTAAATTTGTCTGAAATCCACTGGGTAAACGCACAGCACTGATAAGATCTTTTATCTTGTTATAAAAAATAGCAACGGAGAGAAGAAAATTTCTTTCATACCTTAAACCAAATTCATAGCTTGTTCCTCGTTCATCCTTAAGATCTGGATTTCCGCCGCGCGAACTGTACAATGACCTCATCGACGGGAATCTTGACTTTTGAGAGAGTGTCAAATGAATATCCATGTAATCGTAGGGATTATATTTTAGACCTAAAATAGGATTTAATGATGCTTTGTTATCTCCTGAATATTTTCTCAAATAATCAAGACTTACCCCTGCTGCCAATTTCAATCTTGGATTAAGGCCGAAATAATTCTCGAATCCAACGGAAAAAGTCTGGTGTTGAAACTCTTCCCATTCCCCTCCCCTGTCATCCTGAGTTCTGATGTTATCATCTCTGTAATTCAAACTAAACTTCAATTCATTTTGAGCCAGATAAGGAACGGTCCCAAGAAGGAAGGCTCCGTAGGAATCGTTATCATACGTGGACTCCCACATCAACTCATTCAAACTTGCGTTTGTGTAAGCATCAAGGATGTTATCGTGCCTGATGTAGTAGCTTCTAAACTTAAGATGGCCATTTTTCAACAAAGAAAATGTGCCACCAAGATTGAGCTGGAAACGATTCCAACTCTTGAATCTCCAGTAGCGCGGAAAGTAATATTCTGTTGCAACGGGGACACCAGACTCTGACCAGTAATAAGCGGCTTCTAAGAGTATTTCGCTCTTCTGGTTGGGATAAAAGTACACCTTGCCTGTAATGTTTCTTCTCTCATAATCGCTGTTTTCTCTGAGAGTATTTTCTCCATTCTTGTTCCACTCGAATCCATCTGATTTGTCAAAAGAAGCAAAGCCGGAGAAAAAGATATTTTTCCAATTAATTGCTCCTGAGGAAGTAATATTGAAGGAGTCATTGCTTCCATAGAGCGTTTTCAGGGAAAACGAGGGAGGATTGGGTCTTCTGGTAATGATATTAATAACTCCGCCAAGTGCATTGGGACCATAAAGAACAGAAAAAGCACCTTTGACAACCTTTATATTCTCAACTTCTTCTGCAGGGATAGTCTTAAGGTCAAATGAATTAAAAAATGGCTCATAAATGGGTATTCCATCATAAAGCAATACAATTCTCTGGCTTTCAAATCCTCGGATTTTTATCCTGAATTCGTTTTTTGAACCAGAAGAGATAAATGTCCCTGAAGTATAAGAAAGGACTTCAGAGAGGTCTTTAGGAGACAAGGATTCAATTTTTTCTCTCTTTATCAAAGACGTTGTGGATAGGGGAAGATCTTTGGGCAACGGGGCTTCTACGACTATTTCTTCTGTAATTATTTTTTGCTTTTCCTTCTCTTTCTGATCCTCTTCCTGAGCAACTAAGGTTGAGGAGGAACAAGAAGCAGCAGGAGAAGAAGAGAATGAGTAAGGACAGATAGAAGAGAAGAAGCAAAATAAAGAAAAGAAAAGCATGCCGACTCGTAAGAGTTTGATCCGATTCTGATAATATGTAATTAATATTCTCATTCCGACAAATATTTTGTTTTTATTAAGGAAATTTCTAATGTAAGGAGCTAAGGAATATTTGTCAAATTAATTAATGACATGGTTGAATCTTATAGCTTATTAGAACTTAAAGTTTTTCTCCTTGTGACTCCAGATTCCGCGCGTTTATTATCGATTTGAGCTAAGCATTTTAAATTTAGAAATTCTTAAGTATCATAACTTCTATCTGGATAGATGAGCATATTTAAGTTTATAATCTTTATGTATATTTTGGAAATTATTAGGTATGAGTTGGATAATTTTATGCATGAGATCAGATTTCGATGCTGAAAATCAATGAAGTTAAGGCAAAGAGCATTCTCAACAAATCAAAAATTTTTGATTACTGCCTCAATCCTTACACCGGCTGCGAGCACAATTGCACATACTGTTATGCTCGCCTGTTCATGAGACGGTATTCTGGACATAAAGAGCCATGGGGCGAATTTGTTGATGTTAAAATCAATGCTCCCGAACTCCTGAAAAAACAGCTTGAGAGGGCAAAAAAAGGCATCGTTTGGATTTCATCTGTTTGTGATCCCTATCAGTCCCTGGAAGCAAAATACAAACTAACAAGGCAGTGCTTGAAAGAACTGGTGATGAAACAGTTCCCTGTTAATATTCAGACAAAATCAAAGCTCGTTTTGCGTGACCTGGATTTACTTCTCCAGTTTGAGGAAATTGAGGTGGGATTTACCATAACAACCGATGACGAGAGGATAGCGAAATTATTCGAGTCAGGGGCATCGTCGGTAAAGGAGAGGCTAAACGCCCTTGAAAAAATTCACTCAAAGGGAATAAGAACATTTGCCTTTGTCGGCCCCCTGCTTCCAGGAAACCCCGAAAAACTTGTAGGCCTTCTGGAGGGAACGACGGACAAAATCTACATAGATAAAATGAACTATTTATACACAATAAGAAGATTTTACAATCAGCAAGGCCTGGAGGAGGCAACGACAGATAAATTCTTCCTCGAGTATAAGGAAAGGCTTATGAATGAATTAAAGAAAAGAAAAATGAAGTTCGAAGTCCTGTTCTAGTTTTTTTTATTTATCGTACCAGTGGTCTTGGAGAACAGAAGCATTCTTTGTGAATTCCTGGTCGCCAACTTTAAGAACAATCTTATACTCGCCTAATGGTGCAGGATCGTAAGCATAGTTTATATCGATCGGTCTCCGAAATCCGAACTCTCTAAACCGCTCCATTCGTTCCCGAGCTTCCTTCTTCCCTTCCTCTGTTCGTTCTCTGCGCTGCGTCATATCCCATAGAACTTTGTTTATACCGGCATTACCTTTGCCTTTCACTACATTGATAAATTTATCGCCTTTGTAAATAGTTACTTCTACATCACCATTGACTTTATTTTTCAGATAGTAATTTATGACAATTCCCTTGGGTTCGCTCTCACCGTCAAAATTGGATGAACTGGAAACGTTGAATTTATTGTTTATCCATCTCACCTTAGATTCTATGTCAAAAAGATGAACATCTTTAGAAAGAATTTTAGGTGTCAATTCTTGGAGTGGAGTAATATCAGTAATAAAAAAGCCGCGACCGTGTGTAGCTACAACAAGATCATTCTCCCTGGGATGAATCACCAGGTCATGGATCGGCTGGGTGGGCATGTTGGTTTTCATCTTGGTCCAATTTTTACTTCCGTCTATGGAGACGTATACTGCAAACTCAGTTCCTACAAAGAGGAGGTTCGGCATTTTGTGATCTTCTCTAATGACATTGATAGGTTCATCCGGCAAATTAGAGGCTATTGAAGTCCATGTCTCTCCATAATCCGTTGTTTTATACAGGAATGGTCTGAAATCATCCCTCCTGTAGCCAGTATATGAGACATATGCAGTGCCGGCATAATGGTGGGAGGCGATGACTCTGCTCACCCAGTATCCAGGATTCCCTTTTATGCGGTCGTTAAGCTTTTTCCAGTTTTTACCGCCATCTCTTGAAACCCACACGTTGCCGTCGTCTGTTCCAACCCAGAGCACACCTTCCTCAAGAGGTGACTCATCAATGGTTGTTATCGTACAATACTGAATATTTCCTGCTCCTCCTTTTCCAGTAATAAGCTTCCTCGGATCATTAGTAGTCAGGTCCGGGCTGATTTCTTCCCAGTGCTCACCACGGGAGTGCGACCTCACCAGTATGTTCCCTCCGTGGTAGATAACATTGCTGTTGTGCGGAGATATTAATATCGGAGAATTCCAGTTCCAGCGAAGCTTAGTGTTTTTCTTTTGATATGCTATGTCTTTCCTCTCACCCGTCTTCAGGTCTAATCTTGAAAGAGGGCCGAACTGGGATTCATTATAGAGGTAACGGTTGTTACTCGTATCAAACACGTTATACATTCCATCACCATCCCCTACCCTTTGCCAGTCTTCAAGCCTAATCGGTTCGCCGTTGCGTTTCGTACTGGGACCCATGACTGATCCGTTATCCTGGATACCTCCTGCGACATTATAAGGGTAGGACATATCCACACCAACTGCATAAAACTGGGCTAAAGGCATAAAATCAGGATGATACCAGTTTTTGCCGCCGTCATAGGTTATGCCCATACCATGGTCATAGCCTAAAATCATGTGATTCGAATTATCAGGGTTTATCCATAAGGCATGATCGTCACCCCCAAATCCTAAAGGACGCCTTTTCCATGTTTTGCCGCCATCTGTTGTTCCCCATGAAGCTGCGCTCAGCACATGGACAACTTTATCGTCATTGGGATCGATTATTATTTGACCGTAATAATATGCTGGAGCGCCGCCGATGCTTTGCCCATCCGGGCTTACTTTCTTCCATGTTTTCCCGGCATCATCAGAGCGGTAGACTTCGCCGCCGATCATCCCTCGGCTTGATTTTCCTTCAAGTAATTCTTTTTCCCGTTCCTCATCCGACACTTTTGGTTTATTAGCGTTTTCGACGGTTACATAAAGAATGTTCGGATTTTTCCTGTAGACATCGATACCGATGCGCCCGATCATTCCGGTCGGAAGCCCGCCGCCGAGTTTTGTCCATGATTTGCCACCGTCAGTAGTTTTATAAACCGCGCTACCGGGTCCACCCAGATTAAAAGTCCATGGTTTTCGTTCTTTATCATAAGTTGCAGCATAGATTATTTCAGGATTACTCGGGTGCATGGCAATATCAACAACACCGATGTTTTTACCCTGGGCAACTACATCCATGACCTTTATCCATTTTTTGCCGCCATTGGTTGTTTTGTATAATCCGCGTTCAGGGTTTTCTGAATAGAGGTGACCAAGTGCTGCGACATAGATAATATCCGGATCTTTCGGATGAATCACAATACGGCCGATATGATGGGATTCTTTAAGCCCCATATTTTTCCAGGTCTTTCCGGCGTCTGCGGACTTGTAGACACCATCACCCCAGTAAGAACTTCTCGAGTTGTTAGCTTCACCTGTACCAACCCATACAATATTCGGATTAGAGGGGGCAACTGTTACGTCTCCGAGGGAAAAGACCTTTTCATGGTCAAAAATCGGCTCAAATGTTATGCCGTTATTGACAGTTTTCCATAAGCCACCTGATGCTGTCGCGGCATAGAATGTGTATGGCTGCTGTTTGGGAACCGCATAATCGACAAACCTTCCTCCCTGCCGGGTCGGTCCGATATTACGGTAAGTTAAATTTTTTAAGAGCTCTTCGTTGATTGACTGGCTCGCTACATTTGACGGTGTAATCAACGGCCAGCAGAATAATAAGATGCCCGCCACGAATTTTAACCTCGTTTTGCGATTTTTCACAAAATCCTCCTTGCACGGAATTTAACGATTTTCTTGAGCACTTGAATTATAGATGGAATGATTTAATATTTTTTTTCAAGGCTCATTAAGTTACTTAGAAAAGACAGAATATCGAATATCATAGAAAAAATAAAGGTCAATGAGCAAATGAAAAAAAAGAAAACTTGAAATAACCTAATTTTTTGATGACGAAAAACGCGCGATTCTTTTGATAGAAAGGAAAAGAAGGATTGAAAATAGGATCTACAAGAGTTTATCCAATGTTAAGGAATGCTGCCCACAGCCAAGACCTGGCTTCTTTTTATATCAATAACTCCCCTACGCTTGCAGAGCTTATCTTTTATCTTTGCGGTCGAGAAGCTTTAGATATTTTTTTTTATTTCTAATCCCCTGCAGAATATCAGGAAACAGGGACTTGATATCATTCTCACTGTAGTCGCATTTTTTTATCTCTATTTTGTCTCCTTTTACGTAACATAAGATCGTCTTTATATCTTTAGCATATTTTATAAGTCTGGTTCTTTTAGCCTCGAAATAAGTCACCTGGATAATCATCTTCTCCTTGTCTCCGACGCTTTGAATCAAAAAAACAACATGTTCTTCGCTGTTATTTTCGTCGCTGTCCAGATCCATATGAAACTCTCTTTTTATGAAGTCTTCATTATTGTAAGGTCCGAGTTCTACGACTTCTTTGTACATTTCTCTCAAAATTTCTGTGGGTTTTTTTTTGCGCTGGAGTGGGTTTGTTAGAACGTCATAGACTGAAGATCTGGCGTTGGATATGAATACATGGGCTGCAGCTACTCCAATTATGATTCCCCTGGGGAAATTTCTAAGAAATTCTCTCCTCTCCATTCTAAGTCCGTGTCTTGCCTTATTATGATTATATCTCAGATGAAATTTAAAAGCATGTCCTAATCGATTTTGATGCCATGTTCTGTCAAACATGAAATGGGATCAGAATTTTAGAGATGATATATTCCCTGTTTTAAAGAGCAGTGATGAAGCCTTCCTTCAGTAGCTGGTTAGAATCTTTGATTTCCAGTTCAGTTGACTCAATAAATTCCAGAGCCTTGCGCAAGGTCTTCAGCATTACTTTCTTGTCACGAGGGAGATCACCTGCCACTCCCCTGTAGAAAAAGCCATTTCCCGCCCAGAGGAAGTTTGTCATGTGATCGCTGGCCAGGAAACATCTCTCAAGATCCAGGTTTTTAACAAATAGCTGCACTTCTTTCAATCTCTCCAGGGGCGGAGTAATGACAAATTCCCCCTTCTCCAGTTTCTCTTTAAACGGGGTGCCTTCTTTGATTGTCAGGGACCTTAATCTTATGAAATCCGGTTTTATTTTATTGAGAACCTTGGCGCTGTTTAGTGCATGTTCCTTCCACCGCATCTTCCCACCCGCACCGCTTATGACATAGAAATTCACCTCAAAACCAGCCTCTTTGGCTTTACGTCCGGCTTCGATCACCTCCTCAGGTGTTACTCCTTTGCCAAGCCACTCGAGTACGACCGGGTCCCCTGATTCAAGGCCGATGTGGAGCCGATCAAGACCTGCCTTGCGTACCGCAGTCAAGAACTCCATCTTCCTGCTCAAAATAGTCTTTGCCCTAGCATAAGCTGTTACACGTCTGATATCCGGAAATATTTTTCTTATGAAGGTTATTATTTCTGGCAGCTCCTTGTGGACAAGATTGTCGCTGTCTCCAAGGAAGATGGATTGAGCTGCTCTGTATATCTGTCTTGCTTTCTTAACATCCTTCTTGACTTCTTCGAGCGGCTTCGTTTGGAATTTTGTGTCCCTGTACATGAAGCAAAACTCGCATCTATTCCAGGGGCAGCCTCTTGTGATGCGGATAAGGGCGCTATTAGCCTCGTTGGGGGGTCTGTATGGAGGAAAATCATATTCGCTTAAAAATTCATGCATTATTTTTTCCTATATACGTCTTTTCTATGTCTTACCGTTTCAATTCAGATGTTTTGTTTCTATCGTGAACCTCTTTATCCCATCCAGAATCCTTTGCGGTGCGAGAGGCCTAACACCTTCAGACAATCTGAACAATAATAAAGGTAGCGCTTTCCTAAATAGGCTTTAATCTCACGCATATAAATCTTTTGGATTTCCTTCAAGCAAAAGGGACATATTGGATTCTTTATGTCCGAAGGTTGAACGGCCCTTTCTTCTGCTTGTTCTTCAAGCTTTATCATCTTCAATCTCCCTAAATATTAACATTATTGTGTATCTTATAATGTCCTCTCGGGGGACACATTGGACTTATTATTATAAATTTTATTTACAGAAAAGTTTAGGGGAAAGAATTTGCTTTCCTGTTTGATTTTTACAATATGAGAGAGGAGATAGTTTTTCCGGTTTTTATTTTATTCTTCTAATTCTTCCCGCTACCATGCACCACAAACACTTTTTGAATAGGAGTAGTTAGGACGCGATTTCCGAATTCAAGACGAAGCCCGCAAGCTGCAAGAGTATCGACTTTGATGATGCTGCCACCCCATGTACATCCAGAAATGGACGCCTTCGTAGGCGATAATCCCTTTCTATCGAACCAACCCCCGGAAACCAGGTAGTAGTCAGACTCAAGAACACTGATAGAGTACAGGGAATTCCGAGTTTTGATGAGCACAATATCTCCGAACTCCAACTCTGCCTTACGCACCTGTTTTAAATGGGAGGTGCTCTCGACTATCTTTTCAAGCTTATGACCATTGCCAATCATTGCATCTATTATATCAAAATTATATCAAAATACAGCAAATGATTTCATCTCATAAGTAAGGATAAAAATAACAAGAAATGAGGAAAGAGTCAAACTTTGGGGCTTTGGGGGTAGGATTTCTATTATTTACGGGCGAATTTATAATGACTTAATAAGCTTCTTTTCTGTGCTTGATGCGGTATATATATACGATTTTTTCTTTATCATTGATGCGATAAATCATTCGGTAATTACCAGAGCGCAAGCGGTAACCTTCTTCTGCTGTTAATTTAAGACAACCATGAGGACGAGGATTTTTACTTAAGGATAATATTTTATCTTTTATTTGTTGGAATATTTTTCCCCGAAACTCATCCAGGTCTTTTTGCGCCTGGGAAAGGAGCAAGATTTTATACACGACGTTTTTCTAAATATTCCTCTAAGGGAACCGCCTCTTTTTCCTGTCCGCGCAATGTTTTTAAATCTAACAGATCTTCTTTAAGCTCTTCACGTTCCAAACGTTCTTCCAAAGCTTTCTCGACAAAAAAACCGTATTTAATGCCCCTCTCTCGGCAAAACTTCTTAACCCGGTTTAAAATACTATAGTTTACTTTTACAGCCAATGTTGTTTTTTGCATTTTTTTCTACAAAAACATAACATATTTTTATAACTTTATCAAGATAAACCTAACCTAAATTAAATAAAGTTATATAAAGTATAATTAAATAGTGTACCGTAATAAAACAAGAAGGAGTCCTATCTCCAACTTCCGATGCCTACCCCCGTGGGCAGTAGAGGATAATCTTTCTTTTATTAAGGTTGTTTTTTGGGTTTTAAAATCTCTCGGGCCATGAACATGCCAAAATGATAGGCTGCCATTAATTTTTTCGAATCTTTGCTAAGAGTAGATGGAAATTGCTTCCAGAATAATTTTTCAGAGTTATCGCCTTTCCACTTCTCTGGATCAGGAGCAATTACTTTGCAGGTAGATGTAAAATATTTTTTGATGTCAATATCTGTTTCTTTTAGGATTTGTTTATAGATCTTTTCCAATTCTTCTTTTTTATAAGGAAATATCTTTTCAATCTCATCTCGAAACCAAACAAAAGCATTTGTTCTATCAAAAACTTCCTTATCGTTTAGATAAATTTCTTTGCATAATATATCTAAAGTGCGTGATGCTATATCAAACAGTCCTTTATAATATTGATGAGATTCACGATTAGAAATCGGAGAACACAGAACAGCATAAATAGATTCAAGATTATATTTTTTTTGGAAATCTGGCTGTCTGGTTATGTCAAATATATCTTTAAAAGGTGTCATATTTATTACTCCTCCATCGAAATATTGATACTCTTTCTTCTTGTTCATTCGCACGGGAGGAAAAGCAAGAGGAATTGATGTGCTTGCAATGATCGCATCCACAACCCGGTCACGATATTTAGAACTTGTTGGATCAACGGATTTATATTCTCCCGTTTGATATTCAACTATGCCAATCCTTAAATAGGTTTCATCCTTTTCAAGAATTCGAACTAAATCCTTACACACTTCATTTACTATTTCTCTTAATTTTTCATTCTTGAATATGGAATCTGTATTTTTCAGCTTAATCAGAAGAGCAATTCCTGGTAAGATACCATAAAGAATCAGGGCGAAGATAGGAAATTTCATCTTGAATGCTGGAACTCGTTTCTTTATTTGATTCATCCAGATATCTTTTCCCAGCTGGAATTTATCTTGAGCAATGATTGAACCGGTCAAAGCTCCAGCAGAAACCCCGCATACAATTTTGAATTTTTCTCCTTTTTCTAAAACGTGATTGTAAATATAATCAACTGCACCATACTGGAAAGTTCCTTTCACCCCACCACCTGACAGAATTAAGGCTTTAACATTTTTTTTGTTATCAGACATTGTCAAACCTCCTTATTTTTTAATCGTTGGCTTCTAAATTCACCCTGAACTTTGTCCAAGCAGATCTATGGTCGGAGATAAAGCTTTCTCTCCTCTTTTAGATCAGAGAATTATTATAACCCGGATAATTACTGCGTCTTTAACTATGATTAGCTAAATAAAAGTTGTCAAGTTTTACATGTAAATGTCGCATTTTGTCGTGGATAAATGTTTTAAAAATATAGAGAAAAATGAAAAAGCCCCCGACAGAGGAAAAAAATGAGAGTTAGGACAAAAAAGGTATAATAGGGATTGATGAATCAGAATCTTAAATGAGCAACGATAAAAAGGAAGGAAAGGTAATTTTTGATAAAGCAGCCTGTCCCCTTTTCCCTATTGTAAATTGAATTTCATTGCTTAGGCGACTCTTCTTATTCTTTCTCTTGGAAATAATCACTTTGAAGCCCGTAGATTTCTCCCGCTGGATTGTATTTTCATTTTGATCCCTTTCAAGGGATTAATTTTTCTCCTCACCCTGGCCAGTCTGTACAGAGCCTCGAACATATTCCGGGGGACATAGCGTTGTCCCGAATCAGGCTTCCGCATCAGAGTAAGGGAACCCGTTGAACACGTTGTCACACACAACCCACAACCAATGCAATGGTCTAAATCCAGAACCACCTTGTCATTTTTAAGCGTCAGAGCTCCCATCTGGCACCGCTCAACGCAAATTCCGCAGCCCTCACAGGACTCTGGTTCGGCATGAGCCAGGAAAGGAGAGGATATGATAGAGGACGGCTTCGGATGCCTCTTAACAGCCTTCAACACCTGGCAGCAACAGCCACAACAGCAGCAAATATTCATTATTTTTTGAGCGTTACTGGATTGCAGGACAAGTCCCGCCCTGTCCGCTCTTTTTAAAATCTCAAGGGTTTCTTTTAAATCAATAGTCCGGCCAAGTCCGTTTCGCTTGTAATAATCCACTCCCCTCCCCAGAATCAGACAGCTTTCTTCAGGCTTTTTACAGCCTTTTTCCATCATTTTATGTTCCCTGCGGCAGATGCAGGGGGCAACCAGGAATTTCTCATGAGCACGAACCAATTCCTCAGCCCTCTCATACGTAAGAGCTTCAAGCCTTGTGGAGATACTCTGACCTACCGGAACCGTACGAAGCTGCGGGGCCTTCTTCCACGTATCCAGGTTAAAAAGAGTGGGAATATACTCATTCATATCCTTGATAAGTCCCGGGTTTAAATCGTTAACATGAAACTCCCATATTCCGATGACATACTGAGCAGCCATGTACTTCATCGGTTTTTTATCATACTCGAGACGGTATATGAGCCCCTTTTTGGCCATTTGTTCAAGGCGGCTAGCTGCCTCCTCTTGGGAAATCTTTGCTCTTCGGGCAATTACCCGGACCTCCTCAGGCATAAGATTCAGATGCAGGGCCAAACCTGCCTCTTCTGGAGTAAAAAGCCGGCGGAGGATGCGCAGTTCCACGCCATTTCGAGTTGAGGGAAAACCTCCCGGAAGATTGTCCAGACGTTCGGCTAACTTTTTGTAGACATCTTTTGCCATGCTTTCCTCCTTTCAGGATCGGGAATCATAACTCCCAGGAATTTTTCATTTTAGCAGACGAAAAAAACGAATGCTAGGATAAAAAGGTAGAATAGGGCTTGATAAAGGAAATTCTCTGTATATCCACATAAACACTTTTTGATGCTGAGGCGTAATAAGTTTAAAATACTAATATGAATGAAAAACAGCTGATCCTGAGCTGTCTCGAAGGAGAGGCGGAGGCCTTTAAAGAAATAGTGGATATATACAAAACCAAAGCAATGGCCCTGGCCTTGAATATGCTGGGTAACAGAGAAGATGCTGAAGATATCTGTCAAGAGACATTTATCAGAGTCTATTCCAATTTAGATAAGTTCGACCTCCAGAGTCCTTTCAGGAACTGGTTCTACGCGATTCTCTCCAACAGATGTTTAGACCTTTTGAGGAAAAGGCGGCGGTTTTTCAGTTTTTTTAAAAAGATGAAAGAAGAATATACAAACAATACGAGCACACAATCCTCTTCCAGCTCTCGAAGCCAGCCTCTAGCTCCGAAAATCCTCGAAGGTCTGAGCCCTAAAGAAAGAGTTGCACTCTGCCTCTGGGCCAGCGAAGGGTATTCAGGTACAGAGATAGGGCAAGTCATAAAGTGCTCGTCCAGTACAGCCCGAGTCTTGCTCTATAAGGCCCGAAAAAAAATCAAAAGTAAAATGGAGAAAGAAAATGTTTCGCTGTCAAATGGTTAATTTTCTATTTTCTATTTTTCCTTTTAAGATATGGCAGGATTTCCTCCTGCAGAAGCATATCCAAAACTGCCCAGCCTGTCAGGAGAATCTGGCAAGCCTTGAGGAAACAGAGTCTTTATTGATTCAGGAAGAAGAGGTTGGAGGCCTCGAAGATCTATGGCCTAAAGTAAAAGTACAACTCACTAAAGAAAAAAGAAAAGAGAGACTGTTCCGCCTGCCGCGTTGGGGATGGGCCGTTGGAGCCGCTTTCTTGCTCATAGCCATAGTCCTCGGGATATGGTTTTATCAACTTGCTCCTCCTGGAAAGACTCCAGAGGAGGATATAACAAGTCCATTTCAGATCAAGTATATTCGAATCTATGACAAGCCGGCCCGAACCTATCTCTTCCAGCCCAAGGATTCGAATATGATCATCATCTGGGCTGAAAAAAACATTTAAAGGAGGTAATAATGAGTATGAAAAAGTTCGTATGGGCTGTGATTTTCTTAATGGTTTTCTCTTCTCTCTCCCTTCAGGCACAAGAGAGCTTTCTGGATATCAAGTTGAGGGTTTTTGAAGGGATAAGGGAAGGAAAGACAGAACCACCACAATTCGTGACTTCTTCCTATCTGCGGCCTACCCTAACGGCTAGCATGCAAATCGATTTTGGGTTGGAAAAGGAAAAAGGGCATATCAAAAGAGTCTTTAATCTAAGCAGGGTGAATCTATTGACTGAAGCAGATCTGGGATTTGGCGCAGAAGGGAAAAAAACCGCCAGTCATTTTTTCAGGTTGAACAGCAAAGAATACAAAATTTACATCAAGCTGCTTGACTGGAAAAACAAAGGTAGTTTCCTAATCCTGGTTAATGAACTCCTCAATGACAAACCAGATAATGTATTAACAACAGAGATGATTCTATTAGGAGGAAATATAGCGGTTTTCGGGTTTGAAGATAGGAAGGGAAAGCCATATTTTCTTTCTTTTTATGTAACGGGACCGAAGGATAAAGTCCTTCCGCCCCCACCTCCACCTCCACCCGCAAGAAGGAAGCTAAAAAAGGAACTAGCTGATTTTGAGAAAGGGGCAGTGAAAGCAGTAGGAGATATTAAGCCACCCAAGCTGATCAAGAAAGTTGATCCTGTTTATCCTGAGGAAGCCAGGAAGGAAGCAATTTCAGGTGTAGTTCTTCTCAGTGTCAGGTCAAATGAGCAGGGAAATATTGTGGGAGTCAAAATCGTAAAAAGCCCCCATGAATTGTTGAGCAAAGCTTCTGTCGAGGCTGTTAAACAATGGAAATATGAGCCTATGCTCATCAAAGGCAAGCCAATGCCTATCATCTTTACCGTAACAATGACCTTTAAGCTGAAGTAGGCAAAAAAGAGATAAAGAAAATAGAAACAAAAGAACTCAAATAAAACTAAAGGGATAAAGCAAGCTCAGTGACTTTGCCTCCACTTGTTACAACCTGTTGGTATGCCCACTGGTGAAAGAAACAGGCATGCCTATCCTGATCTATATAAACATCCCATCTTCCATTGTCTTTTGTATAAAGTAGTATGTTCAAGCCTGCCTACATTTTGTATGCCACAAAAGTCATTGAAGGAGCCAGAATCAAACGGCGGTTCGACAAAAACCAAAGTGCACTAAACCCCCAACCTGCAAAACATCGCATTAGCTGAATAATATGACGTTGTTCAATCCTAAATGCCAAATGAGCGCCTAAAGCCATCCTAGGCTCATATCCAGCTTTGGTTAGAGTTAATTTCAGGGTACGTTGGTTGAAATGAATAAGGTGATCTCTTTGGAGTAACGGGTTCCTACTAAGAGAACTGTGGTTATCTTCATTAGAGCAACCAACAATCCTTTGCCATAGCAAGGCATAATGGATCCTGTTTAACACACGTACCATCAGGAAGCCGCCTTTTTTCAGAAGCCTCTTTATCTGTAACAATTCATTTAAAGGATCAGAAAGATAATCGAGCACATCAAATATGACTGCTGCATCAAATACCTGGGGTGCAAGGTTCAATTCTTTTATGCCGCCCAATCTTACATCTAAACCTAATTTCTTATTTGTGTACTCACATGCCCGGGCTGAAACCTCGACTCCTACAGTCTCATATCCCATTGCTTGCGCCTGTTCCAAGAAGAAACCATAACCACTGCCGACATCCAGGATCTTTCCTCCCCCAGGCAGCAGTTGTTTAAGCAGAGTCAGATCGCGCGAGATGTTAGGCTTCCTTTTGGCTCGCCACATGTCGATGGTTTTTGCCGAAGAAACATCAGTATAGGATTGAAAATAAGAATCCATAGCACGCTCTGTCAAACGAGGGCAGACGAAGACGAGCCGGCACTCCTCACACTCCTTAAGCCCCAAGAGTTTGTTCTGGAAGTAAAATGTCCCCAATAGCGTCTTTTGGTCGGCACCACAGAGGGGACAAGGAACCTCGACTGTACTAATATCTGCATCTGTGTTTAAAGCGTTGTGCATAAGACCTCCTGCAAAAGCTGAACATACTGCTGGGTAACAACCCGTCGGGAAAAATGCTGCACAGCATATTTACGGCCATTTGCTCCTTAACCTCTCCCTTTGTCACCAGAATTGCTTAACGTGAAAGCTGTGTTTTACTCTGGCGGGAAGGTGTGGGAGTCGAACCCACCCAGGGCTTTTAACGGCCCCATACTGGGTTTGAAGTCCAGAAGGCCCACCGGAACCTATTTATTTTATATGTTTTAGAGCTTCATCAACTGAGTCGAGCAATGGTTTTGAAGATATTTCAGAGCCTACAGCATTTTTCATCCAGACTTGAGGAATAATATTTCCAGCAACACACATTCTTTCCATTTCTTTGCCAAGATTCTTACCCTCAAGGTAGTTTCCAACCTGGAAAGCAATTATGTGCCCAAGAGGATAATCAGGCAGATATATGGTCCTGTAAATCATGTGCGAGTAGATGGCGAGAATTGGCTGGTCTTTTATTCCGAAGACATCGGCATAATATTTATTCCATACTTTCTTTGCAATTGATATGACAGCTTCCTTCAGTTCTTCTGGAGTTGCATCCGGATTACTATAAAGCCAGTTCCAGACCTTCATATCAACAAGGGAAACTCCCATTATCTCGTAGGCATTCCAGAAATAGTCGAGTGCTTCCAGGTATTTTCGATTCTTGTCTTCGCTTTTTAGCCCGAGAACATCAAGATCTTTGTCCTGAAAGACAAAGGCAAAAGCCTCTGTAAAAGCGGTATTAGGAACTCCTATGAGCGCATAGTAATCAACCTTCTGAAGGGTTAGAGTTTGTTCAACGCAGTGACCCAATTCGTGCATCGCAATATTGAATCCTTTATAGTTCATTCCCGTTTTGGGAACCCTGGTTCTAAGATGTGCCTTCTCTGATTTCATATCCGGACCCCAGGCATGCCCTGCTCCTCTTGCTGGATCAACTTCGATTTTTGGAGCGATAAATTCAGCCTGCTCCTGGGAAAACCCTAACTTCATCAGGATGTTTTTTAAATCTCCTTCGAAGGTTTTTACGTCGGGATACTTTTTGGCAACAATTTTATCGAGTTCCTCTTCTTTTATTGCGCTTCTTGGTTTAAATCCCAGATACCAGATATCAAAAGGTCTGAGTTTAGTCCCGAGCCTTTTCTGGATGAGTTTCCCGACCTTTTCTACCTGAGGGGAGGAAATAAAGCTGGTAAATAAAGCTTCAACCTCTGCTTCTGGTATTTCTCTTCCTGCCTCAAACACTCTTTTTATTTGGGTTGGGAAATCAGGGTAGTAGGGATCGATCATTTTCGCACTATTGAAGTTGTTGAGAAAATGCTTGTACCGTGTGAGAGGTTCCGGAGTAAATGTCAGTTCTTTCTTGTCTTTATAAATTTTATTGGTAAAGGGATTCCACTGATATTCTGGATTATTTATCACAATTTCCGGGATTTGCTGATCTATTATTCTAAGCATGATTTCATATATTATTTTCTGTTTATAAAGACCTTCTGGATCAACGTATCGTGCCTTTAATTCATCTCTTAATCCCCAGTGAGCTATGAGTTTTAAATCTTCTGGAAAATAAGTTTTGAACTTCTTGTCAATTAATTTACCCATGTATATGTTGTACTCGAAAATGTAGGCGCTTGCGTCAGCGTAAACCTGAGATCTTTTCTGATAGATTTCGGCTGGGACTCTCGATGTGAATCTATCCCCCATTCTTGCATGAGCCCATTCCTTTCTGTCCCATTTTGGACCAAGTTCTGCTTTTTCGGAGAGTGAATAATGGGGAAAATTCAACGGGACAAAGAATGCAATTTTATTCTTGAAAAAATCGTCTATGATATGAGCTGATGGGCTATACTGACTGAATATTCTATCTAATGGAAGAATCCTGCCCCAATCAAGATCAATAGGCCGATTTAAATCAAGGCTCATCTTGTTGAAGTGTCCGGATAAGATCTCAAAATTTATCTCAAGCCTTTTAAAGTTCTCATCAAGCAATTCCCCAGTTCCGATAAAATACTTTTCACAGAATTGTTCAAACTCTTTTGAAGTTCCATCGCTTTTTCTCCACAGTGATGCAGCCTGATCTACACCCTTTTCAATCCTGAGTTTTTGTGTCTCTCCGAATTTTTGAAGAAGTAATCCTTTTATTTTTTCCTTCGTTTCCAAATCTACGACTATCTCTTCTGCTTTAAGCTTCAGTGAAGAAAAAATAAAGATAAGAGAAAGAAAAAAAAGCATAATTTTTTTCATTTTTAACCTCCTCTATAAAAAGGGGAACTGTTCCTATTTTTTCTACTGAGGAAGAATATATTTCGACAGGGTGAATGTCAAGAAGGAGAAAGCCTTAAGAGCAAAGTAGAATACCCATTTAAATTATTCTCCTGTCCCCTTCTCTTAAAGCGGTGGGCTTGATGAATCAAGCCCCTACAATTTATTTATAAGATCAGGTTATTTCTAAAATTTAAAAGGTGGGCTTGATGAATCAAGCCCCTACAAAAAAAATAAGTAGCCTGTCCCCT
>Ga0307380_10002057_pt1 | contig 28827 bp, 27 predicted proteins | sample UN3MG_FD_202239 | JGI IMG/M metagenome (GOLD analysis project Ga0307380, IMG submission 202239) | Soil microbial communities from Risofladan, Vaasa, Finland - UN-3 | ecosystem: Environmental > Terrestrial > Soil > Coastal area > Acid sulfate soil | place: Finland: Risofladan, Vaasa | collected... | reverse complement strand
AGCACCTCGGGGAACCCGGTGACGAACTCCACCGGAGTCACCGGAATGCCCTTGTCAGCAATCGTTTTCGCGGTAGACCCGGTGGACACGATGTCGACCCCGGCCTCGTGTAAGCCCTTGGCCAGCGGAATCAAACCACTCTTGTCGTACACGCTGATCAACGCACGGCGGATCGGCCTGCGCCCGATCAATGTCTGCGGAGTCATACTTCCACCATTCCGAAGGTCGCCTTTCTCCCACTCCAGGTCACTCCGTGCGTCGCCAGTCCGGCTAGCACGTCCACCAGAAGTCGTCGCTCAACAATCTTGATTCGTTCGTGCAGTGCCTGTTCGTCGTCACCATCCAAAACCTCGACGGCCCGCTGGGCCAGAATCGGCCCCGTATCAACTCCGGCGTCCACCAAATGGACGGTACAGCCGGTGATCTTGACTCCGTGTTCGAGCGCCTCAGGCACTGCGTGGGCACCGGGGAACGCCGGCAGCAGCGCGGGATGAGTGTTTACCACGCGGCCGGGAAACCGCGAAAGAAATTCCGGGCCAAGGATTTTCATGAAACCTGCTGAAACGATCAAGTCGGGTGCGTGCTGAGCGGTCGCCTCGGCAATCGCGGTGTCCCAGGCGACACGATCCGGGTAATCCGACAGGCGGACGCGATAGCACGCAATCTGTGCGGCCGCGGCGATGCGTGCGGCCGGGCAGTCCCGGTCCACTCCGACGGCGACCACCCGTGCCGGATAGTCCCCGACCGCGGCGCCGAGCAGCGACTCAAGCAACGAACCGGTTCCCGAAGCCAGCACCACCAGGCGGGCCGGGGCGCTAGGCGGCACGCGGATCGGATCTGGCACGCCGATGAGCCTAGCGGGGTCGCTCTAGCGGGGCGGCCTGCGGCGGTCCGCTTCGATGTCGGCGTCGACGAACATCAGGTCCTCGACATCCTCGAGGTCGGGCGCGGGCTTGACCGGCGGCGGGGGCGGACCAGGTTCAGGTTCAGGTTCGGGTTCAGGTTCGGGCTTGGGTTCGGGCTCAGGTTCCGGCTCGGACTCAGACTCAGACTCGGACTCAGACTCGGACCCAGGTTCCGGCACGGGTCCCGGCTCCGACGCCGGCTCCGACGCCGACCCGAACTCCGGCTCATCGGATTCGCTCACGCTCTCGGCCGCGTCCACCGGTTCGGCCATCGGTTCGGCCACGGTCTTGGCCACGGTCTTGGCCACGGCCTTGGCCACGGCCTTGGGTTGCGCACTGATACCGCCCGCCATCACCACCGTGAGTCCACCGATCGTGAGGAACCAGAAAAGCACCCCCGGTATCAACGTCGCCTGATCGACGCCGACATTCCCGAAGTTTCCCAACGCGCCGCCGGCCGCGACGGCCAGCAATGCCAAGCTCACCGCCGCCAGAACCGAAGCGACGGCCAATTTCGCGAATGCGGTGGACAGCGGGAGCGGTCGGCGGGCGCATTGCTGCCCGATCGCCACTGCCGAGGCGGCGCCGATGATCAGCAGGGCCACCCACACCGGCCCCAACGGCGGAGTGGGTACGGCCGCCAGGATCGGCAACGCCGGGATATCGCCGCCGAACACCGTGAATGCACTGAACGTGGCGAACCCGATATGTGCGCTGGAACCAACCGCCATCGCGGCGGCGCCGACCACCACATTGGGCAGGTACAGCAGCGACAACAGAGCCAGGCTCAGCTGCCCGATGAACGAGTCGGTGATCCCGAACAGGTCGTGCATGGTGCCCCAGTGCACGATCAGAGACACCGCGACAACCGCACACGACAACGACAGCAGTGCGGCGAGCCCGATCATCGCGGGCCGGACGCTGTCGGCGAGCCAATTCGGCAGACCGAACCCCTCCAACGCACGGGGGCCCACTCGCGATCCAACCCCGATGAGCACGCCAAGTCCTTGCACCGCGAGTACGCCGCCGAAGGCGCGCAGCGCATTCGGCGTCTGCAGAGCCGTGATCACCGAGGCTGCGTCGTGCACGACAGCCAGCGCGATCGCCGCGATCAGTAGCGGACCGCCGAGTGCGGAGCCGATGATCCAGCGGATGACGAACCAGGAACCCCGCGGCGATGTGATGCGGGCGGTTCCGCGGGCCGTCGCCCACACCATCAGCGCTGCCGGCACCAGTGGCAGCACACCCAACTGCTGGCCGGCGATCGAGATCGGCACCAGGTGGACGGCCAGCCACATGCTGGCAACCGCACCCAGAGTTCCGGTCAGGTCGCTGTTGGCGACGACCAGTTGAACGAGAGTGACCGCGGCAATGATGACCAGGGCCACCAGCGAAGGGCCGAAGGCGACCCGCATCAGGTCCCTGGGTTGCGGGGCGTCAGCCGTCGCCGGCTGCTTGCCCTGGATCCGTGTCACTCGTCGCGCTGTTCAGGCGAGTGGCGTGCAACGCCCGGTCAGGACGACGACGCCGGACCCGACGGCGGCTCCGAGGACAGTTGTTGGCCCGGACCCGACGAAGATGACGCTGGGTAGCTGGGGAAGCCGGTCGGCGGAGTGTCCAGTGCGCCGTCGGCCGATCCGGCCGGCGGACCATCGAACTGACCGTAACCACCCGACGTCGCGGCCGGGTAGCCGCTCGACGCCGGGTACGACGTCGGGTAGCCCGGACGCTGAAGAGGCGCACCGGGTACGCCCGGCTGTCCGTAGTAACCACCGGGTGGCGGCCCGTACTGGCCGTGCTGCTCGTAGCGGGGCCGGTGTGGCGGCGGGGCCAACACACCGTTCGTATACAGCAGTGCTGCGACCGCCGCGATCGCCTGAAGCAGGGTGAACGCCAAAACAAGCCACAGTGCCCAACCGACGGAGAATCCATTGGGTCGGTTGATCGCCTGGCCGAGAACCAGCAGTACGCCGAGTACCGCGGTGACCGCGACGATGGCGGTGTAGTCCTTGGCCTTGGGCAACAGTCCCGCGGCGGCCAGCAGGGAGGCGACGAGCGCGGCGACGGTCCAGTAACTCAGACCGCTGGCGGTGAATTCAGCGCCGCCGAAGGGCCCGATATCGGTGTTGATACTCAGTAGCGGGCCGAAACTGGCCAGGTAGGCGGCCAGTCCCAGCACTACCACCCCCACGGTGAGGAACATCGGCATCTTGTTCGACCCGGTTGCTGCCGCCGCATACGGCCCCGCCGCGGGTGCACCGTAACCGCCGGGTTGCTGCGGCGCCGGGTAACCCGGGTTCAGGGGTGGGTAAGTCATAGGCCTCACGCTAGCGCACCGGGTAGGGCCGATGGCCGACCGCGGGCGTGTCAGCGCAGGCCCGCCCTTGCCCCTATTACTGGAACACGTTCTAATCTCAGGATGGAATACGGGCTCGTCCTTTTCACCAGCGACCGCGGAATCACCCCGGCAGCCGCCGCCAAGCTTGCCGACGACCATGGCTTCACCACCTTCTACGTGCCCGAGCACACCCATATCCCGGTCAAGCGGGAGGCAGCTCACCCGACCACCGGGGACGAGTCGCTGCCCGATGACCGTTACATGCGCACCCTGGATCCCTGGGTCAGCCTGGCTACCGCGGCCGCCGTCACCTCCCGGGTGCGGCTGTCCACGGCGGTTTCGCTGCCGGTTGAACACGATCCGATTAGCCTTGCGAAAACCATTGCCACACTTGACCATCTGTCCGGTGGTCGAGTCAGCGTCGGTGTCGGATTCGGTTGGAACACCGATGAACTCGCCAACCATAAGGTGCCGCCGAAACGGCGCCGAACCATGCTGCGCGAGTACATCGAGGCGATGCGCGCCCTGTGGACCGAGGAGGAAGCGGCCTATGACGGCGAGTTCGTCTCGTTCGGACCCAGCTGGTCATGGCCTAAACCGGTGCAGCAGCACATCCCGGTGCTCGTCGGTGCGGCGGGCAATGAGAAAAACTTCACCTGGATCGCCCGCTCCGCGGACGGCTGGATCACCACCCCCCGCGACTTCGACATCGACGCTCCGGTGAAACTGCTCCAACAGATCTGGGCGGACGCCGGCCGCACCGGCGCACCGCAGATCGTGGCACTGGACTTCAAACCGGTCGCCGAAAAGCTTGACCACTGGGCCCGAATCGGTGTCACCGAGGTGCTCTTCGGGTTGCCTGACAAAACAGCCGACGAGGTAGCCGCCTACGTCGAACGGCTGGCCGGCAAGCTCGCGGCGATGACTTAGAGACTCACGCCGGTACGGCCCGATTCCCTTTCTCGGTGGGCAGCACTGTGATCCGCGCTCCGAGCGGTTCACCATGACTGAGCAATTCGACGAGGTTCTCGTCATCGACCAGCGCCAAGAAGCGGCTGTTGTCGGAATCCAGTCGACCCACGACGATGCCGGTGCGTACCGGCCAGTCGTAGCGGACCGTATAGGTCTCGATCGTGGCGGTACCGTCAGGACGCACCGACACCGGCGTCGCGGGCTTGGCATTGACCTGCGCGCACAACTCCGCGCTGTTATCCGGCACCCAGTCGGTCGCCGACGTGGAGTACACCCCGACCGAGTACTTACTCATGATTCCCCCGTTGGCCGCCACGAGTCCGAATGCACCTGGCGCCGCACGCATTCGGCCAACGGTTTCGGCGATCCCGTGCAGCGAGTAGCCGTTGCCCGGCCCGCCGAAGTACGGCAAACCACCGGTCAGCGTGAGCCCGCGCGGGTCGTCGGTGGCAAGGCCCATGCCGTCGCAGAAGTTGAAGACCGGCACCGGGAAGCAGCTGTACAGGTCGAAGGTCGCGATGTCGTCCAGCCCGATTCCGGCCACGGTGAGCGCCTCGTGCACCGCCAGGATCGACGCGGAGTTGAAGCCCAGATCATCGCGGTCCAGCAGCGACTGGTCGATAAGGTCCGCATGCCCGCGTAGGTACACCCACTTCTCCGGTGGCACGCCGAGGCGCCGGGCGGCCTCCACCGACATCAACACGGCCGCGGCACCCTGGTTGACCTGGTCGCGGGCCACCAGCAGCCGCAGATACGGGTCGCAGATCATCCGGTTGTCGGAGTCGACGGTCAGGATTTCCTCGACGGTGCGTTCCGCCGCTGATGCCGAGAATGGGTTCTTGGCAGCGACTTTGGCGAAGGGTGCGAACAGTTCGGCCATCGAGCGCCGGTAGTCGGACACGGTGAGGCCCACCTTGGCGCGGCGCGCGTTCTCCAGCAACCCGTACTGGGCCGGTGCACCGAGTAGTCCGTGCGCGACGGTGTAGTCGTCGAACAACCCCTCGTAGCCGTAACCGCGGTCTTCCAGTTGACCCTCAATGGTCTCGGAGTGATCGGGTTTGTCGTCGCGATTGGCGAAGTACCGCAGCGTGGATCCATTCTCCGAACCCACCACCAGCACGACGTCTGCCGCGCCCGCGGCGATCGCACCGGCGAATTCGGTGAGTACGTGCTGAGGCCCCTGTCCCCCAATGGGTTCCAGCACCGCGCGAGCCGGTGCGGCGCCGACTCGGCTGGCCACCGAGCGCGGGTAGTTGGTGGAACAGCCCAACGGGGGCGCACCCCGGCCGGAGATCTCGAACTGGCGGATGCCGACGATGGTGTCGACGGCCTGCCCGACCGACGCGGATGCCGCGGTATCCGCCAGCGCCGCAGCGGCCGCCGCGGCCGCCAAGTCCACCGACGACATACCGCGGTAGGCCGGGTCGTCGATCCGTTCGGTGAACTGACCGACGCCGACGAGCACCGGCGTGCGCGGACTGATGGGGATCAGAGGCTCTTCAGGATTTGCCGGGCCAATTCGGCTGCGGCTGAGGGTGTTTTGCCGACCTTGACACCGGCCGCCTCGAGCGCCTCCTGTTTCGCTGCGGCGGTGCCCGACGAGCCGGACACGATGGCGCCGGCATGGCCCATGGTCTTGCCCTCCGGAGCGGTGAAGCCTGCCACGTAGCCGACGACCGGCTTGGTCACGTTCGCCTTGATGTAGTCGGCCGCGCGTTCTTCGGCGTCGCCGCCGATCTCTCCGATCATCACGATGACCTTGGTCTCCGGGTCCTTCTCGAACGCGGCGATGGCGTCGATGTGGGTGGTACCGATCACCGGGTCGCCGCCGATGCCGATCGCCGTGGAGAATCCCAGATCCCGCAACTCGTACATCATCTGGTAGGTCAGCGTGCCCGACTTCGACACCAGACCGATCGGGCCCTTACCGGTGATGTTGGCCGGGGTGATGCCGACCAGCGCCTCACCCGGGGTGATGATGCCCGGGCAGTTCGGGCCGATAATGCGGGTCTTGTTCCCGTGGTCGACGTTGTAGGCCCAGGCATAAGCGGTGTCCTGCACCGGAATTCCCTCGGTGATGACGACCAGAAGCCCAATCTCGGCGTCGATGGCCTCGATGACGGCATCCTTGGCGAACTTCGGTGGCACGAAGGCGATCGAGGTGTCGGCGCCGGTCTTCTCCATCGCCTCGGACACCGAACCGAAAACCGGCAACTCGACGTCGTTGCCGTCGGCGTCCTTGTGCGACACGGTGGTTCCAGCCTTGCGGGCGTTCACACCACCGACCACCTGGGTGCCGGCCTTGAGCATGAGTGCGGTGTGTTTGGTGGCTTCACCGCCGGTGATGCCTTGGACGATGACCTTGGAGTCCTTGTTCAGAAAGATGGACATGGCTATGCGTCCTTTCCGGCGGCAGCCAGTTGTGCAGCTTTGTCAGCACCGGAATCCATCGTGTCCGCCACAGTGACCAGGGGATGGTTTGCCGCGGCAAGGATGCGACGGCCCTCATCGACGTTGTTGCCGTCCAAGCGCACCACGAGAGGCTTGTTCGCCGCTGAACCGAGTGTCTCAAGCGCCTTCACGATGCCGGTGGCGACCGCATCGCAGGCCGTGATTCCGCCGAACACGTTCACGAACACGCTTTTCACCTGGCTGTCACCGAGGATGACGTCCAACCCGGCCGCCATCACCTCGGCCGAGGCGCCACCGCCGATGTCGAGGAAGTTCGCCGGCTTGACGCCGCCATGCTTCTCACCCGCATAGGCCACCACGTCCAGCGTCGACATCACCAGGCCGGCACCGTTGCCGATCACACCCACCGCGCCGTCGAGTTTCACGTAGTTCAGGTCGTGCTGCTTGGCCTTGAGTTCCAGCGGATCGGTCGCGTCGTGATCCTCGAACTGGGCATGGTCGGGATGGCGGAAGCCGGCGTTGCCGTCGAGGGTGACCTTGCCGTCCAGCGCAAGAATCCGATCGTCGGGGGTGCGCACCAGCGGATTGACCTCGACCAGGGTGGCGTCCTCGGCGACGAACACCTCCCAAAGCTTGGAAATGGTCACTGCCGCGGCATCGAGGACCTCGGCGGGCAGGTGGCCCTGCTCGGCGATCGAACGAGCGAAGGCCACGTCGACCCCCTTGACGGCGTCCACCGGGACTTTGGCCAGCCGATCCGGTTTCGTGGCGGCCACCTCCTCGATCTCCATGCCGCCCTCCACTGAGCACATCGCGAGGTAGGTGCGGTTGGCACGGTCGAGCAGGAAGGAGACGTAGTACTCCTCGGCGATGTCACTGGCCTCGGCAACCAGCAACTTCTTCACGACGTGGCCCTTGATATCGAGGCCCAGGATGTTCGAGGCGTGGGTGAAGGCCTCCTCGGGCGTGGCCGCGTATTTGACGCCGCCCGCCTTACCTCGGCCACCGGCCTTGACCTGGGCCTTGACCATCACTGGTCGGCCGATCTCGGTCGCAATCGCCTCCGCGTCGGCGGCCGAGGTAGTCACCCGTCCCGGCGTGGTCGGCACTGCGTGCTTAGCGAACAATTCCTTCGCCTGGTACTCAAAAAGATCCATCGGCTCACTGTCTGTCGGGTGTCCTGTGACCTGCCGTGCGTCGTGTGACGGAGTCGCTCCGTGGGGAACTGTATATACAGCCAACCGGCCCACGAGACGCGCCCACCCCGCGCCGGTCGACCCCAAACGGGACAGGGTGATTCAAGTCACAATCCCGGGCGTTATTTGAGGACGGGTTGCCACGTTGGTCTCATTTTGGTTACCGTCAGGCGGTCTAGATAACGCTTTGGTCACGACTCAAGGACTTGGTTTTGACGCAGCTGAATTCCATTCCCTCCCCTGACCCGGCAACGGTCCAGGTAGCGGGCTCGCCGGTAGCAGATGAAGCGATCGCCGCGACCGAGCGCCACGAGGGGCGCCCGATGTTCTCCAGCACCGAGAACACCGACATCCTGCCGCGCACCCCACAGCATCGTCGGCAGCCGACCAGCGCCGCCCGCGGGCGCGTGCTCATCGCGGCAATGGCCGCCGGCGCCGCCGCCGCCGCCGCGTACACGATGACCGGCTCCCCTGAGCAGACCGTCACCCGGACCGTTCTGGCCTCTTCGCTGACCGCGCCGCAGGCCGCACCGGCGTCCCGCGGCGTGGAACTGGTCGCGGTCAAACCCGCGGCCGCCGCAGCAGTGGACGCCGAGGAACTCGCCAGGGGCGTGGCCTTCGCGGCCGAACGCGCCGAACGCGAAGCACGTTTGCAACTTCCGCTGTTCGTGCTGCCGACCAGGGGGCTCTTCACCTCGGGCTTCGGTTATCGCTGGGGCGCACTGCACGACGGCATCGACCTGGCCGGACCGGTCGGCACCCCGATCTACGCCGCCTCCGACGGCATCGTCATCGACGCCGGACCCACCAACTCCGGATACGGCGCCTGGGTCAAGATCCGGCACGCGGACGGCACCGTGACGCGCTACGGCCACATCAATAGCTGGACCGTCCAGATCGGCCAACGGGTCTTCGCCGGCGACCAGATCGCCACCATCGGGAATCGCGGTAACTCCACCGGGCCCCACCTGCACCTCTCGGTGCTACTCGACGGCGTCAATCCCACCGACCCGGTGTCGTGGATGGCAGCCCGCGGCGTATCGCTGGGCGGTTAAGCGCGGTCCCCTGGCCGGTCCCGCGGTAGCGCGACTACAGCTTCTGCACCGGGGCGTGGTTGTGCATGAGCTTGACACGGCCCGCGCTGCCGAAGTCGATCAGCGACATTGCCGTCTCCCCGGCACCGGAGACCTCCTCGACCCGACCCAGCCCGTACTTGTCGTGGTTGACCCGGTCGCCCGCCGAAAGCACCACGATGACCCGCTTGCCCCCTCCACCGGACGGGGACGGCCGGGGCGACCCAAAACGGCCGGCCATCGGGGCACTCGGCGACAGCGCCGACGGTGCGGTGTCGGTGCGGCGCCAGTCGATCAGGTCTTCGGGAATCTCCCGCAGGAAACGCGACTCCGGGTTGAGCATCGGCTGGCCCCACGACGATCGGACCTTGGCGCGGCTGAGGTACAGCCGTTCCCGGGCCCTCGTGATGCCGACGTAGGCCAGACGACGCTCCTCATTCAGTTCAGCCGGGTCGCCGAGCGCCCGCATGTGCGGGAACATGCCGTCCTCCCAGCCGGTGACGAACACCACCGGGAATTCCAGCCCCTTGGCAGTGTGCAACGTCATCAGGGTCACCACACCGGTGTCCTGGTCGGGCAACTCGTCGGAGTCGGCAACCAGGGAAACCCGTTCCAGGAACTCCGCGAGCGCGCCGGCCGGGGCGACTTCGTCGTCCTCGGTGTCGAGTTCGGTCGCCAGCGCTTCGGCATTGGCCCGGTCAATGCTGAATTCGTGCGCGACGCTGACTAGTTCGTTGAGATTGTCCAGTCGCGCCAGATCCTGCGGATCGTTGGAGGACTCCAACTCGGTGCGGTAGCCGGTACGGTCCAGGACGGCCTCGACCAGGTTCCCGAGTTCCTCCTCGAGGCACCCACGCAGACCGTCGAGCAGGTTGACGAAACCGGCGATCGCCTTCTCCGCGCGGTTGTTGAGCATCGGCACCCGGCCGGCGGCCGCTGCGGTGAGTGCATCGGCGAAGGTACAACCGGCACTCTCGGCGTAGACCGCCACGCAGGCCTCGGCGCGATCGCCGATGCCACGGCGCGGGGTATTGAGGATGCGGCGAAGACTCACCGTGTCGCCGGGGTTGCTGAGCACCCTCAGGTAGGCGACGATGTCCCGAATCTCACGACGTTCGTAGAACCGGACGCCGCCGACCACCTTGTATGGGATACCGGCGCGAATAAACACCTCCTCCACCGACCGGGACGAATTGTTGGTCCGGTAGAAGACAGCGACGTCGTGATAGCTGATATCGCCACGGTCGGCGAGCGCATCGATCTCCCCGGCGACGAATCGGGCCTCGTCGTGCTCGTTATCGGCGACGTAACCGACGATCGGCTCTCCGTTGCCGGCATCGGTCCAGAGTCTTTTTTCCCGGCGCCCACTATTGCGGGCTATCACCGAGTTGGCCGCAGATAAAATATTTTGCGTCGACCGATAGTTCTGCTCGAGGAGAATTGTTGTGGCGCTTGGGAAGTCGCGCTCAAAGTCCTCGATGTTACGGATCGTGGCGCCCCGGAATGCGTAAATGGATTGATCGGCATCCCCAACGACGCACAACTCGGCGGGCGGCACGGTGTCCACGTCGGATGCGGAGACCCCGACGAGTTCGCGCACCAATACGTACTGGGCGTGGTTGGTGTCCTGGTACTCATCGACCAGGATGTGGCGGAACCGTCGACGGTAATACTGCGCGATCTGCGGATAGTTCTGCAGCACCGCCACCGCCTCACCGATCAGATCGTCGAAGTCGAAAGCATTCGCGGATCGCAAGCGTCGCTGATACTCCCCATAGACCTCGGCCACGATGCGAACGAGGTCATCGCAACCCGACTCCAGATCGAGCACCGCCTGCTCGGGAGTGATCAACTCGTTCTTGAGATTGGAGATCGAAGTGGACAACAGTCGCGGCGAGTACCGCTTGACGTCGATGCCCATGTCGCGGCCGATCATCAGCAATAGTCGACGTGAGTCATCGGCGTCGTAGATCGAGAAGTTGGAGTTGCGTCCCGGCAGTAGGGAGGCCTGACTCCGCAGGATTCGCACACAGGTGGAATGAAATGTCGACACCCACATGTTGCGAGCCCGCGGTCCAATGAGTTGGGCCACCCGATCGCGCATCTCGGCCGCAGCCTTGTTGGTGAACGTGATAGCCAGCACCTGACCCGGGCCGACATCACGGGCGGCGAGCAGGTAGGCGATCCGGCGGGTCAGCACCGCCGTTTTGCCCGACCCGGCGCCGGCGACGATCAGTAGCGGGGATCCCTCATGCAGTACGGCTCGCCGTTGCTGGTCGTTGAGACCGTCCAGCAGTTCGCCGGACCCGGCGGGGGCCGCTGAGTTGGTTGGGTGAGCACTCATGTCAGCATCAACCTACCGCCGTTCAGCGACGTTTTTTTTGCGTACGCGCCGCTCGGAGTGGCACACTCGGGGGGTGCTCGAGCCCGACATCGACGCCCTTCGGGCCGAGATCGACCGCCTCGACGCCGAGATCCTGGCCGCGGTGCAGCGGCGCACCGAGGTCTCCCAGGTGATCGGCCGGGTCCGGATGGCCTCGGGCGGCACCCGGCTGGTGCACAGTCGTGAGATGAAGGTCATCGAGCGCTACAGCGCGCTCGGGGTCGACGGCAAGGACCTGGCCATGCTGCTGCTGCGGATGGGCCGCGGCCGGCTCGGGCACTGAGGTTCCTTAGCGCGAGCGTGCGTGTCGGTGCGTCGACATGCCGCCATAATGTGGCGTTCGCGCACCCTCGCCGGGTCCAGCGGGCCGGTTGACTACTTCGTCAGGGCGATGTACTTGACGTCGAGGTACTCCTCGATGCCTTCGAAGCCGCCCTCGCGGCCGAACCCCGACGCCTTGACGCCACCGAACGGCGCGGCCGGATCCGAGATCACCCCGCGGTTGACCCCCACCATGCCGGCCTGGACGGCCTCGGCCACCCGCAGCGCCCGGTCCAGTGACTCGGTGAAGATGTAGGCCGCGAGACCGTATTCGGTGTCGTTGGCCGCGGCGATGCCCTGCTCCTCGGTGTCGAAGCCGACAATCGGGGCGACCGGACCAAACACCTCCTCCTTGAGGATGCGAGCGTCAGCGGGGACACCGGTCAGCACGGTGGCCGGATAGAAGTTGCCCGGACCGCCCGGTGAGCGGCCGCCGAGCGCGACGGTGGCGCCCTTCTCCACGGCGTCGTCCACCAGTTCCTGCACGGAGGCGACCTGCTTTGGGTTGATCAGTGGACCCAATTTAGACGCCGGATCAAGTCCGTTGCCGAGCGTCAACTCCCCCATCTTCTTGACGAACTTGTCGGTGAAGTCATCGAGCAGGTCGTTGGCGACATAGAGCCGGTTGGCGGCCGTGCAGGCTTCCCCGCCGTTGCGCATCTTGGCCAGCATCGCGGATTCCACAGCGGTGTCGACATCGGCGTCGTCGAACACCACGAACGGTGCGTTGCCGCCGAGTTCCATCGAGGTCCGCAGCAACGCGTCGGCGGACTGCCTCAACAGCGCCTTGCCCACCCCGGTCGAACCGGTGAAACTCATCTTGCGCAAACGACCGTCCTCGATCAGCGCGGTGGTGACCTCACGCGGCTGATTGCTCGGGAGCACCGACAGCACCCCCTTGGGCAGTCCGGCCTCGTCGATGAGCTTAGCCAGCAGCATCATGGTCAGCGGCGTCTCCTGGGCCGGCTTGACGATCATGGTGCAACCCGCCGCCAGTGCCGGGCCGATCTTGCGAGTGCCCATGGCCAGCGGGAAGTTCCACGGGGTGATCGCGTAGCAGGGGCCGACGGGCTGTTTGGTGACCACAATGCGGCCGGTCCCGGCCGGGCTAGGGGCGTACCGGCCGTGGATGCGGACGGCCTCCTCAGCAAACCAGCGGAAGAATTCAGCGCCATACCTGACCTCGCCCATGCTTTCAGTGAGGACCTTGCCCATCTCCAGGGTCATCAAGGTCGCGAAGTCGTCGGCACGGTCGATGATCATCTCGAACACCGACCGGAGAATCTCGCCGCGCTCTCGGGCCGGGGTGGCGGCCCATTCGTGTTGCACCGCGCAGGCCGTGTCGAGGGCGGCGACCGCGTCGGCGGCGTCAGCATTGGCCAGCGTCGCGAGCACCTCGTCACTGGCCGGGTTGAGCACCTCGAAGGTGGAGGCCGCAGGACGCTCCTCCCCGCCGATCCACAGGCCGGTGGGTACCGACGCCAACAACCGCGAGACATCTGAATTAGCCATAGCTCAATGATCTACCCCATCACGCCGTAACGCCGCATAGGGTTTGGAGAATGAGCGCCGACACCGCCGACACCGCCGACACCGCCGACATCACAGCCAGCGCCGCCTGGAAAGCACTGACCCGCCACCACTGCGACATCGCCGGCACGACCCTGCGCCAGCTATTCGCCGAGGACCCCGACCGGGGCACTGAGCTAACCCTGACCGTGGGTGACCTCTACATCGACTACAGCAAGCACCGGGTCAACCGCCAGACACTCTCGCTGTTGATGGACCTGGCCCGAACGGCGGGACTTGAGCAGCGCCGCGACGCGATGTTCGCCGGCGAGCACATCAACACCTCCGAGAACCGTGCCGTGCTGCACACCGCATTGCGGTTGCCACGGGATGCGACGCTGTCGGTGGATGGCCAGGATGTGGTGGCCGACGTCCACGAGGTGCTGGACGCGATGGGCGACTTCACCGACCGACTGCGAGACGGTCGATGGACCGGCGCCACTGGCGAGCAGATCACCTGCGTGGTCAACATCGGCATCGGTGGCTCCGACCTCGGACCGGCGATGGCATACCAGGCGCTACGTCACTATGCCGACGCCGGAATCTCGGCGCGCTTCGTCTCCAACGTCGACCCGGCAGACGTCATAGCCAAGCTCGACGGACTCGATCCCGCCTCCACGCTATTCATAGTGGCCTCCAAAACGTTTACGACGCTGGAGACGTTGACGAACGCGACTGCAGCACGGCGCTGGCTCACCGACACACTGGGCGAGGACGCGGTGGCCAAGCACTTCGTCGCTGTCTCCACCAATAAGACGCTGGTGGAAGCATTCGGCATCGACTCGGCCAACATGTTCGGCTTCTGGGACTGGGTGGGCGGCCGCTACTCTGTCGAGTCAGCCATCGGGCTGTCGCTGATGGCGGTAATCGGCCGCGCGGGATTCACCGACTTCCTGTCCGGGTTCCACCTCGTCGACCGGCACTTCGCCACCGCACCGCTGGAATCCAACGCGCCGGTACTACTGGGCCTGATTGGTCTGTGGTACTCCGATTTCTTCGGCGCCGAGACTCGAGCCGTGCTGCCGTACTCCAACGACCTGGCCCGCTTCGCCGCCTACCTTCAGCAGTTGACCATGGAGTCCAACGGTAAGTCCGTGCGGGCCGATGGCACCCCGGTCAGTACCAACACCGGCGAAATCTTTTGGGGTGAGCCGGGAACCAACGGCCAGCACGCGTTTTACCAACTACTTCATCAGGGCACCCGTTTGGTGCCGGCCGACTTCATCGGATTCAGCCAACCCGTCGATGAACTGCCAACCGCCGATGGCTCAGGAAGCATGCACGACCTGCTGATGAGCAACTTCTTCGCCCAGACCCAGGTGCTGGCTTTCGGCAAGACCGCCGATGAGATCGCAGCCGAGGGCACACCGGCCAACGTGGTTCCGCACAAGGTGATGCCGGGCAACAAGCCGTCGACGTCGATCCTGGCCACCCGGCTGACACCGTCGGTGCTGGGCCAGTTGATCGCTCTCTATGAGCACCAGGTGTTCACCGAGGGAGTCATCTGGGGCGTCGACTCCTTCGACCAGTGGGGGGTGGAGTTGGGCAAGACCCAAGCCATGGCACTGCTGCCGGTGCTCACCGAGGAATCCCCACCGGCTCAGCAGTCGGACAGTTCCACCGACGCGCTGGTGCGCCGCTACCGGGAAGAACGCGGCCGCGCGAGCTAGCCTCGGGCGCGTTTTGCGGGTGCTCGCGGACAGAGCAGTTGCGTCATTTCAGCAACTTCGACATTCTGCGGTCTGCGAGCACCTTGCCGCCGGTCTGGCAGCGCGGACAGTACTGAAACGACTTGTCCACGAACGACACCTCGCGGACTGTGTCGCCGCAAGCCGGGCACGGCAGGCCGGTACGGCCGTGCACCGCAAGCCCCGCACGCTTCTCACCTTTCAGCGTCGCCGCCTGCTGGCCGACCGAGCGTTTGACGGCATCGGTGAGGACCGAGGCGATGGCCTCCTGTAGCACCGCTAGTTGCGCCTCGGTGAGTTTCGACGCCGTGGCAAACGGCGAGAGTCCCGCGACGTGCAGAATCTCGTCGCTGTAGGCATTTCCGATGCCGGCGATCACCCTCTGGTTGGTGATCACCGTCTTGATCCGTCCGCCGTTGTTCGCCAACAACTTCCCCAACTCGTCTCGCGTCACGCTCAACGCGTCCGGACCAAGTTCGGCGATGGCGGCCACTTTCATCGGATCGTCGACCAGCCAGACCGCTAGACGTTTCTGGGTTCCGGCCTCCGTCAGGTCGAACCCACACCCGTCGCCGAGAGTCACCCGCAACGCGATCGGTCCCTTGCCCGGCTTCAGCGGCGCCGTGCTGAGTTTGTCCGACCAGCGCAGCCAGCCGGCCCGGGACAGGTGAGTGATGAGGTAGAAGTCACCGATCCGCAGACTCAGGAACTTGCCCCGGCGAAGGGCCTCGGTGATACCTCCCCCGTGCAGCGACGACGTCGGTGGATCGAATGTCTTGAGCGCCGACAGCGAAGCGACCTCGACCCGGGCCACGGTCCTACCAACCGCGTGGCGACGCAGATGATCGGCGAGCGCCTCGACTTCAGGGAGTTCAGGCATCGGGCGGTGCGCTCAGCCGAGGGTGCGCTCAGCGCTTCGGAACGGCAGCGAAAACAGCCAGCCGACAATGGAAAGCAGAATCGCCGCCCATACGGCGGTCCACCAGAAGTGGTCGATCTGCAGGCCCCAGTGCGTGGTGTGCTCGGTGATCCACGCGGTGATCCACAACATGAAGGCGTTGATCACGACATGGAACAGGCCGAGCGTGAGGATGTACAGCGGGATCGACAGCAGTTGGACGATCGGTTTGATGAACGCGTTGACCAACCCGAAGATCAACGCGACGACGGCGATGATGCCTACGCGCTGCACATCGGTCTGGCCGCCGACGAAGCTGATGCCCGGCACGATGAGCGTGACCACCCACAGTGCCAGCCCGGTGACCGCGACCCGCAGCAGGAAGCCCATGTTTCGATGATGTCACGCACGCAGCAGAGTCAGGCACGCAGCAGATAGGTGTCCATGATCCAGCCGTGCCGGGACCGGGCGTCGGCTCGCAGTTTGGCGATGCGCTCACCGACCTCGCCGACGGTTCCGGCCACCAGCAGCTCATCGGGTGACCCGAGGTAGGCGCCCCACCAGATCCTGGTCTGCGGCGCGCAGCCGAGGAAAGCACAGTCCCCATCGAGCAGCACCACCGCCGACCCGGATAGGCCGTGGCTGCGCAACTGCCGTCCGGTGGTGATGAGCACCGGTTCCCCCACGTCGTTGAGCGGGATGCGGTGTCGCGCCGTCAACGCCTGCACGGCGGTGATCCCGGGAATGACGTCATAGCGCAACTCGACGTGGCGGGCCACGTCGTCGAGGATCCGCAGAGTGCTGTCGTAGAGCGACGGATCGCCCCACGCCAGGAAAGCCCCGACGCCGCCGGGCGCGAGTTCGGTCTCGATGGCCTCGGCCCACAGCCGTGCCCTGGCCGCGTGCCAGTCGGCGACCACGGCCGCGTAGCCGCCGTGGACACTGTCGCTCTCGGCAGCGCGAACGGCGTCGGGTATCTCGACGAAGCGGTAGTCCGGCTTTTCGATGAAGCGCCGGCAGATCTCCCGGCGCAGCGCGACCAGATCACTGGTGGCTTCACCCTTGTCCATAGCGAAAAACACCTCGGTGCCGTTGAGCGCCCGGATCGCCTGCATGGTCACGGAATCGGGATCGCCGACCCCGATGCCGATGACGTGGATCATGCGCATGCGGGTGAGCCTAACGAGCGCGTGACGGCGCGCGGCGCAGCGCCCACCGGCCGAGCAGGACAAGAGCGAAGCAGCCTCCGACGATCCCGGACACCAGCAGCGGCAGCCGGCCGTCGGCACCCCACAACAGCCCGGCCCACACCCCGGCGATCAGAACCGCCAGCCCGCTACCGCCCTGGAACACGCCCTGGGCGGTGGCTTGGCGGTCCTCGCCGGCCAGCGATGACACCCACGCCTTGCCGACCCCGTCGGTGCAGGCGGTGAAGAGCCCGTAGACGCCGATCAGCATCCAGGCCACGACCGGATCGGTGGTCAGCCCAAGACCGATGTAGCCGACGGCGAAGAACACCAACCCGATCCCGAACACCACCGAGTGCGGCAGCCGGTCGGCCAGCAACCCGGCCGGGAAGCTGGCAATCGCATACACCACGTTGTAGGTGACGTAGGCCAGGATCACCTCGGCCACGCCGAACCCGATCTCGTTGAGCCGCAACAACAGCAGCGCGTCAGGGAAGTTGATCAGTCCGAAGCCGATCACCATGGCGGTCACCCGCCAGTACCGCCCAGGCAGGTCGCGAAGTCCGCTCAGGAGCGGTGGTCGCGGTGGTCGTGGACCGGTCGGTGGCTTCTCCCGAACCAGCCAGATGAGCGCCACCGAGAGCACCGCGGGCACGATCGCGACGTACAGCAATGGTTGGATCTGCTGGTCGAGTAGCTCGTAGCCGGCCAAGCCGATCAACGGACCGACTACCGCGCCGAGGGTGTCCATCGCGCGATGGAATCCGAAGACTTTCCCGCGGGAACCGGGTTCGAGTCCCTCCACCAGGAGGGCGTCGCGCGGGACCCCGCGAACGCCCTTGCCCAGCCGGTCTACCACCCGTCCGGCCAGCACGCCCGGCCACGCTCCCGCCACGGCGACAATCACCTTGCCCAGCGCCGCCATCCCGTACCCGGTGGCGATCAGGGGCCGTTTGGCGTATCGGTCACCGAGTGGCCCGATCGCGAGTTTGGTGATCGACGCCGCGCCTTCGGCCGCACCCTCGATCGCCCCGACCACCGCGGGGGGCGCCCCGAGCACCGTGGTCAGGTAGATCGGCAGCAGGGGGTAGAGCATTTCGCTGGCGGCATCCTGGAGGAACGACACCGCCGAGAGCACCCGCACATTGCGAGTCAGCCAGCTCACGCCGATCCCCTGCCGGTCATCGCAATCATCATCCACCCCGCATCCGACCAATAGTGTTGCCCCTCATGTCGATGATCAACGGCCTCCCCGCGCACCCCCTGCTCGTCCACTTCATCGTGGTACTGGCCCCGCTCACCGCGGTCTTGGCGATTCTGTGCGCGGTGTGGCCAGCCGCACGGCAGCGACTGGTGTGGCTGGTGTTCGCACTGGCCGGTGTCACCCTCGTGGTGACTCCGATCGCGGCCGAAGCCGGGGAGTGGCTCGATGGCCGAGTTGAGGACACCGAGGCATCGGCGCGGAATCAGTGTGGGGTGACGCGCTCACCACCAGCACGGCAGGTGTGTTCGAAGGCGAGTAGTGGGCTAATGGCCCTCAGAAAATAGAACAGGTTCTACTATCATTTCGTGCGATTCACTTTTGCCGAAGCCATGACCGACCCGAGCTACTACATCCCGTTGGCCAAAGCGGCCGAGGCGGCCGGGTACCACGCGATGACGATCCCCGACAGCGTCGCCTATCCGTTCGAATCCGACGCCAAGTATCCCTACACCCCGGACGGCAACCGCGAGTTTCTCGACGGAAAATCCTTCATCGAGACGTTCGTGATCACCGCGGCACTGGGCGCGGTCACCACCACGCTGCACTTCAACTTCTTCGTTCTCAAACTGCCCATCCGCCCCCCGGCCCTGGTGGCTAAACAGGCCGGTTCACTGATCGCCCTGATCGGCAACCGGGTCGGACTCGGCGTGGGCACCAGTCCCTGGCCGGAGGACTACGAGTTGATGGGCGTTCCGTTCGCCAAGCGGGGTAAGCGAATGGACGAGTGCATCGAGATAGTCCGAGGCCTGACCACGGGCGACTACTTCGAGTTCCACGGCGAGTTCTACGACATCCCCAAGACCAAGATGACGCCCGCTCCCACCGAACCGATCCCGATACTGATCGGCGGCCACGCAGATGCGGCACTGCGTCGCGCGGCCCGCAACGACGGCTGGATGCACGGCGGAGGCGAGGAGGATCTCGACGAACTCCTCGCCAAACTCAACCGCTACCGGGAAGAAGAAGGCACCACCGACAAGGACTTCCAGATTCACGTCATCTCGATCGACGGCTTCACCGCCGACGGCGTGAAGCGGCTGGAGGATAAAGGCGTCACCGACGTGATCGTCGGCTTCCGAATCCCCTACATCAACGGCCCGGACACCGAAAAACTCGACGCCAAGGTCCGTAACCTGGAAATGTTCGCCGAACACGTCATCGCCAAAGTCTGAGTGCCGCGGCGGGGTTTGAAACCGGGGATCCCAACGTCGAACATGCGCCGCCGGTAGCGCTGGGATCACGCTAGCGTGCAGTTCATGACCGGATACCGGGACGTAATCCAGGCCAGCGTGGACGACCCATCGGCGTTCTGGGCGCAGGCCGCTCGCGCGGTGTCGTGGACGAAGGAACCTCATCGGATCCTCGATGACGACCATCCGCCGTTCTACCGCTGGTTCGCCGACGGGGAACTCAACACCTGCGCCAACGCCCTGGATCGACACATCGAGACACGTGGGGATCAGCCCGCGTTGATCTACGACTCACCGGTGACCGGGTCCAAGCGCACCTTCACCTATCGCGAGTTGCTCGCCGAGACCGCGTGTTTCGCCGGCGTATTGCGCGGCCTTGGTGTGGGTAAGGGCGATCGCGTGGTCCTCTACATGCCGATGATCCCCGAAGCCGTCATTGCGATGCTGGCCTGCGCGCGACTCGGCGCCGTGCACTCGGTGGTGTTCGGCGGGTTCGCCGGCCACGAACTCGCGAGCCGCATCGACGATGCCCGGCCGGTGGTTATCGTCTCGGCATCGTGCGGCATCGAGCCGACGCGAGTCGTCGCGTACAAGCCGATGCTTGACCACGCGCTGGAACTGTCTCAGCACCACCCGAAAGCGTGTGTCATCGTCCAGCGCGATCGGCACTTCTGCGAGCTGACCCCCGGCAGGGACCTCGACTGGGCGGAGTTGATGGCAGGCGCCACAGCGGTCGATCCGGTACCGGTGGTCGCCACCGATCCGCTGTACGTGCTCTACACATCCGGTACCACCGGCAAACCCAAAGGTATCGTGCGGGATAACGGCGGACATGCCGTCGCCCTGATGTGGAGCATGCGGCACATCTACAACATCGAACCCGGCGATGTCTTCTGGGCGGCCTCCGACGTGGGCTGGGTCGTCGGCCACTCCTACATCGTCTACGGGCCCTTGATGGCCGGTGCGACAACGGTGCTCTACGAGGGGAAGCCGGTCGGCACCCCGGATCCGGGGGCCTTCTGGCGGGTGGTTTCCGAGCACGGCGTCAAGGTGCTCTTCTGCGCTCCGACCGCGATCCGGGTGATCCGCAAGGAGGATCCCGACGGAACCCACCTCGACCGCTACGACCTTTCGTCACTGCGGTATCTGTTCCAGGCCGGCGAACGGCTCGACCCCGACACCTATGCCTGGGCATCCGAGACGCTCGGCGTCCCCGTGATCGACCATTGGTGGCAGACCGAGACCGGGTGGGCGATCGCCGCCAATCCAGTTGGTGTTCAGCAGCTTCCGCTCAAAGCAGGCTCCCCGACCGTGCCGATGCCAGGATACGACGTGCAGATCCTGAGACCGGATGGTTCCGGCTGCGAATCGGGCGAGGAAGGCGCCATCTGTATCCGCCTGCCGTTGCCGCCCGGGACGCTGCCAACCCTGTGGGGCGATGATGCCCGGTTTGAGTCGTCATATCTGCGTGAATACCCCGGCTATTACCTGACCGGCGACGGAGGCTATTTCGACTCCCAGGGCTACTTATTCGTGATGGGCCGTACCGACGATGTCATCAACGTGGCCGGGCACCGACTGTCTACCGGCACGATAGAAGCGGTGCTGGCAGCCCATCCGGCGGTGGCTGAATGCGCCGTGATCGGGGTAGCCGATGAGATCAGGGGCCAGGTTCCGCGCGGATTCGTCGTCCTCAAGTCGGGCGCATCGACCGACGGAGTGGCGGCGGAGTTGATGGCGGCCGTCCGTGAGGAGATCGGACCGGTTGCGGCCCTGCAAGGCGTCGACGTGGTGCCCGCACTGCCCAAAACCCGGTCGGGCAAGATCCTGCGCAAGACCATGCGGGGCATCGCCGACGGACGCGACGAACCGGTACCGTCCACGATCGAGGACGCGGGTGTGCTGGAGGCCTTGCGACCGATCCTGCGGGCCACGGCGAATTCTGGCGCGAGTGAGGTGGCCGACGATCCCCACCGGTGGCGTCCCGACGTCTGACTCTCCGATCCGAAATGGTTGGCGCCTCAGTCCCCGATCTCAAGTACGACTTCGGCCGGTGCCCTCTCCGGGCGGAGGCCCCGCCAACTCGCGTGACGCAGTCGGCCCTCGCCGGTCATCTCGCCAAAGCGCACCTCGCCGACAAGTTCCGGTCGAACATAGGTGACACCCACGGTCTCCGGGCGCGGAAGCTTTGGGAAGAAGGGCGATTCATCGGTGCGCAGGGGCGCCAGTACCGTCGTGAGCCTGGCCAGATCCTTCTCCGTAAAGCCGGTCCCGACCCGGCCGATGAACCGCAGCCCGCCGTCCTCGGGAATCCCGAGGAGCAGGGCACCAATTCCGCTGGATCGGCCGCCTTCACCTTTGCGCCAGCCGCCAATCACCGCCTCCTGGGTGTTCCAGTTCTTGTCCTTGATCCACGCCGATGATCGTCGGCCTGACTGATAGGTGGAGTCCCATTTCTTGGCGACTACCCCTTCCCATTTCTTCGTACGGGAGTAGGCCAGCGCTTGCGGGCCGTCGCCGTCGAGCAGAGCGGGGACGACAAGACCGGTGCCGGTGGAAAGGGTCTCGAGCAGACGCCGACGATCGCGGTACCTGACTCCCAGCAGAGAGTGGCCATCGAGGGCCAGGATGTCAAATGCCCAGAACTCGATTCGGGCGGCGCGCGCCCGGTTCTGCATCTCACTGAAGTTCGGCACGCCGTGCTTGTCGAGCGCGACGACTTCGCCGTCGAGAATGACATCGTGGTCGGCCAACGCAGTCGCCAGCGGCAGCAATTGCGGGTATTCCGCGGTCACGTCCCGACTGTTGCGGGAGTGCAGTCGCAGTCGGTGATTGTCGATCTCGACCAGGAGGCGGTAGCCGTCGAACTTACCCTCGAATGCGTACTCGACAGACGTCAGCCGATCGACCGATCCCAGGGTCGCCAGCATCGGCGCAACGCCGGGCAGGTGTAGCCCGGGATCCGTGGCGATGTTCACAGTGCTGCGCATGGTGGCGGGTCCAGCTTTGCGCGCAATATCGGCATCCAGACCCGCCAGCAGGTCACCGTTCTTTTCGACTCTGGCCAGCACCTCGTCGTAGCGCAACTGCGTTAAACCGGGACCGCTGATCTCGTCCCAGGTGCGCGGCGAGGCCACGGTGGGAATGTCGCGGCCACGCAACGAATACGGCGCGATGGTGGTCTTGGCGGCGTTGTTCTGGCTCCAGTCCAGGAAGATCCTTCCCGCCCTCAGACTCTTGGTCATGGTGGCGGTCACCAAGGCCGGCATCGACTGCTCGAGTTGCTGGGCCACCCGATGGGCCAGGGTCGCGGCACTGCCGGGGCTGACCGGATCGGCGAGCGGCGCATACAGATGCAGGCCCTTACTGCCGCTGGTGAGTGGGAACAACGACAATCCGATGTCGTCAACGAGGTCTCGCACCGCGTGGGCGACCTCCCCCAGTTGCGCCATGGTCACGCCCTCGCCCGGGTCGAGGTCGAACACCAGTCGATTGGCGAGGCCGGGCTTTCCGTCGGGACCGAAACACCATTGCGGCACATGGATCTCCAGCGCCGCCTGCTGCGCGATCCAGGCCAGGGCCGTCGTGCTGTCGATGATCGGGTAGTGGGCGGTCCCGGATCGGTGTACCAGTGCGCCTCGGGTGAGCCAGTCCGGCGCGTGCTTGGGCAGGTCCTTTTCGAAGAACGATGGTTTCTCGACGCCGTCGGGCCAGCGCTTGCGGGTGGCCGGCCGGCCGGCGATGTGCGGCAGCATCACCTCGGCGATGGTCGTGTAGTAACCGAAGACGTCAGCCTTGGTCGTGGCCCCGACGCTTTCGGTGGCCGGGTAGAGCACCTTGTCCGGGTTGGTCAGCCGGACAAACGGTCCCGTCGTCGCTTCCGGCGGCCACACTTCAATCACCACGCCAACGTATTACCCGCTGATACGCTGGGACAATGACTCGGCTGGCAACAACCCTCCCGCGGGTGTTCGCAGCGCTGATACTGACCGTCACCGCGTCGGTGGGCGCACCGATCGTGGCCGCGGATCCCAACGACTGGGTGCCGTACTGCACCGCTGGTCAGGTTCCAAAACCCGGGGAATGTCTGCCCGCACCGAACAGCGTCTACATCGACGACGCCCCGGGGGCCAACCCCGAGATACCCCTGGGCCTGAACCCCGAAATGGTTCCGGCGGTCTGACCGGTCAGCACCGCGACGGCATACTGATTCCATGCGTTCCATCTGGAAAGGCTCCGTAGCCTTCGGTCTGGTCAACGTCCCGGTAAAGGTCTACAGCGCCACCGAGGACCATGACCTGAAGTTCCACCAGGTTCACGCCACCGATAATGGCCGCATCAAGTATCAGCGCGTCTGCGGCGAATGCGGTGACGTGGTCGAGTACCGCGATATCGCCAAAGCCTATGAAGCCGACAACGGTCAGACGGTGGTGATCACCGAAGAGGACATCGCCACCCTGCCCGAGGAGCGCAGTCACGAAATCGCGGTGCTGGAATTCGTTCCTGCCGCCGAGATTGACCCACTGCTCTACGACAAGAGCTACTTTCTGGAACCAGACGGCAAGTCATCGAAATCCTATGTGCTGCTTGCCAAAGCGCTCGCCTCGACGGATCGGGTCGCTATCGTGCATTTCGCGCTGCGCAGCAAGACACGGCTGGCTGCACTGCGAATCAAGGACTTCGGCAAGAGCAAAGTGATGGTGGTGCACACACTGCTGTGGCCTGATGAGATCCGCGAGCCGCACTTTCCGGCTCTCGGCGGAGACGTCGAAGTCCGGGCCCCCGAACTCAAGATGGCCGGGCAGGTAGTGGAGTCGATGACCGGCGACTTCCATCCCGAGCAGTACACCGACACCTACCAGGAACAGCTGCAGGTGCTCGTCGAATCCAAGCTCGCCGGCGGGCAGGCCTTCGCCCCCGCTGAGGCGCCTGCCCGCCTGGACGAAACCGAGGACGTCTCCGACCTACTGGCCAAACTCGAGGCCAGCGTTCGGCGGCGGCGCGAGCAATCGGCCAACAAGGATTCCGATGCCCCGCCCCGGACGCCCGCCACGAAGGCGGCCCCCAAGAATCCCGTCGCTGCCGTCAAGAAGGCACCCGTCAAGAAGGCACCTGCTAGGAAAGCACCCGCCCGAAAGGTGTCCGCCAAAAAGTAGAACGTGTTACAAAAACGTCCGAAATTTCGACGCAGGGCACCCGCCTACCTTGTTACGGTAGTCCGTGACGAGGGAAGAGGGACGACGTGATTCTGGACAGATTCCGTCTGGACGGACAAGTGGCCGTAGTCACCGGGGCCGGGCGAGGACTCGGGGCCGCGATCGCGGTGGCGTTCGCCGAAACCGGGGCCGACGTCTTGATCGCGGCCCGCACCAAATCCGAACTGGAGTCGGTTGCGGCCCAGATCGAGGCGGTCGGCCGACGAGCGCACATCGTCGTCGCCGACCTCGCCCAGCCCGAAGCCACGGCCGAGTTGGCCGGTAAGGCGGTCGAGGCATTCGGCAAACTCGACATCGTCGTCAATAACGTCGGCGGCAGCATGCCCAACACATTGCTCACCACCAGCGTGAAGCAGATGCGAGACGCGTTCACGTTCAACGTGCTCACCGCCCATGCGCTGACGGTGGCTGCGGTGCCCCTCATGCTTGAGCACTCCGGTGGCGGCAACATCATCAACATCACCTCCACATTGGGCCGCACGGCGGGACGGGGCTTCGCGGCCTACAGCACCGCGAAAGCCGCACTGGCTCAGTACACCCGGCTCACCGCATTGGACCTGTGTCCACGGATCAGGGTGAACGCGATCGCGCCCGGTTCCATCATGACCTCAGCTCTGGACGTGGTGGCCTCGAACGACGCCCTGCGCGAGCCCATGGAGAAGGCCACCCCGATGCGCCGACTTGGCGACCCGATCGACATCGCGGCCGCAGCCGTCTACCTCGCCTCACCAGCCGCCGACTACCTGACCGGTAAGACCATCGAGGTCGACGGCGGCCTGATCATGCCCAACCTCGATCTGCCCATCCCGGATCTCTGAGCCGGTCCGAGAATCCCGAGCCCCGAAACCTAAAAACCCAACCCCCGAAGGAGTCCCCATGGCCATCCGCGTCGCACAGATCGGCACCGGAAACGTCGGCGGCCACGCCCTACGGTCGCTGATCGCCAATCCCGACTACGAACTCACCGCGGTGTGGGTGTCCTCGGCAGCCAAGGCGGGAAAGGACGCCGCCGAACTCGCCGGCCTGGACACGCCGACCGGCGTCAAAGCCACCAACGACCTTGATGAGGTGCTGGCTACCAACCCGGACTGTGCGGTGTACAACGCCATGGCCGACAACCGTCTGGTCGAGGCACTTGAGGACTATCGGCGCATCTTGGCCGCCGGCGTCAACGTCGTCGGCAGCGGACCGGTGTTCCTGCAGTGGCCCTGGAAGGTCATCCCCGACGAGATGATCAGTCCGCTGGAGAACGCGGCGCGCGAAGGTAACTCCAGTCTGTACGTCAACGGGATCGATCCCGGCTTCGCCAATGACCTTTTCCCGATGGCCCTGGCGGGCACCTGCCAGAGCGTCGAGCAGGTGCGGTGCATCGAGATCATCAACTACGCCACCTACGACAGCGCGACGGTGATGTTCGACGTCATGGGTTTCGGCAAGCCGATGGACGAGATCCCGATGCTGCTGCAACCCGGTGTGCTCAGCATCGGGTAGGGTTCGGTGGTGCGGCAGATCGCCGCCGGACTGGACATCGAACTCGACAGCCTCGAGGAGACCTACGTTCGGGTGCCCGCGCCCGAGGCCTTCGACATCGCATCCGGCCACATCCCGGCGGGCACCGTTGCCGCACTGCGCTTCGAAGTGATCGGTCTGGTCGACGGCGCGCCGGCGGTGGTGCTGGAACACATCACCCGACTCAGCGACGACATATGCCCGGAGTGGCCGCAACCGGCGCAGGAGGGCGGCAACTACCGCATCGAGATCACCGGAGAACCGAATTACGCCATGGACATTTGCCTGAGCAGCCCCAACGGCGACCACAACCACGCCGGCGTCTTGGCCACCGCCACCCGGATCGTTAATGCGATCCCCGCCGTGATCGCCGCCGAACCGGGCATCCGGACCACGCTGGACCTGCCGCTGATCACCGGCAGGGGGTTGTACGCGGGGCGAAAGGTCCAGTAGACCCACCCCCCAGACCCGAGGCGGGTACGTCAGCGCCCGATTCGGCGGCCATATGATCTGGGCAATGGAAATCGGCAGCGCGCGGATCAACAACAGCCGCAGTAGGGGCGACAACAGCAATTGACCGAGTCGATGGAGCCGGTCCTTGTCGCTTTTCTCGTCACCCTCGCGGCGGGATTGTGCACGGGAATCGGCAGCGCTTTCGCGTTCTTCACGCGTCACACGAATCGCGCCCTGCTCTCGCTCGCGCTGGGATTCAGCGCCGGCGTGATGATTTACGTGTCCTTCGTCGAGATCCTGCCCAAGGCTCGCCAATCGCTGCTCTTGGCCGGCGAGTCCGAGCTTCGGGCGCTGAGTATCGCCACGATCGGGTTCTTCGCCGGGATGCTCCTGATCGCCGCGATCGACCGCGTCGTTGCCCGTTTCTCCGATCCACATGAGGGCATCTCCGTCGAGCTGATGGACGTCGCCGGCGGGCCCACCGAGATCACACGCCGGGCGAGTCTTCGGCGAGTCGGCGTCCTGGTCGCGGTGGCCGTCGCCCTTCACAACTTCCCGGAGGGTCTGGGCACCTTCCTCGTGCTGCTCAAGGATCCCGCAGTAGGCCTGGCCCTCGCCGGCGCGATCGCTATCCATAACATCCCCGAGGGAATCGCCATCTCCGTGCCGATCTACCACGCCACCGGGAAGCGCTCGAAGGCATTCCTCTATTCGTTCAGCAGTGGCCTCGCCGAGCCGCTGGGAGCGGTCGTCGGCTATCTGATCCTGCGCCCCTTCATCGACGAGACGACCTTTGCGATCATCTTCGCCGGAGTCGCGGGCGTCATGATCTTCATCTCGCTCGACCAGTTGTTGCCCGCCGCAAGGGAATACGGTCGGCCACATCTCGCGATTTACGGACTGATGGTGGGGATGATGGTGATGGCGGGCTCGCTGGTGCTGTTCGCGGCCTGACCGCGCTGCTGCGCTGACGGCCCAGTCCGGCTAGGTCGTGACGGTGAAGTTCAGCGACGGGATGGCCGCGATGAACGCCCCCGATAAATTTGCTGGCGGGTGATTGCCGACACACCCGACCCATCCTCGGCGCGGCCCGCTCCGAATCACCGGCATGGAAACCGCGTCGACTTCTGCGCTGTACCCCACCCGGGTCGCCCACCTGCACCGATCGCCGATTCAGCACTACGCCGAGCATCGCAGCTACAGCTGGTACGTCGACATCGACGATCTGCCGCAGCTACCGCGCTGGCTCCGCCCGTTCGCCCGTTTCGAGGGAGTCGATCATCTCGACGGACGTCCCGGCGACTCCCTTCGGCAGCGGGTGGACACCTTCCTGGCCACGCACGGGGTGTCACTCCCCGGCGGCCGAGTCACCGCGCTACTCATGCCACGGGTCCTCGGGCGCACCTTCACCCCACTGAGCCTGTTCTGGTGCCATGACGACATCGGCGAACTGCGCTTCGTCATCGCCGAGGTGCAGGACGTCGACGGCGGGCGAATCGCCTACCTGGTTCCGGCCGGCGACGGCGGTCCGGTGCCGGTCACCCGAACCCCGGGAGACACCGCGACGGACGGCGGCGGCGGCTACTTCCTCGTGCGTGTCCCGGAACCAGGCGACCATCTCGATCTCACCGTCTCGCAGCACCGCGACAACCACGCCGCGATGGTGGCCACCTGGCGCGGCAACCGCCGTCGGGCAACCGTCGGTGCCGTGCTCCTGATGCAGTTGACCAATCCATTGGCGCCACAGATGGCGGCGTTCGGTGTGCGTTTCCAGTCACTTGTTCTTCGGATACGAGGCGTGTCGGCGACGCCGCGAACCGCCACACGCGGCTCGAACCGCGCGCCACAACACGCCGCTCCCGCTGGATCGGGATGGGCGGCCGGGGGCCGTTCACTGGCACCGTCGTGACACTCCTGCTTGACCGTCGCCTTGACGGCCCCGTTACGCTTTCGGACAATGTCTCCGATGATGCCTGGTCGGCGTTGACCGCCGACCTCGACGCGCTACTGCGGCGCGTCGCGCACCGCGACCCTGAAGCGTTTGCCGCTCTCTACGACGCCACCCGGTCTCGGGTGTACGGGATGGTCGCCCGGGTGCTACGCGACCGTGGATACAGCGAGGAGACCACCCAGGACGTCTACCTTCAGGTCTGGCGGACGGCGGAGAGCTACGACCCGGCTTCGGGAAGTGCACTGGCGTGGCTGCTCACCCTGGCGCATCGCCGGGCGGTAGATCGGGTTCGCGCCAGTGCA
>Ga0307380_10002054_pt1 | contig 28859 bp, 18 predicted proteins | sample UN3MG_FD_202239 | JGI IMG/M metagenome (GOLD analysis project Ga0307380, IMG submission 202239) | Soil microbial communities from Risofladan, Vaasa, Finland - UN-3 | ecosystem: Environmental > Terrestrial > Soil > Coastal area > Acid sulfate soil | place: Finland: Risofladan, Vaasa | collected... | reverse complement strand
CTCCGCTGCGTCGTGCGCCCCGACAAGGCCCAAGCGGCGCTCCTGGACCGGCTGGGACTCCGCTTGCCGGAGCGGGTCCGCCCGCCCCGGCTTCTTGCGCGAATGTAGTGACAACTTCTGAGGTCGAATCATCGAATTCCGATGCCTATGGCCACTTTTGACAATGTGGCTGCGGAAGTTGGGCTAGCACGGGCGGCTGAGGCGGCTGTCTGTGCGCCGGGCATCCGAGGCTCGTGCCCGCTCGACCGGCATCGTGCGAACGGGGGCCCCCGGCCTGCCCGCGGGGCCTGGACAGAAGAATTCCACACTTGTACAAGTGTGGAATCCTGTCCGCCCCGAGTTGCGGGCGGCTCGCGCGCCGAAGAGCCCCCCTCTCGCACGCAGCTTGTGGCAGGGCTGGCTTGCCCTGCTATATCGTCCCCCCACCTTCCGCCCCCACCCTCATCGTGACACGGCCGGCCCTGGCCCGAGCGAGGTCAGGGGCTTGTCCCGCCGTGCCTTGCCCGGTGGACAGGAGGCCCGCCGGGCGCTATCCTGTGCGCGTTGGCCCAGCGCTCTGGGCGCCAAGGGATCGCCCACGCAGGCCGCAAAGCCCACGGCTGGACAAGCCAGCCGTGCCACGCCGTAATGGGGGACAGGCCATGCGCAGGCTGTTGACTGCTGTTCTCTTCATCAGTCTCGCCGCGGAGTCGCTTGCCGCGGAGAAGCTGCCGGCGGTGGACAAGGCGCGGCTGCGGCTCTTCGAGGCCTGGCACGCGCTGCCCGTGCCGCCCATCACGCCCTACTCGGGGCCGTTCACCGGCGAGGCGCGGGCCTTCGTCGGCAAGGTCCCGCCCGAGGTGCAGAAGGCGTTCTTCGACTGGAAACGCCAGGGCACCTACGACCCCGACAAGGACCCCCGCCCGATCAACACGGAGTTCGAGGCGGCCATGCTCGACGAGTGGCGGCGCATGGGCTACAACGCCGCCTACAAGGGCCACGCTTTCACCTACCGCGTGGGACGCTTCCTCAAGAAGCACGGGATGCTCGGCGCCATTGACCAGACGCTCTGGAACGCCACGCAGGAAGGCGCGACCCACTGCGACGGCACCAAGGCCCCCCGCCCCCGCGAGGCCTGCGGCAGCTTCCTCGCCCCCGCCAACCACGACGAGGGGGTCCGCACCCTCGTGGACTTCGTGACCCACCACGGCGAGCCCGACATGGTGAAGGTCGGCGACACGTACCTCACGTGCTCCTGGGACGAGGTGGGCATGCGCACCCGCGCGACGATTGACTACCGCCCCGAGGCCATCGCCGAATACCGCCGCTTCCTCGCCGACGTGTGGTTCGCCGACCGCTCGCCCGACCGCGACACGAACCGCGACGGGCGCACCTACAACGCCTTCACGGGCGAGACGCTGACGAGCTGGGACGACGTGACGCCGCCCATCCTCTCGCCCCGCTTCTACAGCACGCCACAGCCGGTGGACGAGAAGTGGAGCCGCCCGGGCGCCTACAAGCTGTGGATGGACTTCCACCGCTACTACACCTTCGAGTTCTTCCGCCGCATCAACGAGGAGGCATCGGCCAAGCTCGGCAAGCGGGTCGAGTGCTACCCCTTCCCCCAGGCGTTCATCGTGTGGCCGGGGATGGACTGCTTCTGGGGGATGAGCGTCTACTGGAACGCGCGGCTCAACCCCGTCATCACCAACGAGCAGTGCTGGCCCGACAGCCCGGCGATGGCGGTGAACTACGCGCAGACCGACCGGCTCGCCCGCCGCTGGCGCAACCCGATCATGGGCTGGAGTTGGTTCTACTTCGCCGACGAGGCCCGCGACTTCTACGACCGCCCCGGCGACATCGAGCGCGCGCTCGCCCGCATGATGGGCCACCGCGTGGACGGCATTCACCACTGGCTCTACTGCCCGCAGTACCGCGGCCGCCACCAGGTGCAGCGCCAGCAGCTCGCCTACTGGCACAACTTCCTGGCGAAGCACTACCGCTCCTTCCTCGCCGATTCCGCCCCGCCGCCTGCCGAGGTCGCCCTGCTCCTCCCCGACTACACGGGCTACTTCTACCGCATGTACACCCATCCCAAGGTGGACTACGCATACACCGCCCAGGCCCTCGTCGAGGCGCAGATTCCCTTCGAGATCGTCGCGGAGGAGGAGATCGAGCTGGAGCCCGACGCCCTGGCCCCCTACAAGGCCCTCTACATCGTCGCCAGCGAATGGACCACGCCGACGATCCGCCAGCGGGTGAGCGAGTTCATCGCACGCGGCGGCCACGTGTTCCTCAGCGGCGACTCCCTCTCGCTCGACATCCCGACGGGCCGCCGCACCGACTTCCTGGCCGAGACCTTCGGCATCCGGCTCCAGCACAAGGCGAAGAACCCCTTCTTCCCCTCGACGCAGACGCCCGAGGAGGAGGCCTGGGGCATCGAGCTGGGCAAGGCCCTGCCCGCCTTCCAGCACCACGACCTCCACAAGCCAGGCGTTGTCTCCAAGCTCTGGAAGCTCGCCGACGGCAAACCCCTCCGCGACGAAGATGCCTGGACGAAGCTCGACGCGGCGATGGCGAAGCTCCCCGCCAAGGGCCGCGGCGGCATCGAGCAAAGCCCCATAGATATGCGCACGCCACCCGTCGTCCGCTACGAGCCGAGCCTCTGCCCTGCGAAGGAGCTAACCACCTACGGCGAGATCAACACGGGCGCCGTCACGAAGGGCAAGCCCGTCGCCTGGCACGGCGACCGCGTGTGCGGCGTGGAGACCGAGCGCACCCTCTGGCTGGGCACGCGCCCCGGCATGGATATGCACGCCATCGCCCCCCGCATGCCCCTCTCGCGCACGACGGAGCCGTGCAACCCTTTCCTCGCCGAAGTCTCGGACAACTACAGGACGCACAAGCCCTACGTTGACCTGGTCGCCTGTTCCGCCCGCAAGGCGGGCGTGAAGCCCCTCGTGCAGCTCAGCCTCCAGGGCGAGGTGCCCTGCAACCTCGAGGTCCTGCCCCGCGTGGACGACCGCGGCAACCTGATGGTCTTCGTGGTCAACCACGATGCCACCGAGGCCGCCTACGATGTGGCGATTGACCCCGCCGCCGTGCCGAAGCGCTCCGTCGCCTTGAACCTGCTGAAGGGCGAAACCATCGAAGAGGCGACCGATGGCAAGTTCAAGCTCGCCGTCCCGCCCTGGCGCGTCGCCGTCTTCTTCGTCGGCGCTGGACAGGTGCTGAAGCGCGTCCAGGCCGCCCAGGCCGAGCTGGCCGCGATGGACCTCTCGGTGCCCGAGCACTTCCGCAAGCGCCCCGAGCTGAACGAGGGCCTATGGCACACCCCTGTCCCCGCGAAGTAGCCCGCGGCCCGAGGAGGCGAACCCGATCACCGCTGCCGCGGCGAGCCGGAATGGCCTCGCAGGCTCCGTCTACAGGCCATGCCCGCGGCCAGGGAACCAGAGGGCGTCGACGAGCAGCGAGAGGGCCGCGCCGGCGAAGTGGCTGAGCACCCGGCCGAGGAAGGCCGACGCCGCGCCGTGCTGCCCGCAGCCGGGCCCGTCGTTCAGGCCAGCCACGCGAACGCCTCCCAGCGGCTCGGCTCCCTCTGGCATTGCGTTGGAACGGCGCACGCGTGAGGCCCGCAAGAGCCAAGCTGCCGAGGCCCGCCGCCAATGATAGAGCCCGGCCTCCAAATGTCAAGTTCGCCCCTCCCCGCCCGCGCACAACCATCGGGCCACGCTTGCGCCGAGCGGAGGAAATCGGTAGTCTCGATGGGCCAGTGGCAGACTCGTAACCAGCCAGTCACGCGAAGGGGGACGACATGATGCAGGTTGGCATCCTCGGCTCGGGCGGATGGGCGGGGCGCTACGGCGCCGCACTCCAGGAGTCGCAGAAGGTCAAGCTCGTAGCCGTCGCCGGCGGCAGTCGCGCCCCGGCCTACGCCGAGAAGCTCGGCATCCGCCACGAGCCCACCGTGGGCGCGCTGTGCGAGGCGAAGGACGTGGACCTCGTGGTCGTCGCCACGCCCCACGGCCTCCACGCCGCCCACGCGGTGCTCGCGGCCGACCACGGCAAGCACGTGCTCGTCGAGAAGCCCATGGCCACCAACGTCGCCGAGTGCGACCAGATCATCGCCGCGGCGGAGCGCAACCAAGTGAAGCTCATGGTCGCCCACTCCCGCCGCTTCTTCCCGCTCGTCAAGCAGGCCAAGCGGCTCCTCGACGAGGGGGCGATCGGCCGCATCCTCATGCTCCGACAGCTCTTCAGCCACAACGCCCGCTCCTTCGGCACCCGCGAAGGCCACTGGATGAGCGACCCGCGCCTCTCCATGGGCTTTTTCCTCGGCTACGGCTGCCACCAGCTCGACATGACCCTCCACCTCGTCGGCTCGCGAGTCCGCACCGTCATGGCCCGCTTCGGCAACTACTGGGCCGACAGCCCCATCGAGAACTGCGGCGCCCTCTTCCTCGACTTCGAGAGCGGCGCCTACTCCACCTTCATGGAAATCTGCTCGATGCCCAACGAGTTGAAGGCCTGGCCCCCCTTCCCCGACTACCACGAGGTCAACGAGATCATCGGCGAGCGCGGCCTCATGCTCCTCCGCCCCTACGGCAAGCTCGCGGTCCGCAACGGCAAGGACGGCGACGACTGGAAGACCCTCTGCGAATTGCCGCCCCGCGAGGCCGACGTGCCGACCGTCTTCCTCCGCGAGGAAGTCGAGGCATTGGCCGACGCTGTGGCCAACGGCACTGAGCCGCCCGTCACCGCCGCCGAAGGTCGCCACTGCGTCGAGGTCATCCAGGCCGCCTACGAATCCTCGAAAACCGGCAAGGCCCTCTCCCTGCCGCTGTGAGAAGACGCAAAGCGGGCGGTGTCGGGTGTTAGGTGTTCGGTGTTGGGGGTAAGAGGGGATTCGTGACGCGTGACCCGTGACAAGAGCCGGCGGCCGGGCGCTACATGCTAGGCGCTCAATCTCCCCGCCCCTGGATTTGATCATGTAGTGGACCTGGCCACATTGTCCTAACGGCTTGTCCCGCAGTGACTTATGGCTACCGAACGGCCTTTGTCCCTCCGCGCTACATGATCATCTTACGTTCTTGGCTGCCCCACCGCCAGCCGGGCGACAGGCTACAGGGTGCCAATCTCCCCGCCCCTGGGTTTGGCGATCTGTAGTTTCCCTAAGCCGTTGCCACACAGCCACTTAGCCCCAATCGCCCCCCGCTACAGAATGCCAACTGCCCCTTTCCCTCTGGTTCTGGACCTGTAGCGTGGCAGGAGCGGACGAGTCACACCGATCCTGAGTACGCCGCCCCACAGATAAGGGGACGATATCGCGGGTGCTTCGCTCTCCTGCTCCCGAAGGGAGCGGAGTGGGTTGCCGGCGGCTTCAGCCGCCGGACGCTGGCGCCGGAACCGCCCGAAGTCCCGAAGGGACGGCAGAAGGAGGCTGCCGACCGCTTCGCCACGCGATTCTGCCGTCCCTTCGGGACTGGCCCGCGGGGAGCCCCCTGTTCCGGCGGCTGAAGCCGCCGGCAACCCGCCTCAGTCCCTTCGGGACTGACGTAACCACCGCCGCGGCGCTTCCTGTCCCCTTATCTGTGAGGCGGCGTGCTGAATACGCTCGCGAGTTGCGGGTCCAGGAGGCCCGGGGTATACTCAAGCAATGCGACCGACGCACTCAGGAGGCCAGCCATGGCCCGAGACCCCATAGTCGAAGAGATCCACGAGATCAGGCGGAAGATGCTGGCGGAGTGCGGGGGGGACTTCGACAAGTTCTTCGATCGGCTCATGGCCGCCCAGAAGAGGCGCAAGGGCCGCCTCGTCTCGAAGCCCCCGCGCCCGAGGCGCCGCCCGGTCGCGGCCAAGTAGGAACGGTGTTCCGTGTTGGGTGTTTGGTGGTCGGGATAGGAGAGGGAAGGGCGAAATGGGCAGGAGAGCGCCGCTTGGGCTTCTCGTGATTCTATCCGTCCTCGGCACTTGCGGGCGCGAATCGGCCGAGGAGCGTCCCGCCCAGCCAGTCCAGGTGACGATTCGCCGTGCGGGCGACAGGCCGAGGCGCGAGTCCCTGGTGCCAGGGGAGTGGGTGCGGGTGTACAGTCGCCTGGGCACTCTCTATGTCCCCTACCGAGGCGGGACGGATCTGCAGTTCGAGTGGGACGGGCCACGCCTGTTCGTCCGCACCGATGGGGGACAGCCCCGACTGGAGGGCGTGCTGGTCGAGGGGCAGGCCGGTCGCGCCGCCGCGCAAAAGGCGACTGCCGACAAGGTCAGCCCCCTGACCCTGTCGTGCTCGGCCACGGAACTCAATGCACTGCCACCCGTCCCGGAGGCGGTTGATCTGGCGCTCAATGTTTCCGGAGACGACGACCTCGTCTTGTCGCTCCTGGCGGCGAAGCTGCCCGGCCTCAGGGCGCTCTGCCTGTCGCCGCAGACGGCCAACGCGCCCTCCGACCGCCTCCGTGGCTTGAGCAAGCTCAGCCGGCTCACCTCGCTTCGCATCGGGGGGTTCCATATCGAGGACCTCGGGCCCCTGGCGCGGCTGACTCAGTTGACGGCGCTGCACGTCACGTGGAAAAGCAATTGGGCCGACACGGTCCCGCCGGCCGCCGTTGAGAAGATGGTGAAGATGGGGTTTCCGCGCGAGAAACGGCCCATCTGTCCCAAAGACCTCGCCCCCTTGGCGGGGCTTTCCGAGCTGACGTCCCTCACCCTGAGCGGGGCATTGGACGCCTCCGACCTCCGGCCGCTGGCTAAGCTGACGAAGCTCACCCGCCTGAGCTTGGCGTATTGCACGAACGTCACCGATCTCGGCCCTCTGGCGGAACTGAGCAATCTGGCAGCGCTCAAACTCGAAGGCCTCAAGAACGTCTCCGACCTCGCCCCGCTCGCCCGGCTCCCTAACCTGTCCCATCTGAGTCTTTCTCCACTGGAAAAGGTGAGCGACCTGCGCCCCCTGGCGGGCCTGGCCGGCCTGAAGCGGCTCGACCTGGTCTCCGCGAACCGCGCGGCGGAACTGCCGCCGCTCAAGAACCTGGGGAAGCTCGAGGAACTCCATCTGGATGCGGCCAATCCGCGCATCCTGAGCGCTCTGGAGGGGCTGGTGAACCTCAGGTGTCTGCACTTGTCAACCCCGGATAGCGTGGTGGACCTCGGCCCGCTGGCGGCGCTGGCCGGCCTGAAGGAGCTGTGGCTGAGTGAGTGCAAGGGGGTCTCGGACCTCTCGCCGCTGGCGAAACTGGCCGCCCTGGAGAAGCTCATCATTCTATACCCCGGCGCCGTCTCCGACCTTGCCCCGCTCGGCAAGCTATCGAATCTGACCTTCCTGGAGCTGTATTGTTTCCACCAGGTGCGCGACCTCGGGCCGCTCGGGCAGCTCTCGAAGCTCGAACGGCTCAAGTTCTACGACTTGCCGCAGGCTGCCGACTTCACGCCGCTGGGCAAGCTCACCCGCCTCCGGGACTTGCGCATATGGGACTGTGGAAAGGCCGCAGGCATCGAGCCGCTGCGCAATCTTACCGGCCTGTCATTGCTCAGCCTCCGCGGCTTCCCTGAGGTCACCGACCTCGCGCCGCTGGCCAAACTCGGGAACCTGACTGACTTGTACCTGATGGACTTCCCGAAGATCACTGACCTGACGCCGCTTGGTGCCTTGGGGAATCTCAAGCACCTGGCCCTGGAGCGCTGGAAGGGCGTGGAGAGCCTGAAACCACTCGCCACGCTGGCCAACCTCGAGAGCTTTTGTCTTCAGGGGTGCGCTCGGATCCCGGACCTCCGGCCGCTTGCCGAACTCCCGCGGCTGGCCGATGTGGACCTTTCGGGAAGCGAGGGAGACGCCGATCTCCGCCCCCTCCGCGGCGTCCTCAAGCGTGGCGGCAAAGTCTCCGTCCCCTGGAACCTCGAGCGGCAGCTCGAGGAACTGCGCGCCCAACCCGATTTCTGAGGTGGTGATGCATCCAGCAGGTCAAGGCAAACTCCTCAATGTTGACTTGGCAGCCGCTCGCCTGGCGTGGCGCGAGGTGCCCGAGGAGATGCTCCGCCGCTATCTCGCCGGGAGCGGCCTGGCGGCGAGGATGCTGTATGAGGAGCTGGACCCCGCGATTGACCCGCTGGCGCCCGAAGCGCCGCTGGCGTTCGTGAACGGGCTGCTGACCGGCTCGCCGGTGATCTGCTGCAATAAGGTGTGCGTGTGCGCCCGCTCGCCGCTGACGGGGATATGGGGCGAATCAAGGGCGGGCGGGTTCTTCGGGGCGGAATTGGCCCGAACGGGCATCGGCGGCGCCGTCTTCCGCGGCCAGGCGCCCGAGCCGGTCTACCTGTGGATTCACGATGGCCAGGCGGAACTGCGGCCGGCCAGGCACGTGTGGGGCAAGGATACGTTCGAGACGGCGGAGATGCTTCGCGCCGAGACCGACCCCAAGGCCCAGGTCGGGGCCATCGGGCCGGCAGGGGAGAAGCTGGTGCGGTTCGCCTGCGTGATGTTCGGCGGGCGCGACGCGCGGGCAGCCGGCCGCACGGGGATGGGCGCCGTGATGGGCGCCAAGCGGCTCAAGGCGGTGGTGGTCCGAGGAACGGGGAGCGTCGAGGTCGCGCGGCTCGAGGAGTTGCGGGCCGCGATGCGGGCGGAGAATCCGAAGGCCCGCGACGATGCGGGACGGCTCCGCGAGTTGGGCACCGCGGGCGGCGTGCCGGTGGTCGAGGCCGCGGGCGACCTGCCGATCAAGAACTGGCAGCTCGGCTCCTGGGAGGAGGGGGCGAAGAAGATCGCGCCGCAGGCCAGCTTCCCCCGCACGTTGAAGGGGCACTATGCCTGCTTCGCCTGCCCCATCCGCTGCGGCAAGCGCATCCGCATCCCCGACGGGCCGTTCGCGGGCCTCGAGGGGCACGCGCCCGAGTACGAGACCACCGCCGGCTTCGGGGCGCTCGTGCTCAACGACGACCCCGACATCATCGCCGCCGCCAACGATCTGTGCAACGGCTACGGACTCGACACGATCTCCACGTCCGCCGCCATCGCCTTTGCGTTTGAAGCTGCTGAGCGGGGGATTCTCCCAGTAGCTTGTCATTCCGAGCCTGTCGAGGAACCTTTCAGGGGAGTTGACCCTGGCCGTAAGGCAGACCGCATTGGCATGGCCCGCTCCCCTGAAAGGTGCTTCGCATTCGCTCAGCATGACAGGAGGGGGGACGGGGGGGGCGTTGAGTTGCAATGGGGCAGCGGCGAGGCCATTCTGTCGCTCGTCCACCAGATCGCCCGCCGCGAGGGGATCGGCAGGCTGCTGGGCGAGGGGGTGCGCCGCGCGGCCGAGGCCCTCGGCGGCGAGGCCGCGAGCTTCGCCATCCACACGAAGGGACTCGAATACCCGTTCCACGACCCGCGGGCCTTCATCTCGATGGCGGCCGACTACACGACGGGCAGCCGCGGGGCGTGCCACATGGAGAGCTTCAGCTACATTCAGGGCTACGGCTCGCCGATGGCCGACTTCGGCATCGAGCGCGGCGGCGTCGAGCCCCACGAGCACGAGGGCGCTGCACGCCTCGCCGTGCGGATGCAGAACCTGATGACCGTCTACGACGCACTCGGGATGTGCAAGTTCGTCTCCCGCAACGGCACGGGGCCGACCCAACTCGCCCGCTGGCTCTCGCTGGCCACGGGCTGGGACGTGTCGGCCGGCGAGCTGATGGCGACGGGCGAGCGGCTGTTCAACCTCAAGCGCGCCTACAGCCTCCGCTGCGGAGTCTGCCGCGCCGACGACGCCCTCCCCCATCGCCTCGAGCACCTCGACCGCAAGACGGGCGGCGCCGCCGGCTCCCTGCCCGACATGGCCCGCCTGCTTCCCGAAACCTACGCCCTCCGCGGCTGGGACGCCCGCGGCTTCCCCACGCCCGAGACCCTCCGCCGTCTTGCCCTCGACGATGTCGCTGCCGACCTCGAACACCTGAGGTAATCCATGAGTCCCACGCCCAAGTCTCCTCGCCTCTTCAGGCTTCTCACGCATCACGCATCACGTTTCACGTTTCTCCTCCTCTCCGCCCGCGCCCTCGCCGCGGCGCCCGAGCCCGTCGAGGTGACGATCTACGGCGCCGAGGGGCACAAGACGGTTGAGACCCTCGTGCCCGGCGAATGGGTCGAGGCCTCGTCGTGGCCTGTCACCTTCTGCCCGTACTCGGGGGGCAGGGTCCTGCGCTTCGAGGTCCATGGGCCGCGGCTGCTGGTGAGCGAGGACGGCGCGCCGCCGCGCGTCGCGGCCATCCGGGCCGACGGCCTCGGCGGCGAGGAGGCGTTGCAGCAGGCCCTCGCGGAGGGCAAGGGACCGCTGGTCCTCCTGTGCGCCGCGAGGAGCCTGGCGTCGCTGCCGCCGCTGCCCGAGGGGCGCGAGGTGGCCCTTGCCGTCTTCAACGCCACGGCGGCCGACCTCGCCCGCATCGCCGCGCTGCCGGGGGTGACGGCGCTGTGCCTGTCCGACGGCCACGTCCGCGACCTCGCGCCGCTGGCGGCCATGGACCGCCTGAGGTCGCTCGACGTGCAGGGCTGCACGGCCCTCGACGACCTCGAGGCCGTCGGGCGCCTCAAGGGCCTCCTCACGCTCAGCATCGAGTGGGCCAACGTCGCCGACCTCCGCCCCCTCTCCACCCTCCGCGGCCTCGCCAGCCTGCGCGTCCGCGACTGCCCGGACGTCGAGGACCTCGCCCCTCTCGCCGCGCTCGCGGGCCTCGTGGCCCTCGATGTCTCCGACTGCCCGAGGGTCGCCGACCTCGCGCCCCTCGCCGGCCTCGCCGGCCTGAAGGCCCTCAAGCTCGACTCCTTCGGCGACGGCCTGGCCGTGGCCGACCTCCGCCCCCTCGCGGCGCTCGGCAGCCTGCGGCATCTCGACCTCCTCGGCTGCACCAAGGCCCGCGACCTCACCCACCTCGCAAAGCTCACCCGCCTCGTCTCCCTCCGCCTCCCCGCGCGGGAGGGCATGGACCTCGGCTTTCTCACCAGTCTGCGCCAGTTGGCCCGACTCGAAGTCCTGGCGCCGCCCGGCGCCGAGGACGACGAGGGCCCTCCCCGCGTCGCCGACCTCCGCCCCGTCGTCGCCCTCCCCGCGCTCACCGCCCTCGCCCTCCCCTCGGTCAACGACGCCGACCTCAGGCTCCTCGCCACCCTCGGCGGCCTGAGGTCCCTCGAATTCGGCGGCTACGACGTCACGTCCCTCGAGCCCCTCGCGCAGCTTCAGAGCCTCACCTCGCTCGTCGTCGGCGACTGGTGCCCCGACGTGGCCGACCTGGCGCCGCTCGGCCGGCTCTCGCGCCTGGCCGAGCTCGAGCTGGGCTACTGCGAGAAGGCGGCGACCCTCGCCCCCCTCGCCGGTCTCAAGACCCTGCGCTCGCTCACCCTCAGCGGCTGGGAGAAGCTGCCCAGCCTCGCGCCCCTCGCCCGGCTCGAGGGCCTCGCCTTCCTCGGCCTCTCGTGGTGCGACCAGGTGGGCGACCTGCGGCCCCTCGCCGCCCTCACGCGCCTCCGCTCGCTCGACCTCTGGGGCTGCTCGTCGCTCGAGGACCTCGCGCCCCTTGCCGGCCTCTCGAACCTGACCCACCTGGACCTCACCGCGAGCGCCGTGGCCGACCTCAAGCCGCTCGCCGGCCTCACCCGCCTCGTGGCGCTGCAACTGCGGGGCTGCGATGCCGTGGCCGACCTCAAGCCGCTGGCCGGGCTCAAGAGCCTCCAGTACCTCGACCTCGCCGAGTGCGCGAAGGTGGCCGACCTCCGCCCCCTCGCTGCCCTCACGGGCCTCCTCTCGCTCGACCTCGCCTGCGGCGAGACCCGCGAGCCGATGGCCGACGAGGAGGGCGCGGCACGCGTCCGCTTCGCCGACCCCCACCTCGGCCTGGCCGTCACCGACCTTTCGCCCCTCGCCGGCCTCGCCCGCCTCTACTGGGTTGACCTCACGGGCTGCGCCAAGGCCAAGAGCCTCGACGGCCTCCAGGGTCTCGACCGCATCACCGTGCTCCACCTCGACGCATTCAAGGAGATCGCCGACCTGAAGCCGCTGGCCGCCCTCGCAGGGCTCGTCGAGCTCGACCTGCGCGGCTGCGCGAAGCTCGGCGACCTCAAGCCCATCGCGTCGTGCGCCCGCCTCGGGTCCCTCACCCTCCGCGGCTGCGAGGGCCTGAGCGACCTCGCGCCCCTCCGCGGCCTCGCCAGCCTGCGCATGCTCGACCTCTCGGCGTGCCCCAAGGTGGCCGACCTGCGGCCCCTCGCCGGCCTGCGGCAGCTCGACACCCTCTGGCTCGACGACTGCCCAGCCGTCGCCGACCTCGCGCCCCTCGCGGACCTCGCGGCCCTCGCCTTCCTCGACCTCCAGGGCTGCAAGGCCGTGGCCGACCTTGGCCCCCTGGCCCGGCTCGACCGCCTCCAGGTGCTTCACCTCAACGGCTGCGCGAAGGTCGCCGACCTCCGCCCCCTCGCCGGCCTCGCCGAGCTTGAGGTCCTCGACCTCGACGACTGTGCGGGCGTCCGCGACCTCGGTCCGCTCGAGAAGCTGCCCCGCCTCGAGCGCCTCTTCCTCCGCGGCTGCGGCGGCGTGCCCGACGCCCGGGTCGAGCGCCTCCAGAAGCGCCCTGGCCTCACCATCCTCCGCAAGCGCGCCGGCGTCGAGCACGGCGACATCCAGCACCTCGAGCGCGCCCTCGACGACGAAGACCGGCCGTGAGGGAGAGCTGAGGGAGCTCTCTCCCGTCCGTGTCCCCCCCGCTGTCATTCTGAGCGTCAGCGAAGAATCCCCCCCGACCACGCCTCCCGCCCCGAACCCGCCCCGCGCGGCAGCGCTTGAGCCGCGTCAGGCGTTCAGATGATCAACTCCCCCTCCCTGGGTTTGATCATCTGAAGCCGTGCCGCTGCCGATTCGGTCGCCTTGCATAAGTGCAGCCGCACCAGCAGGTTCCATCCATCCAGTCGCCCCCATCGCATGCCGATCCCTGCCGTCTCAGATGATCACCTGAACTCCCCTCGCGGCTTCCGGCCACCAAAGTGCCCAAGTGGACACTATGGACACGATGGACTGGGTGGACAACACCCTCTCCGCCCTCTTCCGCCTCGTCCATCGTGTCCATCATGTCCACCCTGTCCACGGCTGTTCGTTCGCGCCTCGACCCCTCCCGAAGAGCCTGGCCTGAGCGACAGCGCGCCGTCACGGCGCCCAAGATGCCCACCTGCGCGCAATAGGGTTTGGGCATCTTGACCCCGCCGTCCAGGCCGTGCCCTCCGAGCCATAACCGCCTGTCCCGCCTCGACATCTGCCACACCCTCCCCCCGCTCCCCCTCCCCCTCCCGCCCCGTCAAGATGGCCACTCGCCTCTTTGGCTGTGGGGGCCTGGGGAGGACGCGATAGGGGTGTCACCGAGGCCGAGGGGCCCCCGAACTGTTACTGGCACTTTGAGTTGAAAGGCCAGCCCAGCGCGCGAATCCCTTCCTTGCCGACGAACCAGTAGAAGAAGATCGCACCGGCCCCGAAAACCGTGACCGGCAATTGCCACAAGCTCGTGACCCTGAGAAAGAAGTTGGCGCCTTCACCGTACCGGTTCGCAAGATAGAAAGCTACCAGCTCCAGTACGGCCATCAACGCAACGGCAATGACCAACCTGGCCCTGGCGGGCCGGGAGCGGCGACATTGACTGTCCTTGGACTCGGCCGGAGCGTTAGCCTCGGCCTCGCCCGCCGACGGACTGGGCAGGCGTAGGGCCAAACGCCTCATCTCAAGAACCAGCTTCTCGACCCGACTGCGGCCGCCGAGCAACGTCAAGATAGCCTCGCCCCCCTGCTTGTCACGAACGATCTCATGGGCGGATGCATAGTCCGCCTTTGGGGGCTTCAAGCCACGCCTAGCCAGTTCATCGGCGTCCCGCCGACTGAGGCGGGGTACGACATCATCGTACCATTGCTGCCACAGGGCTCTGAAGCTGGCAATCCACACGGAGCTTTCACCGTCAAGCTCCTTGGATCGCAGCCGACCCGCATGGCGCTCCTCCAACGTGTCCGGGTAAGCCCGAACGCACTCCTCAAGGCGCTCGACCAGCTCAAGGGGGCTTTCAGCTCGCAGTTTCGCCATCGGGTTGCTCTCCCGACTCGCTCATAAGGTACGGCCAGGGCATGCCACGGCATCCGCTTCTCGGGTCGTTGCCCTACCCCCGGACCGAGACTGCATGGTCCGTTGCTGACGCGGTTCCGCCGCGTCCGCTTGCCCTTTCTTGCTGCAATTCGCGCGCCCTTACCTTTCCCCCATCTTCGACAGGCACTCGGCGATCTCACGCTTGGTGTGTTGCGTCATGAAATTGTCGCCCGGTGCGAGTTCAAGGGACGTCCTGTAGGCTTCTACGGCCTTGGCATATTCCTTCTGGCGCTTGTACGCCCATCCAAGGTTGGAGTAATACATGGCGCGGATTCCCTCCCGCGATTCGAGCCGTATGGCCTCTTGTATCGCTCTGATAGCCTGGTCATGCTCCCCAAGATGACTGTAAGTGGAACCCAAACGGACATGAGCCGAGGCAGCCCTTGGGTTCAGCTCAACCGCCATCTTGAAGTCCTTGAGGGCAGCAACGTACTGGTCCAAGTCTGAATAGAAGTCACCGCGCGTTTCGTACACAGACCAACTCCGAGGCACGAGCCGCACGAGATTCTCCGCCGCTGCGAGCCCCTCAGCGGCGCGCTTGGCCATTGGAAGAGAATGAAAGAAGCACAGGTGGCTGTAAGCGGGTGCGAAGTCTCGATTGAGGGCTGTTGCCCTCTCGAAAGCCGCGGTTGCTTTGCCGATCATCTGGGACCGCTGCTCCATCCCTGCCGACACCCAAGCCTCTTCATGGGCGCATCCCAGGGTGTGGTATACGAGATACTCAAACTTCCCTGGTAACTCCCTTGTGGCTTCCTCAAGAACCTGAGCCCCCTGAGCATACCGCTTCTGCGCCAGGAGTTCTTGGCCTTTGACCAGCAGTTCCAGTTGACGAAAGCTCCGCGTGTCGGCGGCCTTGGCAGCCTTCTCGGCTGTGCTTTTAGCCATGCCTTTTCCGTGGCGAAGCACAGCCTCGGCGTCCATGTAGGCACGGACCGCCTCATGGTCAACACTCGCGCCCTTCCAGACTTCGCGCGAGCTGAGCGGCCCGTTCAAGAGGCGTCTCACCGCTGACGCTGGCACCGCGAAGTTCAGGTTCTGGCCCCCCACGACCGACGCCGTGGTCACGCCTACCACTTGCCCGTCAGCAGTGAGAAGCGGCCCACCACTCGACCCCTCGCTGATCGGGGCCGTTGTCTGAAGCCAGTGCAGATCGCTCCTGACCTCGCGCTCTCCGCTCACGATGCCAGTGCTGAGGGAGTTTGCCAGCCCCTTCGGGTTCCCAATGGCATACACCGTTGTCCCAATCGGGGGTGGGGCGCTACTGCTGATGTCAAGAGCAGGCAGAGGTTTCGGCGACTCCACCACCACGCACAGTACGGCGAGGTCCGCCTTCTCGTCTTCGGCCACGACCTGCCACACGTAGATGCACTTTCGCCCGTCTGCCAACTCGATGTTCACACGCGCTGCTGCCCTGATCACGTGGTAGTTGGTCAAGACAAAGCCAACGGCTTCCCCCTTGTCCTCGGCAGAGCGCCGGAGAAACTGCCAATCCGCGTAGCGCGGGCCGATCATTTCCGGTCGCACGAAGAAACCCGAACCGGTCCCGATCATTCCTGTGCCTTCCGGGATCACTGTGCCTTCGCCCTCGACCTCGGCAGTTACCGTCACCACCGCCGGGGAAGCGCGTTCGTACAGTTCACTCGCCGTGAGGACTCGTCCTCCACTCTCCGAGCGCTGCTTCTTGCCCCTGTCCTGGGGAAAGCCCTCTGCCTCCTCCAGACCCTTCCCCTGGGTCTGTTTGAGTTCGTCTGCCGCGGCAAGGAGTTCGGCAAGTAAATCTACCTCCCCTGGCGGTTCAACAGCCTTTTCGGTGGGGCGCTCGGCTCCCTCCCTGCCGCCAAGAAACAGCACAGCGCAGAGCACCAACCCCAGGATCACCATGCCGCCGCCACAGAGGACCGCCAGCAGTCTCGCCTTCCTCAGCGGGCCCGCCGTTCCCTCCGCAGGCCCAGGCGAAGCTGGCCCGGCCGGCATCGGGGGAGGGGGCGGGGTGGGAGAGGGCGCCATCTCTGCTGCCTTGCGACCACGCCACAAGCGCCGCAGCCACGAGTCCGGCACGAGGTTCGACTCGCCACAAGCGGGGCAGTCCTCTAGCTCGCCGGGCGCCGCATCGGTCTCAAGACCCTCTCCACAACTCGCGCAGCGGTAGCATCTCATCAGGCGGGCCTCCGTCCGCGACCGTGCCCAGGCGCGTCCCTCTGACCCCAGCATGCCGAGTCTGGGCCAGCAAGTCAAGCGCTCTGCTGGCTCGCTGGTGAGGAAGGCGGGCAGGAGCCATCGGACACAAGGTAGGACATGGCGAGCCAGAGGCGAGCGGTTTGACTCGCCCGGCACGCGACTGCTAGAATGGGCCGAGATGGGAGGCGAGGGAAGTCCATGGCCGCGCCGCGGAAAGGCTATCGCTATATCCAGCCCGAAGCCCTGGCCCGAGTGGCACGGCTCAATCTCGTGGCGCGCTCGGTGGTCGAGGGCTTCATCTCAGGCCTCCATCGCAGCCCCTTCCGCGGCTTCAGCGTCGAGTTCGCCGAGCACCGCGAGTACATGCCCGGCGATAATGTCAAGGACGTGGACTGGCAGGTGTTCGGCCGCACCGACCGCTTCTATGTGAAGCAATACGAAGAAGAGACGAACCTCAAGGCGCACATCCTCCTCGACGTGTCGAGCTCGATGTCCTACAAGAGCGACGAGCACGGGCTGACGAAGCTGGAGTACGCCTGCTACCTGGCCGCGTGCCTGAGCTACCTGATGATCCGCCAGCAGGACTCGGTGGGGCTGGTGTGCTTCGACCGGGAGATTCGCCACTACATTCCGCCGCGCGCGACGAGCACGCACCTGAGCCTGGTGCTCCGCCACCTCGAAACGCTTCAGATGGGCACGGGCGTGACCACCAATGTCTCGAAGACGTTTCACGACCTGGCCGAGTTCATCCGCCGCCGCGGGCTGCTGATCGTCCTGTCCGACCTCTACGACGACCCGAAAGAGGTGATTCGCGGCCTCCGGCACTTCCGCTACAAGAAGCACGAGGTCATCCTGTTCCACATTTTCGACAAGTGGGAGCTGGATTTCCCGTACCGCAAGCTGTCGGACTTCGTGGACATGGAGACCAACGAGGAGCTTCAGGTGGACCCGCGCTACGTCCGCGAGGAGTATCGCAAGCAGGTCCAGGCCTTCATTGACGGTTATCGCCGCGACTGCTCGACGAGCCGCATCGAGTACGTGCAGACCGACACGTCGGTGCCCTACGACTTCATGCTCTTCGCGTATCTGGCGAAACGCAAGAGGCTCTTCTGATGCCCTTCCTTTATCCCTTTTACCTCCTTGGCACGATCTTTGCCGGCATCCCCATCATCATCCACATGATCCACCGCCGGCGTGCGCCGAAAGTGCTGTTTCCCACTCTCCGCTTCCTAAGGGCATCCAATGAGCGGACTTCGCGGCGGCAGAGGATTCAGGACCTTTTCCTCCTGTTACTGCGGGTGTTACTTTTCATCCTCCTCGCGCTCGCGCTGGCGCAGCCGTTTCTGGGGCGGCGCCGCTGGGGCTTCGGGCAGCGCATCCACGCGGTGATCGTGCTCGACAACTCGTACTCGATGGGGACGGAACACGAGCGGAAGGCCCGGTTCGCGGTGGCCAAGGACCTCGCGTCCGCGGCCCTCGAGGGCATCCCGCCCGCGGGCAGCCAGGTCGCCCTGCTCCTCTCCGTGCCGCCCCACGGCCATCCCAGGCCGTTTCTCACGGCCGACCGCGAGGCGCTGCGCCGCGACATCCTCAAGGCCCCCCTGTCCCAGGGCCGCGCCGACATGACCGCCGCCGTCCAGCAGGCCTACGACCTGTTGGCCGAAGGCGAGAACAAGGCCCCGACGATGGAAATCTACGCCATAACGGATCTGCAACGCAACGCCTGGTCCGCCCCCCGCCCCCTCGAGGACAAGCACAAGACCCCCCAGCCCACGCTCATCGTGGTGGACGTGGGCCGCACCGACTACCGGAACCTCACGGTCACCGACATCGCGGTCCGCGGCGGCGCGCGCGTCCGCAACCGGCCCGTCTCCGTCCAGGCCCGAATCCACAACCACACCGTCGCCAAGGCCACCGTCAACGCCACGTTCTACGTAGACCGATCGAAGCAGGCCAACCAGCAGCTCGACATCCCCCCCGGCCTCACGATCACCGCCTCCTTCAACCACACCTTCACGGAGCCCGGCATCCACAACGGCTGGGTGCAGATTGACGACGATTCGCTCGCGCTCGACAACCGCCGCGACTTCTCCATCGAAATCCAGGACCACCTCCCCGCCCTCGTCGTCCGCGACAGCCAGCCGGTCATCCCCCAGCTCGACCCGACCTTTTACGTCTCGAAGGCCCTCGACCCCTTCGGCGACGACCCCGCCAAGCCCCGCTCCCTCGTCCAGACCACCCTCACCGAGCTCGACAAGCTCACCCACGATCTCCTCCAGAAATTCCGCGTCGTCGTCCTCGTGGACCCCGGGGCGCTCCAGAGGTCCCAGATCGCCGTCCTCCGCCAATACGTGCGGCGCGGCGGCCGACTCGTCCTCTTCTGCGGCCCCAACCTGCGCCCCAGGGCCCTCACCGACTTCCTCCGCGGCGACGACCCGACCAATGCCCTCCTCCCCGTCGAAATCGGCGACCCCCGCCAGGGCCTCCTCGACCGCAAGAAGTTCGAAACCCTCGTCAACCTCGACGAAAAGCACCCCGCCCTCCAGGTCTTCAAGGGCTACCGCCTCCCCCAGACCGTCAAGGTCTACAACGCCGCCCCCATCGCCGTCCCCCAGAACTCCCCCGTCAAAATCCTCATCGGCCTCAGCGACGGCAATCCCTTCCTCCTCGAAAACCGCTTCCACGAGGGACGCGTCCTCCTCTTCGCCACGTGCACCGACCCCGACTGGTCGAACCTCGCCGCCAGCCGCTTCTTCCTCCCCCTTCTCCACCGCGTCGTCTACTACCTCACCGAGCGCGAGGACGTCGAGGGCACCCACGTCGTCGGCGCACCCGTCAGCATCGCCCTGCGCGACATCCTCCGCCCCGTCGCCGTCCAGATCCGCGACCCCAGCGGCGAGATCACCGACCTCCAGGCCAAGCCCGAGCCCGCCAGCGGCCTCACCCGCGCCACCTACACCCGCACCGACAAGCGCGGGGCCTACGTCTACCTCGTCCTCGACCCCGCCCGTCCCGCCGAGAAGGACGCCGCCGCCGAGGCCAAGGCCGAGGCCGAGCGCGGCTTCGTCGTCAACCCCGACCCCGCCGAGGGCGACCTCGGTCGCATCCCCGAGAGCGAGCTCCGCACCCTCCTCGAAGGCCACGTCGTCCAATACGTCGGCCCGCCCGACAGGGCCTCCCCCGACCTCCTCAAGGCCGCGGTCGACAAGATTCGCCAGGGCGTGCCCCTCCGCGACCTCATCCTCTACATCGTCCTCTTCATCGCCATCTTCGAGACCTTTTTCGCCAACAAAGTCGTCCCCGCCTTCCAGCGTGCCGAGGAGCGCGGCACCGCCCCCGCCCCCGCCGAGGCCTGAAGAAATCTGGGAAGGAACTTCTTGGAAGACAGTTCCTCCCCACACCCCTCTTCAAGAACTTCTACCTTGGGCTGCGGCATTCGGGCCTTGCTCGAATGCCGCAGCCCCGTGCGGGAGTTCTTGGGAAGGAGGGGGCCGGGGAGGGAACCTTTCCTGCAAGAAAGTTCCCTCCCCGACCTAACTCGTTCCCCATCAGCCACTTAGCCCCATTCCGCCCCTCATGCGCAAAATCGGTCGTTTTTCGACACCGCCCTTCATTTTCCGACACGCCTTTGGTGGTGGAGATGCGGCCTCAACTCCGCCTTCGCCCGGACCCCATGCCATCCCCGCCTGCCAAAGGAACGTCGGCGTGCCATGCGATGCGACAGCCTTTGGGAGTGCGGCGGCAGAGCCTGGCCCGAGGCCCCCGAGGGCACGCCGCTTTGGATCTCGCCGCAAGCACCCCTGGGCGTTGACAGGCCAGCACGAGCGGCACACAATCGCCGTCGCTGGAGCGAGATGGAGAAGCACACCGAGGGAGCCGTCCCGCCCAAGTCGCGAACGACGCCTCGGTGGGGCGGCTTCTGGGTTTCAGTAATCCAGTGGGGTGACCCTGGTATTGTAGCCCACGAAGTGGGCGAGCCAGTCGTAGCCCAGGGCGACCAAGGGGAGCCCTGGGAAACCGGGCCCCATGCATGAGCCCCTGAAAGGGGCGATTCATGGCCTTCTGAATCGCCCCCGTTCGGGGGCTCCCCTGGGGGCGCGGGAGTCCTTCTCCTGGATTCCGCGTCCGCGGGTCTGTCCGCTTCGGTTCCCCTTGGCGGCCTTGGCGTCTTGGCGGTCGGCCTTTTTCGGCCCCCGCGACCGGGAGAACGAGCGAACCGCCAAGACGCCAAGAACGCCAAGGGACCAGCCAGCCCCGAGGCCCCGAGCGCACGCCGCCTTGAGTTCTGCCGCAAGCACCCTCCGGGCGTTGACAGGCGGGCAGCGCCGGCATACAATCGCCGTGGTTGGCACGCGACCCAGGCAAGGGACACGTGACCTGAGCTGCAGCACCCATCCCAGGAGCCGCAGACCTTGGAGCGGCTGTCAGCGGTCATAGCACTGTGCGCAAGTCCACTCGCACTCGGAGCGATACTGGACCGGTTGCTGAGGACGAAGGACAAGGGAAGACTACACGACTGGCTCTTGACTTACTGGGTTCTCCTAGATGAGATGCGGATCCCGGACATGCCGAAGCGTTTGGCGCTGGACGCACTGAGGCTTCTTCGGCGCATCTTCGGGCAGAGAATACTGTGCCTGCGCTTTCTTGTCGTAGCTGGCCTCTTGAGCACGATCCTCACAACACTATCCTTGGTAGTGGGGAATCTCGTGGGAGACCCCTTGCCTCTGAGCCCCTGGCAACCAAGAGATATGCGACACTTGCAGATCACTCCGGCGGGGTTTCCCCTCCCCTGGTGGTTCATCCTGTTCATGTATGCGAACAAGCTTGTGTTCGATACAGCCACAGGAGTAGTCACGGTATTCATACTGGGAAGGCTGGCTTCGTCCGGGCTCGCCGCCCGTTTCTTTTATCTCGCTCTGGGTCTGATTGCCGCGGCCATCCTGGCGGCTGGCGCGCTGGCCTCACTTTTCGCTTTCCTGATCCTGCCGGCTTTGTGCATGGGCTGGTTCGGTTTCGCAGCATACGGCTGGCTGGTGATCGGCACTGTATATGTCGTTCTGACGAATCCTGTCTTCAGCCCCATGGCTGCGCTTTTCTTGTACGCCTCGTCGGCACTGATCCCAACGACCATCCTGATTCTCGTTCTGGGTATTCTTCTGATTTCCAAGCCGCTCCTGCCATTCGGTCGCTGGGCGGCCAAGTTCCTGCTTGAGCGAGCAACAGAGGACGCACCTGGCAAGCTGGCCATTTTCACGCTGACCGGCTCACTCGTTTCGGCCATTGGAGTCCTGCTAAGCGTTGTCCCCAACTTGTTGCGGCTTCTCCAGTAGTCGCTTTGGTGTTCAGGGAGCATGGTTACATTATGTATTCTCTCCGTGAACGCCGGCTGCGCGAGAGAGCGATGGGCGTCACGCCCAAGCAAGGGGAATATCTGGCCTCCATCTGCTACTACACGAAGCTCCACGGCCGGGCGCCGGCCGAGGCGGAGATGGAGAAGTTCTTCCGCGTCTCGCCGCCCACGGTGCACCAGATGGTGCTGACGCTGGAACGGGCGGGGCTCATATCGAGAAGCCCAGGCGTCGCTCGGTCCATCCGCTTGCGGGTCGGGAAGGACGACATCCCGCCGCTCGACTGAAGCCGTTTCCCAGGTAGCTTGCGCCAGGGCAGCCGGGCGCGGGGGTCCTTCTCCTGGATTCCGCGTCCGCGGGTCTGTCCGCTTCGGTTCCCCTTGGCGGCCTTGGCGTCTTGGCGGTCAGCCCATCTTCTGCCCGCGCGACAGGGAGAACGAGGGGACCGCCAAGACGCCAAGAACGCCAAGGGAGAGCGAAAGCACGCCACCGAAGCGCGGCGACGATAATTGCACACTTGTACAGGTCTGCAATTATCTCTGCCCGATCCCCTTTCGCGTCCGTTCGCGTGTTTCGCGGGCATGAGTCTCTGCGATTCGCTCGCAAGGGGGCAGGGAGCGCTACGGGGCTTTGCGCGGGGGAGCCTGCGCGCTATGATGGCCTGACTGCTGGCGGATACGTGGAACGTCGTTCAGGGTGATTCGCAATCGAGGCCCCCATGCCCCCCTCCCCCCGCATCGCGGTGATGCTCGACCCCGACAAGCTGGGCTTTCGGGAGGGGGAGACTCTGCGCGGGATCGCACAATATGCCGAGGCCGTCGGCCGGCAACTCGTGCTCGATCGCTACCCGCTCAAACAGCCGCCAGGCACCTTCGCCGGTATCCTGGTGCCAGCCCACAGGTTCATTGACAAGGCCGTGGCCCGCTGCAGGGTGCCAGTCGTCTTCATCTCCTGGCACAACCATTCCGCCGGCCATGGCAAAGTGTTCGAGAACCGGCACGAGGCCGGGCGGCTCGCCGCCAACCACCTCCTGGAACGCGGCTATCGCGCCTTCGCTTACCTCGGCTTCGCGCGGCACACGCAGTCCTACATCGAGCGCCAGGCATTCGCCCAGGCCCTCCGCCGGTTAGGCCGCCGCCCTCAGTCTGCCTGCACATTCCAGCAGTACGCCACTATGGAGAGCTGGCTGCGTAGCACGAGCACGTGGCTCAATGACTGGCTTGGCGGGTTCGAACTCCCCGTGGGCATCTACGTGGCGCGGCCGGGGTTCGCGCGCGTCCTGGCCCAGCTCGCGCTGGCACGCGGGCTGCGGATTCCAGAGGACGTAGGCATCATCGCGGCCGACGATGATCCCGCGCTCCACGCGCTGACGCCCGCACTCACGAGCATCCGCTTCGACTATGCGGAACTGGGCACCCGCGCCGCCGAGCTGCTCGACCGCCTGATGCACGGCGAGGCGGCGCCACGGGGCAACGTCCTCATCGAGCCGACGCTCATCCCGCGGCGGAGCACCGACCGCCAGGCGCTGGCCGACGACCTGGTGGCCCGCGCCCTGTGGTTCATTGACGACCGCCGCACGGAGCCGATTGACGCGCGCCAGGTGGCCGCCGGGCTGGGCGTGACGCAACGGACGCTCGAACGCCGCCTCCGCGCGGCCGGCCGCGGGACGATCGCGCAGGAGATCGCCAAGGCGCGGGTCGAGCACGCCAAGCTGCTGCTCGAGGACCTGGCCCGCAGCCGCGTGCGCGCCCAGCGGCGCCGCCGCGGGCGAGGGCCCGTGCAAGTCGTCTTCGACGGCCCGCCCGCGGACCCCGAGGGCGAGGGCTGGCGCGAGTGGCACGAGGACCCTCGCCGCCGTGCCGCCCTCGTGGAGACGCGGCCCGACGGCACGGAGTGGATCCGCCGCCATCCCCTCCCCATGCCCGACACCCCGCTCGCGCGCCGCGGATGGGCCGGCCTGGCCGGCGTGGCCCACGGCGCCGGCTTCCGCAGCGTCTCGGCCCTCAGCCGCGCCTTTCACCGCTACGCGGGCATGCCGCCCACCCACTGGCGGCGCGGGCCCGCCTCCGGCTCCGAAAGGCCGACATGAGCAGGGCGCGTTGCGCAGGTGACGCGGGCGCCCCAGAGCATCGGCAGGACGGCGGGCCATCCGCCCGCCGCGAGCATGCTCGTGTCCTCCAGGCGAGGTTGGGCGCTTCGCACCCATCCTGGCGCAAGCGATGCTACGGAGCCACGTCAATGACGAAGCGCTGGGTCGCGCTGCCCACCTGCTCCAGGCGGGTGGAGAGGACCTTCTCCTGTCCCCAGCTCAAGGCGCGCTCGTCCAACTGGCGCCTCTCCCGCTCCAGGGTGACGCTCACGACGACTTCCGCCTTCCCCGGGGCGTCCGGCGTGCCGGAGAGCGCCCCGGTGGCATTGTCGCTCTTGAGCCAGGCCGGCCCCTTCTGGAGCGCGAACCTGGGCTTCTCGATGTCCCAGAAGCTCACCGTTTCCTTCCCGCCGACGACCCGCATCCTCAGGTCGCCCAGCGAGCGAATGGCGACTGGCTGATAGCGGTACTCCGCGCCGACCTTCGCCGCGGCGGGCGGCGTGCTGAAGAGGAACGGCCTCGGGGCGGCGGCATAGTCGGACGGCCCGCTTCGCTTGCCCTGCTCGTCCACGGCCACCACGCGATAGAAGGCTTTGTTGGCGTTGGGTTGGCGGACGTCCATGCCCACGACGGCCAACTCGGTCGCCGGCGTCTCACACATGAAGTTCGCGGGGAAGGGCGAGGCGAGCTCTTTGGATATGCCGACGTTGACCTGGTACGGCTCGTCGCTGACTGAGAAGCCCTTCTCGTCGCTTCCGTAGACGCGGTACTTCGTGGGCCGGCGACCTGCGGGGTTGGGCTTCCAGCGGAGCGTCCCGACGCCACGGTTCTGATCGAAGTCCAACGCCACGTCCACGGGCGGGGCCGTGCCGCGGGGGGTGAAGCTCCACGTCCTGCTCCACGCTCCCCACACGCCCTTGCCATTCTTGGCCCGGACGCGCCAGTAGTACTTCCTGTCGGGCGTCAGGAGGCCCGGATGAGGCAGGGCATACTGGGCCTTCCCCTTGTCGGCGGTCCGGGAGATGAGCTTGTAGAAGCTCATCGAGAGCGGCCATCTCATATCCGCGCGGGCCGAAAGCTCGAAATGGTAGTCCGCGATCTTGTCGCCGTCGGGATCCTTGGGCGGCGTCCACTCGAAGACGACGTCCGTGCCGTTGCTCTCCCCGCCATCGGGTGGCGAGATGGCGCTGGGCGGCGGCTCCGGCGGCTTGGAGGCCGAGCGTTCGACCCATTCGTGCGTGATCCGCACCTTGCGCTCGCCCGACGACTGGTCGGTGTAGACGAACGTGTTCTGGCCGACGCCCATCGCCGGCAGTGAGGGCGGCGCCATCTGTACGTCGGCGACGATCGCCAGGCGTTTGAGCCGGGCCGCGCCGGCAAGCTGGCAGCGAAGCTGGCACTCGTAGCGCGCGGGGCCGCCGGGCGGGAAGAGAGCGTCGAGACTGCCCCCCGCTTCCCTCCACGACTTCCCATCCCAGGACAACTCGAGCTTGGCGTCAGCGCCCTCCGCCTCGAGCCGCCCGCCGACGAAGACGTAGGGGCTGCGAATCGCCCAGACGATGGTGCCCGTCTTGCCTTCCTCGGCGGCCAGGCCGTCGGGGCCGGCCGTGACGTTCTCGACGCTGGCCGCGCCCTTGCGCCAGGTCGGCTTCGTGAAGTCCGGGCGGTACTCCCACAGGCCGTTGCAGATCGTGTCGGGGTACAGGGCTTTGGCCGCGCCGTGGAGCTTGGGCGGGCTCAGGTGGCCCCAACGCCAGGTGAGCGCCTCGCCGGGGCGAAGCACCAGGTTCATCGTGGTGTCGGCCTTGCAGTTGCGCTCGCCCGTCACCTCGCCCTCAAACACGTAGAGCGACGCCATTCGTTCGTCGCTCGGGCGGTGGTCCTGGAAGAGGATTCCCTGCGAGTGGGTCCGCTTGACCAGGTCGTGGTCGCGGACGATGTCCTGCTCGCCGGCCACGGTCTCGTTGTCCCGCAGCAGGTACACCGAGTGCAGGTCGCCATCGAAGAAGTGCCAGCGGCCGTCGTAGAATGCCTGCGAGATGCAATGCCCCACGGCTCTGGCCGGAGCCGCCTTGAGGCCGGCCTTGCGCCACAGGCCGGCCAGGCAGATGGAGTCGTTGCCGCAGGTGTTATAGCCATAGACGTTGAAGACCTTCACGGGATCGCCAAGCTCGTTGTTGTCGCCACCGAAGTGATAGCGATGCCGAATCTCCTGGAACCAGAGCGCGAATGCCTTCTCGTGGTCCGTGCTGCCGGCGGGGACCGCCGCCGCCACGATCTCGCCGAGGCTTCGGAAGTCGTTGCGGCCGTTCGAGAGCCAGGGATTGGCCACGTCGGTCTCGCCCACGTTCTCCAGACGCGCCGAGCGGTTGGACTCCCAGGTCTGCTCGCAGGCCCCCTCTCTGGACATTCCGCAGCCCATAGGCGAGCGGCAGTTCCGGCCGTCCATGGTCCCGCCCTGCGTGATGCGGTACTCGTGCCGGCCGGCGCGTGCCTCCTCCACGTGGCGCTTCGCCACGTCGGTCGGGTGGGTGTTGGACGCCCAGGGCTCCAGCGCTGCGACGGGCGCCGGTTGCGCCTTGCACAGTGCCCGCGCCAGGCCAACCACCACAAGGGCCGCCACGGCAAGCCAGGGAATGCGGCTCGATCCCATGTGCGTTACCTCGTGCCTCCATGCTTACGCTGAAGCTGCGAACGCCGGCCACTGCGTTATCATGCACCCTCGGCGCGAACGCGTCAAGTGCCCTTCGGAGCCGGCCTCACACCGAGATCAGGAAACGGGAACAGACTGGACACGGTCTTGGCGGCGCTCCATGCCTTGTCGCCCGACAAGCGCTTGAAGCTGGCAGCCATGTGGCTCCGTGAGGGCAAACGCCAAGCCCCGAACGGTTGAGCGCGCTCCGACGGAGCGACCCGGCCTTGAGAGCCAGGGTGCTGGTCGCGCGGTTGGAGTCCAACGCCATCGCTTGGGCCCTCGTCCGGAGGCCACCGGTAAGGTGGCGGCTCACCTCGGAGCATAATCCTTTCCAGGCCACATGTTCGCCGGTGCGCATGCTCCAGGCGGGGTGGTCGCGAACACCGGAGTCTCACGCCGGCGAGCGCGGCTGTCGAGATTTGCTTGAACCCGGTATACTGTCTGCGGGGGAGCTGGGCGAGGAGGTGCGCGATGACGCAACGGGTCGCTGCCTATCTACTGATCCTGCTCGCCGCGGCTCGCGGATTCGGCGAGGAGAGGAACCTCGCCCGCGGTCGGCCCTACACGCTGAGCCCCCGGCCCAACTACCGGTACTGCACCGACCCCGGCGACGCGACGCAGCTCACCGATGGCGTGCGAACCGAGGGCTACTTCTGGACGCAGAAGACGACGGTGGGTTGGAGCGGCGGGGCGCCAGCCTTCGTCACGATCGACCTTGGCCGCGTGCATCCTATCGGCGGCGCGTCCTTCCGCACCGCGGCGGGCGTGGCGGGGGTTGAGTGGCCGGCGTCCCTGGCCGTCTTCACGAGCGACGACGGGAAGCAGTGGGATGCGGCGGGCGACCTGGTGGAACTCTCGGAGGCCGGCGCGCCCCCGCCGATCGGCAAGCACGCCACGCACGCCTTCCGCACGGGCAAGCTGCGGACCCACGGGCGCTTCGTTCAGCTCGCCTGCGTGCCGACAGGCCCGTATCTCTTCGTGGATGAGATCGAGGTGTTCGAGGGCGATGCCGCGCTCCTCCAGGAGCCGCGCCGGCGCGATGCCCTCGCCAGCGTGCCGCAGTTCATGGACACCCTTCAGCTCACCCGCCTGCTGAAGGCCCAGCTCCGCCGCGACCTGGCCGCAGCACGCGAGGACATCGAGTCGCCCGAGATGCCGGCCGCAGACAAGGGCACACTGCGCAAAACGGCGCAAGAGTTGGAGCAGCGCATCGCCGCGATGCCCGTGGTCTCGCCCGAGGGCTTCCGCGCCGTGTTGCCCATGACCGACCTGGAGCGCGACATCTTCCGCCTCCAGGCCGCCGCCTGGCGCGCCCAGGGCAAGCCGCCCCTTCGCGTGTGGAAGTCGCATCGCTGGGACCCTCTCGACCCCTCTGCCGAGCCAGGGAAGAACGCGCCCCCGCCCGAGCTCCATGTTGCCCTGATGAGCCACGAGTGGCGCGCCGATGCGCTCGACCTCACCAACGCCTCCGAAAGCGACCGTCAGGTCCGCGTGCGGGTGGACGGCCTCCCGGGGGGCACAAACCCTGACTACCTGACCGTCCACGAGGTTCTGCACGTGGGCACACGGCATTTTGTGGCCGTGGCGGCGGCGCTGCCCCTGGCCCGACGCGATGGCGACGCCTGGGCCGTCACCGTGCCCGCCGGCATGGCGCGGCAGGTCTGGTTCTCCTTCCACCCGACGGACGTGAAGCCTGGCACATACAGCGGGCGAGTGCTCCTGGACGATGGCTCGGGCCGCCGTCCCGTGCCGCTCACCCTGCGCATCGCGCCGCTCCGCTTCCCCGACGAGACGACGCTGCGCCTCGGCGGATGGTCGTACACCAACGAGGAGCGCATGTACGGCGTTACGCCGCAGAACCGCGAGGCGCTGGTCAAGCTTCTCCGGGAGCACCACGTGAACGCGCCCTGGGCCACGCGGCGCGCCTTGCCCGACGGGAAGTACGACGGCGAGGGCGACCTCGTCGAGCCGCCCGACACGGCTAACCTCGATGCCTGGGTGAGGCTTTGGCCGGGGGCGCGGCAACACATGGTCTTCGTTGCCATCGGCGACTACGGCAGCGTGCGCAGCGCCTTCGCGGGCTCCGAGGCCGGCACGCCGCTGTTCACCAGGAAGGTGGGAGCCTGGATCCGCTTCTGGGCCGACCACATGCGGAAGACGGGGCTGAAGCCCGGCCAGCTCGGGCTCCTGCTCGTGGACGAGCCGAACCGCAAGGAGCAGTACGACGCCACGGTGGCCTGGACGCGGGCCATCAAGGCCGCCGAGCCCGATGTCCTCGTGTGGGTGGACGCAGTGCCCCAGGAGTTGGAGACCTGCCGCGAGATGCTCGCCGCCGTGGACGTGCTGGTGCCGAACCGCGCCGCGTGGCTCCAGAAGGACGATGCCTACCGCAAGCTCTTCCTCGATCAGCGGGGGGCCGGCCGCCAACTCGG
>Ga0307380_10002048_pt1 | contig 28899 bp, 21 predicted proteins | sample UN3MG_FD_202239 | JGI IMG/M metagenome (GOLD analysis project Ga0307380, IMG submission 202239) | Soil microbial communities from Risofladan, Vaasa, Finland - UN-3 | ecosystem: Environmental > Terrestrial > Soil > Coastal area > Acid sulfate soil | place: Finland: Risofladan, Vaasa | collected... | reverse complement strand
TTAAATAAAAGCAAACATGATTTCACCCCAGTACCATCTGCCGGAGCTACGGGGCACCGCACGGCGGCATCTTCGACAGGCAGGGCCCCGATAGCGGGATCTACGCTATGCTCCGACAGGCTATGTTGGATAATTGTAAGCATAAATACAAAAAAGAGGTGAGGCAATGCAGAATGTAAAATATGAAGTTAAAGACGATAAACTGATTATTGAGATAGATTTAACAAAGGAGTTTGGGCCCTCAAAATCCGGCAAAACAATAACAGTCGCCAGCACACGTGGTAACCAGAAAATCGAGGGCACTGATGTTGTAATTGGTTTGAACGTTTACAAATATCCAGAAAATGGATAACATCCACCAAATGCCCCCCCCCGACGGACCGGATTTATTTGACAATATTATGCTGTAACTCAGTTTTGTCTTGACAATATTAGGTCGCAACACTATATTGTCAGTCATGAAGAAAAGGATATTATACGAAAATATCTGGCAAACGCTTTCTGCACATAAGCAAATGGTTTTTATTGCCGGGCCAAGGCAGGCGGGCAAAACCACATTTACCCGGATTCTCACCAAAGATTTTAATAATTCACTTTATTTTAACTGGGATATTCTTGATGAAAAACGAAGACTGATCGAAAATCCGTTTTTTTATGAAGAGGTCCATCGCAAAGATAATTCCACGCCGCTTATAATATTTGATGAGCTGCACAAATATTCAAAATGGAAAAATTATCTCAAAAGTGCATACGACCGGGACAAGGGCAATTATAAATTTATAGTATCCGGCAGCGGCAGGCTGGATATGTATCAAAAAGGAGGGGATTCATTAGCCGGAAGATATTTTATTTTTTATCTGTGGCCGTTTACCCTTGCTGAGCTTGCAGGGAATAATCTCCCGTTTGAGCAATTCATGTCCAATCCCATTGAAGTTCGTGCATGTCCAAATGAAACGCAACCTGCCTGGAACAGGTTAAGTCAATTCAGTGGATTCCCGGATCCATACCTTAACAGAACGGATCAATTTTACCGGATTTGGTCAAACACTTATAGAAAACAGCTTTTACGAGAAGATATCCGTGATTTTGTATTGCTTCGCAGTTTTGAAAATGTGGAGATACTCTTTTCTCTGATGCCTTCCAGGATCGGCAGCCCACTATCAATGGCAAGCCTTGCCAGAGATATTCATGTGTCATTTGACAGCATCAGGAACTGGATTGAAATTTTTGAGAACTTTTTTATGGTTTTCAAAATACCTCCATGGAGCCAAAAGATATCCAGAGCTATAAGCAAAGAAAAAAAACTATATCTCTTCGATTATGCGGGGATTGAATCTCCGGCAGCAAAATTTGAAAATATGGTTGCCTTGGAACTGTTTCGCGCAGTGTCGAACTGGAATGATCTTGGACTCGGAAATTTTTCTTTGCATTACCTGAGAAACAGGGAAAAGGAAGAGGTTGACTTCCTGCTTTCAAATAATCACAAGCCCTTCCTGCTCATTGAAGCCAAATTATCCGATGATAATGCAGCAAAAAGTCTGATAAAATTTCAAAAGGTTCTCAATATTCCGGCAGTTCAGCTTGTCAACGGAAGTAATATCTGCAAACTCGTTTCCAACAATAATTTGAAAATAATGATAATCAGCGCAGATCACTGGTTATCATTGCTGCCGTAATTAAGAAGCCTGAGGGGAAAGCAATCGGTGGTTTTTGTCATTGGTGTATTTTGCTCAATTCACCTTCTTCTCAGCCCACAGCGCCAGCTTTTCGCGGAAAATTTTTGAATTATGGCGTATGTCAACAGGAAATGCTTTCTTAAACAGGATTGTATCAATATCTTTTGTTAAATGGCATTCCTTTGCCAGTGCAAAAAGCTCTGCCATAAGCCCTTTTTTGTCGCTGCCGCTATCGCCTGATTCCAGCTCTATGCATATCACAGCCCTTTGTTTTGGCGGCGATCCTATGCCCACAAGGGCGCTTCGAAACACCCTTGGGTGGTTGTTAAAGATTGCTTCGCAGGGAATGGTAAAAAGCGTGCCATTTTCAGTAATCACGCGGTGATTTTTGCGGCCGCAAAACCAGATTCTCCTCTTTTTATCCATCCAGCCAAGATCTCCCATCCTGTGCCATATTCTGTCATTGTCTTTGATCTTTGAAAGCGCATCTGCACGAGTGTTGTTAAAATATTGTCTTGTGACAAGATCTCCACTAACCGCAATCTCACCGATCTCATTGTTGGGAACCATAAGGCTGTCCGACCATTTTTCAATCGGCTCGTCACTTATCTCAATAATACGAACATCTATTCCATCAAGCACGCGACCAACGCACATGCCAAATCCCTGCTCGCTGAGCTTTCCGGTTTCAGACAAAATTTCATTACTGGCGATCGATACTATCGGCACGGCTTCGGTAGCGCCGTAAGGTGTATGAATCTCCGCATCATCACGCAACATTGTGGAAAACCGCTTAATATTGGATGGTGATACAGGAGCACCAGCTGAAACAACCCTTTTCAAAGACAGGAGTTTTATCCCTTTGCTTTTTCCATAACGTCCCACACGATTAAGCAGAGCAGGCGAAGCAAACATGTTTGTAACTCCCTGGTTTATTATAGCCTCGATGATCTTTTCAGGATTTACGCGCGCTGGTTTTGTGGGGTCCATATCAGGTATTACCGCAGTCATCCCCAACGCAGGATCAAACAGGGCAAAAAGCGGAAAGGTTGGAAGATCGATTTCATCCTCTGTTATGTTGAAGTGGGATTTTATATGACGTATCTGGGCATCAAACATGCCATGAGTATATACTACCCCTTTTGCAGGGCCTGTGCTTCCGGTTGTAAAAAGAATTGCCGCTGTTTCATCCTGCGCGGTTTCAGCCGCTGCATACGGCTTCCATGGAATCTGCCGGATATGTCGAAGAGTAAGCCCTCCCCAGAACCAGCGCCTGCCTGTTGTAATGCTTGTTTTTACTGTTCTGAAATATTTTGGGAACAGGACTCGAAGTGCGTGTGCGGCCGGAATACCGATAAAAGCATCCGGCTTGCTTTCTTTAAGGCACAAAAGCATGCGGCCTATTCCCATTCCCGGATCAACTACAACAGGTATCGCGCCTACTTTGAATATGGCAAATGTTAAGGAAAAAAATTCCGGGCCCGGTTTTACCATTAAAACGGTTCTTGTCCCGCGCGTAATCCCGGCCTTTTCCAGTCCGTGTGCCAGACAGTCAGACTCCCTGTCAAGCTGCTGAAATGTAAGATGAGAGTATGCAACCCTTTTGTATTCATCCCGCACCACAGGATAGACAACAGCCCTTTTATACGGCTGCACCCCGGCCATCTTTTTCAAATAAGACGAAATATTTACAATTTTATTGTCAGCCATTATTTGTCATCAACAAACTCTTTTCACAGAATAAATTAATCACGAAATCACGAAAGTACGAAAACACGAAACAAAACCAGAAATTTAAAATATTACTATACATGATGCCTGGTTAAAAAATCTTTGACAAGCAGACAGATCTTTTTGGGTTCATCTTCCAGAACATAATGGCCTGCATCTGAAAGCAAATTGACCTCTGCATCCGGAAAACGGCGCTGCCACTCGGCAAGGTATGACATATCAAAAACAAAGTCGTGTTTGCCCCAGCATATGAGCATCGGAATGCCCCCAAGTTTGTGCAGATTTTCATCCACATATTTTACAAGGCCATAGCTTTGATCATTTTCGCACACAGGAATATCCTGGACAAAACAAAGGGTTGCTATCCTGTTTTTCCAGCAGTTGTACGGAGCAATGAGCCCTGATTTTACATCCATGGAAAGCCCTTTGTGTGACGCCATAAACAGAGCGCTGTATGCAAAAAGATTAAAACCGAGAACTGCAACAGTTGCAAACGGCCTTATATTCCGCAAAAGCCGCAGCCTGAAAGGAAGCCTCTTTTTGCCCGGCGGGAAAAAACCGGCGGTATTCATTATCACTATGCGACTTATCTTTTCCGGATGTTTCAAAGCATAGGCCATGCCGATCATCCCTCCCCAGTCATGGAGTATAAGCGTAACCTTTTCCGATAACTTAAGGTGGTCAAACAGGGCTTCAATATCATCCACACGGCTCTTGAGACTGTAATCATATTTATTTTTATCCGGTTTGTCGGAAAGGCCGCATCCAATATGATCAATTGCAATTGCGCGAAAATGTGTTGAAAGCTCTTTAACCAGTTCGCGATAATAGAAAGACCATGTAGGATTTCCGTGTATCATTATAACAGGATCGCCGGTTCCTTCATCAATAAAATGATACTTCAAACCCTTGAGGTTCATGTAATGGGATTTAAACGGGTATAGATGACGAAAAGGCGATATGTCGACAGGTTTCATATTTTATAAACGGTCACCATATTTTTTACCACTTAATGCCAAGCATAATGCAGTTAAGACCGCTGCCGATTCCAAAAAATCCAACCAGATCATCCGGCATAAGAAACTCACGTTCTGATGCTATTGCGGCGGTAATTGGAAGAGACACGGTGCCGATATTTCCAAGAAACTCAAAGGTGGTAAAATCCTTTTCTTTTGAAATCCCTATGGATTCAAGCATGGTTCTCTGGTGGGTCGCCCCCACCTGATGACAAATAATTTTATCCGGCTTATCATCAGGCAGTGACAGCTCTTTTCTAAAGTCATTGAACGTTTCTATTCCCAGAGTCACGCCGTTTTGCAACACACCAACAGAATCTGTTTCCATGGTATTCAGCCCTCTGGCAGATACGCCTGTGTCCGGTCCCCAACGACACAACTTATAATGTTCTGCGGCGCTTCTTATTGCTCCTCCGACAACTCTATGACTGCCCAGGCCTGTGATAGACTCATCTGTTAAAAGCACGGCCACAGCCCCTGAGCCGCCTGTCAGGGTGGCAATTTTTTTCTTAAAATTATCCATATTCCCGGCTTCAAGGAGCTGCTCAATAGTAATATCAATTATCTCTCGTGAAGACTCGCAGGCTGTTACAAGGCCGGCCCTGATCTGGCCGAGCTGGATTGCATTAGCCACCTGCAGCATTCCGTTTAAAACTCCAAGGCAGGCATTTGACACATCACAAAGCAGGGTTTCAGGACTCAGGCCAAGGCCATGTGATACGGTGCACGCGGTTGCAGGCTCTAAATTATCCCTGCACACCCCGCCATAAATGAGCATACCGATATCCTTAGGGGAAATGCCTGAGGCTTCGATAGCCTTTTGTGATGCTTTAATTGCTCCTTCAGACATTTTATAACCCGGATCCCAGAATCTGCGTTCAGAAATTCCTGTTATAACCTCCAGTTGCCCCTTCTGAAAATGGAGAGTTTCATAAAGCGGCTCCAAACGCTTTTCAAGATCATCTGATGTCACTATGTTTGGAGCAAGCTCGTAACCAAAAGACTCTATGTAAACTTTAGAATATCGCATTTGCCTTATATTTACTTGATTATATTTTACAATTTAATTAAATTTGACAAACTCGTAAAAAGTCCAAAAGTTCTCTTTTCCGTCATTCCGGCGAAAGCAGGAATCCAGTATTTTCAATGCGTTCTGGATGCCGGATCAAGTCCGGCATGACGATTTCGAGGCTTTTTACGAATTTAACTCCAACAGGTTATTGCCATACCAGAACTCAGGTAAAAGGCAAGAACTATTTGATTTGATTCTTACGGATAATAGCTTATAACATATTGAAATGAAAGCAATGATATTAAATAAAACCTGTAGGAGGTATAATCAAAAGTTGTGTTTAAGGGTTAGCGAGCGAATAATTGACAAATTATATAAAAAGACCTATAGATTACAATCTAACCGATATATATTAATAAATTAGTAAAAGTACTGATTCTGGGAATCAGCGCAAAAGTACCGTGCGTAACTATAAGTAATTACTGGTTTTACGAGATCGTCAATCATATAAATAAAACAAGGAAACAGATCGCAGATGATTATACAGGAAGCCATTGATGTCCTTAAAATAGAGGCGGAAGGGATACTTCAATTAACAAAGCGTATTGATGATAATTTCTCCAAAATGGTGGAGATTATATGCGATTCCAGCGGACGCCTTGTAGTTTCAGGTATCGGAAAGTCCGGAATAGTGGGACGAAAGATAGTAGCGACCTTAAACAGCACAGGAACAAGATCTGTATTTTTGCATCCTGTCGAAGCCATGCATGGAGACCTGGGCATTGTGGGTCGTGATGATGTGTTTCTCGCCCTTTCCAACAGCGGTAAAACCGATGAGCTTAACATGCTGATACCGAGTATCCGCAGGATAGGGTGTAAAATTGTAGCTTTCACAGGTGATAAAAATTCCCCGCTGGCAAAACAAAGTGATATTGTGATTGATGTTGGCGTGGAAAGGGAGGCATGCCCTTTAGGCCTTGCTCCTACTGCAAGCACAACCGCTCTGCTCGCCATGGGAGACGCTCTTGCCGTGGTATTAATTAATAAGAAGCATTTCAACTCAAGTGATTTTAAAAAGGTTCATCCCGGCGGCATGTTAGGCCGGCGCCTGGCCGGCAAAGTTAAAGATATTATGTTAACAGGCGAAACCATACCTTATGTTTTTGCTGAATCATCCATGGAGGATGCTATTAACAAAATTGAGCGTCTTGAACTGGGAGTTACTTTTGTTTTAAAACCAGATTTCACAATTGCCGGCATAATAACCGATGGCGATATAAGACGTTGTATTGTTAAGAAAAAGCCTATTTATGAATTGAAGGTCGAAGATGTCATGACAAAAAACCCGCTAACTATAACTTTGGATTCTCCGGCCTATGATGCTCTGAATATGATGGAGCTGCACCAGATTACAGTCCTTCCGATAACAGATTCTTTTGGCAAGGTTCAGGGGATTTTGCATCTTCACGATATATTGGGCAAAGGTGAATTTAAATTTAATGGAAGCTAAAGGTATTCAGAGGAGGTTATGAACTATAATAATATTGACACAAAAATACCGATTCTGGGAAAGTCAAAAATAGCCTCTCCGATCCGGCAAACAGATAGAGGCTCATACAACCAGAACTTTATTTCCGACAACGACAGGGTATTAATCGACGTAAATTTATCTAATGTTACAAAGATGATTAAGGACGGCAAAAAGCTTTCCGCCTTTGAACTGGCCGGTCCCAGAAAAAAAATATACTTTGACCCAAGCAAACTGCGGTGCGCTCTCGTAACCTGCGGAGGACTTTGCCCTGGTGTTAACGGAATAATTCGATCAATAGTTCTGGAGCTTTATTATGCATATGGAGTCAGGAATATCTATGGTATTCGGTATGGGCTGCAAGGCTTTATTCCAGGATATGGCCATGATATCCTGTCCCTTATGCCTGACACGGTTGAGAAAATTATTAGAAAGGGCGGATCCTTTTTAGGGTCTTCCAGAGGACCACAGGATATTAATGGGATTGTCGATTGCATGGAAAGGATGAATATCGGGGCGCTTTTTATGATCGGCGGCGATGGCACACTGCTGGCTGCATCAAAAATAAATGATGCCTTAGAAAGAAGAGGCCTTAAAATCAGTATTATAGGAATACCAAAGACCATTGATAATGATATTTATATGGTATCAAGGTCTTTTGGCTTTGATACCGCGGTTGACATTGCTACCCAGGCGATCAGGGCCGCGCATAATGAAGCGCGGGGATATCCCAACGGCATCGGCCTTATAAAACTGATGGGCAGGCATTCCGGCTTTATTGCGGCAACAGCCTCATTGGCACAGCAGGATGTAAACTTTGTTCTGATACCTGAGGTCGATATTGACCTTAAAGGGCCTGGCGGTTTTCTTGCAGCTCTTGAAAAACGCATTGAAAGCAGAAGCCATGCGGTAATAGTTGCGGCGGAAGGGGCAGGCCAGAACCTGTTCAAAACGAGTAAAAATAAAAAAGAGACGCGGGATGAATCGGGAAATATCAGGCTGCATGATATCGGTCTGTTTCTAAAGGATGCAATTACAACCTATTTTAAAGAAAAAAATATTTCCATAACCCTTAAATATATCGATCCCAGCTACATAATCAGGAGCCTGCCGGCCAATTCCAACGATCATGTGTTTTGTAGTTTTTTAGGACGCGATGCTGTCCATGCAGCCATGACCGGCAGGACAAATATGCTTATCGGCCACTGGAACGACCATTTTGTGCATATTCCGATCAGCTTGTCGGCAGGCAAGCGAAAACAGGTTGATCCGCACGGAAAGCTTTGGCTCAATGTCCTTGAAGCAACAGGGCAGGGCTCATTGAAGAATAATTAAGCAGCCGATATATTACATCTGCATGCTTGCCGGCGGCTCCTTTATGCGATATCACGGCTTGAGCTGCCAATTTGCCGATAGCGACCGCTTTGTGTGGATTGGCAAGATAGTATATCGCTTTTTCAGCTAATTCCTGGCCATCCTTTACCTGAATGCCGCCGCCTGTTTTTTCGAGAAGATCCTTTGCATCAAGAAAATCCTCCATTGAAGGGCCATAGAAAACAGGTTTGCCCCAGACCGCCGCTTCCAGTACGTTTTGTCCTCCAAGCGGTGCCAGACTGCCCCCGCAAAATGCTATTGAGGCGATGCTGTATATGCCCAGAAGCTCTCCGATCGTGTCCACAATAACTATGGGAGCTGTCCTTAAACAGTTTTGTTTATCAAGATCGCTTCTTAACTGACACACAAAACCTTGCTCTTTAACCAGCTTTTTTATTTGATGCACCCTTTCAACATGTCTTGGCGCAAGAATTAAAAGGGTTTCAGGGAAGGATTTAATGATTTCGCCATAAACATCAAGAATGATTTTTTCCTCAGACTTTCGGGTGCTTCCTGCCACAAAAACAGGTTTATCTCCTTTAATATTATAGATGCTTTCCATTTTTGCTTTAATTTTTGCATCAGCCTGGTTTAACAAAAGATCATATTTTGCGTTTCCGTTTATTTCTATCCTTTCTCCTGGCGCGCCGATCATTTCTATGCGATGAGCGTCAGCCTTGTTTATCATGCTAAATGCGTCAACAAGGTTTAATGTTGCCTTCATTAACGGCCTTATTTTTAAGTACCACTTAATTGTTCTAATGGAAATTCTGCCGTTAACAAGGGCTGTTTTAATGCCCAGTTTGTGGGCCTCAACCAGCCAGTTCGGCCATATCTCAGTTTCAAGACATACCAGGATATCCGGTTTCAGGATAGATAAAGCCTTGCGGGCAGATAGAACAAAATCAACCGGCGCATAAATACAGGTCGCCATTGGCAGGCGCTCATGGGTGCTCAGTTTGTTTTTGGCAAAGGCCTGACCATGTTCTGTTGTGGTCGAAAGTATGACAGCACAATCCGGCATTAAAGCTTTGAGTGATTCGATAATGGCTATGGCCGAGCTCACCTCTCCTACTGAAACCGCATGTATCCATATCCGCGGCGATCCGGAAATAGTCCGTAAAAGCTGATCAGGATACAATCCGATACGCTGGCTTATGCTTTGGCTATATCTGCCGGTTATGCGTGAATAAAACCAGAAAGGCGGGAAAAGTAATAGAAAAACGGATGTGCTAAGAAATTTGTATACTGTATACGCAATATTCATATTTTTACGAGTTCATTAATATTGATGGTCTCGTAAAAAGTCCCTCTGGCTTGTCATTTCGAGTGAAACGAGAAATCTTTATTCTGCAACCCATTGAAAAGATAAGATTTCTCCCTGCGGTCGAAATGACACATTCGACGAATTTGACTTTTTACGAGTTCATTAATATTCGAGTTCAACAAATTTTCCACCCTTTATGCGAAGAAGATATAGCCTTTTTTTGATCTCTCCGTTATTATCAAACGATGTAAGACCTGTTACGCCCTGAAAATTGTTAAGATTCATTAATGCATTTTTGATGGAGCTTCTATATCGAATATCAGGCCTGCTTACAATCTTAAACAATATCGTTGCCGAGTCATAAGCTACAGCCTCTATAAATCCCGGTTTCTCTTTAAAGGTTTGTTCAAAAACAGTCACAAAATCAGCGACCTGTTTTGAAGAGCTTTCCGCAAAAAAAACATCCGGCATAATCGCGTTCTGGACATAACGTCCAGCCATCTTAATCAAACTGTCACAATGCCACAGATTGGTGCCTAAAAGATACACATTCTCAACATCATAAAATGCCAGCTGTGGTATAATTAATCCTGCCCGTTCCGGTGCATCGGGAATGAAGATAGCATCAAAATCGACAATTGGTTCAGGTTTTTGTTCCTCTTTGTTTTTTTCTTCGTTTTTGCTTATATTATCTTCTTTGGCCACACTATCTTCATCGTTTTTAATCAATATATCCATTAGTTTTAGATCTTCAGGGACTTCATAATAAAGACCGACCAGTTTTTTGATGGAATCGGCAAAATCTGTACGTTCGACATTATATGATTCAACACCGACAACCTTTCCCCCACAAGCCGTAACTTCATCCCAAAACAGATTCATAAATGTTGTTCCATAATTATCGTCAGGATAAAGGATCGCGAAACTGCCAAGCCCCAGTTTTTCAATTACATAAGATACAAGAGTATGAACCTGCATCATGGGAGTGAAAAAATTGCTAAAAACATAGTCTCCAATATCGGTAATATTATTCTTTTGGGTTATGGTAATGATTGGAATGCTTTTATCCTGCGCTACCAGAGCGGCAGATTCCGCCGTAAAAATTGGGCCGATAATTGCCGCAACATGCTCCTCGAACAATTCCTTTGCAGCCGCGGCAGCCTTATCTGCATTAGACTCCGTATCTTTTATAATCAGCTTTACAGCAGGTTGAATGCCCTGTGAGCAAAATTGATTCATAGCGAGTTCGATGCCTTTTAATGCTTTGCGGCCGTAACTTTCGTAGGGGCCGCTTAGCGGGAGCAAACATCCTATTGTGTATTTACTGTATGCAGCCTTTTTTTTAATCTCCTCTACCAGTTTTTGAGCTTTTGATGCGTTTTCGTGTTCCGGGAACCTTTCTATAAATTGCGACAATATCTTTTCAGCATCATCATATTTTTCTTTTTCAGCTTTGTTTTGTCCCAACCGGTACATAAGATAACCGGCAGGCGGTTTATCTTTCAACTGATTTAAAAAAGATATGATATCGGCTGTGCCAAGCGGCCCGGCAGCTTCATTTATTTTTGCAATTATCGGTTCTTTTGCAGGGGCCTTTGCTTTGTTAAGCGCTAAAATATAGAAACTAACGGCATCTTTCGGGGAGCCTGTCGCAAGATGAGCATCGCCAAGAAGAATATATGTTCTGACAATATTAATCCCTGCAATATTACTTCCTATTATATCATTTGCCTGCTTGATTGCTTCATTGTATTTGCCTTCGTTGTACAGCACAACAAGAGCTTCGACCATGGCATCAGGCATAAAAGGACTTTTCGGATAATCGGCGATTAAACTATTATAACAATCGAGCGCTTTTGCATTATTGCCAAGATCAGACCAGATAATCCCTGTTTTCATCAGAGCTGCATCTGCCAGGCGCCCCTTTGGAAACCTGGAAAGATATTCAGTGTACTTGATTATGGCTTTTTCATATGATTTTGCCTGAAACAGATCTTCAGCCTGTGCAAAGAGGCTATCTCCCGGATCAACGTATACAGGCCTGGCGGGTTGAAGCTGCTTTGGCGCACATGCCGCAAAGAATGAGGCTGCGACGAGAATTATAATAGTGTTTTTTAAGCTCATATTAAAATATGTTAAGCGATTAGCTGTTGGTCCGCCAGAACCCTTTGGCGGATTGAAAGATACATTTGTATAATTAGTAACCGTTTACGGTTGTCGGTTTACAGTTCACAGTTTTTTTAACCGTGAACTGTTACGCTTTCTTTTGATATGCATTCCCACGCTGGAGCATGGGAACGAAAAACGAGTAACCAGTAAAAAAGGGACTCCATAATTCTCCTTTACCTTCTGTTTTTTCAACCGTGAACCGATAACTGTAAACCGTGAACGGTTATCAATATAGAAGGATGTTTTTGTAAAATCAAGATGAAAGCTATTTAGATGTTGCAGAAATTGTTTAATCTGGTATTTTAAAAAGATAAAGAAAATATTGAAATGCAAGGAGAGATATATGTCTAAAAAAGTCCTTGTGCCGATAGCAGACGGCATCGAAGAAATTGAAGCCATGTGTATTATTGATGTTTTGAGAAGGGCGGGTGCTTATGTGACTATTGCATCCGTGGACAAATTACAGGTTACCGCGGCCCATGGAGTAAAACTGGTTGCAGACAAACTTATTTCTGACTGTACGGAGATCGCGTACGACTTAATTGCTTTACCTGGCGGTATGCCCGGAGCTGAGCACCTGCGTGACTCGAAAGAATTGGAGCTGATCTTAAAACGTCAGCAGAGCGAAGGAAAATTGTATGCGGCTATTTGCGCTTCTCCAGCAGTTGTTTTTCAGCACCATGGATTAATAGGTCGGAGAAAAGCGACCTGTTATCCGAGCTTTGCAAAGCAACTTGATAATACCGATGCAGTTGAAGACAGGGTGGTTGTGGATGATGAATGTATTACAAGTCAGGGGCCGGGAACAGCTCTGGAGTTTGCAATAAAATTGGTGGAGCTGCTTTACGGCAAGCAAAAAGCAAAAGATGTAGCCTTGCCTATGCTGGCCGGATAGTTAGTTTATTTGAACGCTTACCATAAAACCGATGAGGTGAGACCTGTGAAAATTAAACATTTTTCAAAGTTCTCAGTATTTATAGCCTGCCTGACCGTAGCTTTATCCTTTACCTTGACGGCAGCATGCATTGCTCTGGCAAATGACGATCAGGTAAAAATCGGAGTTCTTGCCAAAAGAGGACTTGAGCTATGCCTGGAAAAGTGGTCGCCTACCGCAAAATATCTTACAGACAGGATCCCCGGCAAAACCTTTGTTATTATACCGCTTGAGCACGAGCAAGTTCATCTTTCTGTTAAAAAAGGAGAGATCGATTTTATTCTGGCCAACTCATCCTTTTATGTAGAGCTGGAACACCGGTATGGAGCAAACCGTATCGCTACATTGAAAAACTGGTGTTTCGATAACTTTTATACCGAATACTGGGGGGTGATTTTCTGTAAGGCGGATCGGAGCGACATGCGCCGGATTAATGACCTCAAAGGCAAAAGCTTTGCGGCCACAGCAGAAGGCTCTTTTGGGGGATGGAGGATGGCATGGCGTGAATTAAAAGAAAAGGGGATTAATCGGTATAAAGATTTCAAATATCTTAAATTTTGTGAAACACAGGATGCTGTTGTTTATGCGGTAAGAGACGGGAAGGCAGATGCCGGAACAGTAAGGTCAGATACATTTTTGAGAATGCATAATGAAGGGAAGATTGACATACAAAACTTTTATGTATTTCATGAACACGGCGAGGAGGTCGTGAATTATCCTCCATTTCCTCACTCAACCAGAGGATATCCTGAATGGCCCATGGCGAAACTCAAACACACTCCCGATAAACTGGCAAAAGAAGTTGCAGTAGCCCTGCTCGAAATGCCTGTGGATTCCCCTGCGGCTATAGCGGCAGAATGCGGGGGATGGACCATACCCATGAACTATCAATCAGTACATGAGTGTTTAAAGTATCTAAAGGTCGAGCCCTACAAAGATTTTGGCAAAATAACCCTTACAAAAGTTTTTAAAAACTACTGGTATTGGTTTTTATCCGCAGCAATTATATTTGTTGCCATGTTGGGCTTTATCATTGAAATCCTGCGTCTAAACCAGGGGCTTTCAGCATCCCGTATCAGACTTGAGAAAGAGGTCTCCTTTCGTGAGCAGGCAGAGATAGACCTGATTAAAGCTACAAAAGCGGCACAATCGGCCACTGAAGCCAAAAGTGTGTTTCTGGCCAACATGAGCCATGAGATCAGGACTCCGATGAACGGAGTAATCTCCGCTGCCGATCTTGCGCTGAGTGAAGATTTGTCTCCCAGAGTAAAGCATTATCTGGAAATAATTCAATCGTCAGGCTATTCCCTGTTGGAACTCATCAATGATATTCTTGATTTTTCAAAGGTTGAAGCCGGAAAGATTGAACTGGAATCACGGCCTTTTATGCTTGATGTGGTGCTGGATAGAGTAACGGACATGTTCGTCAAAAAGGCCTCTGAGAAAAATATAGAATTTCTTGTTGACATTGATCTGGAAACGCCGAATGCGCTTGCCGGCGATTCGCTGCGTCTCCAGCAAATTATCAAAAATCTGGTAGACAACGCAATCAAGTTTACAAAAAAGGGCGGCATTATCCTTGTGGGAGTAAAGGCTTTGGAGAAAACCTCAGACCAGGTAACACTTGAATTTTTTGTAAAAGATACAGGTGTTGGGATAGCGCCTGAACATCTCTGCAAACTTTTTAAACCTTTCAGCCAGGCTGATGTGTCCACTACGCGAAAATATGCCGGCACAGGATTGGGGCTTAGCATCTGCAAGCAGCTTGTTGAGTTGATGGGTGGTAAAATCTGGGTTGAAAGTGATCTGGACAAGGGAAGCACTTTTCATTTTACAGTTGTTTTTAAACGCCGGGATAAAGGGCGCAGACGCAGGTTAATGCCGCCTGATATCCAGAAATTAAAAGTATTGGTTGTGGACGATTGCCATGACAGCAGAGACATCATGCAAAAGATTTTAGAGTCTTTTGGTTTCAGGCCGGAATCGGTCTCATCAGGCAAAGAGGCGCTCGATATGCTTCAAGAAAACCAGACCATGGAAGAACCGTTTGGGCTGGTGGTTATTGATTGGCGCATGCCGGAGATGGATGGGATTGAGGCTTCAAGAATAATCAGGGAGGATTTGAAGCTTACTGTTCCGATAATCATGATGACTGCATTTGGAAGAGAAGCCGAAAAGCTGGAGGCTAAAAAGGCAGGAATCAACGCTTTTCTGACCAAACCCATGTTCCAATCAACCCTTTTTAATGCTATAATGGATGCATTTGGAAAGGAATCGAGGGAAGCAAGACCCGACAAAGAAATAACAACAAAGGCATCAATATGCAAGAAACACCTGAAAGGGGTTAAGATTCTTGTGGCGGAAGACAACCTTACTAATCAGGAAATCGCAAAGGCAATACTGGAGGGAGCGGGAATCATTGTCGAAATCGTCAATAATGGGGAGGAGGCGGTCGAGACGGCAAGAAAAGGCCGGTTTGATGCCGTACTAATGGATGTCCAGATGCCGAAAATGGATGGGTATGAAGCCACAGCTAATATTCGAAAAATCCCGGAATTGAAATTGCTTCCGATAATTGCAATGACAGCTCATGCCATGAAAGGTGATGAGGAAAAATGTCTGGAAGCCGGAATGGATGCCTATATTAGCAAACCCATAAATCAGGACAGATTATTCCAGACAATATGGAGAACGATAAAATCACAAAAAGAGCTGCCGGACGACAAAGAAGCTGAAACAGTTGTTCAGGGAAAAGCTATGGATATCCCTGTTATAGCAACCGAGGTTCTCCCGGTTAGACTGCCGGGGATAAACATACAGGATGCCTTGAAAGCGCTGGATATTGGTGCCAATGTTTTTAAACGCATACTGATTGGATTTCTCAGGAACAATAAGGATGTCCCCAGCAACATAAAGGATCTATTTGATAAGAAAGATTGGGAATCACTTATGCATTTGGCTCACAGCCTCAAAGGGAGCGCAGGCAATATCGGAGCCGTTGATTTGCAAGAGGCGGCATTTCAGCTTGAAAAAGCAAGCAGTAAAGGAGCTCCGGGGGAAAATCTGGCAGATAATGTGGCGGCGGCGCTGAACCAGGTGCTTGAATCTTTGCAGCCTCTTGCTGATACGGAAAAAAGCAAGCCGTTGGATGTTAAAGCCGGCCCTGTTGATCCGGCAAAGGTCATACCCTTATTAAAACAGCTTGCCGATGCCCTTGAACTTGCCGATCCTGAAGAAATTAATATTAGCTTTAAAGCCGTTAAGAAACATCTGGATTTTTCAACATACCAGGAACTTGAAAATCGGTTAAATGATTATGATTATGGCAAGGCACTGAAAAGTCTGGAAGAAATTGCGGCAAAGATGGACAGGCGGTTAAAATAAAACAGGTGATAACCATGAAAAAAGTTAAGCCTTTAGTTTTGATTGTTGATGATAATCCAATTAATATCGACCTGCTGGTGAATACATTGAAAAACGATTACCGGTTGGGAATCGCCAAAAACGGAGCAAAAGCTCTTGAATACGCAGACAAATACCTGCCGGACCTGATCCTTCTGGATATCATGATGCCTGAAATGAATGGATATGAGGTATGCATCCGGCTGAAAGCCGCTAAAAAGACCAAAGATATCCCGGTAATTTTCATCACCGCAATGAGTGAAGAGGGACACAAAACCAGAGGATTTGAAGCAGGTGCGCTGGATTATATCACCAAACCGTTTCATGCAGCTGAAGTAAAAGCAAGGGTTAAGACACATTTGTCTCTTAAAGAAGCGCGTGATCAGGAAATATATATAGCCTCCAGAATTCAGCAAGCCCTTCTGCTCGGCCAACCCCCACATAATATTCAGGGGATTCAGATAGCCCATTTAACAGCTGCTTCACAAAAGATTGACGGTGATTTTTACGATTTCTTTAAACACAGTGACCTGTGTTTTGACATTGTGGTTGGAGATGTTATGGGCAAGGGAATCCCTGCAGCCATTTTAGGTGCGGCATTAAAGAGTCATCTTTTGCGTGTTTTGAATGAACTAAGTTTTTTAACCAACAAAGATAATCTACCTGAGCCGGCTCAAATTATTTCATCTCTACACACACAAGTGATCGATCAGATCGAGGCTTTGGAAACCTTTGCAACCCTGTGTTATGCGAGATTCGATATGGCCAAATATATGTACAGCTTCGTTGATTGCGGTCATATGAGGACTATTCACTTTCATAATGACACAAACAACTGCAGTCTGCTCCGCGGGGTTAATATGCCGCTCGGTTTTCCGGAAAAGGAGCCATTCAGGCAGAAAACCGTTCGGTTCAAATCAGGAGACCTTTTTGTGTTCTATTCAGACGGCATAACAGAATCCAAAAATCGGGACGGCAATCTTTATGGCGAGAAACGTCTGGTCGATTTTGTACAGATAAACGCAAAAATTGAGCCGGAAAATCTTATAAACGGTATCCGGAACGATATTGTCGCATTTTCAGAATCCGAAACCTTTGATGATGATATTACATGCGTTTTGGTCAAGATTGATAAGATGGCATCATACCCCGCTCTGTCAACCAAGTCAAAACTTGAGATAATAAGCGACCTGAAAGAGCTGGAAAGGGTCAGAGCCTTTGCCAGAGAGTTTTGCGCCGGGGTAAAGGATTATCCATTGGATGCAAAGCGTATAGGCATGATCGAACTGGCTGTTACCGAAGTTACGGTAAATATAATTAAACATGCATATAAAAGCCGCAGCGGTGAAATGATTCAGATCAATGCCGAAGCATCGGCTGATGAAATTGAGATTCGGTTTTACGACCGGGGCGAACGGTTCGAGCCGAAATCGGTTCCACAGCCGGTATTTGACGGATCACATGAAGGTGGATTTGGTCTTCACATAATTGCTCATGCTGTAGATGAAGTGCTATATTCTCGGGATGATCAAGGTAAAAATTGCACCTGTTTGAAAATTAAACTATAGACTTTCAGATAAATAATTTCACTGCGTTATCGGTCGGACTTCTCGACGACGTACTGACATGTACGCCTTACTCGAAGGCCTCCCGTTAGCCTTGTGAAATGAATTATCTGAAAGCCTATAACCGGAGGTAATTAAGATGGAATTAAGCACGGAAGAAATTGGTGACATTACTGTTGTAGCAGTGCTGACAGAAGTTCTTGACGCCGGCAATATTGATGAATTCAAGGCAGGCTTTGCTTCTATACTTAATGAAAGCAATAAAGTGATATTTGAAATTAGCCATATAAAATTTATCGACAGTTCCGGGTGTGGGACATTGCTGTTTTGCCAAAAGCAGTTAAGTAAGCTGGGAGGCAATCTCAAGCTGTGCGGAGTGCAGGAGTCGGTTCGTTCACTATTTGAGCTTGTCCGGATGGATAGAGTAATTGATATTTTTGACTCAAAGGAAGAAGCTATTAAGTCATTTCAATAGGTTAAGTCAATGAGAAACCCGATTAATGAACTTTTGAAAAGCACGAGAATGCGAACCAAAATGTTTGTAGTCACCGTTGTTCTTGTGGGTTTCTTTATGGGCCTTAGTCTCTATCAGAGTCTTGTGATACATAAAAAGACCGCTATGGACCAGGTAGCGCGCTCTTCAGACAACCTCATGGAAAATATTTACAGCGCCATCAGGTTTCCCATGTCGATAGGAGATGAGAAAACAATAAAAGAACAGATGAAGGATGTCAAAGAACGCATATATGACATCCAGGTCTACATTTTAGACTTTCGCCGGCAAATCTCTTATGCATCAGAAAAGGAACGCATTAACAGCAGCATGGAAAAGTATCTCAATGGAAACGAGTCGCGCAAGGCTTTGGCTCAAGTGCTGGCAACCGGCAAAGCCCCTGGAGAATCATTTCCAGACATAGAGAACAAAAAACCTTTTCTGGTAACCATTAAACCGATCCTTAATGAATCATCCTGCCGCCACTGTCATGGAACCGGCAGAAAGGTCCTTGGTGCAATGGTCATCAAACAGCATGTCGGGGATGTGCTTGCGGCAATAGTTCAGACCAGAAACAGACTTGTTATCTATTTTGCGACCGCTCTTATAGGACTGGTGATCTTCATCAATTTTTTCTTTTCCAGGTTGGTTACACAGCGTATCCGCCTGCTTGGGAAAAAAACCGGCCAGGTAGCCGCGGGCGATGTTACTGTAAAAGTTATCGATGATCATCAAGATTCGATCGGGACATTGTCTCGCAACTTCAACCAGATGGTAAAAAGCATACGAGACCGGATGGAATATGCCAACAGCCTCAAGCTTGGCATTTCCGATCCCTTCTTCACGGTAGATCCGGAGATGAATGTGGCATTCATCAATGAGGCTGCAGCGCGTCTGGTAGGTCTGTCTCGTGAAGAGGCAATCGGAATGCCGTGTTGCGAAGTGTTTAATAGTTCGGTCTGCAAAGACGAGTGCCCTATAAAAAAGGCTCTGGAAACCGGTGAGGCCACAGTGGGCCAACGGGCAACCATAAAAAACCGAAAAGGCCGCGAGATCCCAATAATGGCCAGTTCCGCTCTCCTGAAGGATTCTTCAGGAAAAGCTCTGGGCGGATTCGAGATCATCCGCGATTTGACCGCCGAGGTGAAAGCAGAAAAGAAGCTTCAGAATGCGTACCTTCGGGAAGGGAAGGCTAAACTGGCTGCTGAAGCCGCCGCCAGGGCCAAGAGCGACTTTTTGGCCAATATGAGCCATGAAATCAGGACACCCATGAACGGGGTTATTGCCGCCACCGACCTGGCGATGGGCGAGGATTCCCCTCCCAAAGTGAAGCATTATCTGGGGATAATTCAATCGTCAGCCTATTCACTGCTGGAAATCATTAATGACATCCTCGATTTTTCAAAGATCGAAGCTGATAAGTTAGACATAGAAACACACACCTTTTTGTTAGACGAGGTAATAGAGAGGGTAACTAACGTGTTTATGAGTAAGGCTGTCAAGAAGGGGATCGAGCTTCTCGTTGATATTGATCTTGAAGTGCCAAATGCTCTTGTCGGCGATTCTTTGCGTCTTCAGCAAGTTATCAAGAATCTGGTAGACAACGCAATTAAGTTCACAAAAAAGGGCGGCGCCATTTTTATGGGAGTAAAGGCTTTGGAGAAAACGTCAGACAGGGCAACACTTGAATTTTTTGTAAAAGACACTGGTATTGGGATAACGCCTGAATACCTTGATAAACTTTTTAAACCCTTCACCCAGGCTGATACCTCTACCACGCGAAAACATACCGGCACAGGATTGGGGCTTAGCATCTGCAAGCGGCTTGTGGAGTTGATGGGCGGTAGGATCTGGTTCGAAAGCGAATCGGGCAAGGGAAGCACTTTCAGCTTTACAGTGCGTCTTGGCCGGCAATCTGCGGATCAGAAACGAAAGCTCGTACCTCCTGCTGAAACAATTGTTCAGGAAGAAGCTATGGATACCCCGGTTATCTCAACCGAGGTTCTTCTGGCAAAGGTCATACCCTTGTTGAAACAGCTTGCCGATGCCCTTGAACTTGCCGATCCTGAAGAAATTAATATTAGCTTTAAAGCTGTTAAGGAACATCTGGATTTCTCAACACTCCAGGAGCTCGAAAATCAATTAAATGATTATGACTATGGCAAGGCCCTGAAAAGCCTGGAAGAAATTGCGGCAAAGATAGGCGGGCGGTTAAATTAAGCTTAGCAGAGGTAGTTTATATGGAATTAAGCACCGAAAAGATTGGTGATGTTACTGTTGTTTTATTACTGACGGAAGTGCTGGATGCCGCTAATGCCGACGAATTCAAGACAGGCTTTGCTTCCATAGCTGAAGAAAGCAAAAAGATAATATTAGAGTTGAGCCGGGTGAGATTTATCGACAGTTACGGATGCAGGATTCTTTTGTCATGCTTCAGACAGGCTAAGAGTTCGGGCGGAGACCTGAAGATATGCAGAGTGCAGGAAACAGTCGGCACAGTGTTTGAGCTTGTCTGGTTGGATAGAGTAATCGATGTCTTTGAATCAAGAGAAGAGGCGGTAAAGGCGTTTTAACTTTGCTAAGACCCGTAATAATTAATTAAAATCTGTTCAATCTTTTCTTCGAGCATTTCATATGAAAGATAACGCTATCCAAGCATATAGTTTTTTTCAGCCATTTGAGCAAGCCGCAAATAATCCCGCCCTTCATCTCCGGCTTTATGGCTTATCACAAGTGATGCCTTTGAGTGGTCAAGCCTTTTTACAATTTCAGCGGCTGAATTCTTCTGCTGATTTCAGGGGTGCGTTTTTTTCTACGAAAATAGCCTGTTGTATTTCAAGGATTTCTTCGTGATTAAAGAATGCCTTAGGCACAAGATGAGAGATTGCGGGATCGGTGCAAGGATTCCTGCCATAAAATATACAGGACAACCCTTTGAGACAAGCATCTCAGCCCATTTTTTTGTTTCGAGCGAAACCCCGTCTAACCCGGCAAATCTTGTAGAAATAAACCCGAATGAAGGTTTTCTGCGATCCCAAATGCTCATAATGAAGAACTTAGCTCCACTTTGCTACGCAATTGGTCGAGTGGTCAAGTGGTTGATTAGTCGAGTGGTTGAAGGACTTTACGACTCGACAACCCGACTATTTAACTACTCGATTAAAGTCGAAGGAGTTTTCCGCCGTAGGCGGATAGAAATTCCGAGACGTTTCGGATTAGGATTTATTTCCTTCATCAATTTTTTCTTTCTTTTTTTCCTCGTTTTCTGTTGTGGCGCCCTTGAAGTTCTTTATGGCCTTGCCCACTCCCGCTCCAATTTCAGGAAGTTTGCCGGCCCCAAAAATTATCAGAATGATAACGAGAATAATGATTAGTTCCGGCATTCCGATTCCAAACATAGAATCCTCCTATTTGTTTAGTCTTATTATGAGATTGCTTTGCTTCGCTCGCAATTACAATATAGGCATTTTTTAAAGGCCTCATTGTTTTATTGGTTAGCGCAAAAAAGCTGAAAAACACATTGGATGTTAAACAACGGCTAATATTGATTTTTTATTTGTAAAATATAACACCGGCTTGTTTACGTGTCAATCATTTACAGCCATTTATAGTTATCTATCTATTATGTTTCAGAGAAAATATGTTTCAGAGAAAAGTTTGACAAATTGAACACGCTGGTTTAATATATAACTTAAAGTTTTTTTAATACGTCTGTGTTTTCACCCTTTTTCGTTTTTTATGGGGGCGAAACGGCTTCGACGGGGATAAGGAAGCTAAGGTTGCATATCGAGCTCCTATCAGCTCGTAAAAATGATGGGGACTTAAAATAATCGCAGATGATTATAACTACGCTTTAGCCGCTTAGACGGCTAACGTCCTGCCGGATTATTCCTGCGCATCCGGCAAGGGCGCCGATTAGCAGGATAGCCGTCCGGATTTCCTGTTAAAGGATTGGCGAAATTTTACAGGATAGCCTTTCAAGTAGCCTGCCTAAGGGGGACTTGAAAAGGCGAAAGCTAAAGCTTGGGCTAAATATGTAGATGCCTTTGTGGAATATTACCGGACGCGGGTTCGACTCCCGCCGCCTCCACCATAATTTTAGGATACCTTTTTTGATTTGTTTCTATAAGAAATAGCGTTTTGAACCAGGGCATCGGCCCAGAAAGGTGTGCCCAATGCGTGTATATGTGTATATGTTGCCAGAACATTTTTATAACAAACACCGTCTTTTTTATTAATAAAGCCTGCCCCCCTTTTCATGGAAAAAACCAGGTCATTATCAGCCCCCATCCATTTTAAGACCTTGGAATAGTGAAATTCATGTCCTCTGATTTCAGCGCCGACTTTAAAATAGGGGTTTTCTCTTTCGACTTTTATAATTGTATATCCATGCCCCTGAGGCTTTTTTGAAAATCCGAAAATAACAGGTAAAACATCTGCCATTGGATATGATTTTCCGTCAAGAACAAGCTCCTTCCCGAGATACATCAAACCACCGCATTCAGCATATATGGGAAGTCCATCCTCGGCTAATGATTTTAATTGCTGTTTGAATGCAACCTTTTCAACCAGCTCTTTTGCATGGGTTTCAGGGAATCCGCCTCCAATATATATGGCATCTACAGGTGGAATTGTGCTGTTGGAAAAAGGACTAATAAATACAGTCTTGGCACCTAATGAAATAAGAGCCTCAATATTTTCCGGATAGTAGAACTGAAATGCTGAATCCCTGACTATGCCTATTTTTGGGGCTGGACGCTGGCTGCTGGTTAACACCCCCCTTAGTCCTCCCTCAAGAGGGGATTTAGCGGAGTGTTGCTCGTTGCTGGTTGATTTGGCGGCTTGATTTGCGATTTTCTCTATTGCGGTCAGGTTAAGATACTGTGATGCTGTTTGAGAAGCAGCGGCAATTGAATCTTTTGCCCACCCGTGTTCAGGCATTGGTACGAGACCCATGTGGCGTTCCGGAAAATTCTGCTTGTCCAGTTTCGGAACAGCGCCTAATACAGGCACACCACAGTGCTGTTCTATACTTTTGCGAAGTATATTTTCATGTCTTGGCCCGGCGATGCGGTTTAATATAACCCCGCTTATCTTAACATCCGGATCAAACTGTATGCAGCCGGAAACAACCGCGGCCATAGTTCTTGTAGTCTTTGTGCAGTCAATACACAAAACAACAGGAGCTTTAAGCAGCTTCGCGAGCTCGGCAGTGCTGGTGCTTCCCTCAACATCTATGCCGTCATAAAGCCCGCGGTTGCCTTCTATAACCGCAATATCTCTGTTTATGGAATGTGAAAGAAATGAATTAAGGACTTGCTCTTCTTTTATCATGAAGGTGTCCAGATTATAGCAGGGTCTGCCTGCCGCCAGCGCGAGCCAGCCGGCATCAATATAATCAGGACCTTTTTTGAAAGGAGCTACTTTTTTCCCAAGATTAGTCCATGCGGCAATAATCCCAATCGATAGTATGGTTTTTCCCGCTCCTCCCCGCAAAGCTGTAATAATAATTCTGGGAATAGCCATATATTTTAATCCACAGACCAGCCTGCCATGCATTGTAATTACGTTAACAGTAAAAGCACGTTTATAGACACCCGATTATGAGACTTCGATAAATCCATACAAAGGCATTGCGGGCAGGTTTCACAAAAAAAGCATAAGGCATAAGCTTAGCAATAAAAAAATAATGCAAAACGCCTTATGCCTTATGCCATACAATAAAATCTATTTTTTGTTATAGCGCAAAAAGTCAAAAAATCTCAGATTAGCAATCGGTTATTCTTCATCTTCGGTAGCGTGTTGCTTTCCAAGACCTTTGAGCCCATACATCGACGTGCTTCCACTCGACCATAATTCGAGAACCTCATCCCGTACCATCTGGCTAATAAATGCCTTGGCAGGTCTGGGCTTTTCTTCTAGCATTTTGACCAGATCGCTAAAATAAAACTTGGTTTTTGTTTTTTGTTTCTTTGTGAGCGCTGCTACTAATTTTTCAGTTGCTTCAGCTTGATTCATTATTAAGCCCCTTCTTTTTCAGGCACAGGGAACACGGTTGTGTCCCCTGTGCTCTTTGTGTGTGTCGGTTTTAATAAAAAACTCTACCCTGTAAACTTGAATTGAGTCGTATGACGCCATGTAAGATAAGCGGCATCACGGAAATCATCAATAAGATGATGTGTGAACTCAAGTTCACATTTTTCAAAGAACTTTTCCCATCCAATCCTCTCTGCCCAGTCACCGAGACGTTCGTATTTATTGGCATCTTTTGCATAAACATCTACCATTTTCTTTATTGTCTTCGTCATGGTCGGCCAGCGCGGCATTTCATTGGGAATAAAGGCCACAACTATCTTGGAAAACTTTGGCTTGCTGATCCTGTTGGATATCTTGCCGCCCGCCATAAGTACGATTCCGTCACCTTCCGTGTCTGCAAGCGGCATGGAAGGACACATTGTGTAACAGTTGCCGCAAAACATACATTTTTCTGCTTTCACGGAAACAGTATTTACCATTGTTCCGTCTGGAAGCTCCATCTTGGTCGGTTTAATTGCCGCGGTAGGACATGCGGAAATGGCAAGAGGAATCTCGCACATCTTGTCCAGATATTCATGGTCAAGAAGCGGCGGTTTGCGGTGATATCCAAGAATTGCAATATCAGAGCAGTGAACAGCGCCGCACATATTCAGACAACAGGCCATGGAAACGCGAAGCTTCGCAGGCAGCCTCATGCTTTGAAAATCATCAAAAAGCACATCCATGGTAGCCTTTACAGTGCCTGATGCGTCAGTGGCCGGAGTATGGCAGTGAATCCAACCCTGGGTATGGACGCAGTTGGTAATTCCAGCGCCGGTGCCTCCAACAGGGAACTTAAAACTGCCGGCAGCAAACTTTCTGCCGGCAAGATCCTTCTTCAGAGGCGCTACCTTGTCTTTGCTGTCCACCATAAATTCTATATTGTTTCTGGTGGTAAATCTTAAATATCCATCACAATGCTTATCTGCTATTTCACATGCTTCGCGAATAAGACTTATGCTCATTAGACGAGCTGCGCCAACCCTTACAGTGAAAACTTTGTCGCCTGTTTCCGAAACATGGACAAGAACACCAGGTTCCAGAATTTCATGATATTGCCATTTACCCTTGTTTTTTGCAATAACCGGAGGGTAAAAATTATCATATTTTTTTGGACCGATGTCGGTTATTCTATTTTCCATCGGTTTGTCAGGATTATAGCCTGAAGATATAAATGCCATGATTATTCCCCTCCTATCTACTATGATGTTTTCTAAATTCGTTAATATCACGCGTAAATCCGCCCGGGACCTCTTCTTCTTTCCAGAAGACGTACGGGTTAGACCGCGGTTCCTGAACATGCTGAGGAAGCGGTTTTAAACCGCATTTCTCAAGCATTTTCTGCATGCCGTTACGCTTGATTAATTCACCTACACGCTCGCGGTTCTTTCCTTCTTCCATCCAATAGTCCCAGACCTTCTCAATCAACTCCTTGATTTCATCGTAAGGCTCTTCTACCTTCATAAAAGGAACAAGAAGAGTGGCAATCTGTGCGCCCTCGACAATTGGAGCCTTAGCGCCACATAGAATAGAAATGCCCTTATCTAAACCTACCCTCAAGGCTCTCGGCATAACATTAATGCAGTGCATACATCTGGTGCAATCAGGGGTGTTTATCTCGAGCTTTCCATCTTCATACCTCATGCAGCCGGTTGGGCAAAGCTTGATGACCTCTTTCTGGATATCAAACGCACCCCAGTCACGACCGGCATGTGCTCCGGCATTTGGCGGAAATTCGCCGCCGACATATGCTTTGACTGCTTTCTGATCAATGCGGATATCATCACGCCATGTGCCGATAAAAGCCAGGTCTGATCTTGCGATAGATGCCACGCAGCAGTTGGGGCATCCGTCAAATTTGAATTTAAACTTATAAGGAAAAGCAGGACGATGAAGCTCATCCTGATATTGCAGTGTCATATGGTGGCAAAGTTCCTGGGTATCATAACATGCATATTCACAACGAGACATGCCGAGACAGTCGGAAGGAGTCCGCAGATTTCCGCCTGAACCGCCCAGATCCGTACCCATATTATGAGTTAACTCAAAAAATATCTCTTCTAATTGAGGCGTTGTAGTTCCGATAAGAACAATATCTCCGGTTGATCCATGCATGTTGGTCAAACCGCTGCCTCGTAACTCCCAAATATTCATGAGATCATTCAGAAATTTTGTTGTATAGTATTTACCCGAAGGCTGGTTAACGCGCATGGTGTGGAAATGTGCAACGCCCGGGAACATTTGAGGCTGGTCGCAATACCTGCCTATAACACCACCGCCATAGCCAAATACACCTACGATTCCGCCATGTTTCCAGTGAGTCCTGCCGTGCTTGTAGGAGAGTTCAAGGACTCCAAGAAGATCCTCGCAAACATCCACCGGAACCTGGTAGTCTAAACCTTTCTCGTTCTTTGCCCTTGATTCAGCCTCCTGCTTTAGATCAGACACAAAGCTTGGCCATGGCCCGCTTTCAAGCTGATCCAGCAAAGGAGTTTTATGTTTTGCCATTGTTTATTACCTCCATTGTTTTGAAAATTAGCCGTTCTGACTACAAAAACATCTTACCTCCCCTTTCGGGCTTTTCCGGTCACCTCCTCTCACCTTGCAGTTATGTTTTTTTATAATTTTGTTTTGGCAGCTTAATGCTGTATCAATATTATTCTAATTTTAAGCCTTTAAAATTAATCCTGGTTTTTGTCAATAAAAAAAGACCGGTTTCATAATGTTATAAGCCATAAAATATTCATTCCTGATTCCAGCGCTCTATCTTGAGGATTGACCTGCAGAATGTTCCATATATTGTGTGCTGATTATAACTGCCTGGTTATGGCATTATAAAGAACTTCTGCATGCTTCCTTATGTTTTGTCTTATCACAGGGATCTCCGGCGCTAATGGATTGTATGAATTAACAATAGCTAATGATAAATCATAAAAATCTTTCTCAGTGCAGGATGATAACAGGTAATCATGAAAATAAGCGCCAAAAGAATCAGAAAACAAACCGGTTGAATCTTTCCGGTTCAAACCCTGGAAAAAACCTTTCAGGGTTCCTTGAACAGCAATGTCATCAGACCACACAATATCACCGACCCCATCTATCCTGTCAAGCCGCATTTTTATTGAAAGATTTAATAAAAATACCAGCAATGCCTCCAGTATCATTCCAGCATCCCTGCCTGTATCTTCATCCCCTTCTTTTTTTGCGAACATGGGCGCATACTGCCTGACTGTAATAAGTTTTAGTTGAAGCTCCCCGCAGCAAGCTGCGGAGAATGTTCTGCCTGACGGCAGTGCTTCGCAGCGACCGTAAGGAAGTTTGCTATTTTCAGATTCGCTCGCTAACCCCGCAGCAAGCTGCGGAGAATGCGCTCGCTTTTGCGGTTCAGCCTTATTGTTTTGCAGCCTTATAATAAAGTCTCCGGCAGCATGATGCCAGGGAAATATCTGCTCAAAGGTTTCAATATTATAATAACAGGTCAAAATCATTGCTGCCTGCCTGTAAAGTTCCATTGTATTGTCCGATGAAAGAAAGTAGTGGCCCTGATCAGGATCCCATACTTCTATTTTGTTTTGTTTTTCTGCATTGTCATAGGAAATATGGAATTCATTATAACCATCAAACCATTCTCCAAGAAACATGATGATTTCATGCTCCCTGCCTTTTACGCAGGCTTTACCAACGCCGTACACATGTGGAACAAACGAAAAGGCAAAATCGCTATTGAGCCTCTTAAGAGCGTCATATTCTTTATTAATATAACTTTTCCCGGAATCTGATACTGCAACATTTAATACAAACTTTAAATTTAACCCACTCAAAGAGGTTTCAACTCTGGCAGGATGATAAAATTCTCCATGTTTTTCCAGGAAAATGCGAATTTCTTCTATCTCTTCGGGCACTATATGTTGATTTATGCTTTTAGAAAAGGCGGAAATTAGAATTTCAAATCTGTTTTGTTCCAGAAAGGACCGGACTGCGCTAAAGTAGTCTCCGTAGGTGACAGAAATGCCGGCTGCTTTCTGTGGCTGTTTTCTTTTTGTTGGGAGGGGGATAGACCATATTTCACTGTTTTTTTGTACTGAATTTTTTGTATTAGACAGGAAATACTTAAATGGTGGTTTGTTGGGCATTAATTGCTCGTTGCTGGTTGCTGGTCAACCATTTCTCTACTCGACCACTCGACTATGATCGGTGAGCTTCTATCTCTTTCAAAATTTCCGGGGCTACTTTATAACCAAGGTCAATTGCCCTGTCACAGTGCTCAATGGCCTTGTCATACCGGCCATTTTCGATATATGCTATTGCCAGATTGTTATGTGAAACCGCAAAAGAGGGTTCCAACTCCAAAGCCTTCAGGCTGGTTGTAATGCTTTCTTCAACCAGGCCCTTCATTAAATAAGCATTTGCCAGAGTAGCATAAGCCTGCAGGAATTTGGAATTATATACAATAGCTTTTTGAAGTGATTTAATGGCTTCATCAACATTTCCCATCTGCAAATGCACAAAACCTATATTCCCATGACCTTCAGCAAATCCAGCCCTTGCTTTGACCGCCTGCTTGTTATGTGAAAGACAGCCATCAAGATCACCTCGACGCAGACAAAGCCCTCCAAGCTGCACATAGGCTTCAGCAAGGGTTGAGCTACAATCAATA
>Ga0307380_10002047_pt1 | contig 28905 bp, 25 predicted proteins | sample UN3MG_FD_202239 | JGI IMG/M metagenome (GOLD analysis project Ga0307380, IMG submission 202239) | Soil microbial communities from Risofladan, Vaasa, Finland - UN-3 | ecosystem: Environmental > Terrestrial > Soil > Coastal area > Acid sulfate soil | place: Finland: Risofladan, Vaasa | collected... | reverse complement strand
GCGCGCTATGCCGAATGCGTGTACCTCATCCACCGCCGCGACCAACTGCGCGCGACCAAGGCGCTCCAGCAGGAGGCCCTCACCAACGACAAGATCCATCCCCTGTGGAACTCGGTGGTGACGGAGATCCTGGGCGCCGACGGCGTCGTGCGCGCCCTCACCGTCAAGCAGGTAGTGACCGGCAAGACCTCCACCCTGGAGGTGCCGGTGGTGTTCGTGTGTGTGGGCACCGACCCCGTGTCGGAGCTGGCGGCGGGAGCGGTCGAGCTGGACGAGCAGGGGTTCATCACCACCGACGCCGACCTGCAGACCTCGGCGCCGGGGGTCTTCGCGGCGGGCGACGTGCGCAGCGGCGCGTGGCCGCAGGTGGTGACCGCCGCCGCCGACGGGGCGCTGGCCGTGCGCTCCGTCGAGCGCTACCTGCGATCCCCGGGCGGGAAATAGGGAACTGTCCCCAGTTTCCCCGGTTTCCCGATTCCTTGCCACAGCGCGGCCCCCCTCATTACATCACGCTTGCCGCGGCGCCCGTGAACTGCTATAATACCCCGGACAGTACGGGAAATGCTTCCGGGCGCGCCGTCGTCGCCGGCCTTTCCTGCCCCTGAGAAGGGGGCTGCCAGACCATAGGAAGGGGGTAAGTCCGCCTTGCGGCCTTACGAACTGATCTACATCCTCGACCCCGCTCTCACTGAAGAGCAGCTCTCCGAGCAGGTCCAGCGTTTCGCGCAGGCAGCCAGGGACCAGGGCGCCGAAGTTGACGAGCCCAAGCGTTGGCCCAAGCGGCGGCTGGCCTACCGCATCAAGGGCAAGGCCGAAGGCTTCTACGTGGTCATGACGCTGCGGGCGACGCCGGCGGCGATGGCGGAGCTGACGCGAGTTCTCAAGCTGGCGGAGCAGGTGGTACGCCACATGGTCGTCGCCCTCGAGCAGCCGAAGGCGCCTGCGCCCGTGCCAGCGCAAGGAGAGGGCGCCAGTGTTCAATAAGGCAATCCTGGTGGGGCGGATGTGCAACGATCCCGAGCTGCGCTATACGCCGAGCGGGGTCGCGGTGGCGAACTTCCGGCTGGCGGTGGATCGGCCGTTCACCAACAAGCAAGGCGAACGCGAGACCGACTTCATAGACATCGTGGCGTGGAAGCAGGACGCGGAGTTCGCGGCCAACTACCTGACCAAAGGGCGGCTGGTTCTCATTGACGGCCGCATCCAAGTCCGTACCTGGGAAACCCAGGACGGCCAACGCCGGCGCAGCGTCGAGGTCGTCGCCGACCGCGTGCGCGGGCTCGACCGCCCGCGCGAGGACCGGGGCGGCGGCGCCGAGGAAGAACCCGCGCCGCCCGCGGAGGAGAGCGCCGACTCGTCCCCCGACCCCTGGGGCGACCAGTAGCTCGGGGGCGATCGGCGGCCGCTGGCGCTTGCCCGCTCCCCGCCGACCGCAGCCGCGAAGTCCCCGGCTGGCGTTGCGGGCTTTGCTTGCGAGCCACGCAGGTGGTTTCGATAGAGGAGATGCCGAGTTGGTGCTCCACCGGGAGGTAGCATGAGCGACCGTTATCGTGACCGTGATCGTGACCGTGATCAGAGATCGGGACGGCCGCGCGGACCGCGGCGCCCGCGGCGGCGCGTCTGCCAGTTCTGCGCTGACAAGCTGGACCACGTCGGCTACAAGGACGTGGACATTCTGCGCCGATTCGTCTCCGATCGCGGCAAGATCCTGCCGCGGCGCGGTACCGGCACCTGTGCCCACCATCAGCGCACGCTGGCGATTGCCATCAAGCGCGCGCGCGAAATCGCCCTGCTGCCGTTCGTCGCCGAGTGACATCGCTTTGCGCTCGCGCTCGTCATGACCGCCGGCGCATGGTGGCGTCAGCGCGGGGTGGCGTCAACGCAAGGTTGAGGCCGGTCTTCGGGCCGGCCTTGCCGGTACGATTACGGCACCCCATCGCTGAAAAGGAGGACTCGCATGGCCACCGCCCGCGGACCCCATCGCCGGACGATCGCCCTCGATGATCCCACCGGCTTCAAGGCCCTCGATTCTCGCGACATGCTGGCCATGACCGCGGATTTCCCCGCCCAGTGCCGCACCGGCCTGGAGCTCGGCGACGCGCTCGATCTCGGCGACTCCTACCGCGTGGACTACGATGGCATCGTCGGCCTCGGCATGGGCGGCTCGGCGATTGGCAGCGATCTGCTGGCCGCCATCTACCGCGCCGAGCTGTCGGTGCCCGCCGCCACCGTTCGCGACTACGTCCTCCCCGCCTGGGTGAGCGAGCGCACGCTCGTCTTCGGTGTCACCTATTCCGGCGACACCGAGGAGACGCTGGCCGCTTTTCACGAGGCGCGGCGGCGCGGGGCGCGGGTCATCGGGGTGACCAGCGGCGGCGAGATGGCGCGCCGGTGCCGGGAGCAGGGCGTGCCCTGCGTGATCGTCCCCGCAGGCCAGCCGCCGCGGGCCTCGACCGGGTATCTGCTGATGTCGCTGGTGCCCGTGGTCGAGCGCCTGGGGCTGATTGGAGATCAGGCCGCGGCGCGCCGCGAATGCCTGGACCTGCTGCAGGCGCAGGCGCGCGAATACGGCCCCCAGTCGCCCACCGCCGCCAACCGCGCCAAGCAGCTCGCGGAGCTGCTGCAGGGCCGCCTGCCCATCATCTACGGCGCCACCCCGACCCTGGGCGTGGTCGCCTACCGCTGGCGCACGCAGTGCAACGAGAACGCCAAGACGCTGGCGCTCTCGCACGAGCTGCCGGAGCTGGATCACAACGAGGTCGTGGGCTGGGAGCTGGGTCGCGACCTGCTGCCGCGGCGCTGCGTCATCGTGCTCACCGATCCCGCCCTGCCCGAGCGCATGCGCCTGCGCCTCGACATCACGCGCGACCTGCTGGGTGCCGACGTTGACGTGTACCGCGAACCCGCGCGCGGCGAGTCCGCGCTCGCGCGGGTGCTCAGCGCCATGTACCTGGGCGACTTCGCGAGCCTCTACCTCGCCTTGCTCAACGGCGTGGATCCGTTCGAGATCAAACCCATCAACGAGCTCAAGCGGCGGCTGGCAGAGCACTGACGCCTGGGCGCGCCCGGCGCTCGGTCACGCACGCGGTTGCCTGAGCGGAATTGCGCCTACACCTTCGCCACCGCGCCGTTGATCGAGAGCTGCAGGTCCCTGTTCATGGTCTGCGGGCCTTGATTGGGCACGTCGAAGGAACTGCTCATGCTCATCTGCTGGCTGAGCTGGAAGTCGAAGCGCATCATCATCCCGCGAGTGGCGTCGAACTGCATGTTGCCGGCAAGCTGTTGATCCATGCTCATGGTGCCGCTCACCGGCGGCGCGCCGCCGGCGGCACCGGTCGCTCGAGCTGCCGCGCCCAGGTCCACGTCGTGGGCCGAGGTCACCGACTCGACGCGCAGGTTGGCGATCTTGCGACCGCCGCTCCAGGTCTCGATGCTCTTGAGCATCATCTTCACACTCGTCGTCGCCAGCGCCTGCGTCCCCGGCAGGGGCTCACTGCGGGACTCCTCCAACAGTTGCCCCACCGTCAGCGGCTCCTCCGGCAGCAGCATCTGATCCTTCATCATATCCCGCATGGACATCCCGGGAACCATCGCGGCGAGGTCGGAGATTCCCGGTATCGCCAGGTCCAGCACCTCGCCCCGCGGCCCGAGCTTGATCTCGATGGGGTCCTGGAGCAAAGGTATCCTCATCTTGCCCAGCATCGGGGGCAGCTTGCCGCCCTCGACCTGCTGATCGTTGTGCTTGAACTCGCACTTGCCGCCTTTGACCGACATCTCCATCCGCTGCCCCATCAGCTCCATCTTCAGCGACAGGTTGTCGGCGCGCATCCGCAGCCGCGCGCCCCCGGCGGCGTCAACCCCCAGCACCTTGGCTACGCCCTCCCCCTGCACGACCATGTGGATGGGTATCTCCCCCGGCATGCCCGCCCCCGCCGCCGGCATGAGCAGGTCCGTGCGCATTTGTCCCTCCGCCTCCGCATAGATCCGGTAGCGCATGGTCTCATTGGGCTTGAACTTCAGCCGCAGCAAGACCGATTCCGCCGGCGGCGCCGGCGCAATCGGCGGCGCCGACTCGACCTGCGGGGCCGGCTCCTGCTGAACCCACGCTGGGGACCGGCCCGCCGCCAGCACCACCACGAGCATCAAACCTGCCGTCGTCAATCGCCGCATCGCTCGTTCCTCCTCTCGCGGGAGCCCGCGCCCCCGCCGTCGAATGGCTACCCCTGACTGGATATTCCACGCCCCGATTCCCGCACCTGTCGGCTCGCGGCCCGCGGCTGGCGCGAACCTGCCCCGGGCGCGGGCGCAAGCAGCCGCCGCCGGGACGGCGGGTGTGTGCTATGCTAGGGACGCCGGAGCCATTGACAGCCGCCCGCGGGTGGAGTATAAGGATTCCATGTAACCTCAGCCAAGTGAGGAGGTGACTGCCATGGGAGGCTGCAGCAGCAAGAAGAAGTCAGCCAAGACGAGCACCAAGACAACGACGAAGAAGAAGTAGGCCGCCAACAGGCCGCAGCGCGAGACCGGAGTCAGTAATGGCTGCCGGTCTCGCTGTTTTCGAGGGGGGAGGTGAGTGCGCCGCGCCGGGATCGTCCGTCGCCACGAAGGCGCTGGTCGCCGTCCGGCGGCCCCCGCTCACTCCAGCAGACGCCGCACCGCGGCCAGGATCTGCTCGCGGGTGAAGGGCTTGGTGATGTAGTCGTCGGCGCCGGCAAGGAGGCCCGCGCGGATCATGCGTTCGTCGCGGCGGGCGCTGATGATGAGAATCTTGATGTCACGCGTCTCGAACTTCTGCTTGATCGTGTTGCAGATGCTGACGCCGTCGAGGTCGGGCATGAGAATGTCGAGCAGCACGAGATCGGGGGGGGCGGCCTCGATCATAGACAGCGCCTGCAAGCCGCCGATAGCCTCGCTGATGGCGAAAGGCCGGTCGAGCTCGACGAGCATGGCGCGCATGAGCACGCGGCTCGCGCGGTCATCGTCCACGATGAGGATTCGCTTGGCCGCCTGTTCCTCCGTCATCGCGCCCTCCAGACCGTTGATGCCGGTTGCCGTGGGGACTGCTTGTGCCGCACCGGGAGGGTACCATCTCGCCCGTGGGGTGTCAAGCGCGCGCGCTGCGTGCGGGTGTGACCTCGGAGTATTGGCATGCCCCACAAATCACGCCTCTCCCTTCCAGGGAGAGGATCAAGAGCTTGCCCTGAGCGAAGCCGAAGGGTGAGGGTAAACAGTCCCGCCGTCCACCCTCACCGGGCTCGCCAGAGCTCGCCGACCTCTCTTCCAGGGAGAGGGATGCGCACTGTCTGCGGCCGCACCAAAGAAAGCAAGGTCACACCCCTGCGTGCTGTGAAGGGCGAGTTTCGATACGGGGCGGACCAGGCGCCGCGCCTCCGGTCGCGCCGACGGTCAGGGGATGGTGAGGTGAGGAGAGATGTCGTTGATGACCAGCCCGGTGGGCGCCTTGGGGTAGAAGTAGGTGGACTTGCCCGGCATGCGCTGGCCCGTGGTTGCAGCGCGCTGCATCTGTGCGACCGTGGTGGGGCGCAGGAATAGGGCGCAATCAAAGCGGCCATCGTTCACCCGGCGCACGGCTTCCGCCTCGTCGGTGATGTAGGTCACCCGTTCGCCAATGCGCTCTTCGCCCACCACGGCGTCTATGAGCAGTCGGTGGATGAGCACGGTTGCCAGTTGGTTGTATCCCCCGGGGCCCGCGTCCGCCGGCAGGGACGCGCTCTTGACCGACAGCAGCGCGTATCCCTCGGCGCGCGTGTAGATCCCGAACTGCGCCCCCCCCGGGGGCGGTTCCAGGGAACGCGCGAGCGCACGCGCCGCGCCCTGCGGGTCGGCGGGGTCGTGGTCGAACCGGCGGCGGATAAAATGCAGTTGCGCCAACGCCTGCAGGCGCTCCCACTCCTCGCGCCCCTGCAGCTTCAGCAGGCGGTGCGTCGGCAGAATGACCATCCCTGGCTGCTGCGCGGGGCACAGCACGGCCAGGACGTAGTTGAACGCCGCCTGCGCCGGGGCGTCAGGATGGGCCGGAGCAAGCTCGCGGCTGACGGCGAGCGCCGTTTCGTAGCGATGGTGTCCGTCGGCGATAAACAAGGGCCCGCGTCCCACCAGCTCGCAGTAACGTTCAGCCACCTCGTCCGCGGGGTGGCGCCACAGGCGATGGCGCTCATCACCGGTCGCGGCGTGAGCCACCGGCTGCCCGCGCGTCATCTTCGCGATGACGTGCGCGACCTCCCCCGTGGGATCATCGTGCAGAACGAACACCGGGCTCATCTGCGCCCGGCACGCCCGCATCAGCAGCCGCCGATCCTCGCGCGCGCCTCGCAGGGTGCCCTCGTGCGGGAGCACGGCTCCCTGCTCGAACGGCGTCAGGCGCACCGCGCACAGCACTCCCACGCGCGTGAGGCGCTCGCCCCGCAGGGCGAATTCGTGGGCGTGAGGATAGAGGCTCGGGCCCTCGTCGTAGCGCAGGACGCCGTCCCGGCGCCACGCCTGCAGGGTTTGCGCGGCCTGCGCGTAACGGTCCGCGCCGCCCTCGTCCGCGGCGCCCGTGTAGCTCAGCTCAAGGCGCACCGCGTTGTGCGGGTCACGCTCGCGCAGCCGCTCGCGCTGCTCGGGGCCGATGACGTCGTACGGCGGGGCGAGAACGCCGCTGAGGTCGGTGCGCGCGTATCTGAGGCCGATCAAGGGCCGAACCACGGGGGATGGAGTCACCACCAGATCACCTTGCTCATGCTTGAGGGCGAAGCCGCGCTTCCCGCATCCGCGGCCCCTTGCTGTCACGAAAACACGTGCTGCGCACGGTAGCATCCGGAAGCGTCGTAGGCCGCTGCGGCGCCGAAGCGCCGGGCGTCGCCGACGATAGCGCCCATTATAGCGGCGCTCGCGCGCGCTGGCAAGAGCGCCCGGAGCGCGCCGTGGGATGTGACCGTTCCTGGTTGGGGTGGCCGGTTGTGTGCCCGAATGTGGCACAGCCGCCCTCGGCTGTGAAGGGGGCGCACGCCGTGCGCCCCTACAGATTCTCGCGACCCATCCCCACTTTCCGCGGTCACACCCGCGCCGTGCCGCGCCTTGACACGCCGCGGCGGGGGTTCCTATACTGGTGTGGTGCCCGCGCTGCGGAGTGACGGCTGGGGCCGCGGCGAAACAATCCATGTCAACACACCTGCCCTCCTGGTTGATCCCACGGCATCGCAAGCGGCCCGCCCTGGAGCGGATGGTTCCAGTGCTGCGACGCTGTGGCGTGTCCACGATCTGTGAAGCCGCCAAGTGTCCCAACGTCGGCGAATGCTTCGCCGCCGGCACCGCCACGTTCTTGATCTTGGGAGAAAGCTGCACGCGCAGATGCACCTACTGCGCGGTCGAGCACGGGGTAACCCAGCCTCCGGACCCCCATGAGCCCGAACGCATCGCCGCCGCCGCCCGCGAGCTGGAGCTGGGCTACGTCGTCATCACCTCGGTGACGCGCGATGATCTGACCGACGGTGGGGCGCACCACTTCGCGGCCACCGTGCGCGCCTTGCGCCGCGCGCTGCCCCGGGCGCCGGTGGAGACGCTGGTCCCGGATTTCCGCGGCGACCGGGAGGCGCTGGCGGTGCTGGCCGAGGCGCGCCCAGAGGTGTTCGGTCACAACGTGGAGACGGTGCCGCGCCTGTACCCGAAGGTGCGCCCGGGGGCGGACTACGACCGTTCGCTGCAGCTGCTGCGCGAGGCCGCGCAGGCCGGCATGCGCACCAAGAGCGGCGCCATGTTGGGGCTGGGCGAGCGCCTCGACGAGGTGCGCGACGTGATGCGCGATCTCGCCGCCGCGGGTGTCAGCGTCCTCACCCTCGGCCAGTACCTGCAGCCGTCGCGCCGCCACCAGGCGGTGGCGCGCTACCTGCGGCCGCAGGAGTTTGCGATGCTGGAGGCCGAAGCCGCGGAGATGGGATTCGACCAGGTCCAGGCCGGGCCGTTCGTACGCAGCTCCTATCATAGTTCGCGTCACCCGGCGCGCGGCGCGACCGCGCCGGACCGCGGGCAACGGTAGCCTCGGCGATGCATCGCCTCTGGAAGATACTGGTCATTCTCCTTCCCCTGCTGGTGATCGTCGCCGCGGGGGTGGCGGCGCTGTCGGGGAAGAAGCTGGCCGCCCGCCTGCGCCCGGTCGTCGAGTCGCAGTTGTCACAGACCCTTGGGCGCGAGGTGCGCGTGGGCGGCATCAGCGGCGGCCTGCTGCGCGGGGCGGTGCTGCACGACGTGACCATCGCCGACGGCAAGCGCCCGCAAGGCGGCGTCCTGGCGCGGGCGAAGCGCGTAGCCGTGCGCTACCATCTGCGCCCGCTGCTCTCGGGCGGCAAGGGGAGCGCAGCCGCGATTGACCGCGTCAGTGTCACCGGCGCCCGCGTCGAGTTGGCTCGCGACCGGGGCGGGCGCTGGAACATCGCCTCCCTGTTCAAGCCGCGGGTGCCGCCGGCTCGACGCTTCACCGGAGTCGTCACCATCGCGGACAGCACCCTCGTCTTCACCGATCAGTCGCCTCCGGCGCCGGTCACGCGCTCTCTGCAGATGCGCTTGGTCAACCTCTCGGGCCGCCTGACCCCCGACCCCAGGCGGGGATTGGTGTTTCGCCTGAGCGCGCAGGTCGCCGACGGGGGCATGAAGCGCATCGCCGTCGCGGGCAGCTCGGACGGCAAGCGGACGGTGCTGCACGTCGCGGCCGCCGACGTCAACCTCGCGGATTGGGGGACGCGTCTGGCGATGGGCGGCGTCCACCTGCTCGGGGGCAGCGCCGACGTCAACGTCACCGGCGCCGTGGCCAAGCGCGATGCGAGATGGGTCTTCGACTATGTGGCGCGAGCGCGGGTGCGCGACGCCACGCTGCGGCTGGGGCGCGGGCGGGAGCTCCTGCGTTCCGTCACCGGGCCCCTCATCATCGCCGGCGGCCGGCTGCGGCTGCTGGGTGTCACCGGCACGGTGGGCGGAGCGCAATTCGCCGCCTCGGGCAGCATCGGCGTCCTCTCGGCGCCGCAGCTTGACCTGCGCATCAGCACCGATCACCTGGCGCTCGAGACCGCCGCGCGGATGGCGGGCTTTCGCCCTCCTGCCGGGCTCCAGACTGCTCCCATCAGCCTTGACCTCGCGGTCCGCGGCAGTTTCCTCCACCCCTTTGCCCAGGGGACGGTGCGCTCCCCGCGGGTTCGCTACCGCGGCGTGGCAGTGAACGAGTTGGCGACCAAGGTTTCCTACCGCGACGGCAAGGTGTGGCTGCGCGGCATGCGCCTGCGCGCGCAAGGGGGCGCGGTGAGCGGCGACGGCTGGCTCAAGCTCGAGCGCGGGGCAACTGAGGTCGCTTTCGAGGTTTGGGGAAGAGACCTGGACCTCGGGGGTCTGGTATCGGCGGCTCGCGCGGCCGGGCTGGCCGTGGGCGCACCTGCCGCCGGCCGCGCGCCGCTGGTGGTGACCTCCGAGGCGGTCGCCGGCACCGTCAACGCCCACGTGGCAGGCACCTGGGACGCGCGCGGACTACGTGCCGCGGGGAGCTTCGAGGCCCGCGACGGGCGTATCGGCGACCTCCGCTTTTCCGCGGCCGCCGGAGCGGCGCGCCTGGAGCGCGGGGAGCTCCAAGTGGCGTCGGCGCGCATTGATTCGCCCGCTGGCACGGCCGTGGTTCGAGGCGCCATCGGCGCCGACGGCACCCTCGACCTGCAAGTGGTCGCCACCGAACTGGACCTTGCCGCTCTCACCCGGCTGGTGGGGGCGCGCTCGGAAGTCGGCGGCGTTGGCTACTTCTCCGGCACCCTCTCCGGCAGCCTCGCCGATCCCACCGCGTCCGGGAGGTTCGAGGCGCTCGACGCTGAGTACGCCGGCCAGCGATTCGACCTGCTGAGCGGCGCCGCGACCGCCTCCCGCAAGTCGCTGACCGCGGACGGGTTGCTGGCATATCAAGCTGGCACGCGCTACGCGGTATCCGGGTCTCTGACCGGGCTGGACCGCCCGCGCGATCAAATGGGCGTTGCCGGCCGGGTTGAGGTCAGCTATGCTCCGCTTGCCGAGCTGCTGGCGCGGGCGGGAATAGAGGCCGACGTCGAGGGGCGGGTCGAGGCATCGGTCGAGATCGGGGGGACGCTCGGCGAGCCCACCGCACAGGGCTGGGTGCGGCTTTATCGTCCCATGTGGCGCGGAATCGCGGGCGACTACGCGCAGGCGCGCTTCGACCTGGCAGGCGGCGTCGCGCGCATCAGCGAGGCGCGGGCGCAAGCCGGCGAGTCACAGCTAACCGCCGCGGGCGAGATTACGACCCACGGCGAACTGCGGCTGACCTACTCCGCCGATGTGCAATTGGCGGACCTGCCGCCTCGCGCCTCCCTCGGTCTGCCGCTTGATGTCAGTGGGCGCGTGACCGCGAGCGGAGAAATCGGCGGCACCGTGCGCCGACCGCTGCTTACCGCCGACGCGCGCTGCGAGCGCATTGCGATTGGGGCTGAAGTGCTGACCGAGGCCACAGCGCAGGCGCGCCCCGGCGACCCGCCGCAGCACATGGAGCTGCGCCTGTCCTTCGCCCAGGGACCGGCGCGCTATCAGGCGGCGGGCTGGGCCGACATCGCCAGCCGCACCGTGCAGCTTGAGGCGAGCATCACCGGCGGCCGATTAGGGCGCCTGCGATCCGCCCTGCAGGCGATGGCTGAGCGTTTCCCCCCGGATTCGGTCGCGGGGCGCGTGGGCCAGGCCGTGGCGACGGCGCCATCGCCGGTGCGCGGCAACCTCGACTTGCAGGCGACCGTCTCGGGGCCGTGGCGGGCGCCGCTGGCGGAGGTAGGCTTCCAGGTTAGCGATGCCTCCATCGCGGGCGCGCCCATACCCGACGTCACCGCGGCCGTCAACCTGCGCCGCCACGCGCTGGAGGTGCGGCGCTTCGAGGCGCGCCGAGGGGCGGCATACGCAATGGCGAGCGGCACGGTGGAGCTCGACGGCGAGCTTGCGCTCGAGGTGGACGCATACAACGTGCGCGCCGAGCTGCTCGAACCATGGCTGGGTCTCAAGCGGCAGGTATCCGGATCGGCGGACCTTTCCGCCTCCGTCGGCGGCACCATGCAGCGGCCCACGATCGTAGGTTCGATCGAGGTCGCGGATCTCGCCGCGGGAGGGCTGCGGGTCGAGCACTTGCGGGTGTCGCGCTTCGAGGTGCAAGGTGATTCGCTGGTGGCGGATGACGTGGTGGTAGCGCTCGGGCCTCACGTCGTACACGCGAGCTGCGCGGTGCCCATAACTTGGCGGCCGTTGGGGATTGATGCCGCCCGCCCGCTCTCGGCGGCCCTCAATCTGGAGGGGCAGGACCTGGCGCTCCTGGCGCGCGTGGCGCCCGCCGTCGCCGAGTCCGCCGGCGCGCTCGATGGGCGGGTGGTGATGGGCGGAACCCTCCGGCGCCCCGAGCTGTTCGGCGCGATCAAGGTCAGCCACGGGACCGTCAAGCTGCGCGCGCCACAGGTGGGCGTCAGGACCCTCGAAGGCAGCGTCCGCTTCGAGGGGCGCCGGGTGCTGGTGGAGGGCGTCACCGGCTTGGTGGGCGACGGCGCCTTCAAGGCGCGTGGGGAGGTCGGCCTGGTGAGCCTGCGTCCATCGCAGCTGATGTCGAATCGCTTCGACCTCACCTTTGCCGGTGCGGGTCTCGATCTCGATTTCGCTCCGCTGTTCGTGGGCAAGGTGGACGCCGACCTGGCGCTGGCGAGCCCGCCGCAGGCCGACACGCCGCCCGCAGTGCGCGGCCGGGTGCTGCTGGCGTCCGGGGATCTCGGCCTGCCGCCGCGAGGGGCACTGCGACCACTGGCGCAGAGCTCGCTCTTCGACCCGTTGCTTGCGATCAACGTGGAGTTCGACCCCAACCTATGGCTGCGCACACCGACGATGTCAATGCAGGTATCCGGCAACGGGCATATCGGAGGCCGGCTCACAGCGCCGGTCGCCACGGCCACGCTCGAGAGCCGGCGCGGCACGGTGGATCTGCCCGTCGCCCATTTCCGGGTCAGCTACGCGTCCCTGGACGCGACCGTGTCGTCGCCCAGCGCGCCCGGCCCCGGTCTGCCGCCGGCAGCGGAGGTACGCGTCGTCATGCGGCTCGATGCCGAGGCCAATGTGCGCGGGTACCGGGTGTACCTGGCCATGTCGGGGCCGCTCACCGATCCCAACGCCGAGCCGCTGGTCGAGTTGCGGTCGGTGCCTGCGCTGGATGAGCAGAGGCTGTGGGCGCTGGTCACCGGCCTGCCCCTGGGGACCGTAACCTCGGAGCTGGGCAGCTCCACCAGTGCGGTGGTTACCACCGGTCTGGGCGGGGTCGTGCTCTACCCCCTCGAGCGCGCCCTGGCGAGCGCACTCGGGCTGCAGGAATTCGGCGTCGAGTACAACCGCTACGAGCCGCTGCGGGTTCGCGTCGGCGGCTACGTTCTGGAGCACGTGTATGTTACTTACCTGCGCAGCGTGTCCGCGGACATCCGGGAGTGGGACTTCGTCCTTGCCTACGAGGTCTTGCCCTCGGTGGCGCTGGGCGCGCGCATCAATGAGCGCAACGAGCTGCTCTGGGAGGGGCAGACGACCTGGCGGTTCTAACCCAGATCATGCATCGTCAACGTGAAGCGCTCACCCCATGGGTGTGTCATCCCGGTCGCGTCGCTCCCGCGGAATGACATCCCCGAAGCCTTCCGCGTGATCCGGTGCCCACTCCTCTCACCTTCGACCGGGCAGGCTTTGGCAGGGAGGGGAATGCCTCCTCCGAGATGCCAACTTTTTGATTATACCCTCCGCGTTCACGCGCTTGACAAACCACGCTGGTGTGGTATAATGCAAACAGATGTTTACATTATGGGGGGAGACGCTTTGTTGCTCGGTTGTCTGATTCTGCCGCGATTATATATCGAGGCCGAGACGCAGCGACGCCCGCACCTTGGTGGGCATTCGGTGGCGATCCATGTGCGCGGCCGGGTCTTTGCAGTATCCTCCGCCGCCCAGGAGTCGGGCCTGCGCCCGGGCATGTCGCTCGGCCAGGCATACGCGGTGTCACCAGGCGCCGAGCGCTTGCCTTATGACGGCGATCTCTATCAATCCGCGCAGGAGCGCGTGCTGCGAATCTGTGCGGATTACGTCCCGGCGATCGAGCCGCGGCGCCTTGACGAACTCTTCCTCGATTTGACAGGGGCCGGCCCGCCCTCCGAGATAACGGCCATGATTGCCGATTCGGTGCAAAGGCGGGCCGGCTTCACCTGCCGGGTGGGGGCTGCATCGAGCAAGCTGGTGGCCCGAATAGCCGCCCTGGAGCAGCCGGGCACGGTAGTGGTGATAGGGGAGGAAGCTCGCTTTTTGGCCTCGTTGCCCCTGTCGCGGATGTGGATGCTCGACGGCGATGACATCGCACACTTGGAAGCGCTGGGCATTACGACTATCGGCCTGCTCCAAAGGGTGCCCCGGGCTCGCCTGGCGCAATGGTTTGGCCGCGGCGCGCGCCGGGTGAGTGATCTCGCGCGCGGGGTTGACGATTCCCCCGTCAAGCCCGTTTATCCGCCGCGCGTCATCGAGGCTCGCTTCGCCGTGGCCGATGGCATTGGTAACGCCGAGGGCGTGGACTACTGCCTGCGCCAGCTCTCCGCCGAAATCGCGAGCCGGCTGCGCGAACGACGAGAAGCATGTTGCCGCCTGTCCCTGCAGGTGGAGCCCGAGGGCGGGCGACGGATTGCCCGCACCCTCCGGCTGCGCTCGCCGGCGAACCGAGACCGCGAGCTCCTGAGTGGGTGCAAGCTTCTGCTGGTCCGCATGGAGCTCACGGGGCCGGTGACGGAGATAACGATCCAGGCATCGAATTTGCGCCGCTGCTCGGCCGTGCAGCACGACCTCTTCAGCGACCTGCCGCCGCGCGCGCGGGAGGGACACCCCGAGCGGTCGGGGTGCCACATGAATCGCCGGCGTGCCGGGGAGGCCTTGGCGGCGGCGCAGGAACGTTTCGGCAGCCAGAGCGTGCGGCTGGGGGCACAGCTCGAGGTGCCGCGGCGAGAGCGCATGCTCGCGGCCGTTGCGGATGACGGATAATGACCAAGCGCCTCGATCTACCGCTGCCCATGGTCGAGGAAAGCGAGGGCCGGCCGCGGGCCTTTCACTGGCGCGGTCGGCGCATCGTCGTGAGCGAGATCCTCGACCACTGGGAGGAGGCCGGCTGCTGGTGGCAGGGCGAGCAAGCGCGCCGGGTCTATCGCGTGCAGGCCGTGGGCGGGGCGATCTACGAGCTGCACCACCAGCCCCCCGCCGGCTGGCGCCTCTACCGCAGCTATGACTGAGGGAGTCCGCTCCGCAGATGACGCGGATGACACGGATTCAACCGCCAAGACGACGATGTTTGTGCATCTTCATGTCCATTCGCCGTTTTCTTTCCTCGACGGCGCCAGCTCCATCGAGGACCTGGTCGCGGCGGCGGCGGCGTGCGACATGCCGGCCCTGGCGGTGACCGATCACGACAACCTCTCCGCCGCCGTCGGCTTCCACCAGGTGTGTGCGGCGGCGGGCATCAAGCCCATCACCGGCGCCGAGGCAACACTGGAGGGCGGCCATCACTTGACCCTGCTGGCGCAGGACCCCAGCGGCTACGCCAACCTCTGCCGCATCTTGACGCAGGCGCACCTGGGATCGCCGCGCCTGCATCCCGCCGCCTCCCTTGACGCGTTGCGCGAGCACAACGCGGGCATCATCGCCTTGTCGGGGTGCATGAGGGGGGAGGTGCCTGCGCTCATCCGCCGGCGCCGGTTCGCCGCCGCAGAGCAAGCGGCCCGGCGCTGCCGCGACATCTTCGGCGACCGCTTCTTCCTGGAGATGCAGAACCTTCTGCTGCCCGGCGCCGCGAGCCTCAACCGCCGCTTGGCGGAACTCGCGCAGCATTTGGGCGTGGGCGTGGTCGCCACCAATAACGTGCACCATCGCACCCGCGCGGACTTTCCCGTCCACGACCTCCTGACCTGCGCCCGCACCCTCACCCGGCTCGACGACGTCCACCCCGCGCGTCGCCTCAACGCCCACTGCTATCTGCGCTCCGAGCGGGAGATGCGCGAGTTCTTCCGCGACCATCCGCAAGCCGTCGAGACGGCCGGGCGCATCGCCGAGATGTGCGCGCCGGCGCTGCGCCCCGGCAAGTATCGCTTTCCCGCCTACCCGGGGCTCGACGGCGACACCGCCGACGCCATGCTCCAGCGCCTGGCCGAGCAGGGTGCGCGGCGGCGTTACGGACGCATCAACGCCGCGGTCGCCCAGCGCCTGCGCCACGAGCTGTCCGTCATCCGCCAGCTCGGTTTCGCCGACTACTTCCTCGCCGTGTGGGACCTCGCGCAATTCGCCCGCCGCCGCGGCATTCGCTATGCCGGCCGCGGCTCCGCCGCCGACAGCCTGGTCGCCTACTGCCTGGGCCTCACCGGCGTGGACCCCGTCGCCCGCGAGCTGCTCTTCGAGCGCTTCATGAGCCTCGAGCGCGCGGCCCCGCCCGATATTGATATTGACTTCGCCGCCGAGCGCCGCGACGAGGTGACCGACTACGTCATCGTCCGCTACGGCGCCGAGCACGTCGCCGCCGTCGCCACCTACAACACCTTCCGCGCCCGCAGCGCGGTGCGCGACCTGGGCCGGGCCATGGGCTTCCCCGCCGAGGACCTCGATCGCCTCGCCCGCCATCTGCCCTACCTGGCGGCCGATGCCATCGCCGAGGCCTTCGACGCGGTGCCCGAGCTGCGCGACAGCGGCCTGCCTCGCGCGCGCTATCGTAAGCTGCTCGACATCTGCCAGGCGGTGGCCGGCTTCCCGCGCCACCTCTCCACCCACCTCGGCGGCCTGGTCATCACCGGCGATCCCGTCACCAACCTTTCGCCCCTGCAAATGGCCGCCAAGGGCATCCCCGTCATTCACTTCGATAAGGATGATATCGAGGACCTGGGCCTGGTCAAGCTCGACCTGCTGTGCCTGCGCATGCTGTCGGCGGTGGATGACGCCGCGCGCGCCATCCGCACGCGCGACGCGAGCTTCGACTACGACGCCATCCCCGATGACGACCGGGCGACCTATGATCTCATCGCCGCCACCGAGACGGTGGGCATGTTCCAGCTCGAGAGCCCGGCGCAGCGGGCCTTGCACGCGCGGCTGCAGCCCGAGCGCTTCGAGGACCTGGTGGCGGCGGTGGCGCTCATCCGCCCGGGGCCGATCCTGGCCGACATGGTCGAGCCTTACCTGGAGCGCCGCGCCGGGCGCGCGCCGGTGATATATCTGCATCCCGCCCTGGAGCGCATTCTCGCCAAGACCTACGGCGTGGTGCTGTTTCAGGAGCAGGTGATCGAGATCGCCATCGCCATCGGCGGCTTCACCCCGGGCGAGGCTGATCGCCTGCGCCGCGCCATGACCCATCACCGCTCGTGGGAGGAGATGGAGCGCATCGGCGAGCAGTTCATCGCGCGCGCCGTCGCGCGCGGCGTGAGCGACGAGGTGGCGCGCGAGATCTTCTCCTATATCCGCGCCTACGCCGGCTACGGCTTTTGTGAGGCCCATGCCGCCGCCTTCGCCGACACCGCCTATAAGACCGCCTACCTCAAGGCGCACTACCCGGCGGAGTTCTACGCCGCGCTGCTGTCGCACCAGCCGATGGGCTTCTACCCGCCCAACACCCTGGTGTGGGAGGCCAAGCGCCGCGGCATCCCGGTGCTGGGGCCGGATGTCAACCACAGCGCGGCGGGATTTACCGTCGAACGTGGCACCCCAACCGCTCGGGGTGTCCCTCCGGCTCGTGGCTCGCGGGCCATCCGCGTGGGGCTGGTGCAGATACGAGGGATGGGAGAGGGGTCGCTAAGAACCGTGCTTGATGCGCGTCAGGCGGGGCCGTTCCGCTCGCTGGAGGATTTCCGCCGCCGCGTCGCCATTGACCGCGACCTCGCGCGGAATATGATTCTGTGCGGGGCGTTCGATGCATTATGCCCCCATCGGCGCGAGGCGCTGTGGGACCTCGACGCGGCGCTCAGCAGCGCCGGCTTGACGGGAAACCTGTCCCCGGTCGAGCACTGTCATTCTGAGCTGAAGACGAAGAATCCCCCACCCCATTGCGCCTCGGACCTGGCCGACAGCATCCCTGGTAGGGGATTCTTCATTCCGCCGCGCGGCATTCAGAATGACATGCGTCGGCACGCTGATTCCGAGCCCTTCGAGTGCGCTCAGGGTGACAATGGTCCTCCGGAATGCGGCACCCCGACCGCTCGGGGTGTCCTTCCCTCCTCAGCGCAATCCAGTACCCATGCCCCCGACTTCTCCCCCCGCGAATAATGGCGCTACGAGTTCGATATTCTGGGCCTCGCCTTGCGCGCGCATCCGGTGGGCTTGATCCGCGAGCGCCTGCGCCGCCAGGGGATCGTCACCACCGCCGCCGCCCGGCGCGGCCGCAGCGGGCGGCGGGTCAAAGTGACGGGGCTCATCATTCGCCCCCATCGCCCACCCACCAAGAGCGGCCGCACCGTCGTCTTCTTCACCCTCGAAGACGAGACCGGGATGTTGGATGTGACCGTCTTCGATGCCGTCTATCAGCGCTGCGGCAAGGCCATCTTCACCCAGCCGATCATCACCGTCAGCGGCCGCCTCGACCGCCGGGGAGATGCATCAGCGCCCGCCGCGCTGGTTGCGGACTCAGTGACCTGACACCGCCCCACCCGTCCCCTCCCACGGATCGGGCACGGCCATAGTCAACGACCTCTTCGCGGCAGCTCTCAGGCCATTCCCTGGCAGCCGCCAGAACAACCCTCGCGCAATGTCACCCCGAGCGAGCCGAAAGGCTCGGGATGACACTCTGTGAAGGGGCGGTTTCGCCAGACACTCGAAGGCCTGACTCCCGACAGGGCCGAAGATGCCCATCGTGGAAGACCATGCCAACGCTGATGCCCGCCAGGAGGACGTGACGTGACCAGCTCACCCCAGGCTCAGGGCGGTAGCCGCCGGAACCGTCGGCGCGCCCGAGTCGCGCCTCTCTCACTCGCCCTCATCACGATCTCCATCGCAGTCACTCTCGTCGCGACCGGCTGCGCGGAGCGCGACGCGGACACCACCACTGCGGACGAGGCCATGCCCGCCTACCCCGCTTCACTCTCGTCGGAGAGCACGCCGAGCGAAGTGGCGGAGGCCCTCATTCGGGCACTGGATGAGGAGGACCAGCAAACCCTCATGGCCCTGGTCGCCGTCAAGGCAGAGATGGAGGCGATCGAGGCCATCTACCGCGAACACGGCCGCACGCACGAAACCGATCCCGTGGAAGCGGCCAGTCTCGCCGCCTCCGGCTGGCGGGCAACCTACTCCTTCCTGGCCCCGGGGGCGACCCATGTGACGGACGAGGACATCAAAGTTGCCGGGCCGGTCAGTGCGGAAACGGCGACCGTCACGGCCTCGGCCGAGAGCGCCGCTGACCGCACGCCGCGGTCACTTACGATTCGGCTGATGCGCGAGGACGGTGTGTGGAAGGTCCGGGCCGGCTTGCAGACGGCGGGCGGAGTGCCCTCCACGCGCCAGTAACCCGGTTTGCAGGCTCATTAACGCTCGGCCCCGGTTCGGCCGAGCCTTCGGCCTGCTACTCGAGCTGACTCAGCAAACGCGTGAACGTCGCCTGGTGATTCGCTTCGTCGGCGAGCAGCCGCCGCAGAATGTCCTTGTGCTCGGGTCGGCGGGCTTTGGCGGCAGCTCGTCGGTACAGTTCGATCACCCGGCGTTCGCCTTCGATGTGGGCGCGCAGCATCTCCTGCGGGGTTGACATCGGGCGCAGGAGCTTGAAGTCTCCCTTGGGGATGCCCCCCAGCGCATAGATCAGCCGCGCGGTGGTCTCGGCATGCTCCAGCTCGTCCCGGCACGCCTCGCGCAGGGCCGCCGCCAGCTCCGGGTCCTGCAACTGCGCGATGTGCTGCGGCATCAGGAACAGCGCGCCGTACTCCACCTCGATCGCCTGATTGAGAATGGTAACCAACTCCTCGACGTCGCTCATCGGTTCCTCCTGGCTGCGTCAGCATCGTGTCAACTGCAATTCCTTCCCCGCGGCAGGGCAGGGCCTTGCCAGTGCATCCGCACAATCGCGACCGCGGATGCGATCCCAAGGCGACACGCCTGGGCGGGACCAGGGTAGGCATCGTGCGCCCCGGCCCACCCAAGAGAGGAAAACGCGCGGTGACAGGCGAACCTTCTGTCGGGCAGGGGCGGCTGCTTGCCCGCTGCCGACACAGGGAGGTTTCGCATGAGCAAACCGAGGATTGGACTCCAGCTTATCATCTACGGCGGGCGCACGGCTCAGGACCTGGGCGGCGTGCTGCGCGAGATCAAGCAGGCCGGCTACCAGGCGATCGAGAGCGGCGCCCGGTTGCAGATTGGCGATCCGCGCGTGCAGGACCTGCTGTCCGAGACCGGCCTGGCGGTGGCCGGCATCCACGGCGACTTCAGAGATGTCGTTTCCGCCGAACGCGTTGACACCATTCTCGCGTCTCTCACGCAGGTGGGGGGACGCTATTTCATCTGCTCCGATGTGGCGCAGGGAGACGGCATCGAGTGCTACGAGAAGGCGGCGCCGGTGTTCAACACGGTCGGGCGGCGCTGCCAGGAGGCGGGCGTGGTGTTCTGCTACCACAACCACGCCTCGGAGTTTAAGGAATTCGGCGGCGTCAGGGGCATCCACCGCCTCGCCGAGCTGACCGATCCGGCGGTGGTCAAGCTGTGCATTGACGTCTACTGGGTGCACATCGGCGGCGAGCGCCCGGTGGACTTCATCGCGCGCTACGCCGACCGCGCGCCGTACTTCCACCTCAAGGACGGCGCGCCGGGGGTGTTCAAGGAGCTCGGGCAGGGGGAGGTTGACCTCAAGGCGGCGACCGCCGCCGCCCTGGCGGTCAATCCCGAGTGGATCGTCTGCGAGCAGGATCGCACCGACAAGGAGGTGCGGCAGTCCATCACCGAGAGCCGTGCGTACATGCGCGACGAACTGGGGCTGTGACGCGCGGCCTTGATGCGCGGCGCGCGTAAGGGCACGCCATGCCATGCCCTTACCTGCGTTCGCGATTGCCATCACCGGGGGCCGTGCGATGAGAAGCACATCTCGCTGGCTCCCCGCCCTGGGGTGGATGGCCGTCATCTTCTGGCTGTCGAGCGGCGTGGATGTCCCCGGCGGCATCGAGGTGCCGGACAAGGCCGCGCATTTCGCGGCATACGCGGTGCTCGGAGCGCTGTTGTGGTGGGCGGCGGCGCCGCTGGGCGTGGGGCGCGCGGGAGCGCTGGCGATGATGGTGGGCGCGATCTATGGCGCCGGTGATGAGTTCCATCAGCACTTCGTGCCCGGCAGGACGCCCGACCCGTTGGACTGGATGGCCGATGTAGGCGGCGTGGTCGTGGCGGTCGCGATCGCTGCGGCGATGATGGGCGCCCGCCGCGCGAGGAGGACTTGACCACCCCGGCGGCGTAATCCCCGGCGGTGGGTCAGCGCATGGCCGAGTCCACTATCTCCGGCATCCAGCCGACCGCGGCTGTGAAATGGCGGGTACACCTGGCGCGGCGCCACCCGTTGCGTGCCGCCCTCGCGCTGTGCATGGTTGCCGCCAGCGCGGCCGCTGCCTATGTCCTCTGGGGGCACCCCCTGGCCGCCGTGATCGCCGGCTTCCTGGTGCTGTCGGCGGTCGCCGAATTCCTACTGCCCATCAGCTATCGCATCGGCGCCGACGGCGTGTGGTGTCGCAACTTTCTGTCCGTGCGCCACCTGCCCTGGGCCGACATCCGACGCTGCTATCGCGACGACCGGGGCATCAAGCTGAGCCCGCTCGGTCACCGGTCGCGGCTGGAGGCCTACCGGGGCATCTACCTGTGGCTGGAGGGCAACGACGCGGCGGTCACCGACGCCATCCGCGCCCACCGGGGTGGGGGCACGGTCTTGTGAGCGCCGACTTGGCGGATGCCGATCGCGAGTTGCGCGACCGGGTCATCGAGCGCGTGGGGAGGATCATCGTCGAGCGGCGGCTGGAAACGCCGGCGCTGCTGTTTTTGGAGTCCAACCGCCCGCTGACGTTCCTGGCGGGACAGGGGGCGCTGGCGACAATGCCGTTGATCGGAGGGTTCATCCCGCCGGCGGAGATCGAGGCGCTGGCGCGAGTGCTGGAGTCCGAGGACAGCCTGGACCTGCTCGTCGCGCGCATCGAGGAACTGGCAGAAGAGCGGGACGCGCCAGCGGCGGACAAGTGATCACATGAGCCTCGAACACGCCAACCTGTTGCATATCGCCATCGTTGGCGTCATCAGCGTCACCATCCTCATTACCATCCTCTCCGCGCGCGGCGGCCGGGACCTCTACATCCGCCGCATACCCGGTTTGTCGGCGATTGATGAAGCCGTCGGCCGCGCCACCGAGATGGGCCGCCCGATGCTGTTTTCGACCGGCCTCAGCTCCATTGACATCAACACCCTGCAGGCGCTCGTCATCGCCCAGCACGTCGCTCGGCTGGCCGCCCGCTACGGCAACCGGCTGATCGTGCCGGTGGTGGACCCGGTCGTGTTCGCCATCGCCGAGCAGCTCGTGCGCGAGGCATATGCCGTGGAGGGCAAGCCCGACGCCTTCCGCTCCGAGGACGTGCGCTTCCTTTCCGACCAGCAGTTCGCCTACGCGGCCGGCGTCATGGGCCTCATCAACCGCGAGAAGGTCGCCTCCACGTTCTTCTTCGGCTACTTCTACGCCGAGTCGCTGCTGCTGTCCGAGACCGGCCAGGAGGTGGGCGCGATCCAGATCGCCGGCACCCCGGCCACCACGCAGGTGCCCTTCTTTCTGGCATCGTGCGACTACACCATCATCGGCGACGAATACTATGCCGCCAGCGCGTATCTCACCCGCGAGCCGACGCTGCTGGGCAGTCTCGTCGGCCAGGATATCGGCAAAGGGCTGCTGCTGCTGCTGGTCGTGGCGGGCACCCTGACCGCGGTTCCCGGCACGCCGCTGCACTTCGTCAACCAGTGGCTCGCGCGCTGGCTGTTCGGGGGGTGAGGACGGACTAACCCAATGCGAACCCGCAAGTGGACAATAGTCGTCACCATATACGTGATGGGCGGGCTCATCGGGGCGGTCGCCTGGTGGGCGTTGGTGCAGGCGCTGAGCCCCATCTTCAGGCCCGTCGAGGGCGGCGCATTCTACGGCGCGGTGAGCGCGTCGGTGCTGCTGTGGGCGGCCGTCATGTACCTGCTGCACCGGCTGCCGGCGTCGGTGAAGAAGCGCGTGGTGGTGTTCATGACCTTCGTCGCGGGCCTCTTCTACACGCTCGAGTTCTACCTGCCCGAGAAGAGCGCCATCTTCTTCTGGCGCCCCAGTCACACCAATCCCTTCACCCCGATGCTGGATCCCGTCGGCGCGGCCACCTCGGTGATCTTCGGCTTCACCTTCTTCCTCGGCGCCTTCAGCCTCTCGCTGGTTCACGGCAAGCATATCGCTGCGCGGCGTCCGGGCTACTACAACAGCATCGCGTTCTTCGTCGCCTTCGCCGCGATGGCGGCATTCGGCCTGTGGCAGGCATACGCGCCTAAGGCGATCCTGGTGCACGACCACTGGGGGCTGCGGAACCTCTCGGTGCGGCAAGTGTACGACTACCTGTTCATCAGCACCTACGTGCCGTTGGGGGCGGCCCTATTCTCGGTGCTGGCGTTCTACATGGCGACCGCGGCGTTTCGCGCATTTCGCGTGCGCTCGGCGGAGGCGGGTTTCATGATGGTCGCCGCATTCATCTGCATGTTGGGGCAGGTTCCGCTCGGAATGTGGGTCACCCACCACCTGCCGATGACCGGCCCGCTGTCGCACCTGCGCACGGAGGCGATAGCCAACTGGATCCTCGGCGTCTTCAGCATGGCGGGCCTGCGCGCGGTCGGCTTCGGCATCCTCGTGGGCGGCCTCGCCATGTCGCTGCGCCTGTGGCTCAACCTCGAGCGCGGCGCCTTCTTCGAGCAGGAGCTATAGTTGGGGCGTGATTCACAATTCTGGTCCCGCCGCGTGATCTGGCTGGCGCTGGCGATCGCGACCGCCGCCTTTCTGCTGGTCAAGGTCAAGGCGGTCATGTACGTCAGCAAGCCGGCGCGCGACATCTACGATGCGATCGAGGCGGTGCCGGCGAGCAAGCTCATTGTAATCTCGTGCAGCTGGGCGCCGGGCACCATCGGCGAGAACGGCCCCCAAACCGAGGCCCTCATTCGCCACTGCTTCAAGGCCGGCAAGCGCTTTGCCATCTTCGGCTTCGTTGATCCCGCCGGCCCCGGCCTCGGCCAGGCCATCGCCGAGCGCTGCCAGGCACAATACGGCCGCCGCTATGGCCGCGACTGGGTCAACTGGGGCTTCAACATCGGCGGCATTCCCATGATCCGCGGCTGGGCGAAGAATATCCCCGGCACCATCAAGCGGGACATCTTTCGCAAGCCGATCACCTCGCGCCCCGTCATGGCCGGCATCAAGACCGTGCGCGACATCGGGCTGGTGATCGAGATCACCCCCAGCCTGAGCCTGCAAACGTGGGTGGACTTCATCTATGGCATCTACCGCACACCCATCGCCTACGCCTGCACCGGCGTCATGGGGCCGGAGGCGTTTCCCTTCTATGACGCCCACCAGATCGTCGGCGTGCTCAAAGGTCTGGCAGGAGCGGCCGAGTACGAGCAACTGATGGGCTATGAAGGCGACGCCCTCAAGCGCATGCCCGCGCAGTCATCGGCCCATGCGGTGGTCATCGCCCTCATCGTGCTCGGCAATATCCTCTACCTCCGCGCGCGGCGGCGGGGCGAGGCTCCGGAGCGGAGGCTCGGCGGCTCATGAGGTCTCCTTTGCTGCGCCTGCTCATGTGGCTGGGCGTGTTCGGGGCGGGCGCCTACTTCGGCATCCGCCACCACGTCTTCGCCGGCACCCTCGCCGTGTGGCTTTCCGCCATCGCCACTCTCGCCATCTACTCCATTCTCTACCGCGAGAACGTGGTGTTTCGTTTCTTCGAGCATGTTTTGGTCGGCCTGGCGACCGGCTACGGCTTCTATATCGTTATCACCCAGGTGCTCGAGCCCAAGTGGTGGAATCCTCTGGCCCTCGAACACAAGTGGTACTGGGTCTTCGCCCTGCTGGTGGCGGCGATGTTCTACACCGTGTACTCCAAGCGCTGGTCGTGGATGAACCGGCTCGCGGTGGGGACCTTCATCGGACTGGCCGCCGGCTACGGCATGGTCGGCTTCGTCACCGAGCTCGCGCCCCAGCTCAAGGCCTCGTTCAAGCCGTTGTGGAGCCACAGCGCCCCCTATGTGCAAGCCAACAGCCTGCTCTTCTTCATCACCATCATCACCGTCATGAGCTACTTCTTCTTCTCCTTCGAACAGCGTCACCCCGTGGTCAAGGGCAGCACGCGCCTGGGCCGCTGGCTGCTCATGGTCGCCTTCGGCGCCATCTTCGGCAACACCGTCATGGGCCGCATGTCCCTGCTCATTGACCGCCTCGAGTTCCTGCTCCACCACTGGCTGCGCATCTTCGGCGGCGCCTGAGCAGCACCGCCCGCCGCCCCGCCGGGGCGCACAAGCAGCCTAAAGGCTTGACTCGCGACGCCCCCCTGGGGCAAGCTGTCTCCGCCGCGACCCTTCCGCCCCGCGTCGGATCAGCGTCACACCGCACCGCGGGCCCGCCCGCGCCGTCGCCGACGCTCGGGGGATGGTTGGGCAGGACTTGACCGGCGCTGCGGACAAGAAGGGCCGCCAACCTCGCCGCGGGTTGTGCCCGCCGTTCGCGCACGGATGGAGGGCTCCGCGGGCGACGGGAGATCAAGCATGCAGGGCGATTGGACCTACGGCGACACCGATGACAGAATCGCCGAGGACTTGCGACTCCGCCTGCCGGAGCGGATGCTCGATGCCCACGCGCACCTCTACCGGCGCGCCAGCCTGAAGGTATCGCCGCCCGACCTGTGGACGACGGGGCCCGAGGTCGCCACTGCGCAGGTATGGCGGGAGCACGTCGGCCGGCAGGTGGGGGAGGGTCGCCTGGTGGGGGCGCTGTTCGCGGGCATACCGACGGTGGCGCAGCTGGCGAGCCTGGCACGCGAGAACTCCTTCGTCCTGGAGCAGTGCGAGACGCTTCCCCACAGCCGCGGGCTGGTCATCATCTCCCCCGACTGGTCGCCCGCCACCGTGGCCGCATGTCTCGATCACCCCCAGTTCGCGGGTTTCAAGCCCTACCACACGCTCAGTAAGGAGACGCCGACTTTCGACGCGGCACTGGGCGCCTACCTGCCGCAGTGGGCCTGGGAGCTGGCGGACGAGCGCGGCCTCGTCATCCTGGTGCACCTGGTAAGGAGCCGCGCCCTGGCCGACCCCGACAACGCGCGCGAGCTGCGCGAGCACTGCCTTAAGTACCCGCGGGCCAAGGTGCTGCTGGCCCATGCCGCGCGCGGCTTTCATGCGCCCAACACGGTGCAGGGGCTGCCCGCCTTGCGGGGGCTGGAGAACGTGTGGTTCGACAGCTCCGGAATCTGCGAGGCGACCGCGCTCGCGGCCATCCTCACCGAGTTCGGCCCGCGCCGGCTGCTGTGGGGCAGCGATTTCCCGGTGTCCGAAATTCGCGGCCGCTGCGTGACCTTGGGCGACGGCTTCGCGTGGCTGCAGCACGACACGCTGGTGTGGGACAAGCTGATCCCCTCGTGCGAGCCCATCCTGGCGGGGCTGGAATCCCTGCGCGCACTGGCAGAGGCGGCAGACGATTTGGGCCTCAATGCAGCGGACCTTCAGGACATCTTCGCCGACAACGCCTTGCGCCTGCTCGGGTTGAAGCAGCAGTCTCGCGCCGTCACCCAGGACCTTTATCGCCACGCCAAGCAGCGCCTCCCCGGCGGCACCCAGCTCGTGAGCAAGCGCCCGGAGATGATGGCGCCCGAGCAGTGGCCCGCCTATTTCCGCGAGGCGCGCGGCTGCGAGACATGGGACCTCGACGGCCGCCGCTACTACGACATGTCCACCAACAGCGTCGGGGCGTGCCTGCTGGGCTTCCGCGACCCCGAGGTCACGCGCGCGGTGCGGCGGCGCATCAACCTGGGCAGCATGTCCTCCCTCAACCCGCCGGAGGAGGTGGAGCTCGCCGACCTGCTGTGCGAGATTCACCCCTGGGCCGAGCAGGTGCGTTTCGCCCGCTGCGGCGGCGAAAGCTGCGCCATGGCGGCGCGCATCGCCCGCGCCACCACCGGCCGCTCGCTCATCGCCGTCTGCGGCTATAGCGGATGGCACGACTGGTATCTCGCCGCCAACCTGGGCGAGACCGATGCCCTGCGAGGACATCTGCTGCCGGGACTGTCTCCCACGGGCGTCCCCGCCGAGCTGCGCGGCACCACCTTGACCTTCAGATACAATCAGCGCGAGGACCTGCAGGCGATCCTCGATGCGCACGGCGACCGGCTGGCGGCGGTGATCATGGAGCCCTGTCGCCACGCCGACCCGGAGCCGGGATTCCTGGAGTTCGTGCGGGAGAGCGCACACCGCGCGGGGGCGCTGCTGGTTTTCGACGAGATCAGCATCGGCTGGCGCCTGCACTTCGGCGGCGCTCACCTGCGCTTGGGGGTCAACCCGGATGCGGCCATCTTCGCCAAGGCCTTGGGCAATGGCCACCCCATCGGCGCGGTTATCGGCACCCGCGAAGCGATGGCGGGCGCTCACGAGTCGTTCATCAGCAGCACCTACTGGACCGAGGGCGTCGGCCCGGCGGCAGCGCTGGCGACCGTGCACAAGCTGCGGCAGGTAGACGCGCCGGCGCATGTGGCGCGCGTCGGCGGCCAGGTGCAGGCGCTCTGGCGGGCCCATGCCGACAAGCACCGCCTGCCGGTAACGGTGGACGGCGGCTACCCGTGCCTGGCCCGGTTCGCCTTCGACCACGAGCTGGCCCCGGAGCTGCGCACCCTCTACACGCAGCTCATGCTGGAGCGGGGCTTTCTGGCGGGAACGAGCATCTACCCGACGCTGGCGCATACGGATGAAATCGTCGGGCTTTACGGCGAGGCCATAGATGAGGTGTTCGCCGAGATCGCGGCCGCCCTGACGACGGGGGAGGTCAAGGCCCGGCTCAAGGGCCCGGTGGCGCACAGCGTCTTTTCGCGTTTGGTGGACTAGGAGTGGCCAATACGCATGATCGCCGATAGCGACCTAGTGGAGCAGCACGGCAGGTATTGAGCGGCGAAGGAGACGGCAGTCATGTCGGCGACCGCGAAACCCTGGTTGGAGCGCGAGCACATCCGCCTGGCCATGCTGGGCATGGTGGACGGCAACGGACATCCCTACTCTTGGAGCGCCATCTTCAACGGCTACGATCCGGGGGAGATGGCGAAGTGCCCCTACCCGGCCATCGCCGCCTACTTGGGCAAGCAACCCAAGGACACGCTTCAGATCCCCGGCGCCCGGGTGACTCACGTTTGGACCGATGACCCGGCGCAGGCCCCGCTGGTGGCGAAGGCGTCGCTCATCCCCAACATCGCCGCGCGCCCGCAGGACGTGATCGGGCAGGTGGACGCGGTCATCATCGCCACCGACAAGGGCCACGAGCACGTGGCGCGGTGCCGGCCATTCGTGGAGGCCGGTCTGCCGATCTTCGTGGACAAACCGCTGGTGGACAACGAGCAGGACCTGGCGACCTTCAGCGAGTGGGTGGCACAGGGCGCGCCCATCATGTCGTCGAGCTGCATGCGCTACTGCAAGGAGTATATGCCGTACCGAGTCTCCACCCATGAGTTGGGAGCGCTCAGATTCGCGTGTATCACCATGGCCAAGACCTGGGAGCGCTACGGCATCCACGCCCTGGAGGGGATCTACCCCATTTTCGGGCCGGGGTTCATCTCGGCGCGCAATGCCGGGACCCGCGACCGCAATATCGTACATCTCAAACACCACCGTGGCGCGGACGCGGTGGTGGCGAGCATCGGCGACATGCTCGGCGCCTTCGGGGCGCTGCAGTTGTGCGGCACCGCCGGCCACGCGCAGGTCACCGCCGGTGACACGTTCCATTCCTTCAAGGCGCAGCTAGCGGCCTTTATCGAGTACCTGCGTACAGGTGAGCTCCCGTTTCCGTTCGCGGAGACCCAGGAGCTGATGAAGCTCGTCATCGCCGGCATCCGCAGCCGCGAGGAAGGCGGGCGCGAGGTGGGGCTGGCCGAAATTATGCCGGCGTAGCCGGCGCCGGCAAGGAGGCTCGAATGTCCGAGGCGATTCCGCTCCGTATGCGCCCCAGCCGCGTCCTGCGCAAGCTGCGCGCGGGCGAGGTGGTGAGCTGCTTCAAGGTCAACTTCGCCGACGCGCGGCCGGTGGAGATCGTGGGCCTGGCCGGCTTCGACTGCGTGTGGGCGGATCTGGAGCACATCGCCAACGACTGGTCGCTGATAGAGAAGCAGGTCTGGGCGGCCAAGGCCTACGATCTCGACGTGGTCGTGCGGGTGGCGCGCGGCAGCTACAGCGACTACGTGCGGCCGTTGGAACTGGACGCGGCGGGGATCATGGTGCCGCACGTCATGAGCCTGGCGGACGCCCGGCAAGTGGTGCGGATGACTCGCTTCCACCCGCTCGGGCGCCGGCCGGTTGACGGCGGCAACGCCGATGGCGCGTACTGCAACCTCGACCTCGCCGACTACATGCGCCAAGCCAACGAGCAGCGCTTCGTGGCGGTTCAGATCGAGGACCCCGAGCCCCTGGCTGATCTGGAGGCCATCGCCGCAGTGGAGGGGATTGACATCATCTTCTTCGGCCCCGGCGACTTCAGCCAGGGCATCGGCGCGCCCGGGCAGTGGGACCACCCCCTGATCGCGGAAACTCGCCGGCGGATCGCGCGAGTGTGCCAAGGTGAGGGTAAGATCGCCGGCACACCCGGCACGCCGGCCA
>Ga0307380_10002046_pt1 | contig 28915 bp, 48 predicted proteins | sample UN3MG_FD_202239 | JGI IMG/M metagenome (GOLD analysis project Ga0307380, IMG submission 202239) | Soil microbial communities from Risofladan, Vaasa, Finland - UN-3 | ecosystem: Environmental > Terrestrial > Soil > Coastal area > Acid sulfate soil | place: Finland: Risofladan, Vaasa | collected... | reverse complement strand
GTGTTATTATGATTAAAACCTTAAAACCCAAGACCAAATACATGAATTTCCGCTGGAATGATATTGATTATGAATATGTTATCCGGCAAGCCAAAAAATTAGGCATCTCCAGAAGTGAGTATCTTAGGAGATTAATTCTTCGAGACAGAAAGAACAAAGCCCTGAGACTAAAAACATTATGCGACCGATGCGAAAAAGAAGAAGCAACAGAAAATCTTGATTTTGAGGACTGCAACGGGGTCGGTTCAGTATATGTTTGTGCCAAGTGCAAGGAAAAGCTGGAGGAAAGAGTATGAACTTTAAAAAAGAAGCAAAGAAAATTATTGATTTTATTATGCCAGTAGAACAAGAAAAGAATGATAAATGGGAAATTTATGTTGCTACTACTTTAAAAATGGCATATACCCAGGGGCAAATAGATAGACTAAAAGAACTTATTAAAGAAAAGGAAGCATGAAAAAACTTAAATTTTGGCAGAAGATAAAACTATTTTTCGGTTACTGCCCGGATTGCAATTCAAAACTTTTTACCTGGAGTTTCGGCAAATACAAGTGTATCGAGTGCAAGAAAACATATTATAGTTAAAAACGTTCTGGGGAGACAAAAAAGACTCCCCAAGAAAGGAAGTCTTTATGAAATCGCAAAAATATTCTACCAAAGAACTTGCAAGATTGCAAGAAAGCAAAAGAATAAGAAAGATGCTTGATAAGTTATCAGATAAACTTCTAAAGGAAGCAAGGACTAAAAGGCAAATAACGAATATTAATAATTTTGAATGGTTTTTAAGTCAAGGAGCAAGTAAATGATTTCAGCCAACATGATGAGAAGCCTACAGCAACAAATGAACTCACTTTGGTATCAATACAAGAGGCTAAGGGCCAATAGCAAGGACTTTAAGGATAGCGACATAAAGGACATTTTAATTAGCCTTATAGAATTAGGGGAAAGGTTTGAAAAATTAAATGACTAATTCATTTTGTGAAAACTGCCAGAATTATATTGATTTGGATGAAGAACCGGAACATGAAAAAATGTGTAAAGAAACTAATATGTCCATGGAAGAAATTAGAAAGAAATATAAGGAAAGGGAGGCCAAATGATTATTTCTTTTTTCCTAGGTTTTGCAACAGGTTTCGTAATAGCTTTTTTAATTATAGTTTTGGTGATAAAAAGTAAAAACATCGAAGATGAAAAGAAAGGGCTGGTGTTGATTTCCAAGTGGTGGTATGACATCAGGCCAAGAAAAACTAAAAAGAAGTTTTTAAGGACTAAATAAATGAAAAAACTTAAATTCTATTGGCACATCCATCACGACATCTTAGTTGAACCTTTAACCGAACCCCTGAAAAACAGGATTAGATACATTAAGGAAAACAAACCAGAGAATGAGATTGAGTTGAGGTTGAAACTGTTAAAACCAGTTAAGGGTAAATTACCGAAAAGGGTAATCAAGGCAGAGGAAGCCTGGAACAAGGCAGAGGAAGCCTACGACAAGGCAGAGGAAGCCTGGAACAAGGCAGGGGAAGCCTACATTAAGGTATGGGAAGCTTACTACAAGGCAGGGGAAGCCTACTGCAAGGCAAGGGAAGCCTGGAACAAGGCAGGGGAAGCCTGGAACAAGGCAGGGGAAGCCTACTACAAGGCAGGGGAAGCCTACTACAAAACCCTAACCATGAAATCGGTCTTAGCCCTGCACAAAAAGGAGTGCGGTTGCAACTGGAATGGGGAAAGTATTTTTAATAAATAGTTTGAAAAGTTGGAGGAGGAAAATGAACGAATATCATAAAATCCAAACAATTTTTAAAAGGGATATGGCTAATAGAGGCAAAATAATGGAGGGTACTTTTAGTGAACCCGAGTTTGAATATTTAAAAAACAATGAATGGGTATTTACTGAAAAAGTTGATGGCACGAATATTAGAGTTATGTGGAATGGTAAAGCTATAGTTTTCGGTGGGAAAACAGATAATGCCCAAATACCAGCCTTTCTAGTAACAAGATTAGAAGAATTATTTTTAGGTATCCAAAAAAGAAAATTGTTTGAAGAAGTTTTTGCGCCGAAAGAACAAGATGAAGAGATAAAAGTTTGTTTATATGGAGAGGGCTATGGGGCAAAGATACAAAAAGGTGGGGGTAATTATATTCCTAATGGAGTGGATTTTGTTTTATTTGATGTAAAAATAGGCGATTGGTGGTTGCAAAGAGAAAATATTGAAGATATTGCCACCAAATTTAAACTAAAAACTGTTCCTGTAATTGGAAAAGGAACTTTAAAAGAGATGGTTGAAATGACTAAAAAAGGTTTTAAATCCCAATGGGGTGAATTTATTGCAGAAGGTATAGTTTCTAAACCGGCAACGGAATTAAGAACAAGAGGGGGAGATAGAATAATTACCAAAATTAAATATAAGGATTTTAACAACTAAATAGTTTTTTATGGTGTAAAAAATATTTACACCATTTTCTACAGGGTGGTCTGGAATACCTTGGTTAAGAATAGTCTGGGCCACCCGCTAGAAGAAAGAAAGCACTTTAAGTTTTGAAAGCAGGTGGCGGTGGCGAAAGTAATCACTTCGCGAGAAACCGAATGTGGCTGATAACTAACCTCCACTGTGTATAAAGCTAATATACACTGGATATAGGTTTACAAGGTGCAAATCCTTGTCCGCCATTTGCTTTGAGAATTTAAAAATTAAAGGAGGAAGATGAACGAAGACATATTTTTTACAATCCTAGCCGCAATTTGTTTTGTGGGTATCGCCTATCTTTTTATTTTTGTGTTTCCACAATTACCTTTGTGGATGTGAGGGGTTAATTTATGAAAAAAGAACAAATACCTAAAAAGGAATGGAAGTCTTTGTTATTTAAATGTAGAGCTGGTTGTTTTCATTTTTTAGAAATAGCTTATGTAGAAGAAGAGTTAGTAAGTAAATGGCCTATTTTTTGTGTAATCATTACTGCCGGAGATAAGCCCCTGATTAGAAGATTAAAAGCAGCTTGGCAAGCTATAAAAGGAACAAGATACGATGCGAGTGAAGAAATTGTTTTGTATAAATCAGACATAAGAAGGCTAAAAAAATATTTGGAGAAGTTTTTATGAACCTAACAGCGAAAAATTGGAAGAAACAACATGAGGAATATGTTGGTAATCCTGATAGTTCAAGGGAATTTTGTAAGTTGTTGATTAAAGCAGTAGTCAAGGATTTGGCGGGGAAGGAAGCTAAGTATTATAAATCTGATGATTTACCAGCTTGGAAAAGTGGCTACAACCAACACCGCCAAGAGGTTTTAGAGAAAGGAGAAAGGTGGGTTATATGAACCTTAACCAAATAGCAGGACTAACAATGATAGGGATAGGCATAGCTTTGGCGGTTTATATGGTTTTGAGGAAGGAGAAATGAACCTTAACCAACAAGTTGTAAGTTTAGAACTAGCCAAAAAGTTAAAAGAGTTGGGGGTAAAAATTGATTTGGCGATGGCGACAGGTTCTACAACCAATATCTACAAAACAATAGATGAGATGATTGATGGACTTGAGGCGTTAAAATGGTGGCTGGCACAACATAAACCTAAAAAAAATGAAGGGAGGAGAAGGTGAAAAAAATAAATAAAGATAAAAAAGAGATAAGTAGGCAAGCAATATGGTTAAAAACTCCAAAAGGCAGGGCCTACCAGAAGACCCCAAAGTATAAGGCCTACAAGAAGGCCTACCAGAAGACCCCAAAGTATAAGGCCTACCAGAAGGCCTACCAGAAAACACCAAAGTATAAGGCCTACAAGAAGGCCTATGAGAAGACACCAAAGCGTAAGGCCTACAAGAAGGCCTATGAGAAGACCCCAAAGTATAAGGCCTACCAGAAGGCCTACCAGAAAACACCAAAGTATAAGGCCTACCAGAAGGCCTACCAGAAAACACCAAAGTATAAGGCCTACAAGAAGGCCTATGAGAAGACACCAAAGCGTAAGGCCTACAAGAAGGCCTATGAGAAGACCCCAAAGTATAAGGCCTACCAGAAGGCCTACTATTTAAGAGTAACTAAAATAAAAAGGGAAGATTGCAAAAAACCATAGATATAAATTACCTTATCTATGCTTTAAACGTAAACCGTAGATAAGATAAAAGAAAGCGAGGGGTAACTACCTACTAAAAATATAAAAATTAGTAGTTAATTAGTAGGAAGCGAGGAATGATAGGGAAATCCAAAAACAAAAAAACACTAGATAGTTTTGTTAAATACTGCCAACAACATCCAGAAGAAAGATTTTGGCAGGCATTACGGAATTGGTCTGGTTATGATTTTATTTATGGAAGTGATGATTTGGTAATTGGACACGCAAAAGAAGGATTAGAAGATACTTTTTACAAAGAAAGCGAGGAGAAGTGAATTTTGGAGAATTAGGTTGGGTATTGACAGGATTATTAAGTTTACTTATCGCTATTCTTAGTGAAGATGATAGATGGTTTAGGTTTGTGGTTATATTAATTTTATTTGCTATTTATATGCACATTTAAAAGAAAGCGAAAGGGAATTGTAAAGTTAATTGACAAGAAAAATGACAAAGAAAAATGAGTCAAGGTCGTATTATTCAAAATGCAAGGCCAAGAAATACCACAATGTTAATTTCTGTCAGAATCGCAAGTGCGGGAAGAAGCAGCACAAGTATGATATGTTTTTGGTATGTAGCGAGTGTTTTGACAAGATAGGGAAAAAATGAGTACAAATAATGTGATTTATATTAAATCCGATACCTATGAAGTTTTATACCAGGGCTGTGTGGACAATGGTTTTAAAGGAGCAGAAAAGCTAGGTAAAGGCAAGAACTTGGACGATGCCTATAAAATCGCTAAAAAGTGGCTGGATAGAGCTGAAGACCATGACCCTTATGGATGCTTTATCCTTGAGTATGGAATACAAATATGTTAATAAAATTACCTTTACCGACATCAAAATTTACAAAAATTTATGTTTACTAAAAGTTGGTATAAAAAACATTCACATCCAAGAGGTATGTTAGGAAAAAAACATACAATGAAAACTCGTAATAAAATGAAAGCAAGTAGCCCACATTTTAATAAAGGAAAAAAAGTTAGTATGGAAATTAGAAAGAAAATCTCTATTGCTGCTAAAAAAAGATTTATGGATATTAGAGAAAGAAAAAAAATGAGCGAAAGAGTGAAAGGATTTAAACATACAAAAGAAGCCAAAGAAAAAATGAGCAAATTTCATAAAAATCATTTTAATATAGGAATGTTTAAAAAAGGAGAACATTCTTCAAGAAAAACAGAATTTAAGAAAGGACATAAATTATGGACAAAGGAAAGAATAAAGAAAATGGTAAATTCTTTAAAAGGAAAAACTTCTGGAGAAAAACATTATAAATGGAAAGGTGGTTGTTTTATTTATGAAAATAGGATGATGATATTAAATAAATCCCATCCATTCGCAAACAAACATGGCTATATTTTACGAAGTAGATTGGTAATGGAAAAAAGTATAGGTAGATTTTTAACTCCAGAAGAGGTTGTGCATCATATCAATAAAAATACTTTAGATGATAGTATATGTAATCTTAAATTATTTGATAATAAAGCAAAACATTTTAGTTTACACAAAAAAGAATACTGGAAAAGATGGAGGGCAAAAAGAATATGCGGCTTACTTTAAATCTTCCTCCTTCAATAAATAGTTTGTATAGCCAAAATAGGCAGGGAAGGAGGTTTAAAACCAATGAGGCTAAAGCATGGGAAACTGAAAGCAGTTTTAAACTTATGAAGCACAGAAAGTTTGGCAAAGATAAAGTTGAAGTTTTTATTATCTATTATTTTAAAAACAATAGGTCGGATTTGGGAAACAGAAGCAAAATTTTGATTGATTTATTGGAAAAGATGAGGATTATAAACAACGATAACCAAGTTTGGGCTTTACACGAATATAAAAATATTGATAAAAAACGATTAGGAGTAGTTTTAGATATATGGGAATATAGCGAATAGTCTTTATGCGTGGGGAGGGCCCTACTGCTGCAGCCTCCCCGCATGGGGACTAAAGAAGTTTTTTATTTCTACAATAGACGGGGCAGAAAAATAACTGTCGAAAATAAGTCTGAGGCTGAAAAACTTATCCGGCAGGGATTTCTTCAGACGACTCCGGATTCTCCTTTTTATAATCCTGTTTATGACAAGGGAGATGAAGTTATTGCTCAACCAATAAACAAAGAAGCAGAGGTAAAAACAGCAAAAGGGAAAAGAAATTATTTGGAGGTAATAAAAATATAAAAATATTTATGTCTAAAATTTCTGCAAAATACTGTGGTTGTTGGGATGCGGTAAGCGGTTATGGTTCGGCCAACAGGAATTTTATCATGGCTTTAGATACTGTCGGGGTGGAACTAACCACTCAAAGAGTATCCTATTCTAAAAACTATGGAGAGAGTTTTTATGGCGAAACCTACAAGCTGGCTCAAGAAAAAGAAGGCAAGGCAATAAATTACGATATTAAAATTATTCACATTCCTTGCGACTCTTACTTGCGGTATTTGGAGCCATGTAAATACCACATCGGACACCTTTTTTGGGAAACCGACCGGATGAGTCCTGAATGGGTCTGGAACTGCAATTTAATGGATGAAATATGGGTTGGCGACAATTTCCATAAGGAAGCCTTTGAGAAGTCAGGCGTTAAAAGACCAGTCTGGGTTTTTCCCCAGCCGGTGAATACGGAAATGACCGACAGGAAAATAAAAAGATTTATGCTTAAGGGTGTTAAAGATGCCAGTAATGACCATTTTTTGTTTTATTCAATTTTTCAGTGGATTGAGCGTAAAGCACCAAAAATACTTTTAACCGCCTACTGGCAGGAATTTGCCAATGAAAAAAATGTCGGTCTTTTGCTTAAAACCTACAAGGAAAGATATTTACCGGAAGAGAAAAAGGAATTGCTTGACCAAATCAGGTTATGGAAAAGCGAACTTAATCAAGCCACTTACCCACCTGTTTATTTTTATTCTGAATTTGACGATGTAGATGATGTTTTTAGGGTTCATCAGACTGGGGATTGCTTTGTTCTTAGTCATAGAGGGGAAGGTTGGAGCAGGTGTATTGCCGAGGCGATGGTGATGGGAAAACCTGTAATTGCCACTCAATTAGGAGGTATCCACGACTTTCTAACTAAGGAGACTTATTTCCCTCTTAAATGGAAGCCGATAAATGTTTTTAACATGGATTGGGCCCCCTGGTATCGGAAAGACCAGAAATGGGCTGAGCCCGATATGGGTGAATTAAGAAGGCTGATGCGGTTTGTTTATGAAAATCAGGGTGAGGCTTTTCAGACAGCCAAAAGAGGGCAGGAGTTTGTTAAAAGGAATTTCTCTTATGAGGCGGTGGGAAGAATGTTAAAAGACAGGTTGATTGACATACAAAAAATGATTAACAGAGAAAGACGGAAAAAAATCCGTTGGTTGCCATTATGAAAATTTTGTATTTTAGCTGGCACGAAATTTTAGAGAGAGACGAATTGCAGTTATTTGAAGAACTCGGTTTTGATTATTTGAGTCTTGGGGCTTTTTATAACCCCTCAGAACAGCAAGGCAAGTATTTGAGACCGCCACTGATGGCAAAACATAGTCTGTTTGAGCAATACAAAGGCGATTGGACAAATAAGGAAAGTTTGACAAAAGAAGCAATCAAAAATTTTGATGTATTGATTTTTATGCATAATCCGAAAAAAGAACAGCCGGAGATAACCAAAAATTGGCAAAATATAAGGCATAAAAAATGTATTTACCGCTCTATCGGCCAGTCTTCAAGGTTGACAGAAAAAGCCCTAGCACCTTTTAAAAAAGATGGGCTTTTGATTGTCAGGTATTCACCTAAAGAAAAAACCATCCCTAGTTATTGTGGCGAGGATGCCATGATTAGGTTTTACAAAGACGAAAATGAATTTTGTAATTGGAATGGCAAGGTTAAAAGGGTAATTAGTGTAGGCCAGAATGTCAAAGGCAGGGCGAGTGCTTGCAATTTTGAGACATTACTTAAAGCAACTGAACCTTTTGAGAGACGGCTTTATGGGCCAAATAATGAAAATACCGGCTTGATTGGTGGCAAGATTGATTATGATTTGTTGAAAAGCGAGTTAAGGGATAATCGGGTTTATTTTTACACTGGAACACAACCCGCCAGTTATACTTTGGGATTTATCGAGGCAATGATTTCAGGCATACCGATTGTAGCGTTAGGCCCAAAACATTGTAACCGAGATTATCCAGAACAGCAAACTTACGAAGTGCATGAAATTATCAAAAATGGTGAGAATGGGTTCTGGTCAGACGACATCCCAACTTTACAAAAATATATTCAGCAGTTAATGGATGATGACGAATTAGCTCAGAGGATTAGCAAGGTTGGTAGGGAAACAGCGATTAAATACTTTGGAAAGTCAAAAATCAAGGAAGAATGGCGTGTTTTTTTAGAAAGTTTATTTAAGGAGGAAAAATGAGTTATCACGAAGAAGGAGAAGGATTAGGAATAATTATTTTAATAGCGATTACTTTTTTAATAATTGGAATTGTTATGTTTTATAAGTCAGCGATAAAACCTTGTGGCTGGTTTAATGAAAGTGAATATATAAAAAATGAAGTTCCTGTAAGATGTCAGGAAAGGAAATAGTTATGGAAGTAAACGGACTTAACCAGATAACCCAGAAATGGTTTAGAGCCATGCCGATTAAAGCAAAAACAGAAAGAGATGCTGAAGGGGCGAGGTTACTGGAATTTGTTAAAGAAAAGAGGCCTGAGAGCCTGTTAGACGTGGGTTGTGCGGCCAGTTGGCTATCTTATGCCCCAGAACTGAGGAAATTGGTTAAAAGATATGATGGGATAGACCTAGTTGAAGATGAGAAAATGAAGCCTTATTTAGACTTTTACCATGTTGGGGATGCTATTGATTTTGAAAAATCCAATAGGTTTTTTGATAAACCATACGAAATGGTTGCTTGCGTTTCAACTATAGAACACACCAATTTAAGCTCTAAAAAGAAAGCATGGCTTGAGCCGGAAGAAGAAAGAAAAAAAATGTTTAAAAGGTGCTTGGATTTGGCGGAGAAATGGTTTTGGATTTCTTTTCCTGTGGGCAGAAAATACAGGTATCTTGAAGAATTTGAGATTATAACGGATAAGGAACTGGTTTTTTATGAGGGAATGTGTTTTGGTTATAAACTTGAAGAAAGGTTTTATTACACTCAGGGTAGTCAAGTTGACCATCCTTGGCTTGAGCATAGGATGAGAAATTTAGCAGTTAAAATCCCTTTTTTAGAGTATATCGGAAATCAAAGTTTGTGTGTCATGGAGGTGGAGAAATGTTAATAACAAAATATTTTTCAGAAAAACTTGGGATTGAAGTTATACCCGAAGTGAATGATTGGTCTAAAAAGTGGCATTGCTACGATTCGGGTGGTGTCGAGTGCGAAGTAGGAGAATTACTTTATAGTTTAGCGAGAGTAATTAAACCACAGAATGTACTTGAGACGGGTTTGTATTCAGCCGTGAGTACAATGTATATTTGTCAGGCTTTAAAAGACAATGGTTTTGGTCATTTGCAGAGTTTTGAGATAGAAGAAGAACATATTAAGCGAAGCACTGAACGCTTAAAAAAACTTGATTTATTCGATTGGGTAACGATTCACCATCAGTCTTCATTAGATTATACGCCAGACAGACAATTTGAAATTTTTTGCCTTGATAGCGAGCCTTGGTTACGCTTTCACGAGCTAGTCAGGTTTTTTCCTAATTTAAAAGAAGGCGGGTTTGCTTTAATTCACGACTTGCACCACCATTGCGGGCAGGTGGCGGTTGAAGGCAAAGAGTTTGCTTGGCCTTGGGGGAAACTGCCGGAAAAATTAGAGAAACTGGTTCAAGACAAACGACTAACGCCAGTTTATTTTCCATCGCCCAGAGGATTAACGATGTTTTATAAGCCAACAAAGGATGATTATAAATGGATATAAGTAATTTATGTCGGGAGCTGAAATTTAAAAGTGAGGCAGTTTTATATACGCCTCCTGACCCTTTTAGGATTTATGAAAGGCTGGCAAAAATATATATGATAGCCCATGCAGAGCCTACTAAGTTAATTAGTAATAAAAAGGTATCACCAATTGCTCTTTTTCCAGACGATACTTGGTGGTGGCGGAGTTATGGAGTTAATCCCGATTATAAAACGCCTTTGATGTTTGTTAAATGGGTTTTACAAGAAATACCAAAGGAGTTTTGGAAATTTAATGTTTTAATTACAGTTAATCTTAAAAGATTGAAAGACTCGGCTAGGAAAAGCGAATTGAGTTATATCTGGATAGATATGAAAAATAGAAAAAGAAAATTGAAGTGTGTAGAAATAAGCGACAATGTGTTAAAAGAATTAAAAAATAAATTATTTTACCTTCCTAGTTATGAACAAATAGCCAAGGAGGTTAAAAGTTGGGATGACAAATATAAATATAAAGGATGGGGTCTTATCAAAGACCAGAAAGTTAAATTTTGAAAGGGGGTGATATAAATGGCTAGAAAAAAATCAAAAAGTTTAATAGTTCCAAAAGAGAAATTGGCCAAAGAAGCAATAAAAGGAATTAAAGAAGAAATATTTGGCGAGCAAGTGGAGATGGTAAGGGATTATATAAAAGGGGCTTATCGTTTTAGGAATGAGAAAGAGAAGACAATTAAAAAACTACAAGAGGAAATTGCAGAGATTGATAAAGTAATAGGAGAAGTAGAAAAAGGCAATCCCGAAGCAATAAAACAAGTAAAAGTTCCCGCTAAATATTTATCTGAAAAGACTGTTCGTTTGAATGATATGGATTGGGACGAGGAAAATTAAATTAGGAATCTTAAACCTTCTACAGAAAGAAGAAATGAAGGTTTTAATTACAGGAGGGGCGGGTTTTATAGGGTCTAATGTTAGTATCGAAGCCATAAAAAGAGGTCATCAAGTGATTGCTTTTGACAATCTCTGGAGGCCAGAGGTTAGTAAAAACCTAGAACTAATGCAAAAAACATACAAGGATAAATACCAGTTTGTCTGGGGTGATGTTAGGAACAAAGAGGACTTTGAAGCATTGCCAAAAGTTGATGCCATCATTCACTTTGCGGCCAACCCAGAAGCAATTACAGCGGTTTATTATCCTGTGTATGATTTTAGGTCAAACGCAGTCGGGACTTTTAATGTTTTGGAGTTTGCCAGAAAAAGAAACATTCCTTTTATCTATGCCAGCACTACAAAAACAATGTCTGACATTATCAATGAATGGCCGATAAAAGAAACGAAAACTAGGTTTGAGCTGGAGACTGTTGATAAAGCACCAGATTGGCTAAAAGAGCTTTTACTACAAGGGCTAACAGTTGAAGGCGGCAAGGTATTGGCAATTAACGATAAGTTTCCGGTTGATGGTTTTGGCAAGTGGGGACACTCTCCTTATGGAATAAGCAAGTTGACCGGAGAACTTTATACCCAGGAGTTTCATGTTACTTTTGGCTTGCCAGTGGTAATTTTCAGGATGAGTTGTATTTATGGTTTATGGCAAAAAGGAATAGAGGAGCAGGGATGGGTTGCGTGGTTCTTAAAACAGATGATGGGTGGAAATAGAAAAATTAACATTTTTGGGAATGGCAAGCAGGTTAGGGACATTTTGGATGGCAGGGATGTAGCCAGAGCATATTTAAACGCCCTAGAGACGATTTCTAAGGTCAATGGACAGATATTCACCATTGGCGGAGGCAGGAAATTTAACTATTCATTGCTAGAGGTAATTGCGGAGATTGAGAAGGTAACTGGCAAAAAAGCGGAATTGACTTTTGAAAAGAAAAGACCGGCAGACCAGGACTGGTATGTGTCTTGCAATAAGAAAGCCAAAGAATTATTAAATTGGGAGCCTGAGATTGGTTTGGGGCGGGCATTGGAGGATATGAAAAAACAACATGAGCAAAGATAGCTTTGTTATCAAACAGAATGACGACTGGTGGGAATATGAGGAGAGATACAAAATGAAAAGAAAAACTAGGGCGGTGATTATGGGGACTAGCTGTTTTCCCTTCCTTATAAGGTATTGGAGGGAATTGTTTAATAAGTGGGAAAAAACGGTAGATAAGGTTTATATTTCCCTAGCGCCTTTAGGTGATTATCCTGGTGCTAGGGAATACGCCAAGAGTGTTTTGAAACACCCGAAAATAAGGATAAGGGATAAGAATGAGGGTTGGCCTACAGGAATGGAAGAAGATGCCAAGGAGGCAAAAGAGGACTTATTGCTTGTCTTGCATGACGACACCTTCATCCACAAGCCGGAGTTTTTAGAAGATACTTTCAGCATAATGGGTGATAAGGCAATAACGCCGATACATCAAGTCTATTCGGAGATAGGATATGTTGAGGAAAACATGAAAAAAAGATATGGCGATATGCTTCCCTGGAAATGTGCAAGCGGAGAACAAGGTTATTCGTTTCTTTTGTATCTGCTTTTTATTCCGAGGGAACAGCTAATGGAAACAAGCGTCAATTTTCAGGGATCGGGTTGGAAAAAAGGAGATTATATAAAAGAGCTAGGAATAACAACAGACAGGGACTTTGGCGGGGATACTGGTTTTAAATTGGGACTGGAGTTATTGCAAAATGGCGTTATGGTGCAGCCGATACCAAGATATACAACTGCTAATATTCCTCTTGAAAAAAATCCGCTTGAGAAATTAAGAGAACTTCAAAAAAATAAAGAGGATTTGTTTTCTGATGAAGCTGGCTGGCTTCATATTTGCGGCATGGGGAATAGGTTGGGAGATTGGTTTGATAAAAATAAGAAGGAATACAAACAGAGTGAACAATTCAAACAAGACTGTATTCTTAAACTTGGCTGGCTGTTTGAGTTTTTGAGCTGTGATGAGTTTAATGAGGTTTCCGATTATAAAGAACAAGTAAACAGGGAAGTCGAAAATGTTATTAAAAAATTAAATATTGATTTTAGGAGGGTGAAAGAATATCAAAAAATATTCCATCAATTATTATGGGGAAAATAGATTTTAATTATGTCAACAATCTAGCTTTCAGGGATACGGATATAAACGAGCACCTGCTTGATTTATATGGAGTAGCAGTTGGTATGAACGCTAAAGTCATAGTTGAGCTTGGGGCTGGACAGTCAACTTATGCCCTAACGGCAGCCGCCAATGAAACTAAGGGCCAACTTTATAGTGTTGATTTGGGTAAAGACGCAGTTACCAGGCTTTTTCCGCAAGGAGAAGGAGTATTAGATAAAGAAGAACGCTACCATTTTATCCAAGGTGATGATATGGAAATAGTAAAGACTTGGAATACGCCGATTGATTTTCTTTTTTTGGATACCAGTCATTTATACGAAGATACGAAAAAGGAAATCGAGGCCTGGTTTCCTAAAGTGAAAAAAGGAGGGATTATAGCCATGCACGACGTTGCCCACGAGGAGGGATTGGGGACAGGTTGCCGGAAAGCTCTTGATGAGTTTATGAAAAGCGAGGAAGGGAAAGATTATAGAGTATTACAATTACTTGACACAAAGCATCTAGGGATGGCTATTTTAATAAAGCTATTATGACAAAAACAGTTCTCGTTTGTTTTCACAATTATGTTCCCATGTACGACCACAAGTATTTTGACGTGATTTTGGACTATTTCATGCGTAATTTTGAGAAATATTGGCAAGACGAGGTAGATAAACTATACCTTTTGGACTCGAATTGGGAAGTGAAAGACATTAGCAATCCAAAGGTGGAAGTGATAAAGACCGACCCGAATATGCGTTACTGCAATACCTATAAGGCAGTTTTGCCTACGATAAAAGAGGATGCGGTTTTACTTTTGGATAATGACATGGTGATTTACAGAAAAGGAATTGTTAAAGACGCTTTTAAACTAATTGAGAATGGTTTTGATGTGGTTTCAATTTACGATACGATTGGTGAAAAAACATTTGAAGAATTGGGTGGCAAGTCTAAGTTTTGTCCTTACCTTTTTGCCGTTAAAAAAGATTTGTTGATGAAGTTTAGGGATTGCGATTGGGAAGATGATATGCCTCATTATGAAACATTAGGGCAATTAACAGAGGAGATGTTAAAAGCTGGTTTAAAGCCTTTTGAAATGGAGGAGGATAAAAACTCGATTTACTTTGATGGTGTAAAAGATAAGCCTAAGAATTTGGGTTATTACCATATTCGGGCAGGTTCAACGCCAGCCTATTTGTTGACTCACAGAAATTTAGGAAATAGAAAAACCTATGAAGAGTTTATTAAGGGACAACCAAAAAGGGAAATTCTAAGACAGGTAGCCTGGTATTGGCTGATGGCAGATGAGGCTATAAGAAAAGATGTTATAGAAGTGGTAATGGATTGTGGAATGAGACCTGGTGAATTTAGGTTGTATGTAAGTGATTTTAAGGAGTTTCATGGATTGGAGGAGAAGTGAAAAAAACCATTGGAGAGTTAATTGACGAATTGAGCATCGTAAACTGTAAGATATATCATCTCGTTGAAAAGCAGCGACAGAATAAACATACTGCTGAAGATTGGACTAAATCAGAAAACTTAAATATTTACCGTTCGAAACTTAAAAATGCTATCAACAAAGAATTTAACCAAAGACAAGAAATCAAAATTTAAACATTCGAAAGAATTTGATATTTTTGTCGAAGTTATCAATAGATTAGAAATAGCAAGATGGGGAAAGGAATATATGAAAAACAACAAACTACCTAGTCCATTTGTTCCCCATGTTTGGAGTGAAGCATGCGAGAATTGGTTTAAAAATAAGCTAGAAACTAACAAGGTAATTACAAAAATGATATCTAAAGATGAGTTTATTAAAGCAGTTGAAGAATATCAAACCTTAAATAGATGGCAGTGGTTTAGAAAAAGAAAGTTAGAAAAGCAAATTGCAGTTACGGCTAAATATTGGTTGGAAGATATAAAAAGTATTAAAAAGAAAGAGAAAATAGTTTTTAAAATTCCTAAAATAAAGGAGATTATAAATGACTAGAGCGGTTTTTTTATCGGCAGGTGGTGATTGCTTTATCGGCCTTTTTACCCACTACCTGTTTAAAAAATACTGGTATGGGGAAGCGGACAAGTTTTATGTTTGTTTAAACAACCATTCAGGTGTGCCAAAAGAAGTTATTAAAGAATACATTACTAATTTGGTTGACGACCCGAAAGTTGAGCTTATTTACCATCCTAGAGGCATAGGTAATGGGATGCCGATAACAGAAATGGTTAAAATCTGCACAGAAGACTTAGTGATGCTGTTAGAGGACGATGGCTATATATTCACATCAGGCAAGGTCAACCAATATTTTCAGATGATTGAGTCTGATTTAACTGATGCGATTGGTTCACCTCGCTTTTCTTGTGCTGAGGAGATAGCCGAGGTTTCAGCTAAAAAGTATAACCTTGATTATTCTGGTTATGGCGACAAAGGCCCTAACTGGTGGCCAAACTTTTTCTTTGTCAAGAGAACCGATTTGTTAAGAACTGACCTTAATTTCGGCAGTATCCAGTTTAAACCTGGCGATTACTGCAAGGAGCTTGACCATACTTTCAAGGAGATTGCTCATGGGGATACTTTTGTTTATGCCTGTATGCAATTAAGGGCTTTGGGATTGCGGTTTTCTACCTGCCCCCAGTTTCACGCAGACCCTTTTGAAATAGAAAGCAAGGGAAAAAAGGAAATGAATTGGGTTGAAGGCAAGCCCTTTTGGTTGCATGGCGGTAGTTTGTCGGCCTCTTGGAATGGTTATTTAAGCGGTCAAGTGCCGGACATTCAAAGCGAGATTAACGCCAGGGAAATAGAAAGCAGGGTGGCTTTTTGGACAATCGCTTCCGATGTAGTTGAGGGGTTTGATGATTTTAAGAAACAGTATAAACAAGGGATTGAGAACTTGATTGTTAATGCCAAACTGGACAGGAAAAGGATAAATGAGAAAATTAGTTTGTATAAAAATTTAATGCAGGTATAAGGAGAGAAATTATGAAAATAAGAACTAAATACAATATCAAAGATAAAGTTTGGTATTACATTGAACAATTTAATAAATATGCGTGGGGGAAAATTGAAAGTATAGAGGTGAAGGTTGGTGGATATAACGAAAGAATAAGATATTTTATGAAAAATAGATTTTGTGGTGAGAGAAAAAAAAGTTACTATTTTTCCCCTACAGACTTTTATTGTTCTCGTATAGTGGAGAGAGAAGAAGAAGAACTATTTAAAAACCCAGAAGAAGTCAAGAAATATCTTAACCGACAGCATAAAGAGAAAATGGATGACTTATGTGAATTAAAAAAGGGTTTATTTGGATAAAATTACTTTGTATAGGGGGTTGATGGGAGTATGAGTATAAATACAACAATAGGAAGAAAATATGATTTTTATAAAGGTTTAATTGTGCCTAATGGTTGTTATTTTATGGTGCGATTGGATGGTAATTGTTTTTCAAGATTTACTGAGAGATATGAACGACCGTTTGATAAAAGGTTTTATCAAGCAATGCTAGAGGGAACTAAAGAACTTATGACTTATATTCCTGATATTTACAAAGCCCACTTTCACTCAGACGAAATCTCCCTTTACTTTGATAAAAATAGTCAATGGTTTGATAGAAGGATAGAGAAGATTATTTCTATTACAGCAGGAATTTTATCAGCAAAGTTTTCTCAAGAAGTAAAAGCCCAGGCTCACTTTGACAGTAGAATTTTAGTCACGCCAACGAAAAGAGATGTAGAGATTTATGAGAAAGATAGAAGGCTTAATGCTTTTAGGGGTTGTGTTAATTCTTATGCTTATTATAGTTTACGGAAAAAAGGTTTGACTGAAAGACAAGCTACTAAAAAATTATTAGAGTTGAAATCCAAAGAAAGACAAGAATTATTGTTTAAGGAATTTGGGATAAATATTGCTAAAGTTCCAAAGTGGCAAAGGGTTGGTTGTTTTTTAGTTTGGGAGGAATATGAGAAAGAAGGATATAACCCGATTAAAAAGATAAAAGTTAAGGCTATTAGAAGAAGAATAAAAATATTATGAAACCTGATATTTTGTGCTGCCATCCAAGAGACGTAATCTACCCCTTGTTTATGCACCGGATAAACAAAGACAGGGAACTTTTTAACAGGATTATTGTAGTGATGACCCAAAAGGCAAGGGATGTGGATTACAGTGGTTACCTGCAAACAAATATAAAAAGGGTAACTTTGGTAAAAGAATATAAAGATGATGGGAGCGATTGGAGAAATGCCGCTATCAGGGAAGGATTAAGATATATCGGCTCAGGCGACATTTTATTTCTCGAACAGGATTTCCTATTTAAAAAGGGGTTCTTTGAAAAATTGATAGAGAAAGCCAACGATTATAATGCGGTGGGTTTTGTTGACGGCAACAGGTTTCACCCCGCTTGCTTGCTGGTTAAAAGGGAAATATTGAGCAAAACCAGCAGGGATTTTAGCGTTGACAGGGATGTTGGCGACCATTTCGTTAAGTTTAGCAGGGAGTTAATGGATTTGGAGAACTGGGCAGATTTGAAGTATCTGGATTTACCTGAATGGAAACATCTTGCTGGACTAACCCAGAATTTCAGGATGAATAGCAACTGGTATCATCCACGGGAGTTTTTTACTTATTTGGTTTGTTCGGGTGAGATTGACCAGCCCGAAGAATGGGCGGAATTTGCGGTTAAAAAGTTACATCAAGTAGGTGAGTATCCGCTTGATGAAAAGATTAAAAGTTTTTTTTAGGGGGTGAAAAGAAATGAGAGCAGGTAATTCATATAGAGGATTTGTTAATGATATTTTTATCGAATATTCAATGATTGACTTATGTTGGAAAATATGGATTTTTGAGAGAAAAAATAACGAGAGGTGGATTGTTCATGGTGATAAAAGAACAATTTATAAAGATGGTGGGAAGTTGCCAGAGCCAACTATTGTGCTTGAAGACCCAACCTCTTTGAATGATTTAGGTAATTGTTTAAACGAGATGGGGTTTGGCAAGAAACCAGAAGATACTACTAAGGAAGTTAAAAGATTAGAAAACCACCTAGAAGACATGAAAACGATTGCTTTTAAACAATTAAAAATTAAGGAGAAAAAATGAATTGCACTCTTATAACTTGCTGGATAAAGCACTGCGATTATCCCTTATATAGAAGATTTTTGAAGAATTACCGACAATTTTTTAATAAGATAGTAATTCTTTTTTCAGAGCATAATCGTTGGCCTTATTTTGACCATTTTATTCATGGTTCATTGGCTGACCTAGATATAACATTTTTGGACTCAAAAGAACTGGATTGGGGCAAGGAAGATTGGCGGAATGTGGCTACCAACGAAATGCTTAAATATTCAGATACCGAATGGGTTGTTTCTATTGAGCAGGATTGGTTTAGCAAAGACTGGAATAAATTATTAAATGCGGTTGAAGAAGCCAGTAAAGATAACGAGTATATCGGCTGGTGGCAGGAGAGTAATAAATACATACATCCAAGTTTCTGGTTTATTAAAAGAGCATTGCTTGATAAGACTAGAAAAGATTTTGCCGCTCATGGTAAACATGACCATTTTGGCTGGATTGCCGAGGATGTTAAGAGTCTGGGCGGCAAGACTAAAACCACTCAAGAGATGGGGTTTAAGGACTTTGAGGATTGCTTCCATTTAGGCGGCGTAAATCAAAACTACCTTGAGGGACTTAAACCTGACTATGTATTTCACAGGCCGGAGATATTTTCCAGTTATAACTATTGGAGTGTTAAAGCAGACGTTAAACAAGACCCTAGACATCTTGAGTTATGCAAAAAGATAGCCGAAAGATTACCAGCGCCGGATGATAAATGGAAGGAGTTTTTTAAGTGAAAATAACAAATAAAGATTTTGAATTGTATAAAGCAGTTAATATTTTAATAAATTATATTTTGAAGAAGTGAAAATTTTAGCAGACTTTCATCACGACAGCCTATGGTGGGCATTACACCTGCTTTTTGAAAAGCGGTTAGGCTGGGAGCTTTACCGGCCTTATGGCGTGGAATGGTTTGACCAGGAATATTTTAAATTGTATGGGCATTTTGCCATGAAAGAACCTTACCGCTTTTTGGCTAAATTGTATTTAAAAGACATTGTTTTTACTCAAGATGGCGAGAACGGCTATGGTTTGGAAACAAGAATGGGTTGCATTGACTATCCCAAGTTTAAATTAGTTACCCTTAAAAAAGCTAAAGAAATGGACTTTGACATAATAATTTGCACCATCAACGAGAACGAAAAGTATTTTTACAAGTTCGCCAAAGAGTTTTGTCCGAAAGCGAAGCTGATAAGGATTACCGGCAATATGAATGATAAGGTTGACCACGAGCTTTATCCTAACCTGATGGCTTCTGATATATCCTCTTACAAAATGTATCAAGGAGAACACAAGGTTTTATTCAGGCAGGAGTTTGACTTGAACCTGTTTAAGTATTCACCGCCGACCAATACCCATAATTTATACAGCTTTTTGAATGGACTTAGGGCAGAGGAAACCGAACCAGGGGTTTTTGGCACCTGGTTTAAGCTTTTGCATTTACTGCCTGAGTTTAAATTCAGGAGTTATGGCGGCAAGTGCGAGAACGGCCGGATTTTTGGCAAAAGGAAGTTGATTGAGAGAATGTCGGAAGCCTCTTTTTTATACCATGTGAAAAGGATTGACGGCTACGGGCATACTATCCACAATGCTTTTGCTTTGGGAAGGCCAGTTATTACTTGTTTTGAGTATTACAGAGACAAAATTGCCGAGCCTCTTTTGGTTGATGGCGAAACCGCTATTTTTACTGATGGCCGGAGCAGCCGGCAGATAGCAGAAATTGTTAGAAGCAAGGCTAACATAGAGGAATTGACAAGGATGAGTGAGAATTGCCGGAAGAAGTTTGAGGAGAATGTCAAGTTTGATTATGAATTTATGCGGATACAAAAGTTTTTGGAGGAGTTGAGGTGAAAGTATTAGCCGATATGCACCACCAGCAGCTTTTTCATAGCCTAGAGCTTTTGTTTGAGAAAAGGCTGGGCTGGGAGCTTTACACCATGAAAGGGCTTGAGTGGTTTAACGAAGGCTTTTGGAAGGGAGCGGAAGCCTATGCGAATAATGTTGGAACAGTCGGCCAGTATCTAGGTTTGAGGGGTAAAACACCGGACAGCAACGGCGTTTGCGTGGTTGACGGCACTAAGGGATTAACACTTGAGGGATTTAAAACAATGCCTGTAGATATTGTGATTGCCTCGATACCGGCCCATGTTAAGTCTTTTAATGACTTGATAAAAAAATACAAGCCGCAAGCTAAGCTGATTTATCAAGTCGGCAACCATTTCGGCTCGATTGATTTCAGTTTGGTTAAGAACCTGATGTCCAGCACCATGCCCGAACAAGTGCCGAGCAATGTCAATGCGGTTTTCTACCACCAGGAGTTTTCCTTAGATGTTTTTAAATACGAACCGCCTCAAGAAAGCAAGGCAATAAGGAGTTTTGTACACACATTGTCAATTGCTGGACATTTTCAAGCCGATTGGCAGGATTTCTTGTCATTGGAAAAAGCTCTGCCTGAATTGAAGTTTGAGGCTTATGGGGCTGGCTGTCGGGATGGCTGCATTGGCGGAGAAGGAGAGATTGCAAGGTTAATAAGAGAGAGTTTGTTTGGCTTTCATTTAAAGAACATGGCAGACGGCTTCGGCCATACCATCCATAACTGGTTTGCGTGCGGACGGCCGGTAATTGTTCGCAAAAGCCAGTATCAAGGGAAACTAGCTGGACAGCTGATGATAGACGGCTTAACTTGCATTGACTTGGATAAAGGAAGCCTAGAAAGCAATGTCGAAAGGATAAGAAAAGCAAGCCAGCCAGAGGAACATAACAAGATGTGCCAACAGGCTTTTGATAAATTTAAACGGGTTTGCGATTTTGACAAAGAGTTTTTAAAAATTAAAACTTTTTTAGAGAAGCTAGGATAGGAGGTGAGAAATGGACAATAAAGGATATATTTTAGGCTTTTGGAGAAATGTTAAAACCAGATGCCAGAACCCTGAGTGCGGAAGGCCGATTACCAGAGCCTACGAATTAAGACCGAATAGCTATGGAGATTTGCCTGAAGGCATTAAAGAGATTGCGCCGGTAGGCAGGTATTGCCCCCATTGCGCTAAAAAGATGGTTGAGGCGGTTCAACAGGCAATTAAAGAGGAGGAGGAAAAAGGAGGTTTGGATTTATAGTTTCTTGAAAGCTGGAGAATAGGAAGGATAGTTAGTAGGTTTTGTCCATGCTTCTGGGTATTAACCTATTCTTCGGCTTTGAGGGAAATATGACGGAAATAACTGACTTAGAAAAATTACCAAAAGAGAAACAAAAAGTCGTGGCTAAAGTCCTGTATAAAATGGGATGGGCTTCTAAAAAAATAGAAGAATGGCTTGGTATTTCGGATACAACAATTTGGCGGGCTTCAGAATTACCAACTCCAGAAGAGCTGAAACAATTTGAAATAGATTTCCAAGTGGCAGTAAAAGGAATAAAGCAGGAAGGGATTGCGAAGGTTTTAAAACGGATATTGGAAATAATCCCAAAAGAAAAAAAATTAGACCAATTAGTGAAAGCAGGAGAATATTTGGAGGGGACTAAAACACCCTTAGTAGCCCAACAATTCAACATAGACGAAGTTAAAGTTTCCAAGGAGGAGTATGACAGGATTTTCGAGGGGATTGAGGATTGACAATAATCCCAAACTAGCGAAGGTAGTGAAACTGGTTTCTGATAATCCGGTAGAACTTACCAACCGCTTTTTATATACTTTCGACCCAAAAAGAGAACCTTACCATTTGCCTTTTAGATTGTTCGATTTTCAAGAAAAATTGGTGGGGAATATTAAAGACGCTATTGAGAATGGTTATGATTTATTTATTGAGAAATGCAGGGAAGTAGGAGCAAGTTATGTAACTTTGGCAACCCTCTTATGGTTTTGGCGTTTTATTCCAGGCTCAAACTTTCTTTTAGGTTCAAGAAAAGAGCAGTTTGTTGACAATAGAGGCGTGAGTCTTCGCAAAGACCTTGAAGTTTCGAATAAGGAGGAGTCTTTGTTCGGCAAGCTTCAATATATGTTAGACCACTTAAATCCTCTTTTATTGCCTAAAGGTTTTAATGTCAAAAGGCATTTTACCACCATGTCTTTGAAAAACCCCCAAAACGGCAATGTAATATCAGGCGAGTCAAGCAACCCTAATTTTTCAAGGGGCGCAAGATACAAGGCTATTCTATTAGACGAGTTTGCTTTCTGGGAAAATGATTGCCTAAGAAAAGATACAGAAGTTTTAACTGGACTTGGATGGAAATTAGTTAAAGACTGTACAAAAAAAGATTTAGTTTATTCAATGGATATAGATACTGGCAAAGCTAAATTAATGCCAATCACTAAATTACATAAGGTATATGCTGAAAAATTATATGAGTTTAAAAACAAAGCTATTGATATTTCTTGTACTGCTAACCATAAATTGTTGATTAAGAAAAGGTATTTTCCAAAAAACACTAGAAAATTTAAAAATAAGAATAAGGATAAAGGAAAGTATCAACAAAGCAATGGAAAAATGTATTTTAGGCGGGCTGATGAAGTATATACCCAAAAACATGACTTTATTCCATTGGTTTCAAATTATGTTGATGGAGAATCTCCAGAGAAGATTTATGGTTTTAAAGCCAAAGATTTCCTAGAGTTTTTAGGCTGGTATATATCAGAAGGGTGGGGAAGAAATAAACCGCGTAATAGGAGAATCAGTATTTCTCAAACCAAAAGTAAAAATCGTCAGAAGATAGAAGATTTGTTAAAAAGAATGAATTTGCCCATTGTTTATAATAGTCATGCTTATAATTTAAGCAAAGGCTATTTACCTGAAAAAATGTTTGATGAATTGATTTCTCTTGGTAAGGCTCATCAAAAACATATTCCAAGAAAGTATCTTAACTTATCAAAAGACCTACTCAAGACTCTTTTTAATTCTTTAATTTCTGGTGATGGGTGTATTACTGAAAGAAAAAATAGGACAAATAAAATGATGTATGCTACAACTTCAAAACAGTTAGCTGATGATTTTCAGGAATTGACTCAAAAAGTAGGATTGAAAGCTTCAATATCCCAACAAAGCTATGATAATGGAAAATGGCGGAAGTTATACAGGTTAAATATTGGATTTAAACAGCATTCCCAAGTAGCCTGTCTTGATAAAAAAATTGTTCCCTATAATGATTTTACTTATTGTGTAACTACTCCATATCATAGCTTATATGTCAGAAGAAATGGTCGGGCTAGCTGGTGTGGCAATACATCAGCTTGGGGAGCGACAGCTGATACCACCGCTTGCAGGATTGTTTTAACAACGCCAGGTTCAAGACCGAGTAAGGCAAAAAGGCTAAGGTTCGGCAAGGATAACGAAAAGATAAAAGTTGTTACCTTAACTTACAATTTAGACCCTAGGAAAACAAAAAAGTGGCTGGCACGAGAGAAAAACAGGCGGTCGGCAGAAGATTTTGCAAGAGAGATAATGATAAACTGGGAAACCTCGGTGGCTGGCAGGGTTTATAATGAAATTGAGCAAGCGGAGGTAGGTAGTTTTCCTTATGATTGGCATTGGCCTTTGTATGTTGTCTGGGACTTTGGCTTGGATGGGACAGCTTTGCAATGGTGGCAGACCAACATGGTTAATGGCAAGCCGAGATTAGTTGAGGCTTTTGAGAACAAAGACAAACCGATTGAGTGGTTCTTGCCTTTTTTTCCCAAACAGGATATTGACTCTAATTTTTCTTATTCCGATGACGAATTGGAATTGATAAGGAAAGTTAAGGAGTTTAAGATTGCCATTCACTATGGCGACCCTGATGTTTCAAAAAGGTCATTGATTACCGGCACTTCGACACGGCAGACTTTGCAGGATAAAGGCATTTATGTTCAGACGAATACTGAGTCTAATGATTTTGTTTCAAGAAGGGAAAAGACAAAAGTGTTGCTGCAACAGGGAATAGAAGTTAATCAAACAAGAGGAACTGATTATTTTATGGATTGTGTCAAAGAAGCCCGCTATCCTCAAAGGCAGGAAACATCGCAAGTAACCACGCCAGTGAATTTGCCAATTCACGACTGGACTTCTCATAATAGAACAGCTTTGGAATATTTTGCGGTTAATTACGAAGGCAAGCCAGAACCCAACCCGATTACCCAATCAACGCCAGAAGAAAGAAGGAGAAACCCGAATGAGAATATTATCCCTGACGAGGGAGGAGTAGCAGATTTGTTTTAAAAGGAGGTGAGTAATGCCGGATAAAAGATGGATGTGTGCCTTGTGTTTTAACGAGAAAACAGGGCCTATGGAATTTGAAACAGAGGAGGATTACAAGGAACACAATAGGAAATATCACCCGACAGGCGAGCCTAATGTGCAAAAGCCTGTGGAAAAACCTAAAATTACAGAGGAATTGCCGGAGCTAGCGAAACCTCAACCTCAACCTATCCAGTTGACTTACAAATATATCGGGACTTGTTCTTTTTGCAAAGGAGAAGTGGAAACAATCGAGCTTGATGTTGGCGTTAAGATCAAAGAGCACGTTTGTTTGGCTTGGTGTAATAACTGCAAGAAGAAACTTAGCCAAAGAAAGGTGGTTAAATTATCATAAAATGGAAAGTGTAATAAGCGAGCATAACTTTTTAGAATACCTGAAAAAGAACTATCCTTACCTTTGGGACTTTGAGGTGGAAATAAGGAAGGTGGTTGACGAGAGTGGGTTTGGCGATGCTTCAGCAAGCGTTATTGTTAGGAACAAAAAGGTGTTTTCCTGTGATGTTTCCCATTGGGTTAAAAAGTTATATGAGGAGAAAAAACAAGTTTGACAAACCTTTAACTTAGTGTTATAACTTTTATTAGTAAAGCTCAAAGGAATATATCCGAGGACTTAGGTTCTCGGTTTTTTTGTTATATGGCAAAAAACACGCTTGAAGAAATCAAAAAAAAGATAATTACTTCTACCCAGCAAGCTGAAAAGAAATCGGGCTTAAAAATAACCAGACAAGACATTCTTGATGTTTTGGAAATTCACAATGACCCGAAAAAGAAAAAAGAAAATGTGGAGAAGTTTTTGGACTCGCTTGACGGCATGACCGAAGAACTTAAAAACAAGGTCTTAAATGATTTGGAGAGCTATGGTTGAGTTTATTATCTTGGCTTTATTGGTAATAGGTTTTGCAGTTTTCGCTTACATTTTCTATACCAAACAAAACAAGCTGACGGAAACATTGGTTAAGAAGCTAAACGACCAGGCCGAGAAAGCAACTGAGATGATGATGGCCGGAAGTTTGCAGGAATGGCAAAGGATTAAGGAAGGCAGAAAGCCACAGCCAAACAGAATTAAAAGCGACCCTAACCTTTTGGAATTAACCGAAGAAAACAGAATCCCTTGGGATGACATTACTGGCGTTAAGATTGACGAAGGGCCGAAAACAAAAGTTAAAATTTACCATTAGTTTGCAGGTTGGCGGGGGGGTCTGATTTAATCAGACTTCTAACGGGGTGTAAACCACGCCCCGTCAGCTTACAAAAAAGGATAAGCTAAAGCTTTTCAATCCAAACCTTCTAAGAAAGCATGAGTGCCGAAGAAAAAGAAAGAAGAAAATAAAAAGCCGGAAGTTATTAAATTAACAACGCTTAAAAGCGACAAGGAAAAGAAGGCTTTAAAGCGAGTAGCAAACCAGTTTTTAAAATCAAAAGCGGACAGTTTGTTTAAGTCGGCTTTTGAAAGCAGGGAACGCTATGATTGGGAATGGCTGACAAGGGATTTGTTCAGGCGGGGCTATCATTTCTCCAATTACGACCAGCCTAACAAGACTGTTCTTCTAGCCACCAGGAGAGGCGTTAAATTTCCGGTAAACCTCTTGTGGTCTCAAATGAGAGGGGTTAAAAACATGGTAACAAACTTCAAACCCAAATGGGAAGTCTTGCCAACCGGCAAGTCTGAGGAGTCTTTAGCCAACGCCCGCTATTCGGGCAAACTCCTTGATTACTATTACCAGCACTTGGGTTTAAGGAAAATGCTTAAAGAAACAGTTATGCAGGGGTTGATGTTCTCCGTTGGCGGGCCTTGGCAGATAGGTTATGACAAAGAGACAGGCGAGGCTTATATTTGGCTTATTGACACTTACGACTTTTATGTTGACCCTTTGGCTCCATCCTTAAAAGATGCCCAGTTTTGCGTTAAGGCAGTCAGGAAGAATTTAGACGAGGTAACTACCAATCCCCACTACAAATTTTATGAGAGTATTCCCAAAACAGGAGAACCAGTGCTGGCGGTTTCTCCGGCCAAGCAGTTTCTAATCCAGGCATTAAAGCATAAGACTGGCAATACCAAAGAAGAAGAGGAAGAAGGGGCGATACTTAAAGAGGCCTGGATTAAAACAAGGGTTTCTGACGACAACATTGACGAGATAAAAGAGGAATTGGCTCAAAATGAGGAGGACACAAAGAATTTAAAGAATGGCGAGGTTTTAATGAGAATTGTCCATTTTACCGACTTTCTCCAAGACCCGCTTTTGGTTCAGCTTAAAAGAAGAAATGATTTTCCATTCGCTTTGTACCAAGGGGATATTAACCCCTGCGAGCTTTACGGAGAGAGCTGGGCCAAACACATTATTCCTATCAACAGGGTTTTAAACGCTTTGGAGTCCTCAGTTTTTATGTTCAATTACATGGTGGCAGTAGGTCGGGTAATCATTGATAAAAATTCAGGGGTGAGATTGGTTGCAAACCAGCATGGCAGTTTCATTGAGAAAAATAGAGGAGCTGACGTTAAAATTCCCCAGCCGCCTTCAGCACCGCCAAGTTTCCAGCAGCAGATTGCAAACTGCTGGAAATACATTGAGGATTTGGGCGGTTTGCATGAGCCTTCCTATGGCAAGTTGCCTTCCAACATATCGGGAATTGCCTTAGCCGAGTTAAAACAAGCGGATGCTAGTAATTCCAGTGATTTGACCGATAACCTGGAAGAATTTTTGGTTGAGGTAGGGCAAAAGACCTTAAAAGTGGTTTCCCAGAATTATGATGTCCCTAAACTGATTAAAGATTTGGGAATGGGCGGGGATGTCAAGCATTTTGCGGTTGTCGGCGAAAGCGGGGCTGGCAGGAGAAGCAACAAAAGGAAAGTTAAGATTGGGCCGGATAGTTTTGATTTGGCGGTTATCGGTTCTGACAATGAGATAAGGGTAACTATCGGCTCATGGCTGGCTTATACCAAGACCGCAAGGCAGGAGAGATTGGAAAGTTTGTTTGAAAAAGGCGCTATTGACCAGAAAACTTTACTGCAGCACTGCGAGTTTGCCGACGTGGATAATATTATCGAGAAAACCAGGCAGGAGGAGATTTTAAAGCAATTCAGGAAAAGCAACGCTCAAGGAGCTGAAGTTTCAGACGAGGAGATAGCAAGGCAGGAAAACGCCATGATGCTTCAGGGAAACGATAAAGTAGAGCCTTTAGTAACCGATAACCACATTGTCCATAACATTGTCCATCAGGAGGCTTTGGGTGCGGGCGGAAACCCCATTATTGAGAAACACATGAGCTTGCATGAAGCACTGGCCGAAAAACACCCTGAAGGGGAACAAGCACCAGCACAAACGCCAATAGCGACGCCAGCGCCAACGCCAGGGGTGGCAGGAATGACCACGCCGCCGCCAGGAGCACCGGCCGGAGGCACGCCAGGCTCACCGGAAGAAGCGGCTTTAATGGAAAGTTTAGCAGGATTGCAAGGAGGTCAAGGTGGCCAAATTCGATAAAGCGAAACTGCTAGTTTTAAGAAGCAACATTGATACTTATTTAAAAAAACTTGCCGAGCAGGAAAAAGACAGTTACCGCAAGTTAGCTTCAGGTTATGAGCAGGTTGAGCGTTCTCTTAACCGGATTATCGAGATTTTGTTAAACGAAACAAAAACAGATAAGACAATGGCCGCTTTAAAACTTTTGAAAAAAGAATTAGGGGAAGCTATCCAAGTAGCCAAACCCGACATGAGCGAAGTTGTGAAAGCGGTTGATAATTTAAGCAAGTCTTTATTAACCCAAGATAGAAAAGAGGGTGAAGTAGTTAAAAGGCTGGAAGCGATAGAAAAGGTTTTAACTAAAAATACTCCTAAAAAAGAAGTAAAAGCGGTTGACAGGACTGACGAAGTAATAAAGGCAATAAAAAGCATTAAATTAAAAGTTCCCGAGTTTGAGTTTCCAAGCGAGGTGAATGTTAATCCTGGTTCTCATTGGCCGCCCCAGAAAGTCCCTAATCCGGTAACTCATATAAACATAAATTCTTTAAAGGGGAATGTCCACCAGACTACTACTACTGTTACGACAACTTTAACTCCTCTGCCTAGTTATGGCGTTCTTGATGACAGGAGAGCGATTATTTTCTACAATAACAGTTCTAGTATAACTGTATATATTGGCGGTTCTACTGTAACCGCTTCTACCGGAACACCGATAGAACCTAAAAGTTTTTCTCCTTCTTTTGACTCAGGCCCTTTGCAGAAATGGTATGGGATAACTTCGTCGGGAACGGCAGATGTGAGGTGTCTGGAGCTTCCAGATGAAGCTTCGGGCAGATAGCCTATAGTATTATGAACTGGAAGGATACTAGTAAACATTGGTCTAAAACAAATCAGAGAAACATTGTTTTAAGTAAAATAAAACATACTCTTTGGAAAAAAGGGGAACATACTAGCCCTAAGACTGAATTTAAAAAAGGATTGACCCCTTGGAACAAGGGTAAAAAAGGGGTTATGCCAGTCCCTTGGAACAAAGGGAAAAAGTGTTTTCAGACATCAAAAAAGGCCAAAGAAAATA
>Ga0307380_10002043_pt1 | contig 28952 bp, 27 predicted proteins | sample UN3MG_FD_202239 | JGI IMG/M metagenome (GOLD analysis project Ga0307380, IMG submission 202239) | Soil microbial communities from Risofladan, Vaasa, Finland - UN-3 | ecosystem: Environmental > Terrestrial > Soil > Coastal area > Acid sulfate soil | place: Finland: Risofladan, Vaasa | collected... | reverse complement strand
ATCATTAATTACTAGACTCCGCATTTCTGAAAGCCATTCTTTCATACTTGAAAATGTTTGATGTCTTGAAAGATCAAATACAACCAATGCTCCAAATGCTCCCTCGTAAAAACTACGATGGAGAAATTTAAATTTTTCCTGACCGCCTATATCCCATATATGAAGTTTTACAATTTTCCCAGGTTCATATTCTATAGTTTTAGTTAAAAAGTCAACGCCAATAGTTAATTTATATTTTAAAGTAAATTCATCATGGACGAATCTGTTTAACAAACTCGTTTTTCCTACTGCCCCGGGTCCTATGATAATCACTTTGAAGCTTAGGGCGCTGCTTATTGCGGTTGAGTTATAACCCATTATACATCACCAGTTTGTGCAGTAATTGACTAAATAAATTAATGGAACATTTCATAAAGGGACACATTTTTAATGCTAATTTTAAATTTATAATTAAATCTATAATTATTTATTATATTTTTAAGTTTAATCAAAAGTATATTATTTTTTTGAAAGTATAGGGATATTGAATTATCATCTCTTATAAATAGACTTTAATTAAATACTGACAATATAATCGATTTTGACAAATTTTTGCTAAAAATGTAAGCGGGTGAAGAACAAAAAAATAATTTTATTCGTCTGATTTCAGGCGATTTAATTCTTTCTCAAGTTCGGCTATCTTTTCATCAGAAGGACCAGATGCGGCACTAGGCAAAGCAACTCCCATTTCTACTTGAATTTCGGCATCAATTTCCCCTAAAACATCCTTGACATCAGTATCGGTAACTGCTGTATCGACCATTATGTCACTTATTCCGTCAGTTGTGATTTCCTCAGTAACAGCAAAATCTTCCATATCAACTCCAATGGAGGTCATCATTTCTGTAAGCTGAGGAATGGATAACTGGTCCTTTAATGCACCAAGGCTTGCTGCAATCCCTTTCATAACTTCTGCCACATCCTTTACCGCATGAGCTTGTTCTAACTTAAACACCATTCCTTCAAGGTTGGTTCTGAAAAGGTCAATTGCACGTGCTTGTTTCCGAATTTGAATAAAGTTCCTTGCGTGAAATTCAGAACCTTGCAAGTCGCCTTGCTTTCGAAGGTTTACAGCTTTATCTCTCGCAAGTTTACTGCTCATCTCCATTTTCTTGACTTGCCGCATTAGACGTTTGTTAAAAACTTTTAATTTAACTGTAGCAGTACGGACATTGTCTTTTCCCTTCTTTCCCCCAGAAAGCCACTTTGAGATATCTTTAAGAAAACCCATATTTATCAAATCTAATTAGTAATTATATAATGTATATATACCATAATAGATATTTAATTTTTTGGAGACCAATCATTATTCTCTAAGGTTAAAGAGTAAATTTGATATATGCTGATAAAATTATTAATATTACTAATTGTTAAAATAGATTAGCTATAAATAATAAAATTGTTTTGATTATATTATTTAAAAAAGAAAAGGAAGAAAAAAATGTCATCTGTTGACTCTAAGTTATATCAATTCGCAGTACAGACTGCTAAAGAAGCAGTTGCTTTAGATAACCAAGGGAAGTATCGCCAAGCAATAAATAAATATCAGAGATCTGCAGAAATCCTAATGCAGTTCATGAAATACAACAAAAATCCTCAAATGAGAATATTATGTCAAAAAAATATCGAAGAATATGTTGAACGTGCAAAAATATTAAAATCTCAACTTGGGGGAGTTAGACCTAGAGGTGCAAGACCTAGTACAAGTCCTGGTGCGTCGGGGGATGTTGATACTGGTAAAACTGAGGCTGGTGTATCATCCGAAGAACAAGAACTCATTGATATGATATCAGGTACGATTGTTACAGAATCTCCTAATGTAAAATGGAATGATATTGCGGGCTTAGAAAATGTTAAACAAGCAGTAAGAGAAGCTATAGTTTTACCAATGGCAAAACCAGAATTATTTACAGGAGCAAGAAAGCCTTGGTCAGGAATATTACTATTTGGTCCTCCTGGATGCGGTAAAACATTATTAGCTAAAGCAGCTGCAACTGAATGTAATGCTACGTTTTTTAGTGCATCTTCTGCTGATTTACTAAGCAAATGGTTAGGTGAAAGTGAAAAATTAATCAGTTCTTTATTTAAAGTTGCGAGGTTAAAAGCTCCTAGTTTAATATTTATGGATGAAATTGACTCAGTCGCAACAAAACGGGGAGAGGGTTCTGAGAGTGGTGGCGAGCGAAGAGTTAAAACACAGCTATTAAGTGAAATACAAGGGTTAAAATCGTCTCATGAAAAACTATTATTGGTATTAGGGGCAACAAATCGCCCTTGGGATATTGACAATGCTATGTTAAGTAGATTTGAAAAAAGGGTGCATGTACCTCTTCCAGATTTAAAAGGTAGAGCGGGAATTTTTAAAATCCACACTGAAGGTGTAAATACAGCATTAACAGATGAAGATTTTGTAGAATTAGCAGTAAGAAGTGAGGGTTATTCTGGAAGAGATATTGCAAATGTATGTCGTGAAGTTATAATGTTGCCTGTACGTGAGTTAGATATGAGTGGACTTTTAGAAGATTCAAATAAAGATGTTACTGTTAGAGATATCACATTAAAAGATTTCAAAAAAACACTTAAAAAAGTAAAACCGATGACCAATGCAGCATTATTAAAACAATATAATGCGTGGGCAGAAGAATTTGGAGAAGTTTAAAAACCAAAATGACTAAGATGGAAAGACAGAGAGAAAGATCAAGTGAAATTACAAAAGAAGTTAAAGAAAAAGCTGAAAAAGAGCTAGAAGAATTAAGGAATGAACTTGCTCGATTAAGACAGCTAAAAAAAGAAAAAGAAGAGTTGGAAATAGAAGCAACTCAGAAACAAATCATTAAGCAAGAAGAGATTAAGACTACAGAATTAGGCTATATAGAAGACCAATTTGATAAACTTGAAGAGATTTTATCATCTAAGCTAGGTGAGATTGATAATAAAGTATATCAACAACATGCTGATCAGATCGAAGCAGATTTGCAATCCCTTGAAGAAGAAATTATCGGAGAAAAGGGTTTAATAGAAAAAAAATTAACTGCTTATGAAAATTTATTAGATGCTTATCCTTGGCTTGAGGAGGAAAGGAAAAAGTTTATGTATACGATGCCAGATAAAAATAAAACCAAAACGGATTATGTATCTTGGAAAACAGAGTGGGGAAAAGTTCTCTTTGATTATGTAAGGTTTGCTGTACTTCACATTATTTATACAAGAGAATTAATTACTCATAAACCATTTTCGAATTTCACTCAGCGAGAACATTACATTATAGAAATCGCTGAACAATTAATTAGTCAAAACCAAGCCAAATGGCTCTCAAAAAAGAAAGGTAAATTAAGAGTCTATTGGAAGACTCTGGAGGTTTGGTCAGATGAAATATATAATTGGGCATATGAAAATGGAAAAATCGAGCCAATCATGATATATGAATTAAGAGAAGCAAAACAAGAAGACTTTAGTTCACTTCCATTAGAAGATTTAGAAGAAATTTTTAAGATTCTAGCAAAAAACCGTAAAGCTAAAGTTATGAAATTAGAGAATGGACAGATGGCCTTTAAAATAAAATTAGAATAATCCATTTAATTATAAAGATGGGAAATACCATTGTTTCCCAGTTAAGATATTTTCCCTGAATTTGGCAATACCACTTCTTTCGAGGGATTCTAACGCACGGAGAGCACGATCTTGTGACCACTCCAAATTAGCACATACATCCTCTAAAATTAGAACTCCTTTTTCTTTAGCTAAGTCAACTACCTTTGCTTCATCACTTGTATATTCAATAGGAAAGAATCTTATTATAATAGCTCCGGATTCTAACTGGATTATATTCTCAATTACTTTTGTTTTTTTTAACAATCGTAGAGATTTTTCAACATCTTTTACTTCAATATTTCCATTTAATATTCCTGTATTCACTAATTCAAAGACTTCTGATAATGGGATTATTCCTCCAGTTTCCTCTTTACTCATCAGCACTCTTTGGTATGCTAGCATTCCTAACTTTTGATGATCAATTTTAGAGAATTTTCTCAATACATTATGCTCTGTTATCTGTTCAGTAATAATTTTTGAAGAAGGAATATTGTATTTTCGCTGTAGCTCCTTTATTTCTTGTCTTAATTCTGGTGTTAACGCTAATAATATCCCGTGTTTTTTAGCTAACTCCCTTAGTTTATCTTTTGTAAACTTTTCAACAGAAGCCTTTGATTGCAAATCTTTCATCTTAAGCTCTGCAGCTTTTTTTTTCATTGCTTCTTTTAAATCAATCTCATCTTCAATCTTACGAATACCCATTTCTAAATAACACTATTTTTTAATACCTTTATTGATTAATAATTATAAATCTTCTTAATTCTTTCTATTTTAATTGAATATGATTGAATCTTCACATTTCAGACAAATTAATGAAATCGAAAAAGAGGTCATTTCTAAGTCGTTATCTAATATTTCGCCCAATTATTTACAAATTTTAAAAAGATCTAAGAAGAAATTATATATTTCAATAATCGAGTCAAATTTAAAAACTGAATACCCGACAATTTACTTGATTTCCGATGAATTTTTAAAAATAATAAACTTAAGTGTATTTGAAGACAAGATTTATTCAGCAGGGTTATATTTTGGGTTTATCAAAAAAGGTAGCTTTTATTTAAGCTTAGAAGGTGCAGAATTTCTATATAGACAAGGAATTCTTTCTGATCTCAAACGTATAGATCTTAATCAGGAAGGAGAAAAATCAGTTTTATATGGAAATAATATTTTAAAGAATATGGTTGTCAAAGCACCCTCTAATCTACAAAAAGGGGATTTCTTATTAATTTTTAATAATTTAAATGAAATTCTAGCGATAGCTCAATCTAAAGTTGATAACAAAGTCCTACAAAATCTTAAACCTAATGATATTATTGCTACCAATTTAAGTGATAAAGGTATCTATTTGAGAAAAAAGCAATGAAAATAAAATTGACTTTTTAATTTTTTAATGATATATTTAATATTCTAAAAGGGAGGATTTCGCCATCTAATACTCCCTTTGAAACTTTAATAATATTAGTATATGAATTCTTTTATCCTCTAAATATTTAAATGTAATAGGACCAAATTTCTGCAAAACTAAAATAATGAAGAAGAAGTGTTAAACTACAAAAATAAAAAGATTTGTATAATTATTAAAATTAAGAATCGTCTGATGAATTTTTTTCATTTAAATATTTAATTTCTTCAGTGGGAATCTTCTTCATCTCCTCTTTTAACTGATCATGGAGTTTTATAAATTCAGAGATGAATGAAAGTGGAGCCTTTATCAATTCAGTTTTAATAGCCTCATATTCTTCTTCATCTGTGAATATTTTTCGAAATTTATTTTCTAATTCTAACGGAAGTTTTGTATATTTTCCTGAAAGGAGAAGAGGTTGTTTTTTACTTTTAATAATTTTAGAGGGAAAGTTCGAGAAGTATTTTTCTATTAAGCTAAATGCGTTTTCATATTGAGACATATTTTTTACTGAATTTTTTAATTCATGGCTAAAATTTTCTTCAAAATCTGCTGTAAATTTAACAACTGAATCTATTAAGAGTTTTGATGATTTTGATGCTAGTAATCCAACAGTTATTTGTTCGGATTCTCTTAAAATTAAAATACCATCTTCTAGGTTGATGTTTAATACACCCCCTATTTGCATCACTTCTTCACTCATAAGTTGTACTGCGTTCAAAAATCCAGTATAAATTGTTTCACTTATATTTGATTCAGACCAATCATGATCATATAACGGGTGACCATCTCTATCTTTTACTATAATTCTATAGATTGTAAAAGGTAAAATGTATAATAGTTTGGGTTCTCTAACTGCGGTAAACATGAAAATTAAACCCCCAAACATTATTGTTATATCACAATATAGAATAAAAATTGGTTCATAAAGATACAATACATAAAAAATAAAACTAATAGGAAAGACAAATAACGCCCCTATAAAAAATATAGAAGCTTCTTTTTTTATTAAAAATGGGGCATTTAACCATGTTTTTAATCCCCAATAAAACAAATACCACATCGGAATGCCACTAAAGATAAGAGCTATAACACCAAATAATCCAATCCATTTTATTTTGAAATATCCTGTTTCTTCAAGTATTGCTACTGCACCGGGTTGGAATCCTAAATATATAAATAAGACAGCTAATCCAGAGACTATAACAAGACTAGGGGAATAATAAGTCTCTTTGACAGTATAGTTTACACCTATTATTATAAAAATAGCAGCGGGAATAAGCAAGAATGAATTTATTTGTCCAATGATTATATTTAAAAAAAGGAATGATAAACCATCCATTAACAGAAGAAGCCAAATACTTATAATACCTAACCTTATAAAAAGCAGTGATCTTATTTTTTTTGCTTTTGGGCTATAGTATGAAACTACTGTGAGTCCTAATCCAACAGCAGCAACTAGAAAATCTATAATAACTTCAATATTCCAGTTTAATACCATATTCATACCTCTTGTTTATATGATATTTGTTTTTCTTTAATAAATAATTTTAATGATTTTAAGATGTTAATAATCAACTCCTTTAAATTCGATTTTATACATATTTCTTTATCTGAAGTCTCATTTGAAGTAATTACACCATGATCAATCAAATTGTTAATTCTGTAATAAACATCTTCCCTTTTTTCTTTTATCTCTTTATATACCTCCGATTTAAGTGATCTATTATTCTCAATTAACAAATGAATTAATTTACTATTAATTCGATCTCTTAAAAGAAATAAAATCTTCCCCTCAACTTCTTTCATATCAAATGGGATTAAAACTGTATAATTTCCTACCTTTATTTTATTGATATAATTAAAATTTAATAACATCTCTAAGTGCCATGACAATTGGCCTGAACTTCCTGACTCATTTGGTAATGCTTCCTTTCTTAAGATAGAAAAGTGTACACCTGGATTCAATCTAATATAATTGTAAATTTTTCTTCTAGTAGGATTTGAAAGTACTGTTTTCCTTGAGAACTTTGACCCTTCAATCAAGACTTTCTTATTTATTAAAAATTGTATTATAAATAAGAGTCCATTTCTAGGTAATTTCAGTCTATTTCGTGCATTATTGTAGAGAGTTTCTACATTTAATATTTTGTTTTTATTCATAATATTCTCAGCTATCTCTATAACTTTCTTCACACTAGGATGTTCTAATCCTATGGACTTAGATAATTTCTGGGTTTTCATAATAGAGATAACCAATTGTATTATATTATTGAGATCTAAAATGTATATTCGAAATTCGAGTATTTTCAGAATTTCTAACTCTTTTAATTTCCTAATGATGGTAACATTTATCCTTCTGTCAAGAATTCTATAAACAATGCTTATTAATAAATATAGATATAAAACATCATTGAAAGCATGTAGGTTGGATATAATTGTTTACTTTTTTAAAAGCCTAAAAAGTTGAGAGCTGTTATTATTGACTAATTCTATCCTATTATTATGTTGTAGAGCCAAAACATAAATTTTTTTATGGTTATTAATATTTTTTTTAATTCTATTGTCTATAAGATACAATATAACAAGGAGGATTCCTTTAAAATTGCATTTTATAAATTAAATTTAATTTATTTTATCCTATAAATTCATATAAACTATATTTTGCCAAATTTGTCAGTCTTCTTTTTTTATAAGACAGAAATAAAAACCAATGGTATCATGAAGATGAGGATACAAGCGTTGTGAGAACTTTAAATCCTTTATCAAATCAACTCCAAAAACGTTAGTTAACCCTTTCACGCCAAAATTTTTGGAAATTTCGATTATTCTAAAATCATTTACCTTATTCAATACTTCATTAACAACTAGCTCATTTTCTTCAGGAGCAATAGAACACGTACAATACAAAAGTGTCCCTCTAGGATTTAATGCTTTCAATCCAGCAGTTAATAATCTCTTTTGAATTGAAGACATTTTCTCAATATCTTTAAATTTTTTGCTTTTTTTTCTACTTGGATCCTGTCTTATTAATCCTTCTCCTGTGCACGGAGCATCTAATAGAATTTTATCACCTGCAATATTCAAATCTGATAAATTTTTCGCATCCATATTTAGAACAATTGAATTAATGATTCCCATTCTCCTTAAATTAACTTCTAAAGCGGGAATTCGATTTTTATTTTTATCAATTAAAATAAGGGTTCCTTCATTTCCCATAAGCTGAGCTAAATGAGTAGATTTACTTCCTGGAGCCGCACACATGTCAATAACAATTTCATTTTGTTTAGGATCGAGAATAATCGCAGAAAGCATTGAAGCAACATTTTGTAAATAATAATAACCTTGTAGAAATTCATGAGAAGATCCTAAATTGAAACCTTCTTTAACTACTTTAAATCCATATGGAATCCATTCAATTGGTTCTAACTCGTTTCCTTTCTTTTCGAGCTGTTTTCTTAAATCTGAAGCCGATATTTTAAGAGTATTGACTCGAATAGAAGGTAATAATGGACGTTCATTTGCTTCTAATAATCTGAATGTTTCATCAAATCCTAAGAATTGGATATACCTTTCTATCATATAAGGGAGATATCTATATTTTTCAGCGAGTTTTCTAACAGTATTAAGTGATTCCGAAATAATAAGATCAACTCGAGTTCAATCCATTAATACTAATAAAAAATAGTGAATTATAATTGTTATTAGAAAGGAAATAATTGATATGATTGAAGTAGAAATAAAAGTTAGAATCCTAGATCCGAATATTATAAAAAACCAATTTGAAGAAAATAAGGGTGTATATAAGTTATCTTTACTACATGAAGATAGCTATTATAATATGCCAAAAGGACTAAGGGATTTTAAAAAAACAGATGAAGCTTTAAGATTAAGAAAAAGTATAGAATTTAATAAAAAAAATCAGACAAATAAGCAAAGAATCAATCATTATATTACCTATAAAGGCAAAAAATTAGATACTTCTACCAAAACTCGTGAAGAGATAGATATTGAGATTGAAGATATTGATAGGATGAAGAATTTATTAAGGGAATTAGGCTTCCAAGAGATTCTTACTGTTAAAAAGGAAAGAGATCTGTATGAATTTGAATTTAAATCTTTCCGTATAGACGCATTAATTGACTATTTGCCAATATTAGATCAATACTTTATAGAAGTCGAGTATTTATTAACTTCTTCTGAAAAACTTGAAGAGTCTAAGGAAACTTTATTTGATTTTTTAAGTTTATTTGGAATTAAGAAGGAAGAATCTATAAGAAAATCATACTTAGAACTAATTGTTGATAAGCTTAACAACAATTTAAAGAAAAATTGAGTATATTCATAAGAATATACTCAATTAGGAAATGGAAAAGATATAATCTTGATTTTTAGTTTTTATTTAGTTAGTAATTTATCTAGAAATGCTATTTTTTTATCCAAATCGTGCTTAACCTGGTGTATATCATAATTTTCATAAATTGTTCTTATAAGACTTTTTTGAATAGATTTTGAATTTTTGGATATATCTTGAACTAAATCCAAAAATTCATAATAATTTGTATCTATTTTCATCCTTGCTTCCATGATGTTTCACTCTATTTACTTCTAAATAGAATAAGAATAAATAAGAATAAAAATAAAATGGAGTCCAATTTTTAGAGTTTGATTTCCAATTCAATACTAATAAATAAGATATAATTAGGAAATTCTATTGATTATTTTTTTAATTCTTTATATTCCCCATCTAAAATTTGTGCAATATATCGTCTTCCCTTAATAATCCACATTATTTTATGACCTTCTCTTGCTTTTTTACCCCATTCTGATTTTTTATTGCGATTTTGTTCGATATATCGATATCCAAAAAGATCCACGTATTTCACTCCACTTGAAAATTTTTTGATTGAGTATTCTATGTCATCAATTTCAACGCTTTTTTTCCGTTCAAACATAGCATTGAAGATTTTCAATCCATTTTCTTTCAAATTTTCCATAATTTTGAATCACCTTAAATAATGATAGTATCTTGCGCTATGATTTTTTCCTTCTTTTCATTCTTAACTTTCATTATTTCAACATCTTGAAGATTAATAGTAGTTTTCGGAAACAATTCTCCACTATGTAGCCTACCAAATGTCTTTTTCTTGTCGTTTGAGAATAAATTGAAATTAAATTCCATGAGATCTTTAGCTTGTTGATTTTTAAATTGCATTAACCATGAAAATTCATCTAAATTTAATAAAAGTTCATCTAATAGCGTAACTTTTTTCAATTCGGTTGTAAAATAAGTATCGCGTATTTGAATTGGAATTGGTCGCCCCCATTCTTGTAATTCATCTATTAACATTAAAAAAAATGCTAATGGCTGCTCTTCAAAAACATAATCTTTAAGTTGGGCTTTAAAATTATGTAATGCTATCGCTCTTGCTACTATAATATATCCATTATATTCATCGTTATTTTTTATTTCTTGAGGAGTTCCAAGCCCTTTCAGAAGAGAAAGCGCAGAAATAACACCATGATCTAATCCAACTGGATCCTTATATCGATATTCGGGATGACCCTCTGGTTGGGTTAAGAAAATTTGAGCATCCTGAGCAGATAATATCTGATCCTTAAATCCTGCTCCTTTTCTTATTAAAGTACATGCCTCTTTAGAAAGACCTTGTTCTATAATTTTAAGGTATTCCTCTTGTTGTCCCTTCCAAGCTAAACCAATTTCGAAGGGAATAAATTCTAAATCAATAGTTGGATAGCATTTTAAAAGTTGGTTAACAAGTGAATAGTTTACTGCTGTTGTCATTTTTCCTAAAGGATAACCGATATCATGGATGAGTCCTGTGATCCACCAAAATTTATCCTTTAATAAATTTTTGTCTAGCTCTGTTAATTCAGAAATCAATCCTTCTAAAGATCCTTGTCCTAAATCTTGTTCTAAGAGAAAATCACCTAATACAGCTACACGAAGAGCATGTTCAGTATGATCTCGATAATATTTTCTCACGCTAGTACTATAAAGAAATGCCTCAAGGTCTGGTAAAGCCCGTATTAGATATAATAATCCTTCAGATTCAATTCCCCTTTCTTTAGATACGTCAAAAAGAGCAGTAGATAGATCTTTTTTCTTACCCGTTATAAAGTCCAAATCAAGATCTATACCCCCAATATCCTTTAACGATTTTTTAATGTGTTTCTCAATTGGTTTTTTAATCCCACTAAGAATTTTCGTTGTAAAACTTGAAATACCTTTTCCTAAAAATCCTAACTTATCCAATTCTTTTTGTGCTGCGCTTAAATCTTTATCGATATCTTTGAACGATACCATATTTTTATCTTTTTTGAACTCTTCAAGAGCTTCAGGATTTACTTCCTCTAAAGTTTTTTCTATGGAATTCATTAAATTAGAAAGCCATTGACTAAAACTTTTACTTTGACCCGAAATGCGATTTAATATCCAATCATCATCAATCCGATAATCTTTCAATTCAAATCCTCTTAATTTTATTTAATTTACATAATTGGTGCTTAAGATTTTTAAATGTAATAATATTTGTTGATTCAAAATATTAATTAATTTTTATTATTATCTTTTAAACCCTATTTAGTCTAAAAATTTAAATGTTTGTTAAGCTATGTTAAACCAAATAAAGAAAACAAAGAAATTAATTTCTTAAAAGGGTTTGTTTAAGTACATCTAATTTTACATAATAAAACATCTTAAAACTGAAGTGCCCTATGGTTTATTTTGAAATTAATAGATTAGGATTTAATTGCGGGAAAATTAAGGAAAAGTGTTCTAAATACCCCAAATTCTGTATGACTTGTATAAAAAATAAATTAAAACAACTTGGTTTTGAGATAGATTCGAATTTAAAAGTATTTGAAGTTGAATCTGATGAACGTCGTATTAAGATGGAACAGGAATTAATCTTGCGAAAATTTTCAGATGTCCTCAATATAAGACATGTGATAATTATAGATAAAGAATCCGGATTAACTCTACTTAATTATCCTGTTTCGGGAGAAGAAATTAATGCAGATTTGTTGAGTGGATTCATTCAGGCAAATATTACATTTTCTGAATCCCATGAAGTTTCATATAAGTCTTCACAACCGACAAGAGATCATAAGTATTATGAATTTCAATATCAAAACTTCAATATTCTCTTAAGAGATGGCGAATTTATTAGACTCTGCTTAATGCTTGATAACAAAGCTTCTGAAAATATGAGAACTCAAGTTTTACACTTTATTCCCGATTTTGAAGAAAATTTCCAACAAGACTTAATTAATTTTAGAACTGCTGGGATGTTTTATTTTAAAAATATGGTTGATTATATAATAGATTCTTTTGAAATTAAGCTAGTTTTCCCAATGACATTAACCCAATCGATCCCTCCTACTATTTTGGAAGGTATCAATCAAAATCAAATTCAAAATGCTATTTTTAATATTGCTAAGGAATTACTTGTGTCAAAATCCTTCTTTTTTATAAACAATTTACTGAATCGAGTAAAAAAAATCGTTAATTTAGATGCAAGTGTTATTTTATATGAGATATATCAATTGGTGGAGAATAAGGTTATAATTCCTACAAAGCTAGAGGCAGCTGTTAGTAATTTGGAAATGTCTCAAGAAGCCCAAGAAGATAAAATTGCGAAGTATAAGCCTATATCTTCTATAATTATAAAAGATTCAGATTTTGAAGAATTTAAAGAAAGTATAGAAGATTTGGATGAAAAGTCTGCAATCAATGTGATTAGGGAACTTATTAAAAAAGGCAAATCTGCTGAGAAAAATCTAGCTTATCAGATAGGAGAGAAAGAATATAAGAAAGCTCTATTTCTCGCAAAAGAATTTAATTTAAAAATTGAAATTGATCGAATTTCAAATATGTTACTAGAATTAGATAAACAAGTCAAACAAATAGAGCTGGATTTTAACATAAAAGCAGCAGAAAATGCTGAAAAAAGTGGTGACTATATTAATAGTATTCAACATTATCAAAAAGCATTAAAAATTCTTGAGAGTTTTTTAATTTATAATATTTCCGATTCTCGGATTAAAAAATTTAAAAAGAAGATCATTAAACTCCGTGAAGAAATATAGCTAATTAGATTAATCTACATCTAATCTTACAACATCATGATGACATACTGATAGTGAGGAATTAGGGGGAGCAATTAGACTCACATTGTCTAAAACCTCCACAAAAGAAGAAAGAATTACCAAATTCTCATTTTTTCCGACTAGTTGGACTCCATCATGAAGTAGACAATTATCTGCTATTATAGCTTTTTCACATTTGACATTCTCGGAAATATATGCCTCGTTATAAATCAAGGTATCTTTAATTTCCGCATTTGCTCCTATATATACATTATCTCCAATTATTACATTTGGTCCGATTTGACAATTTTTTCGAATAACAACTTTTTCTCCAATTGCAATAGGTGGTCTTATGGAAACTTTTCCTTCAACATCCAAACTCTCATCTATTAAATTTTCTTTTCCATTTTGCAGATTTTTTAATATGTCATTCATTAATAAAACATTTGCTTCTAATAATTCCTCTGGTTTACCAATATCTTTCCAAACACCAGGTATTGAATAATTATACAATTTTTTTTCTTCTGCAAGTATCGGAAAAACACTTCTTTCTATTGATACTTTCTTTTTTGGTTCAATATACTGAAAAACCTCAGGTTGTAAAAGATAGACGCCTGCGTTGATGGGCATGGGGTCAAGTTTTCCTCCAGCGGGAGTATATTCCGTTTTTTCAAGAAATTTTAATATTTTATTTGTACCTTGCTCAACAATTAATACTCCATATCTAGATGGATCAGGGACAATCTTACTAGCAATTAACCCTATACCTTTATATCTATCATGAGCTTTAATCATTTCTTTAAAATCGAAATTTAAAATGACATCTCCATTCAACATAAAGAAATTTTCATCTTTTAGATGGTCTTCGGCTAATTTTATCGCTCCAGCGGTTCCTAAAGGATGTTTTTCGTCTGTATATTTTATGTTTATACCAAGTTTCTCTCCATTTCCAAAGTAATTTTTAACTACGTCTGACATAACACTAACAGCTAAGATTATTTCATTAATCCCCGCTGCCTTTAATAACAAGATTTGCCTTTCTATAACGGGTTTATTAACTATAGGAATTAAACTCTTAGGAACAGTGCAAGTTAAAGGGCGTAATCGAGTCGCCCAACCTCCAGTTAAAATTATTGCTTTTTCACAGCGCATTTCATTTTTTATAGTGAAGCATAGAAATTAAAACTTATTTTAATACAAAGCTAAATAAATAAAAAATAGTTATAATTCAATTTGCTCGGGTCTTAACCTAACTTCTTCTTTTTCTTCTATAATCTCTTCGTTAGATTCTTCATAAATAATTTTTTTGATATCAGTAAAATACCAAGTTATAACAACACTAACAACCTGTAAATATAGAACAATAATAAAAAGTAAACGAATTCCAAAAAACACTGCTAGTGGTCCAGAGATTATCATTCCAAGTGGAGTAATAGCCGCAGCAATGCTAGCAACAATTGAAAATACTCTACCTTGAGTCTCTGGAGGTACTTTCGTTTGAAGTATTGTAAGAAACATGGTATTCGCTATAGGGATCATAGAAGCATGAATTAATGATCCAATACCCATCAATAGAAAATAGCCTTTTGGGGCAAGGGTTGTAATTGAATACCCACCAACTCCTATAAATACAGAATATAATATTATTAATTCCTTATGTTTCCAATGTTTTTTAGTTGAAGCTATTATCGCACCTATAACAATACCAATCTGTAAAAATACGCTAACAAGAGCAAAATCTAGTTCTCCTCCAGAGTGATCTATTAAAACAAATAATGACATCTGGGTTGTAAATGGCATATTTAAAAGATTAATAACTGAAATGAATATAATTAAAATTAAAAAACTCCTTACAGATTTTAAGATATTTATACCATCCTTAAATTCTTTAAAATATGAAAACTTTTCAGTTTGATCTGATTTTGGTAAGATCGAAGGAATTTTAATTAATAATAATGGAATGATTGCTATGAAAAAAGTGAAAACATCCACCCAAAGTATTTGCTCAATTTCAAAGAGAGCTAAAAGGGTTGCTCCTACTACAGGGCCAATTATTTGAATAACGCCGGTAAATAAGTAATTTATAGCATTCATTCTACTTAGATGTTTCTTAGGTATCATTATAGGGATAATCGCATTCACAGTAGGGAAATGAATTGCTTGACAAATTCCTCGGAAAATGTTCATAGTCATTATAAGCCAAACATTAGCAATACCAGTAAGAAAGAGCAAAATCATTATAAATGTTATAAATGCTTGTAGGGAATCTGCTAATGCAATAACAATTTTTCTATTCCACCTATCGATAAACACTCCTACAATAGGTGGAATGATGACCATTGGAAGTGCACCTAAAAAAAATGCAATAGATACAGTTATCGGATTTAGGGTTTCTTCTGCAATCCACCAGACTATAACAAACCGAATAACAGAGGAACCTAATATCGAAAATAATTGGCCTCCCCAAAAAAATAAATAGCTTTTAAAGGTTTGTTCAGATGTGCTTGTATCCATGAAAAGTAAAATTAACCATTATTTCAAAAGGTTAGGAAATTAATAAAATAATTTTGGAGATGCAAGACTTCTAAAAAAGTAAAAAAAAGAAATTTTATTTTTTAAATAGTGGATCTGCTTCTTGAAGAGTGCGTCTCTCGACTTTTCCCATGATACTTTTAGGAATTTCTTCAATTATATCAATCATAGCGGGACATTTCCATTTTGTCATATTCTTTTCAGTCCAAGCTATTAAATCTACCCCGGTGATTTTACCTTTGTACTCAGGTTTTAAAGCTACCCATGCTTTTGTGATTTCTCCTACTTTTCCGGCTGGATCGGGTAGACCCGCAACAGCTGCTTCAGAAACAGCTTCATGACTCATGAGTAAACTCTCAACTTCAGCAGGGAATACTGAATGACCTGCAACTTTAATTAATTGTTTCTTTCTATCTCTTATAGCAATTGTTCCATCTTCATTCATAAATCCGATATCACCAGTTAAAAGCCATGTTCGACCATCCCATTTTTTCAATGTATCTGCTGTTTCTTCTGGTTGGTTTAAATATCCTTTCATAACTTGAGGTCCACAAACGCATATCTCTCCAGTATTTTCTTCTCCATATTTTGATCCAGATGAACCATTTGCTAATAATCCTTTCTCAAATTCATCTGCATCAAAAATTCCCCAATCTGTGCCTGTCAATGGCATCCCTATGGTTCCAACTGGGCTTTCACTGAATAGATTCCCAGCACTTACTACAGGACTTGCTTCTGAAAGTCCATACCCCTCTACAATTCTTCCTTGCGTATTTTCTTGGAATGATTTTTGCACAGGAGCATGCAAAGGTCCAGCACCTGAAATACAAAGTCTTAACCTGCCCATTAAATTGGGAAACTTTTCTAAATTTGGATAATCCGCAATTCTCTTGAATAATATTTCAGCACCTGCATAAAAGAGACCTTTTGGAGCATCAATATGCGTAATTTCTTTTAAAAATTCATCTGTAGGGGGGGGTCTTGGAAAAAGCATCATCCAACCTCCTAAAGCTATAGCTACATTCATAACTGCTGTCATTGCGAATGAATGATACAATGGAATTGCCCCAATATCACCTACTCCGGGATCTTCACCACCAACCCATAAAACACATTGAATTGCATTAGAAACTAAATTGAAATGCGTTAGAACTGTTGCTTTAGGAATCCCCGTAGTTCCACCAGTCATAATAAACGTAGCTATATGCTCAGTAGGATCAACATCTACATTTGGTAAATCAACTTCAGTATTAAGAAGATCCATAAAATTTATTGCACTAGGAAAATCGACTTTTCCTGTGGGTATCTTTCCAACCATTTTCCCTAATTTCTTCTTCATTCCAGATAACCCCGAAGCCAAATCTACGATATTTGTATAAATCACCATCTCAATATTAGTTCTACTAATAATTGGACGTGCCAATTCTCCATATAATGCATCCAAGGTAATTAAAACCTTTGAATTAGTCATTTTAAGTTGATGTAATACTTCTAGAGGTTTGTAAGTCGGATTTATACCAGTTGCAATCGCTCCCAATTTTACGGTTGCATAAAAGCAAATAACATATTGAAAACAATTTGGCATTAAAAATGCCACGACATCTCCTTTTTTCACTCCTAATTTATCTAAAGCTGTTGCCAATGAATCTATAGCTTGCCCAGCTTCTTCATAGGTCATCCAAGATTCGATGAACCACATCATCCTTTCATTAGCATATTTTTTACGTTGCCTTTCAAAAAACTCTCCTAATGATATTTTCTCAAATTTATGATTTTTAGGCGTTTCTTTCGGCCACCATTTCTTAAACCATGCTTTATCTTCTTTAACTTGCCATTCTGACATCTTTTTTCACTAACATTTGTTCTTATTGGATAAAAGTATATATTTTTATGTTTAAACATTAAGTAAAATTAGCTTAAATTTATAAAGTTTATACTAAATAACAATTATCAAGATAAATAGACACCATTCATAGAATTAAGATGTTCTTCGCAAATTTAATAAACTATACAATTCTTTTAAACGTGAAACCGTCTTGAAAGGGATCATCCTTGAATATTGGTTGACTAGTTCTTTTGCTTCTGCTTTTCTTTTTAAATAATAATCATTACCTATCATTCTTTTTTTCAAGCTTTGACGTTGAATTAATATAGGTTTAATACCAGCATTTAAAGCTCCCTCGATATCTTCATTACTGTCCCCGATAAAAACAACTTCTTGGGGTCTTAAATCAAGTTTTTCAAGAGTAATATTAAAAATCTGTGGATCAGGTTTTTTAATACCAATTTCTCCTGAAATAGCTAAATATTTAAAATATTCTGTAAGCTGATATGTAGATAAAATTGAATAGATAGAAGGAGGATGATCAAAATTAGTAATCAAGGCAAGATCTTTCTCATTTCTTAAAAAATTTAATAAGGGAATCGCTTCTAAATCAAGTTTTACATAGCTATGCCAAGAGTTAACACATTCATTAGCAATTCTTTTAATCTCATGTGTTTGAATCTCTAATTTTAAATTTATAGCAAAATCTTTAATTCTACTCTCATAAATTGTTAGGCTTTTATCCTCCTCTAGGGGTTCTTTTCGTGTAAAAAAACCACTACATAGATTTGCAAAATCTCTTTTAGATAGTGTTAAACCATTCTTTTTCATGAGTTTATAAAATGTTGATAACCAACTATTCCATGCTTTATTGTTATTTTCAGGTATTAATATTGTACCATATAGATCAAAAAAAACCCCTTTTACTAACATCATTATTAACTTTAGTAATACTTTTTAATTCATTAAAGAAGTCTGTTTTTTAAAAGTATATTAAAATTATAATAATAAAAAATAAATGATATTATTAATTCGAAATACTTAGATTTAGAAAAAATAACAATTATTAAAAAAATGCTTTGTATTCACGGTTTAGACGAAACTAATTGTCCAACTTGTCGAATTTTAAAATCCACGGTACCGTTAAAGGGTATTAGTTTTAAAAAAACAAATTTTCTTAATATAAATGATATGCTTTCTAAAAAAAATATGAATCTTGAAAAAAAATTAATTGAAGAAATAACATCAAAAAAAGGTACTTCCCCTCCTAATCTTATTTCAAAACCCTTATTAATTAATCAAGTCCCTAATTTTAAAAATGAATTTTTTTTAGAAAGATTTAAAGATCTCGATATATCCAAAGAAGATAAATATGGAATTACAAAGAAAATAACTCTCGAAAACCCTGAATGGGAATTTGAGGAAAAAGAATAAGCTCCTCTTGAAAGACAATAATATATCTTTGATTAAAATCTTACTTAATACATTATTATTTTAAGCGATTATATAATAATTATAAATTATAACTTCATCTATGAAATAATAAAATGGTGAAATAATGGCTCAAATGGAAATTACATGGCTTGGTCATGCGGCCTTCAAAATTAAAACTCATAGCGGAAGAATAATTTATCTTGATCCTTATCAGATAAAAAAGGGAGAAGAGAAAGCAGATATAATTGTTTCATCTCATTCTCATGGAGATCATTTTGATTCAAGTAGTATACAAAAACTTAAGAAGGATGACACAATTATCATAGGTCCTGAGAGTATTGCTAGCAGTTTACAAAAATTTGATGGGAAAACATTGAAATTAGGCGACTCTTTTGATTATAAAGACCTTTCAATTGAATTAGTTCCAGCATATAATATTAAGAAGCCAAATCATCCTAAACGTAATGAATGGGCAGGAATCATAGTAACTTCAGAAAATAAAAGCGTATATCATGCTGGAGATACAGAACGAATTCCTGAAATGAAAGATCTAACAAGTCGAAACATAACTGTGGCATTAATGCCCTGTGGTGGAACATATACAATGGATTTTGATGAAGCTACTGACTCAGTAGTCGATGTAAAACCAGAGATTGCAATTCCAATGCATAATTGGGGCAAAGACCTAAGCAAATTCAGAGAATTATTGGAGAAAAAGGATCCAAGCATCAAAGTAGAAATACTAGAAGAAGGCGGCGAACCCCTAAAAATCTAAATTTTTTTTCTTTTTAGATTAATTGATTTTTTTAAAATGAATACTTAAAATAAAAAAATGTAAATTTAAAGATTTAATCTTCATTTTTCTTTTCAGATCTTTTCTCTTTAATTTTCTTTAATTTTCTTTATTCCTTTTAATATTGCATCTCCTGGAGAACCCCCTATAGGGCTCCCACTCTCAGAAATACCTGTTGAAGTACCTTTTCTGATTGAAGATCACCCCATGATTTAGGTTTAACGCTAGTCATTGTAGCCTTTCCATCGATCACATTCATTTTAGTACCCAATACTGATTGAAAATCACTTGCAGTTCCAGAAACTTGTGAGGCAAACTGAGAACTCGCACCCATTATTTGTCCTTGAACTGCGGTTGTAATACTTATTATTTTCTTTGCTTTTTTCCATCTTGCTGGCACAATAACGTTCTTTCCTACAGTCTTAGGAATTACTTGATTCTCAGTTAATTCATTTAGCCAGCTTTTATCGGGAGTAAATTTTCTAGAAACAAGGCTTTTTACGTTAGCTCCAGGTAAAAATTTATAAAAAGCAATCAAGGATTTTACGTGGTCACCTGCGTCTCTTACATTTCCAACAGTATCTGAAATATCATCAATTAGTTTTTCCTTTACTTCTGGTTTTAACAATACATGTTTTTTCTTTATATTTTGAATTATCCCGTTATTTTCTAACTCTCTCCAAAATCGCTCCTGCCATTTTTGTTTTTTATGACCTATCGCGTTTAGATATTTAACAAGATTAAAATATTGTCCCTTTTCATACAAGTCAGTAATCTCAGATAAGCGCTCATCCAATAGTTGATTATTAGTAGCTGTTTTGTCTTTAAGTATAATACTAGCTTTTTTTCCTTCAGACGCAATACCAATTCTTCCTAGCATTTTTAAATCTTCTAATATAGTTGCAGGTAAGAGTTAATTAAGATCTGAATGATCTAAAGTCCCTTTTTTCAATTGACTCTTTTTTTCGTTTAATAAAAGAAGGAGCATTTCTTCTCCAAATAACATTTTTAAATTCACCCTTTTTTATTAAATTTTTTTAAATTGATAATATATTAGACAGTATGATATATAATAATTCTATTCTAGTAGATCATCAATAAACATATTTTTAAGGTGGATTTCCAATCTGAAGAATTTTCTTAAAAAAGATTTTATACTATAGGATTTTAAAAGTAATATATAAAATGCTAAATTTTCAATAAAATTAGCGAAATGTATATCAAAATGGGATGAAAAATGGAAATCGATGAAGAAATGAGAGATAATACTACTGTAGCGTATATTTCTATGGAGATTGCCATAGATAGCAACATTCCTACATATTCTGGCGGGTTAGGTGTATTGTCAGGAGACACTGTAAGGTCAGCTGCTGATTTAGAAATACCTATGGTTGGTATTTGTCTGTGTTACAGTTCTGGATATTTTTATCAATTTTTTAATGAATTTGGAGAACAAAAGGAAAAAGAAATTGCCTGGAACTTCTATTATGAGTTTGATAAAGTAGAAAAACCAATTACGGTTAAAATCGAGAATAAAGAGGTTCTTGTAAGCGCATGGCTTTATCGTGTAATAGGGCAATCTGGTCATATTCTTCCGATTTATCTTTTAACAACTGATGTCGAAGGCAATGAAGAATGGATGAAAAAAATGACTGGATCTTTATATGATAGTACAAGTCGTTGGAATCGAATAGTACAAGAAATGATCTTAGGGATTGGAGGAGTTAAACTTTTAAAATCTTTAGGATATGATAACATTGAAACCTATCACCTTAATGAAGGACATGGTTCTTTTTCTACTTTAGAATTATTTAATGAATTAGGTAGTATTGAAAAAGTAAAAGAAAAATTTGCTTTTACCACCCACACCCCAGTTCCGGCGGGCCATGATCGATTTAAGAAGGATTTAGTTAAAAAAGTTTTTGAAAATAGAATGCCTTCTGAAATTCAAAAACTTGCAGATGATAATGGAGAATTCAATATGACTTTTCTTGGTATGGCTCTTTCTAGGTACAGAAATGCTGTTGCGAAAAAGCATGGGGATATCTCAAGGAAGATGTTCCCTCAATATGAAATTGATTATATTACTAATGGTATTCATTTACCTTTTTGGGTTTCTAAACCTTTTCGAAAAATGTTTGGAAGAAAATGGCCCAATTGGCGGGCAAATCCCTCTGTACTCGAGAATGCAATAGAACTGGATGACCTAGATCTTTTTGATGCTCATATTGAGAATAAATTCAATCTCATTAATTATCAAAAAGGTCATAGTTGGAACTTGCTTGATGAAGAATTAATCACAATTGGCTTTGCGAGACGCTTCGCAACTTACAAGAGAGCAACACTCATATTTCATGATATTGAAAGACTAGGCAAAATCTGTAAAAATAGTATTCAATTTATTTTCGCCGGAAAAGCTCATCCAAAAGATCAAATGGGAAAGGATTACATTAAAAAAATTCATGAGTCAGGAGAATACTTATATGATAATTATGGCGTAAAAGTTGTAATGATGGAAAATTATAATATGGATCTCTCTCATATGCTTGTATCTGGAGTAGATATCTGGCTTAATACACCTAATAGATATCGTGAAGCTAGTGGTACAAGTGGGATGAAGGCTGCATTAAACGGCGTTCCAAATCTAAGTGTTTTAGATGGGTGGTGGTTAGAAGGATATAAGATGAATAAGCTGGCAGGTTGGGCTATTGGTCCAGATGATTCTAATCCTGATGACCCTGGTGTTTCAAACGACTGGGACATTGATTCTAATGCACTTTATGAAATTTTAGAAAATAAAATCATTCCAACTTACATGGACCATGATGAGTGGATTTTCCACCAAAAGAACGCAATATCATTAGCTGCATATTTTAATACACATAGAATGATAATGGAATATGCTGATCGTGCTTATCGTTTAAAAAGGCAAAAACCTTGGAAATTTATTAAATAACCCTTTTTAATTTTTCTTATTTTGTCTATTTGGACAAAATTTTAAAGAGAGTTATTACAATCAGTTAACTTAAAAGGACGGATTTTGATATAATCATCGAATCTTTTTTGATTTGTGTAGTCTTCTAGAACTTGCTTTAAAATTGTTTCTAGAGTATCTACACCTGAAATTAACCCTTCTATATCACGTGATATGAGTAACATAAATTCTGTATTTGATTCAAGATAAAAACAACCGGGATTTAGTTCTATACTTAAATTGGGTTCTATAATTTCATTAGCTTTCTTCATTATATCAGATATTGTAAATAGAATTATAAAATAATTTTCCGAAATGCTTTCTTTTAAATAGGTGTCTCTTATACCCGCAGCTTGTAAAGGTACTTTAGTATAAGTTTTGATTAAATATTGGAGTCGATTAAGTTCTTTTCTAAATTTACTTTTATTATGAAAAAAAATAAATTCACTATTCAGTTTTAACGGTTCTTCATCGATATATGTAATTTTTGAAGGTAATTTTTCAAATTTAAATTCTTTCAGGAAAGTGGACATTTTATCTCACAGATTCAATAGATTTATTTAAGTATAGTAAATTTCATTTAATAAAAAACTTCATCATTATAGCTTGTAAGTTAGTCTTGAGAAATAAATATAAAAATTATGAAAATAGGAACAATTAATTTAGAAAATAGATATATGTTAGCACCTATGCTAAATGTTACAACCGCTCCTTATCGGAGATTTTGCAGAAAGCTTCAAAAAATTGGTTTAGTCTACGTTCCGATGCTATATACAAAAAAAATTGAAAAAAATCCAAAATCTGTAGAAAATGATATGCTCAAAATTGAAGAGGAAAACCCTATTGGTGTTCAATTAATTGGTTCAGATCCTAAAGCATTAAAAAGGAGTATAGATTATCTTAATAGCTATAAATTTGAAATATTAGACTTAAATGCTGGATGTCCCTCAAAAAGAGCTATTAAAGCCCAAGAAGGGGGATTCTTAATGAAGGATTTAGAAAAGTTGAGTATTCTAATTAATACTGCTGTAAAATATTCTTCTAGACCAATATCGCTAAAAATTAGAACTGGTTTTGAAAAACCCGTGAAAATTGAAAAATTGGCGCATTTAATAAATGATTCTGGAATATCTTTGTTAACAATTCATGCTCGGACTGTTTTAAGTAAGTTTTATAATGATGCATTGGATCTAGATACAGTAAAAGGCTTAAAGGAAAGATTGAAAATACCTGTAGTTGGAAATGGTGATATTATCAACCCAGTTAGTGCTAAGTATTTTATAGATTATACTAATGTTGATGCGTTCATGATTGGAAGAGAATCCATGGGAAATCCTGAAATTTTTAACCAAATTCATGAGTATTTAGTAAATAATAAGAAGGTTTCTTTCAAAAATGACAGCAAAATAATGGAAAAATATTTAAAAATTTATGAAAATACTATAGACGAGTTCCTTAATGGAGTAACACATCCATTGGGTAATCAGGAAATAAAATTTATTGAATTAAAAAGAAATGCAATATGGCTGTCCAAAAATATTGATAACTCGACAAAAATTAGATATCAATTAAGTAAATCCAAAACTTTTATTCAACTTAAAGAGATTTTAAGTAACTTTTTTAGTTTTTAATCTTAAAAAAATAAAGTTTTCAAAAATACTTTAGATTTTTTTAATAAAATATAAAGAAATCAACAAGCATGCCAATACTCCACCTAAAATAGAAGAAACAATTAAAATCAAACTAATAATTTCAATAGCAGATAGAAAAAGAGGACTTCCAGTATAAAATGCATTTGCTACTACTGAAATAATAATGAATATTAATAAGCATAAAATCGTTAATACGATACAAAGTAAACCTATTTGAAGATATTTCTTTCTTTCCATTAAATAAACCTCAGAAAATGTGTAAAGAAAATAATTTTGTATGATTATTTATACTTTTTCAAAAGTTCTTCTGGTGTATAAACACCATCCTCAGTAATTATTCCTGTTACAAGTCTGAAAGGTGTTATATCAAATGCATAATTCAAGCACTCTACTCCATCAGGAACGATTTGTACTTTTCCTAACACATTACTTACTTCTTTACTGTCTCTTTCCTCGATGGTTACATCTTTTATAGTTTCATGAAGGGATAATGTCGATGTTGGAGCCGCGACATAAAAAGGAATATTATTATCTTTCGCGGCTAATGCAACTAAATATGTACCGATCTTATTGAATACAGCATCAGAAGTTACTCTATCTGTGCCAACAATTACCTTTTTCACCTTACCTAACATCATCATTAATCCTGAGGAAGTATCTGATATAACATTTACAGGTATTTTATCATAATGGCATTCATATGCTGTTAATCTTGCTCCTTGTAGTCTTGGACGTGTTTCATCAGCAATTACTTGTATTTTTTTTCCTTCCTCAATTGCTGTCCTTACTGGTGCAAGAGCTGTACCATATTGAACAGTGGCAAGAGAGCCAGCATTACAATGTGTTAAAACAGTATCACCATCTTCTAGTAATGCAGCACCATTTTTACCAATATTTTTATTTACGTTAATATCCTCTTGAGCCATCAATTGTGCTTCTTCAACTACCAAATCAGAGAGCATTGGTGGCTCATCTGGATATTTTGAAATTATATCCCAAATCCTATTTACTGCCCAGAAAAGATTTGAAGCAGTAGGTCTAGTAGACCTAATTAGATTCGCGGCTTCTTCCATTTTTTCTAAAAAGTTTTCTTTAGGAAGCGCCTTATATTCTATGGTAGCTAACGCCATACCCATCGCAGCAGCAACACCTATAGCGGGAGCCCCACGAATATTCATTACCTTAATTGAAGTAGCCACATCTCTATAATCATCAAATTCAAGGAATTCAAGCTTATGGGGAAGTACAGTCTGATCAATCATCTTTACTCTATTATCTACCCATTCAATTGAAGGAATCATAAATATCTAGAATATTTATTTTATCTTTTATTTTTCCTTTTATAATGAAATAATTAAAAAACATATTGGTGTTTAGATTAAACCAAGAGATTTTAGAAAAAGAAAATATTAGAGTTATAATAGATCATAAAGATCATATAACATCAGAAAGAATAGAAATAAAAGATGAAAATAATTGGATTCCAATAATTGGTAGTAATGAAGGTTTCAGCACACTAAATATATGGAAAAAGGATTTAGCGCATTCACAGTCATTGTCTTATAGGAAAAGAACCAAAAAGAAATTATATTATGAATTTGATAATAAAGATTTTCTACTAAACTTAGATTATTGTCTTGAAGAGAATAATATTATTCATATTAGATATAAGCTTTCCAATAAAAAAGTTCATTTTTTATCAAAAATCCTTGTTAATTATGCGATCCTGTTAGATAATTATCCTGATTTTAACTGGATTCCTCACCTCAGCCCAGGGGAGAATTATGTTATTGGAGATCATGTCTATCGTTCTCCAGCTATAATATATAAAAAAGGAAAATATGCGTTTGCTTTCATTCCGGATCTAAAAACTCTTGGAAAAAATCGCCCATTTCAAACTTTTATTGATTTTAATTTGAAACCAAGAACTTTTAAGGGGATTCCTCAGTTATCATATGGATTTGGGAATTATAAACCAGTCGATCATACTCTATTCAAACATGACTCTCATACTGAATGGAAAATTGAGGAAAATACGGATTTAACATTTAGATATTTTATAGTATTATTTTTTGAGAAAACTCATTCTGAAATTCTGAAATTTATAAACAATTTTCTTTGGGAAAAATTTGGTAGAAAACTATTATATGAAAATTTAAATCCTCAAGTTCTTCCATATGAAAGAAATGTTGATGAGGGATTTAAAGCTATTTTTGAAAGACATAAATATTGGGGAAACTTCGTTATTAACAATAAGGAATGTGGTGGAATTTGGCAAAGAACATGGGCAGGTAGGAAAAAAAAAACTATTGAATTCATAAAACCTGAAATGTTAGAGGATTACAGAAAAAAAAATACAGCTGAAACCGCTAGCTCAGACTCAAAATTACATGAGACTCTAAATGAACTTACTTTCGACCCCGTAAAAGTAAGAAAATTTGATAAACACACTCGACGAGTTGCTTTTGTGCCCAGAACAGCAGAGATTTGGAGTAATGCTTGGTTTCTTAATATTAGAACAGCGTATAGTCTCAGATATTTTGGAGAGTTATGGAAAGATGATGATCTTATTGACAAATCAAAAAAAATATTAAATACAGTATTGTTATTGCCTCGAGTAAATGGTGTTTTTCCAAGTGTAATTTTTCCAGCGTCCATTGGTTCGAAAATTATTTCTACCATTAATGGTTTAAAAGGTTATCGTTATAGTGATGATTATCACATAGTAGATTCATGTTTAACAATGTACTGGGCATTAAAATTTAGAAAAGACTTTGATGAACAAAATCTGAATATATTGAGGAGAAGCGAAGAATTAATAGAACTAATAGAGAAGCTTCAATTAGAAAATGGAGCTATTCCAGCATATATTAACTTCGATTTTGATAAAAATGAACCAATTATTAAAGAAGAATTAAGGAATTCAGCAAGCTCTGGAGCCCCAATGATGTTCTTATTAGAATATTATAAAAATAATGAAGATGAAAGAATCCTTCATATTTGTGAGAAAATTGCTAATTATATAATTAAACATGTAATTCCAGAAGACAAATGGCATGATTTTGAGCCATTTTTCAGCTGTACTCAATTACCGCTTGACACTTATGATACTTATACAAAAAGTCATGTAAGGAATACATTATGCATTTATTGGTGTGCTGAGGGATTTAAAGAATTGTATAAAATTACCAAAAAAAATTGTTATTTAGAAGCTGGAGAACGAATATTAGCAGTATTATCCCTATTTCAACAAATATGGAACATACCTTATCTCAATATTAACACTTTTGGAGGTTTTGGATCTCAGAATGCTGATGCTGAACTTAATGATGCTCGACAAGGTTTATTTGTTCGTACATATATGGAATATTATTTATTAACTGGTAAGGAAGAATATATGGAAAGAGGAATAGCAGCCTTAAGAGCATCTTGGGCATTACAATTACTTAAAGAATATGAAGAACAGTGTCCAGGTAATATAAAAGGAATAGATACTATTGACAGTGTAGATAAGGGTAGTATGTACGAAAATTATGGTCATACTGGAAGTGATTTTAGAGTTCCTGGCCAAATTACATTTGATTGGGGAGTAGGAACTGCTGCTATGGCTACTGCTTATATAAAAAAGTTTTTTGGTGATTTATTCATTGATTTTAAAGAGCAATTTATTTTTGGAATTGATGGAGTACTGATTAAATCTTTTGAATTTAAAGAAAAAGAAGTCAATATTGAATTAGGTTTAATTCAAGGAAAAGATTATATTTTAATTAAATGTAGAGATTCACCCTTGCAAGGTTCTCAAATTATTATTAATAGTCTTAATATCGGTAAAAAAGAGAAGATTGAATTAGATAATGGATTTAAATATGAATTAGTAATCTAGTAATTTAAAATGTCTTCAGGGTCAAGTGACGAGAGACCTATTATAAGATCTCCGATAATTTCATGCTCACGTAGAACGGATATTCCCGCTTTTTTAATGGATTGGGTTATAAAAGCAGTTAAAATCGGATATGTAGACGTAACCAATCCATTTAATCGAACCCAAGTTTCAAGAATATCATTAAAACCTGAAGATGTTAAATGCTGGGTATGGTGGAGTAAAAACTTTAGTGAATGGATAAGGATATATGAAAATAATACTAATCTTTTCAATTCTTTTAAAGGTCATACATTTCAATTTACTATTAATTCTCCATCTGAATTAGAAAAAAATATTAGTATTTCTCTAGAAGAACGATTTAAACAATTGAAATGGTTGATTAATGAGTTTGGTTTGTTATCAATTAATTATAGATTTGATCCAGTAACTTTTTATAAAAAACATGATTCTAGTAAAATCTTTAATAATTTAGATAAATTTGAATACATTATTAGTAATGTATCTTCATTAGGTTTGAAGGAGATGATTTTTTCTTTTGCTACAATCTATTCAAAAGTAAAAACTCGAATGATTTCCAGAGGTTTTATACCAATTGATCCACCATTTGAAAAAAAAAGGGAGATTCTCAATAATGTGATAGAGATTTGCGATAAATATGATATTAACTTGAAAGCTTGTTGTCAACCAGATTTACTTGAAATAGATGGTATTTAAC
>Ga0307380_10002042_pt1 | contig 28964 bp, 28 predicted proteins | sample UN3MG_FD_202239 | JGI IMG/M metagenome (GOLD analysis project Ga0307380, IMG submission 202239) | Soil microbial communities from Risofladan, Vaasa, Finland - UN-3 | ecosystem: Environmental > Terrestrial > Soil > Coastal area > Acid sulfate soil | place: Finland: Risofladan, Vaasa | collected... | reverse complement strand
GACAAGGCCGGCATCGATCATCTTTTTCACCCTTCTGTTTATTCGGCTGCTTGCATCGGCTTTTTCTCTCCGCAGGCCGATGATCGTCCAGTCGTGCTTGATTTGGCGCTGCTCCCACTGCTTCTGGAAGCTCGATATGGGTTTGCCCGTAAGCTGATAAACCTCCAGGGCCCGGACGATGCGCTTGGCATCGTTGGGATTGATACGCTCGGCGGCGGCAGGATCGATTTTCGTTAACTCGCGATGCAGTTCCGCCAGGCCTTCGGCTTCGGCCCGTGCCCGCAATTCGGTCCGGATCTGCTCATCGGTTCCAACGCCATCGAAAAGGCCGTAAAGCAGAGACTTAACGTACAGGGCGGTTCCGCCGACGGCGACGATTTTTCTATTGCGGCTGTTTATCTGCTCCATAGAATCGGAGGCGGTGTCGATAAATGCCCCCACGCTGAAGGAATCGCTCGGCTCAACAACATCGATTATATGATATTTAACGCGTTGCCGGGCTTCTTTGGGCGGCTTGGCCGTGCCTATGTCCATTCGACGATAGACCTTCATCGAATCGATGCTGATGATTTCAGCACCGAGATGTTCGGCCAAATCGTAGGCCAGCCGACCTTTGCCGGATGCGGTAACACCAAGAATAAGAATCATTTTGCTGTTTACTATTTACTCCATATTGTTTACTATTGGTCAATAATCGACGATCAACGCCTGGTTGTCAAGAGTGGGCAGTTGGGGCCGAATCGAATATGGCAAAGAGTACTTCAACAATGGATTTCAATACTCGACTACGCAGGAAAGCACAGTCGGTGAATTATTCTCTGCAGCGAATATTGGATTCCCGGCAAATAAACAGCGAATTGAAAGAATCGCTAAAATACACACTTGGCGCCCCGGGCAAACGAGTCCGGTCGGTGCTCGTTCTCTGGTGCTGTGAGCTTGTCGGTGCCCAGGTGAATAGCAATGCCGAGATCGCCTCGTGCGCAATCGAAATGGTGCATACGTATTCGCTGATCCATGATGATTTGCCGGCGATGGATGATGACGACCTGAGGCGGGGACAGCCGACGTGCCATAAGGCCTTTGACGAGGCCACAGCGATCCTGACGGGCGATGCTCTTTTAACACTTGCGTTCGAGATTCTGGCAGAAGGAATCGACCAGCCGGCCGTCGCCGTAAGACTCATCAGTCAATTGGCTCAGGACGCCGGGGCTGCCGGGATGATCGCCGGACAGATGGCGGACCTGAGAGCTGAAAAAAGTGTCGGTACCAAAAAAATGCTGGAATACATCCATATCAACAAGACGGCAAAGATGTTCCGATGTGCCGCTGCTATGGGAGCTATCTGCGGCGGCGCGACACAAAAGCAGTTCGAGTGCCTGTGTGAATATGGCTTGCACGTCGGCCTGGCGTTCCAGATTGCCGACGATATTCTCGATGAAACCGCATCGAGCGAGCAGTTGGGCAAGACGGCCGGCAAGGATCTCAAAGCCGCAAAGTGCACATATCCCGCGATAGTTGGCTTAGAGAAGGCAAGAGAAGTTCAGGAGAAGCTAACGTCTGAGGCGGTGGCAATGTTGAAGCCGTTCGGACAAAAAGCCGACACCCTGCGCCAATTCGCCACGGCCCTGATGGAAAGAACAAAATAGCAGCTTCTCAAGGCTATTTATAGATACTGGCGAAAAGCCAGTCCATTCCACGATAATTATACTTTCATGCCGAACAGGAACCGGGTGACTCTGGTTCGTTTCACTATCAATTCGTAGCTTGCGAGTATCACAGTAAACGATAGGAAGCTGAGGGCTGCGAACTCGGCAACCATCCCCATGTGCCACTGGACAACGAAGTGGCCGATGACGACTATCAAAAGGAAGTTCAGGATGTAGAACGGGTACGAAGCCCGGCCGGCATACTTCAGGAAACGATTCGTGCCGGAGAGAAATTTCCTTGCCAGGGCCAGCAGGGCAAGGATCCAGCACCAGGTGTGCAAGCCGAGAAAGACCGAGTACAGCATATATCGCGGCGTGTAGGCCGGGCGCGAAAACGCCGGCATCTCGAAACGCATTACAAGGACGAACATCGTGCTGACAATCGCCAGCAGCAGCGAGATTCGCAGGTGCCGGTAGACGGCCTGCCAGAGCGATTCGTGCAGGCAGATGACATAGCCGTAGATAAACACCGTCAAATCGTAGCAGAAATATGTCCAGTCATCATACAGGTTCAGTTGGGCCATCGGCCATTTCGGAGCCAGAATAATATTGATGGCTATCAGCGGAACGGCCAGCAGCAGGATTGCACCTCTCTTTGTAAAAAAGCTGACATATTTGCCCGCCAGGCCGCTCTCGCCCTGCCTTCTGAGGCTGATGAATAACGGCAGAGTTATCAGCGAGAAAATCAATAGGTATGCCACGAACCACAGATGGGCCCATCCGGGCATTGGGGCCCGTCCCGGCATCCGGCTGTGATGAATTGTTGCCAGGCAGTTCGGCCAGAAACGGACGATGTAGTCCGAGAGGCTCTTGTTCTCGCAAACGCCGGGCCAGAAGTACAGCAGCACCGGATAGCAGACCAGCATGAAAAACATCAGCGGTACGAACAGCCGTCTGGCTCGTTCCCTGACAAAGACTCCCGGCGAACGACGGCTCAGCGACAGGCACGCACTCGCTCCGGCGATGAAAAACAGCAGCGGGATCTGCCAGCGAAGGGAAAAGCCCGTGTAGTACCGCAGGATAGTGACACCCAGGCCCTCGTGGACGGAATCTGAAAATCCCGTCACATACGCCATGAGCCAGGCCGCGTGCCACGGAACCAGGTTGAGGATGACCAGCACCCTGAGCCAGTCGAGATCGTAACGGCGTCCGGGTTTGCCTGCCGATTCCGCCGCCGGTATGGTTCTGTTTTCCTCTTGAATGTCACTCTCGTGCATGTTCGCTGCCTCGCGTCCCTGCCCGTTCTCATCCTCTCAATACAAATCTTCTCGCTGCAAACTCTTGGACTTTTGCCATGATGAAGTCGGCAGAATATACCGCAGTTCTGGGGTACAGTCGAGAAAAATTGAACAAACCGAATAATTTCTAAAAGGTACGTCTCGAAAAAAGCTGCACTTTGGTATTGATAACGCCGGGGTGCAAATTCGGACGATAAGAACTCGTGGCGATCCAGTATAGCATGTGCATTTTTCACACTAGTATCGGCCTTTCCGGTCTAGTTGCTATCTTTTTCCTGGTTTTACGATAAGCCAGTTCAAAGCGCCGATTTGGCTAAGGAATAAATTGTTGTTAGGTCGATACAAATACCAAGATAGTTTTTTAAGAGCCGCGTAATGAAAATACATAGATATCAAATCGACGTTATATGGTTAATTCTTGCCGTATTGAGCAATTGGGCGTACGCCGACAAATTGGGCGTATTGATCCATCAACTGATAAAGCAAGAGAGTCTGCTAAACAAGCCCCCTTTCACCAATCAAATCCGGCCGCCGCCTTTGTTTGACCGGAGTTTTCAATAATCTCTTACTTTTAAAAAAATCATATTACGAACCAGTGGCCATAAGAACAACGCTTATGGCCTTTTTTATAAACGGGCAGCTACTATCCCGGCGTTAATTCCGATAGAAGGCTATGTTTCAGATTCTTCTTAGGTAATCAATTGAGAATTGTTGTTATTAGTCGGAATAAGCCAGTTCCTTCGCCAGGTCCTTGTATCCGGCGATTTGTAATATTGTCAATTCATGATACAATCTCAAGCCGGTCAGCTTGGCTGAATAGATTTCTTTTTGGGCGGCCGCATCTTTAATTTCACGGTCAATTTTTGCCCGATGGGCGGCGGCATTGCTGTCTTGAAACATCTTCCTTGTTCGGTACTTGTTTGCGTGGAACATGGTTTTTACCGCTCTCAATGCCAGCCTGTCATCGAGCAGCCATCTATATTCTTTTGTCTCCAGATAGTCCATGAATGATGAAATATCCTTTTTAGCATTTGTCACGTATTTCCGCGCGTGGTCGATGTCACTCCGGCGATAACCGAATGCTTGAAAATCGCTGATAACATTATTCTTGATGGTAGTTCCCTGATCTTCACTGACGTAATCCAAGCTGCCATCGCAATACTCGGGATCGTATCTCAGCCTCAGATCGGTCGCTAATTCGAAGCAGGGCAGCAGCATCCTGTCCAGCATAATCGCGGCGTTTTCATAATCATCACCCAATGTTCCTCTGATGATTGACTTTCGTAATTCCAGGACTTTTTCTTTTGCTCCCTGGAAATCATCCATCCATTCCGCTTTTTCCTCGCCCGGCCAGAGCAGCACCTGGGAATTGAACATGTTTGTACCGTAGCACTCGTTCAGGTCCCTGACGGCCTTTCCCACGCCGGTCGCAATCTTCCTTGTGATAAGATAAAACCAGAAGCGCCATGAGGCCTTCCTGGCAATTTGCCTGGCTCCGTCGATTCTGCCAAAGCCAACCTCATTCTTGATATTCGTCAAGGCTATATTTCCAATGTATTGCTCAAATAGCTTGACGTCGCTCTCGTCGAAATAAGCGCCGTCGCACACATCTTCATACAGATTCAGACTGAAGCCAATTTGTTTCGCCTGGCTCGATTGCGGCAGGGCGTGCCTCAATGCGTAAATGGATGAAATGATATACCCTTCTCGTGACATTTCTATCTTGTCGGTAAGCGGCTTCTCGGTCATGATTGCCATGACAATATCGTCGATATCTTTTTCGCTTCCTGCCCCCAGACGCTGAAGCACGCCTTTGTCCCATCCGGCAATCTCTCCCCTGAGATACTTCTTATCCGCGATAATCCGGTCAAGCTCCGCCAGCCTTTGGTCACGAGTGTATCTGATATCGGACTCATACCAGAACACCCTGTCCCAGAGCGCGTTAAGATGTTCGGTTACCTGCGACTTCCTGTAGTCTTCCATCAGGTTCAGATCGTTTGCTTCTGCAATCGTCGCTAATTTCCTGGAAATCGTTCTTGGAATATATTTGATTCCGGCGCCGATGCCGAGCATTCCTCCGCCCACGATGAACGGCGCAACGATTGCCTGTAATCCCGTAAAACCGGGAAGTCCAAGATAGCTTGACAGATAGCCGGATGAGGTAATGCCGGCGGTCCAAATCGTTGCTTTGGGACTCTTTCGCATCATTACCGTGCCGGCCCTGCTCAGAAGATCCTGGGGACTAATCAGTCTCCAGAAATCCTTGAAAGGCTTGGCGCCTGGATTTTTCTGCTTTTTCATACCCGAGACCTTTTGCGAAACTTAACAATCAGAAAAACATGTTTCAGGAAGAACCTTTGGAGACCCCGCCTGAGACGATAAAGGCCATTGCCTGCGAACTTTCGATGCTCAATGGCTTGACCGCCTCTTTTGGAAAGAGCAAAACGTTGCCGGCAAAGTTGTACGATTGAGGCACGTACACAGCGACGTAGTCTGAAAGCCCAAGGTTCCCAAGACTCTCTTGTGTCACAAAGCCGACTACCTTTGCGGATCCTCCAGGTGCAAGCGTAGCAATGACGGGCTTGTCGAAACTCTTTTTATCGCCCGCAAACGCCTCGATCATATCCTTCACAGCCGAATAGAGCAGCTTTATTAATGGGAGCCCGGTAAAAACCTTTTCAATCAGGGCGAATAATCTCCTGCCCAGGAAGTTCGATGCGATAAAACCAATCACAACGATCAATGCAACTGTCAGCAGCAGCCCCACGCCGGGTATCTCGATTCTAAACAGGGCACGAAAGCCTGCATCCAGGCTGCTAAATGCCCAAATCAGCAGAAAAACGGTCAGGGCCATAGGGATGAAAATCACCAGGCCTTTAATGAAATAATCTATAAGTTTCTTCATTTCATAACTCCAAAAAGATTCGTTTAAGTGATAAATCGAAAGTCAAAGCCGGTCATCTTCCTTGCTGGATTCTTATATACATCCGGCGTAAAAATTAATTCTCATCTGAGATTCCCTTTACCAGATTTGTATGACTTATACAACATTTTCGAACCATTTCACAGGACGGTTGTTCTGTCACGGCGTGAACCGTCTTCCAGAATTCGTGAATTGTTCCTTTCGGAATAACCGCAATTGTCAAACGCTCGCTTTCACTCGTGACATCCTTTTTGCTGCATCCCGCCAAAGAAATACCGAGCACAAAAGCAAGCGAAAGGATTGTTGTTGCCCGTATCATGCTATACTCCCTGAAGGTTGGCGTAATTTTTCAATCTTTCCCGGATTCAATACGGATTCGGGCGTAACGAAGATTAGGATTGTCGTTGGCAGTGCCGAAGATGTCAATAATATCGGATGGTTTTGATCCGCCGCGAAGCGTGTTCGTAAAGAAATTGCCAAACGGATGCTTCAGCCCGATACGCTCGAACTTCGGCTTGTTATTGCCTGCCGGTATTCGACCGAGAAAATTGCCGTATGTGCGTTGTCCATTTTCGATGCTCGTGCCGGCTGCGATTACATAAAGCTCTCCCGCACCGCTGATATGAAAGCGGCTGAACGAAGGCTCGAAATCTGCCGGTCCGCCGGGCTTCTCAGCCAGCGTCCGGCGTGAGAGAACTTTGCCGTCTTTGACTACGACATACTCAAGGTAGGCAGTCATCGCCTCGCCCGGAAAGTACTTATCGCGGATGAATCCGTATTGATGCGGCTGCTTCAGATAGAGCAGGTGGGCGGCGCCAGTCTCGTCGATGTAAAGATCGAGATTGCGAATATGCCCGCACGTTTTTTCAACGGTATCGATTTCGATAGGGGCACTGAAACCGGTCGAGCGGATATCGTCGGTGTACGTATAAAACAGCCGCCGGAAGACATAGTCCCAATCGCTTTTTAGTTTTTCGTATTTGAGCTTCTTCCATTCGGCAACCGGTTCGACAATATCGCTAATCGCCATCACGTGGGCCGAGCTGTCCCGCAGGGCGACCTGGGGATAGCAAGACCTGATGGGAAATGTGATAGTCCCTTTTTCATGCCATTGGCCGTTGCTGTCACGGTATGAAACGAATTGCTCGCTGGTCCTGGCGTTAATGTCCAGGAGCAAAAGCTCGCCTTTAGCTCCGTCTGCTGCAAAGCCCCTGTAGGAATGGTCGGTGAAATAAGATCCATCTGCCCAGGCCGGCGTGTGTGTTTTAGCGGGCGCTGCCGGATTAGCCGGATCGAACTCAAGCACCAGCGGATTGCAAGGCCCGTATTTCGTGCCGGCAGGCTCGGTGGAAGGATTGACCGACAGAAAAACATGTCCTCCTTGAAACACCGCCAGGGGGCAGGGCTCTCGCTGCCGATATTCCTTTTCGCTTTGCGCAAGCTTCCAGCCGTCCGCCGAACGATGCCACAACTGCCAGCGCGTATTGCAGAGTAGCGGAACATTCTCGCCGGTTTCGTTGGTCGAGAGATAAACGTCGCCGCCTTGCCTTGCAATCACCGTCGAGCCGTAGCACCACAAGGGCCCCGCACCGTTATTCGCCGGCGTATACCTGGTGACAACCTCCTCGACTTCGACCGTGCAGCGAACGCTTTGCTCTTTGCCATCTGCATCCGCAGCGGATATTGTGGAAAAACAACATAAGCAGCAGACAATCACCCACGGGAAACAACGAATTCTTGACCGATACATTATAAGCTCCTGACTTAAAGAATTTTCATAAACGATTCCAAACGATATTTCAATTCATTAGGATACCAAATCTATCCGCTGAATGTAATAACCAGGATGCTCATAGGGAAATATCGAAAATGTGCTACCGGATGGTCCTGTGCCGTAAAATGTTCGTATGTAGTTTACTTAAATGTGCTTAGAGACATAAAAAATTTAACGTGGTCAGGCGAATTTCGGCAATAAAACAATCGCTTCCTGCGTCTTTAAGACAGTTTGGGTCCGCACTGTGTGGATCGAGTTGTATCCAAATCATTTAGGAGTTACTGTTATGAAGAAGGTGTTGATTTGCAGTGTTGCGGCAATAGCCATCCTGTTGGCCGGCAGCATGGCCCTGGCCAAAGAAAAAGACAGGTCCAAAGTGAAAAACAAGGAAAATGCCAGAGAGACGAAGAAACTCTCTGAACAGGACAAGCAGTGGAGAGAGAAGTTCAAGGAGATGACGCCTGAGCAGAAGCGTGTTGCACTGGCGCAGAAAGACTTCGATGCCGAGCTGGCCCCATGGCGGCAGGTCCGAAAGATAGCCGCCGGCGAGAATGCCACCAGGACAGTGGCGGCAATCGATAAGATCATTGCCGACAAGCAAACCCAGTTCAAGAAGAAGCTGGCAACGGTAAAGGAAAAAAAGCCTGTTAAGAGTGAGAAGACCAAAGACGAAGGAAGTCGCCGGGAGGGCCGAAAAGCCGGACGCAAGAAGGCTGAAAACGAGGAGTAACCGTCCGAAGGATCGATGGTTAAATTGGAAAACCCATTGCAATCCCGCCCGGCTGATAATCATGCAGACCGGGTGGGATTCTTTCTTTTCACATCCCACCGAATTTCCAGAGCAGAGCCCGCAAGGGGGGCAATCTTAATCAACGCGTCGGATCCAGACGCGGCTTCTGGAGGGTATGGACAGGTCCAATGCGATATGGTTCTTAGATTCAGTTGTGCGAACGGGTATGGGCTTTTTGGAAAACGCATCAACGAATTCGTTGGATTTATCCTTTTCAATATTGACGGTGACGTTGATTGCCTTGTCGTTGAAGTTCTGGATAACACAACTGCCGGAGCCGGCAGAGGCGAGCGGATGATATGTAACGCAGGCGGGGCCGTCGAAAGCTGAGCCGCCGAATGCCTCGCGAAGAGCTGAGAGTGCCGGCCCATTCATTTCGAGCAGACCCAGCGGCCTGGGGCTTAGCAAAACCTCACCTACGGCATCAAAGTCGGCCTGGCTGTAGGTGTGCGTATTGAGCAGGGCGATCCGGCCGCGAGGCGTTTCGGTGACTGTAAGAAGGGCAAGCTGTTTGTCGCCGGAGGTGCACACGATATTTCCCGGCACGGCTTTGCCTTCGATCGGCGATTCCAGGTCGATGGTGACATTTGCTTTGCCGGGTTCCGCCATAAGGCGTCCCTCACGGGACTGCATTAGTCGGGCACGCGTCGGCTTTGTTTGTATATCCGGGCCGACTCCAGCCATTCGGGCGAGTTCGTCGCCGTCGGGGGAAGCGATGAGCAGATTTGTTGTGAAGATAATCTGAGCACCTCTTGTGCGGGCCTTGTTAACGTGGTCCAGCAGATTCGGGTCTGCGGCAGCCTGGGCCGGCAGAAAGATGACCGGGGTGTCTGTGGGAAACTTGTGCACCGGTACGATGGGAACACCGAGCATGCCGAGGAAGTCCATGATGTACATGTCGCCGGCCGGGTCGCTGTTCGGCGGTTTGTAGGCGGCCACGCCGGTGACGGGATGCTCGCGGACAAATGCCGCCAAGTCTGCAAGCCGGTCGAATTCGGCGATGACTTTCTCGTGGTCGGGGTGGCCTGCCATTACGTTGCTGAAGTTGAAGAAGACCAATTCGGCCGCGCCGGCCAGGACGCTTGTATAAGCCTGGTCGATGAAGTCGTGCTCTGCGCAGTCGCCGTGGTCGAACCATGCTCCGCCGATTTTGTCGCCGGCGATGCCCGCGAGCCAGCGGTAGTTTACGAATCCCTCGTAAGGCTGAACAAATCCGAACCGCTGAGTATTCCGGCCGCGGGTTTCCGTGCCGACCCAGACCTTATCGAACAGCTCCGGCAGCGTTTTCGTGTCGTAGCCGAACAAATGAAACCGGTCGTACCACTGGGGGTATTTGACAATCATGGTAATATTGGGATTGACTTCTTTCGCCGGCCCGATGAAGATGGATTGTGCCAGTTCGGTCAGCAACTCCCGGCGATACTCGCCCCATGAACGGTTGCCTTTGGCTGCTTTCGATTCTTCGCTGACGTCACCGGTGCATAGGAAATCGTCCACTATGAAAGTATCAAAAACGCCCGCGGCCATCCGGACGACTTTTTCGAGGTCGCGTTGGGTCTTTTCGTTCTGCCAGTTGAACCAGCCGAGCGGGCCTTTCTGCCGGACGCCGAAATCGCCGCCGGGAACGGTCGCTATGCCGCCGACGACCTCGATGTTCATATCTTTTAGCCAGTCGCGGGTAAAGATTAAATGTTCGGGCGAGACGACGTGGCCGCTGCGGTAAACCTCAATATAGAGCTTGGTAATGCCCATTCGCCGGATGGTTTGCAGGGCCTTTGTTCGAACGGCCGGGTCGGTCGCGAGCTGCTCGACTTCTTGTGAGGTGACATAGGACGCCAGGCGCAAATCGTTAACGCGTGCTTGAGCTTTATCCTGTTGCGTCTGAGCGGCGGAATACCCGGGCCGGACCATTGCTGTAAGGGCGATTATACCAATCAATACGAAGTGTTTCATAGGTTCACCTGTCGGGTGGGCTTTTCGTCAGCATATCTGTTTTTCCTGCTATCAAATCGGCGATAGCGCGTGTGTAGCCGAATCTCTGAAGAAGTATCTTTACGACGCCCGTAATCGGCACCGCCAGGAACATCCCGATGATCCCCCAGATCGTCCCGAAGAAAATCAAAGACAACAGCACTACAATCGGATGCAGATCGAGAGACTCGCCCATCATCTTGGGTTGGAGAAGACTTCCGATGACAAACTGGATGCTGCCTGGAATTACCAGGACCAGTATCTTCGAGATCATGCCGAGTTGCGGGTCAATCAGAGCCACGGGCAGAGGCAGTATCGTCGCGATGACCGAGCCGATGCTGGGAATGAAATTCAACAGAAATGCCAGGAAACCGAACATCCAGCCGAACTTGACTTTCAGCACCGTCAGCACGAGTCCCACGAGAACACCTGTAACCCCGGAAGTCAGCATCATCGTCAGGACGTACCGCTTGATGCGTGACTCGACCTCCCACCAAAAGCTGCCCGGCGGGGCCTTGAACGTGCCCTGTCCGGCGACCATGAATATCATGAAAATCACGACCAGCAGGCCGTTGGAGATCACACCCATGATACTGCTGGCTGTATCGGTGAGAACCTTTCTGATCGTATTGGTAGGAATGCGAATCAGCGGTTCGGAGGGGTCTACGGAAGGGTCATTGGGATCCGTATACCAGTCGGGGGGCAGCAGGCCTCGGGTTTTGACAAGCAGCTGCCGGAACTGTTTTTCATAGTCGTCCTTGCTCTCTGCGATCTGGGTTGCCGCCGCCGTAACGAGGAAAGCTCCCAGCATAAGAAGCGCACAACCGATGGCGACCGTTGTCAGAATTGCTGTTCGGCGTGGAATACGAAGCAGCTTCATTTGAACGTCGATAGCGGGAATCAGGCAGAGCGTCAGAAAAATGGCAAGGACAAACGGAATCAGCACGGAGGCAAAGAAATATAACGCCGCGGTTATGCCCAGTGCCGTCAGAATCAGCAGGCATATCGTCTGGATCCGTTGTTCGTAATTTTCACGGTCTTTTGCCATTTGCGCCTTGACCTTGACTCAGCGAAACAATGCGAGCCATAGAGTATGTAATGCACACCGGAATACAGCTTCGCAGCGATACCTTAATAATTCCACAGAATACCGGAATCTTCGCCGCATTGCAACAAACTGACAGAATTTGGGACAGTTACAAAAATGTCTTTTCAAAGATCATGCCGCCAAAACAAGCTTTACTCTACGATGTCCATAGTCCTTTTGACTAATCAAAAGGACTACGAGCTTTGATTCGATGAGAAGGGCTTTTATTTCGACTTGTTGTGTGCTGCTGTGTCGATTTCAACTCAAATTCAAAGCCCAGCCCAGCCTCGTCTTTGGTGCATGCGGCGGGGCCTTGACCGGTTTTCTTGCCGGCCTTGTTGGAATCGGCGGGGCGGTACGAGGCCTTTTCCAGCAGCCGGGATATTGCACAGTTTTTAGATGACAAATGAGCAGAATTTTGATACTATAATGTACGGAGCGTGTACTATTGAAAACCAGGTTCGTTTGGAAAATATGTGATGAAGAGATTGTCGTATCTTGTGAGAACCGGTCTGGTGTTGTTATTCTGTTTGACGCCTGGCGTCTTTGCAGTTGATGGCTTTGGAGCCAATACCACCGGCGGAGAGGGCGGGCCCACTGCTGTCGTCGATAACGCCATCGATTTCAAAGAGCTTGTCGAGACAGTGGATGTGCCTTATGTCGTGCGGGTCTCAGGTGCGATCGACCTCGGTTTGGTCGGAGGAAAGGTCAGCATCCGGTCGAACAAGACGATTCAGGGTATGGACCCGAACGCGACGATTACGGGAGAGCTTGCTTTCAAAAAAGGCTCTTCCAATATAATCATCGAGCGGCTGAACATCACCAATCCAGGCGACTACGGCGAAGGTGACGGCATCAGCTTAAAAGAGGACATAAACGACGTCCTTATCACAAATTGCACTTTCTACGACTGCGATGACGGCTGCCTGGATATAACCAGGAGGTCCGACCGGATTACCGTCTCATGGTGCAAGTTCTATTTCACCGCCTCGAACAGCAACCAGTCCCGAGTAAGCCTGATCGGCAGCAGCGATAGCGCCGCCGACGACCTCGGCAAGCTACATATCACGCTTCACCATAACTGGTTCGGCCCGCTTTGCTGGCAGCGGATACCTTCGGTCCGTTACGGCCGGGTCCACATCTACAATAACTATTACAATTGCCCGGGCAATCTTTACTGCGTTCGCTCGCGTATTCAGGCCGAGTGCCTTATCGAGAATAACTACTTCGACAGCGTCAACGACCCATACTACGTTTACGTCGATGATCCCGGCGAGATAATAGGTAAGATAAGAGCATCGGGCAACATCTTTGACAACTGCACCGGGCGAGTGGACGACGGCGATGACGATGTCTTTATGCCGCCGTATTCGTATACGCTGGATAAGACGCTGGATGTGCCTACAATTGTGCGATTGGGTGCGGGAGCGGGCGGCGTAGATTTCTTTCCTCACTGGCTCTTCGGTCTTTACGGCGATTTTGACCGTAACGGCACAGTGGATGCGGGAGACCTTTCGCAGTTTGTCGATTATTGGCTCCGAGACGAAATTGCCGATGCCGACTATAATCAGGATGGCATAGTCAACAGCTTCGAATTCGCAATCTTTGCAGGCAACTGGCTGCAAACCATTGCGTATTAACCCGGCAGACTTCATCCGGCAGCATGTTACCAATGCCGGAAATTCCCGACTCGGATACGGACAAACGAAAAGCCCCTGCTTTCCACGAAGCTGAAAATGAAAAGCAGAGACTCTTTAAAACCGGAAATATTCGATTCCCAGTTCTTTTCAAACGTCGATTCCGACAATATTCTTATAGTTACAGTGTCCTGCGTCTTCGAAGCCAATTGACAAGGCCTATGCCCATGCTGCCTAACAGAATAGCACCGGGTGCGGGAATGACATCGCACTCTGTGTACGTGACCCTTTGCGGAAGGACTAGATCAACACCGCTCGGCCCGCCGAAGTCCTCGTAGAACTCGACCCTGAACGGGTGCACACCCGCTGTGAGGAACGTCGAGTCGGACTTAGGCAGAGGTGAATGTGCTCCGCCGTTGTCGACCACCAGTCCGCCGTCGATGTAGAGCATGCTGCCGTCGTCGGAATTCAGGCGGAATTCGTAGGTGCCATCTACTGGGACCGCCAGGCACCCCGTAATCTCCGCCCCGAAAGCACCGAGATCGAACGGATGCCACGCATACCCAGTGTTCGTGGCGAACATAATGTCCGGCGACTCAAAGGAACCGACCAGCCCTGTATAGGGCGCACCGCCGCCATCGTCGCTGCCATGTCCCGAATAAACATCGACCGTAACTGCTGCCTGCGCACCGGAAACGGCCAGAATCAGGACTGCAAATGCACAAATCATTATTGTTTTATTCATCCCACTTCTCCTTTAATTTCTTTATTTACTAATTCTCAACGTAATCGGTGATAGTCACATCAACTTTTTCGAACATGAAGGGCCTTGCGCATGAGCCCTCCGTGTTGCACGTTCATGTAAGGTTATCAAACTGGCAAGGTTGGGTAGACTGCAAGCGCAGTTACAATCTTGGTGATAAGCAAACGGCAAACCCGGCTCAGTGAGCCGATTTCTCCGTCGCCAGATACCTCTCGTCCGTTTTCTTGCCGCATTACCCTACTCCAGCTTTGTTCCAAACCTGATAACACATCAGGCTTTTGCCCAGGAACCATGGATACGTAATACGGTATAAAGCCACAGGGAATACACACCCTCCTGGCTTTAGACTCTACAAACTAAATATTAACAAAAACGCCATGCCTTGTCAAGGAAAAATTCTCAAAATTCTACAAATTCCCTATATTATCATCTTTCATCTTCGAATTAGGAGTTTCTCTTATTCTCAGGCCCTCTTTGACTTGGGTCAGCTCGATATGCAATGGGTAGCTGAGGTCCTATAATCTTGGCGGAGCTGGATGAGATGGGTGGGGCGGATCGGCGACTGTAGCTCTCTCGCCCGACCCGTAAACGAGGAATCCCCGCTTCCCACGAAGTTCAAATCGGAAAGCGAGGGCTCTTTAGAACTGGAAATGTTCGATTCCCAGTCCTTTTCAAACGTAAATTCCGATAATATTCCAATATTTATTATGCTTTCATTGCCACGACGAGCTGGCGGGTTTGGGGCGATTGGTTTTGGTGGGCCTGCTTGAAGGCGGGGGTCTGGGCCTGGTTCTGCTTTTTGAATAGCTCGTTGCCGGCGATGATTTCTTTCAGGGCGTTGGATTTTCCTCTGGCTTGCCTTAAGAAACCAACGGCTCGCGTTCCGTAGACGCCGCCCAGCAGCCCGCAGATTCCGATGCCCATCTCCAGCATCGAATCGGCCACCTGCCACGGGTCCGGCCGCTCGGCACTTTCCTGCAACGCCGTACCTGCAAGCTGCCAGTTCGACTCGGCGAGAATATCCTCAGCAGTCTCGGCCGGCGGAAATTCTTTTGGCAGGCCGCAATAGGCGCTGAGTCCCCGGCTTTGTACCTCGCCCAGTTGCGTCAGGGCTTGAAGTGTCGGTGAAGTCTCTTCGGCCCTGGCCGTCTCAGCGGTGACTATCGCCGTGCGGTTATGCAGCCAGGCGTTCTGCTTCTGAGCCTCGCTCGGTGCAAATCGAAGGCTGTCGCATCCTGCCAATAAAAGGCACATACATGCAGAGATGAAAACTACGGATATTGGCGACGTTGCTTTCTTACATTTTTCTTTCATTGTTTTCCTCCTTTGTTTCTGGTTGACCTTAATGGTTTTTCGCTATAATACTGAGTACGAGACGTAATGATTTCCGAGACCAGAGAAAATATTCAATGATGGACACAGCCAGAACGTTCAAACCGAAAACGATACTGTTGTGGCGGCAGGCGGCGGAGGATCCCGAAGCCCGGCGAATATTGAAATTGTTCCCATCCGCTCAGGTCCAGATGATAGAGCGGCAACGTCTTGCTTTTTCGCCGGATATGTCACCGTCTCAAGCGCTGCTTGCCGGCAAGAGGACTCTGATGATCGGCCGGACGTCGTCTTTTGTGGGGCGTTTCGACGGCAGGCTCGGCCTGAACGTCCGCTGCTGTCCCTATTACAAGCTCGTTCCACTCTCGAATGGCTGCCCTTATTTCTGCACATATTGCTATCTGGCGTTTGTCTATCGCAACTATGCTCCGTTTATCAAAATCAACATCAATTACGACACAATGTTCAAGCAGATCCGAAAGACCCTCGCCGCTACCGGCGGCAAAGTCAGCTTCAATATGGGCGAGATGCTTGACAGCCTCGCGCTCGACCACATCACGAATCTCATAACAATGCTGGTCCCGTTTTTTGCCGGATTGTCACGCGGCTTTCTGATGCTGCTGACCAAGAGCAGCAATATCGACAATCTGCTTGCCGTCGAGGCTAACGAGCATACGGTTGTATCCTGGAGCCTGAACAGCCGGCGGATGATCGAGCAGTATGAGCTTGGCACAGCCGGCCTTTCCGAGCGTATCGATGCGGTCAGAGCGTGTCAGCAGCACGGCTATCGAATCCGAATTCGCATCGATCCGGGTATTCTCCATCCGGACTGGCAGGCGGATTATGCCGACTTGATTGAGAAAACATTAACAGTCGTAGAGCCTGAAAACATTACACTCGGCATGCTGCGGCTGCTGCCCGGCCATTTCCGCCTGGCCGAAGGTGCCTATGGCAATCGTGCTCGAAAGCTCTTGGATCACAATTTTGTCAGAGGAGCCTCGGATCGCAAGCTCCGCTATCCGCCAAAACAACGCATTGAATTTTACAACCATCTAATCGATGTGATTCGCAGCTTCGACAAAGAAGTCTCTATCAGCCTGTGCAGAGAAACACCTGAAATCTGGAACATTTTCAAAGACCGCTGCGAAGCAGAAAAATGCAACTGCGTAAACTGGTGAAAATTACGCAGCGGGGATATGAGGAACACTTCCTTTCTTAGCAGGCGGATATAAGCAGCAATAATACGAATAAGTATAAGTCTCGTTTGTATTTCTCTTGGGATAGACTTCTTGTGTTGACTCTTCTTTCTGTCGCGATATGCCGAGGGCTCTGCTTATCTGTCTCATTATTACTGGTTGAAATTTGTCCTGCAAAATCAGAATTCTTCCATTAGGGCTAAAAAGACTCTCGATTCTCAACATGCCATTTATGAGATCCTTGAAACTTGTGTCTTCATTCAAGGGTGATACAACATAAGATAATGTTGCAATGTCATAAGAGCCCAATTTATCCTTTATCCGTTGAAGCTGATTCATATTTTTTGGTAAAGCTTTTTCGAGTCTGAATATTTGACTGTGTGTGATCTGGCTACTTCGCCTTGCACAAATGCGAAAGTAATCGGTCAGCATTTGTTGGCCGGTGCCCAGACAGAAGCCGGAGATATCATTTAGAGTGTATTCTACTATTACTTTGTTGCCTGACCTATCTCCCTCATCTCTAAGGTGTCTTAGAACGCAGGCAAGCATGTCTGTGATTGCCAAAGAGGTTACTGCAGGGCCTGAACCAATATCGAGAATTCGTATATGTCTATCCCTGATAGTCTCTATAAAGTCTTGAGAAATCATGTAGTCCAATAGGCAGTTTTGGGTTTGAAGATAGTGTCTGACGAAAAATTTCACTAAGAAAGCTCTCATGCTCGCAGGGCTTTGCGGATAGCGTGTTTCATCTTCTGAGACTTTTCTGTTAGGTAAGCGGGATATATGATATCTCAAAACGGATTTCATAACATCGGTCATTTGCCATATTCCATCGGGGCAAAGATCTTTTAGCACAAGGTTCTTTAGTAATCTTTTCATGGGAAATATTAGCTCCGAAATTATGCTTTTGCTTTTTTTGCAGTGACAGATGGCGTGTTTTTGGACTTTTTTTCAAGCTTAAAAGGTATCATCTGCTATGTTAGTTTTACTACTCGCCTTTTCAACTGCCTGCAGGCGGTATTCGTAGGAGATGCTTTTGGTCCAGAGCGATTCGAGTTTTTGCTCGATGCTGTTTTGCGATTGCAGCAGCATGCTCACGTCCCTCTGTAATATATCGAGCTGTCTTTGCAGATTAATCCAACTGCCGACGATAAGCGAGGCCAGCAGTACGAGCTGTATGATCACCGAGAGATTGATCTGCCGATTCAATCGCCATGATTTGGGATTTGTTGGACTCATGATTTACCTCGGTCTTGGTAGCATGTGCTTTATGTTGCCGGTTAAGGTTTTACATGGAAAACGTTTTTGTTGCCGACTCTGGCCATCACGGCGTATGTCCCGGCCGGCAGTGTTCCAGTTTGTGTGAACGATTCGGCCAGGTTTACCGCCTTTGTCTGCTGGCCTATCTCGGTCGGCACCGAGCCGGCATCGTTTATTACCACGGCCACGACGTTATAGACGTTGTAGGACGAATTGCTTTTGATTTTCACGGCCCATGCCGTAGCTCGTGCTCCGGGTGAAGTGACAATGGCGATCTCGCCTGTTCCCTGAGAGCCCGTCCGGCACAGCCGATCCAGCAACTGTTGACGATTGACAATGTTTGCCGCGTTGCTCATATGCATCAGCTCCTTTGTCGAACTATTTTCAAGTTTGTACACTGCTTTTCAAAATCCATCTGCACTCTTTCAATTCGGCTTATGCTGCGGTTGTCGCTTCGGCAGGCCAGAAGGTCCCGGCTTTCGGGGCTTGTGCTCACAATGTCACCGAGGCGGTAATCGAGCATCAGGTTCGGTGTCTGGATATTGAAGGTCTCGATTACCTCGGACGATGTCACCGCCGTCCGACGAACAAATTCATACAAAGCGACCGAATCATCCGCCTTATCGGGCTTGCCGAACATTTGACTGGTTGCTTCGGTGAGGATGCTCTGGTTTGAGACTTTGCGATACTTGAACTGCAGGGGCAGCGTTATGACATGCTCGACGACCGGGGCGGTCGAATTGACCGGACCATTGACGGCCACCGCGGTCAACCGCTCATCGCTTACGACCGAAGCGGTGATTCGGAATCTCAGGGATCCTTGCAGAGCCGCGGCCCAGGTCTCCATATCGAGCCGGTCACTGCTGAGCCACACGCCGCATTCGTCGAGCAGGATATTGAACGCATGAAGGTACTGCCACCAGCCCTGGCCGCTATCGTATGATACCTGCAGAAAATAACCGAGCGAATGTCCCTGAACATCGGTAGTCAGAGCCGGACGGAAACGCCTGCACCGGTGAACGAAATTACCGCTTTGGAAGATTTGCGAAAAGTCAAACGCATCTCCCTGATTGTAAGGAGACCCGCTGTATTGGCCCGCTTCGTTCAGGCACCATTTGCGATAGACGTCTTTGGTCATGCAGAAGTTCGGATTTGTCGAGGGCGAGAGGTTGTCATAGTTGTTCTGTTCGAGGCCGGCGTCCCATGCCTTGATTAGCTCGAAGGTCGCTTCATAGATTTTGAAGTCACCCTGGCCGATATATTTGTGCGTGACAGGCCAGAACTTTTTCCTGCTGTGCATCTCTGCGATATTGCTCTTCGAGATGCTGAGCTTCTGACCGGCCTGCTGACAATTCAGCTCGACGACTCTGCCTGTGCCGGCCCTGTAGAACACAATCGCCTGGCTATGCCCATTTTCTGCCAGTCGCGGGACGAACTTGAACTTCAGGCCGATTCGTTCACAGCAGCGATGCAGGGCCTCGGAGAGATTCACTCCCGTGACATCGAGGTCGCGAACAATTTGATTTTCCGTTAAGGCTTGCAACCGACTGAAACTCGGCGTTTTGAGTTGCCCTGCAGGCACGTATTCGCAGAGCAGATAATCAATCGTTTCCGCACAGGTCCAGAACCTGCCTTGCAAGGATTCGCCGCAAAAGACGGTGTAGCTTTTACCGTCGAGATTGATCGCTGTCTGATTGGCGTTACCTTTGCTGTCGGGATTAAATACTGTGTCGAGACCGGTCAGGAACATACTGGATCCGTCTGCTTTTGCCAGACGCTGGCCATATACTGAAAGGCGTTTCAGATTCACGCTGAAGTCTCTGGCGATGATTTCCAGCTTCTCGCCACCGGCTGTTCGTTTTGTCTCGATGCTTTCTATCTGCCCGTTGAAGATCGGCAGGCCAAAGACCGCTGAGCCGCACAAATGGGCATTATAATATTGCCGGATGCAGATGGTCTTTCCTGCGGCGAATTCATTTACAAAATCTTCGGCGGCTTTTACATCGGCGCCGGTGTGTGCTGCAGGATTATAGGCTAATTTAGCCCAGCCGAACTCCGGCCAGCCGCTTCGCACAATCTCTATCAGCTCCAGGTCGGGGCACAATATTCCGTCGACCAGAATCGAGACAGAAGCTGCCGGAAGTGACAGTTGCCTCTGTTCCGACTGGAAAAAGTCAATTCTGTTGGACATGTCTTGCCTCTCGTTTCTCAGTCAAAATGTTAAACCGTCTCTGCCTGCAGGATAGTGACCGCATCTGGTCCTGTGCCGTCAATCTCAATGGAAAGGTGGGCCGATGAATTGTGCTCAATACCGGTGGCATCTTCTGCTTTGATGGCGAACAGGTATCTGCCCGGTTCGAGTAGGTCACTTTCGTAGCGATAGAACTTCTGGCTCTGGTAGCTGATCTCAGCCAGAGGATTTTCATAGTCGATTTGTCCCGTCCGGCTGTCGTAGTAGATATTAAAACACGCCGGCTGCGAGCCTTGTTCGAGCGGGCAGTAGAACCAAGTCAGCCGGATCTTGCCGGCATCCACTTGCTCGGACTTAGCAGCGAAAATCTTATTCGGCAGCGGTTCTTGTAGCTCGCCGTCAGCATCGAGTGACAGCTTCGCCGCGGCAGCTAACGTGTGTTCCTGATAGCCGCAGTGATTGTATCGCCGAACCACATAAAAATATGTCGAGCTGCTGTCGTGCGGCAGGCAGGGCGGAGGTGAGATAACAGAAGCATTCGGCTCTGCAACAGTCAGGATGTCCGTAAAGTCTATTTGTTCCATGCCGCCTCCGCGGTATAGCGCCGAACAGCCGCCGATGCGGGCCCAGAACCAGCCCAGGCTCAGGGTCGTACCCAGCTTGAACGCATTTGCAGTTATTCCATTGAAGAGGGCATCTCTGAGCCAGTTCAGTTCGATTTGGGGCAAGCTGCCCATGGATTCAAGGGCTGCCGATGCTGCCGATGCTGCACTGACGGTGCCGGCCAGAGGAATTGCGGCTGCGGGGACATGAATCGACGCCGGGCTGACCGGCCTTGCGAAAATTGCAAACGGTTCGCGATGGAGCCATTTTATTTCTTCGGCGCTCAACGCACGGTTGTAGATATAGACGTACTCAATCCTGCCGTTCCAGCAGTAATAGTAATTGCTTACCTCGTAAGTTCCGCCGATACCTACGGGCTGAGAATCACTGACAAAGCTCAGATTGCCGGTGCTTGAAGATTCGGATGCTTCCTCGGCTGCGTTCACATAGAGTTTGCCTTCACCCTGTCGCCAGGTGCCTGCAACGTGCACCCATTCGCTGCCATCGAGTGCATGAAGAGACGTTGAGTTGATGACGCAATTTGTTCCGTCGGTATAGACCCACCATTTGAATCTTCCAGTGCTGAAGCCTGAAAGTTTGCAGGGTCTTACGAAAGCGTTGCGGGCAAAAATGGTATTTGTCTGGCTGACATTTTGATTGACTAATGCGACAACACTAACTTCGTTGGTGAGGTCCCATCCGAATTTGCCGGTTCCGCAATCGATGCATCGCTCGGTGCCGAACTCCAGGCATGAGCCGTATTTGCCCGGTTTCCATGCCGGCGGGGCTGTGCTGTAATGAAAGCTGCCGTTATTGCGGCGGGGACCGCAATCCGCGACTATTTCACCGGTCGCTTCGTTCATCAGCCAGCATCCCGTTAATCCTCTTGCGAGCGGATGGCTCCAGTTGATTTGTAATGCCCTGATCGGCTTAAGCAGTGGCATCTAATGTCACCCCATAGAACTTGTAGACAAAATTGTATTTGTCGTTGTAGTCTGCCTTGGCGTTTTGCCAGTCGGCTCGAATCGCATCGGCTATCTCCGCCTGTGTCTGGCCGGCGAGCACTACGATGTTTCGTGATACTTCCACTAATGAGCCGGCAGCCAGGGCGTCAATCTCGGCCTGTTGAAGTTGTGCCGTGATTGCGCTCTCGGGCGTCGGCACAATCCCGCCGACCGGTGTGTCGATGGGGATGTGATAGAACAGCCCGGCCTTGCCCTTGCCGGATTCGGTCCTGTTGATCTTTCCGATGTGTATATCGGCCATGTTCGCCTCCTTATGTTGACTGATAGTTCCAGCACTGGATGTACGCCCTGACGTTGTGGCTGTCGGTCGAGCCGGTCTGCTGGATGCCGATCCTGAAATGTGCCAGGTCTCGAACGACGAAACTCAATTGCTGCGGATCGACGCTTTTGTCGCCCTGCATTTCCAAGATCGGTGTGTCATCGTAATTTGAGCCGTCCAGCGATCCGTACAATTTGATCTTGACCTCATCCGTCGGTGTCGTATCGTAGTCGATCTCCACGGTGACATGAGCGCCTTCGTAGCCGTTGGTTTCCAGATCGACGTCGGCGGAATACGACTCGGTCGTTCCGGACAGCGTGACGTAGCCGTCGCCGGTCCCGATTATCTGAGACTGCGAGGCCCAGTTTCTGTTTATTGTTGCCATTCTAAACTCCTGCAATTTGCACTGGTTAATCTAAGCTTATATCCAGGTCACCCGCTTCGAATCCGGCTGTATCCGATTCGCCGATCGCTTTGGACTGACTCAATGTGCCGTGAGCCAGCATGTTGCCTGCCGTTGCTGCGTCGAACAGAGCGAAGTGAGTGATCGTTCCCCAGCTCCCGGTTGCCTGGGCGAATGTAATGTCGCCGGCATTGTCCAGCGAACCGTTCGATGCGGCGTTCCAGTCGGAAGCGGATGTTTGTACCCGCGTGTAGGCGTTGCCGCTCGGCTCGGCTAATCCTGAGCCGTCATCGGTAGGATCTGCAGTCGATAGTCCCACATAGATTGTCGGCGGCGTATAGCTGCCTTTGCCAAAAATGTGGTCCAGAATCTTGTTTTCCCAATAATCTGAAAAGCCGCCCATATCAAGTCTCCTGAGTTCTCAAGTGTTCTTAACTTGGTGTTCTGGTGATCGCCGCGGCAGCGTCCGTCGGCGTATGCGTCAACAACACCGTCTGCCCATCATCATCGTAGTATTTGATTTGGCCGCTGGGTTTGCTCTGCACGGCCTTGTTGGCCAGTAATTTGTCAGCGGTTACAGCGCCTGTCCCCGACCATACGATTTCTTCGCCGACTAAGAACATGTCACCGTCGGCGGGATTTGCCCCGGCCTGCAAAAAGACCTGAACGGAATATCTGCCGGCCTGTATATTCGTGTCAAAGCTGCCGACGTACCGGCTGCCGCTCTCGTCCGTCAGGCTGATGTCGTAATCGTCCGCGGTCCGGCCGCCCGTTCCCCATGCCTCGAAGGCCTGCCCAGCGACATACCAGACGTCCCCGGCGGCGTTGCGTACAATGGCATAAAGCGTATTGCCTGATGCGTAGTTTACATGAATTTCGTTTGCCATATCTGATTTCTCCGCTGCGGATGCGTTTTATGCTTGCTCGCTCCAGGTTCCGTTCTTGGCAATGGTGGCCCAGTTGCCCGCTGAATCAGCGATAACCGTTAGTGATGCCCCGATTGTGCTGGCCGATTTGTATTTGTCCGCCGTCTGGCCGGAGTCGTCACGAATTGCTGCTGTGCCCGGATCGATACGCAACTGCTGGGCTGCCTGTACGGCGAAACTGAGCAGCGTTCCCGCAGGTGCCGAGGCGGGCAAGGTCAGCGTCACCGTCGCGGCAGCGTCAAGGTTTGTGTGCACGCTGCCGGATTCTGCTGCCGTCAGTGTGTCGTCGCTGGTATGGGCCTCGATGGTTTTCTTTATCCCGCCGGCCCCGTAAGGCAGTGCGATGTTGTGCCCGACACGGCAGTCGGTTATCGAGTCGATGTCACCGCCTGATGTACAAACCTGGGCCAGGCGAATGTGCGGCGTGGTTGCCATCTCGGGGAAGCTACTATATTCGTTGGTGACCAGAGTACCGGACGAATCCAGGTAGATGTAAATATTCTGCTTGTCGTCGGCCAGCGTATTGCCCGTCGAGCCCGTGTAGCTGATCAGTACGGTGCCGAGCCAGAACTTGCCGGGCTTGACTCCCACGTCCAGGTCGCCTTCGTCATAGACTCTCAGGTCGTTCGCCCGTCGTGCCGCCAGCAGCAGCCGGTACAGCAGCTTTCTAAAGTGCAGGTAATAAGGTGCCGTCCCGGTCGGGATGTACTCGATGCCGGTCTCGCTGTCGGACTGCATATTGAGCAGTTCATTCTCGGATGGATAAACTTCAGCCATAATATTCCCCTTATCCGTTAATATTTAGCTCCCGGTTTTAACCGGGAGTCATTCTTAAAAAGTCACGCGTCGTTCTCTATGTTGAGCACCAATTGATTCATCTGCTTATCGAATGAAGAAACGCTCAGTCCCTCAGCGGGTCTTGCCGCCGGTGTTACCGTGACAGGCTCGGTTTCGCTGCCGGTGCTTTGCCTGCCCGATGCATCCCTGACCTTTACGCCGAATTTGTAAGTGCCGTTCAGCAGGGGTGGGCTTGTCCACTCGATCGTATCTGCGTCGAGGCCAAACTGACCGTAGCCGAAGCTGCCCTTGCCGAGGCCGACCGCTGCGGCCGAATCCCATCCGAAATCGCCCAGGCCGAATCGACTCATTCCCAACCCGGCTTTGTCCTGCCAGGCCGGCCAGATTCGGGTCGATGTATCGGTCATTGGATTGTCGTAATCGATTTGGCCTGTGCCGTTGTCATAGTAGATATCCGCAGAAGCGCCCATCGGTAAATTCTGGCTCCGTAACAGCGTGATTGTGACCCGTCCGCTATCAACCAGCGGCTGGGTAAGCTCACTGCTGAAATCCGTATCTGCGTCTTCTGCCTCAACGGCAAAGACCTCGATTCGAACAGGACTCTCCGGAGACGTTGGGACAGGGACGATCAATTGTCTTTGCCCGCTGTCGAGCGTTGTCCCTGCGTATCGGCCGTTGACATATACCTGGTGGAATTTGTCGCTCCAGATCGATCGCCATTTGACCAATGCGACGCGAGGCTCCTTGACGTACTGACCGTCCGGCCAAATGCCGGCGGGCAAGTCAAATGCTCTGACCGAATCTATGCCGTTGCTGTTAGGTGACATTCCTTCTGCGTCCTTTTCCATAACCCCCAGTTAAAACTGGGGGCTAAATATGGCGTGTGTTGCTAAACCAATTGCGTGTAAACGATTTCGTAATCGACGACAATGCCGGTGCCGTCTGTGTGTTCACTACCTGGCTTGAACGAATCCATGCGGAGATTTGCGAATTCCTGGTCGCTGCCGGTTATCAGTGTATGCGTATCGCCGTCCATGAATGCCGCTATCTTGCTGATTCTCTCGTCCAGTTGTGCCCGGCTTTTGGCCCGTAGCGTACCGGTCTGTCTAATCTTTCTGCCGCGTCGTCCGAGGTCGATACTGAGCACGCCGTCCAGCCCGGGCACGGTCCTTTCGATCGAGTCCCGGCTGAAGCTGCCGGCGCTAATCTCCAACGCCTGCTCATCAAACAACATCTGTGAATCTAATGTGACTTTCATCTGTTTTCTCTTTGCAAATTAATCCCGCACTAATCTTCCGGCTGCTCCGATCTTGGTGACATCGGCGATTCCGTCTGTGCCGACGTCGATGCTGAGCCGGCACCGTCCTCTTGCTTTGGCGAAGAGCTTCTGGTAGTACAGGCTCTTGTTCCAGTAGTTCTGGTCTCTGGTTTTGCCGGCCAACATCGCGTACACGATGGATATCACCGCGAAAACAGATGCCAGCCTCAGCACGCTCGTATCCAGAATATCATCGGCGTCGATGTCACTTGCCGGATTGCCCGGCCGGATGCCGAAATATTCGGTCAATTGAAAACCGACTTCGGCGGCCTGTGGTCCGAATGTGCTGATTCGATAGGATATGTTCGTCGCTGCCGGCGGTGGTACGGCGGTTTCTGTCGAATCGGCTCTTACTACCGATATGCTTAGCTGCGTCGTCGAATCCACCGAGACGATCTCGTACGCTCCATCCAGTGAACCGTCCGCAGATTGCAGATAGATGACACCGCCTGCCTGGACCTGTGCGGCGATGAAATCCGCTCCGTCTGCCGTCAATGTCGTGCCGCTGAGACTCGCTCCGGTTCCTGCCGCCAATACCTGCCAAGGCAGGTGCAATTCGCCGAACAAAATCGGCTCGTATTTCAAAATGTCGGCATTGTTTGAAAAAGTAACCATTTCTTGTGTCTCCTGGCGAGAATGGAATCCCGCATATAACGCGGGATTCCCATCCTCGTATGTCACCCCGATAAATCGGGTAAATGCTTAGCTGGTGCTCAGATCTCGAATCAAACCGTGCGCCGCTTCGTTTTTGAGCTCCATGGTATATTCGCCGATCAATTCGCCGCATTCGTAGTCGCCGCTGCTTGCCAGTGGCTTGAAGTGAAAGCTTCGCCCGGCTAAGGGCAGCACGTTGATGCGCGATGAATCCAGCAGCAGTGCTGCATCCTGCGGCATCCAGCGTGTCGTGACAATTTTGCAGATGCCGAAGTCGCTTTCGTACATGCCGATCATATCGGTGAAGGTTGTGTCGTTGGCTCCGTATGCCCGGCTGTCGGAACAAAACGCGTTGATCTTTCGCTTCTGGAAGCCGCCGACAACTATCAGGTCCACGTTGCCGCTGCTGTTTTCCCAGATTTTCCTGAGCACGTAGTTGATCATTGCCTCGTCGAGGGCGGTGCCGCTGGGAAAGCCGCTGTCGCCAGTGTGGAAGAGGTTCGTCGAAAGGTGCTGGATAATGCCCTTCATCGAGCGTCTGACCGAACCGCTGCCTTCAGGATTGCTCGCGGGCTGGCCGGCGTTGATGATGGTGTTTTCCAGATCGCGAACCAGCTCCCGCAGGCGTGCCTGCTTTTGATTGTCAATTTCGTCGGCCAGGCCTAACTGGCTGGCGGCCATGTCCGTGCCGCTGACTTCGACCGCGGCGGTGAATATCTGCGTGTAGTTGCCGCACCGGCTGCGATTGGTGAACCTTGCGTTGGGCTTGTCGGCGCCTTCGAGCGCGGCGTTGCCGAGGATGTTGATCGCCAGGTTGTCGGCCAGGTTATCGGCCGTGGTGCCGGCGTAGCCGCGAACTATCGTAAGCGTGTTTGTGCTGATGCCGGTCACCAGCATCAATTCCTCGCTGCCTTCGATCTGTATCTGATCGCCGATGCGGAACCGGCTGCCGTTATCGACGACAAAGTCGGTGTCGGTGCTCGGGTCGGAAAACGTGCTGTCGTTGACGGCGTCCTTATTGGGCAGAAGCTCGTCTTCGAGCCATTCATGATGCGTGCTGGTTGCCTCTCGCATCGGATCGCCCAGAGCGTTTAGTAAAGGCGTCTCAAAAGGCGAGACTATGCCGACCAGATCCGAGACATCCTCGGCCAGCTCCGGCAGGGTCGTACCGGCGGAATATGTTGCTTTTCCTGTAAATGCCATTTGTTATTCTCCTCTTTTGTTCGTAGTTATGAGTTCATATTCCATAGACAACGAACGATGAACTCAGATAAAGTTTCTTCGCAGTTTCAGATACTCGTGCAAATCCGTTCGGTTACCTGTGGTGGCTGCTTTTTTAGCTGCCCTTTCGAGCAGTGTCTGACTGTTTGTCACCCGGTCCCTGGCGCCGGCTGTTTTCGTTGGTGCCGCACCCGGGCTGCTGCCGGCAAACAGATATTGCTTTTCCTTCTTCAACTGCTCGATCACGCCGGTCACATCCGCATCGTCTTTGTCCTGCATTCTGGCCCTGGCAATCAGCACAGCCGTTTCCATATCGACTGCTCCGGCGGCGGCTAATTGCCGCATCAGATTCTGTTCGGTCTGAATGTCACGAAACTGCCCGGACAATTCCGCCGTTTGCGATTTTGCCTGAGCCAACTGCTCGGTCAACGCTTCGATTTTCTTCTCGGCACTCTGTGCCCGCTTGCGATAGCGGATGGATTCGGCTACCGGGACAAGCCTCGCATTGTCATTATCACTTGCCGGCGTTATGTCTTCTGACAAAATATCCTGTGTCTCAATCGGACTCATAAACTCTCCTTTGTGAATTTCGAATTTAGAATTCAGAATTTGGAATTAAGGCTTTCTTATTCTCAATTCTCCATTCTTCATTCTCAATTCTTACATCTCGTATCCTAATTCTCTGAGCACCTGCTCGTTCGGCACGCCCAGTTCTTTCTTGATCTGGGCCTCTTTTAATTTTTCCATCGTGTTCTCCGGCAGCGGGCTTGGAAAAATGATCTCGACGTCCCGGTCTGCCTCATCGGTTTTGTAGATGTTGGCGGTATCGAGTATTCCCAGGACCATCCGGCAGATTTTCCTTAGCCCTTCGCTGTAGGTGAATCGTTTGCGGTCGTTTTTCGAGAGCATCCCCATCAGCGTCAAACGAAGGGCCACTGCGCTGGTCAGGTTGCCGAGCTTGTTCTTCAGCACGCCGGCGACGAGCGGCGTGACGGCACTGACCTTGTCCATCGCCTCGCGGATCTCGGAGATGTGTAAAGCCTCGCTGGGCGTAGCGGTGTCGCCGCCGAACTCTTCGATCGACGCCTCCGGGTTATCGGTGTACCACATCCTGCCGGGCGCCACGGGTTTGTCCTCGAAGCCCTCGATCCCTTTGCCAAGGTACATTTTGAACGACTGGAACGTGATTCTGCTGGCCCGGTCGCTCAGCCGGGTGTTCAGCTCATCCTGCAGCGGGACAAGCGGCTCGACGTCGCTTATACCTTCGTAGTAGTACGGCTGAGCGATGTTCTGGATATGCACGATCGGCAGAAAGCCCCACGGCATCCGGCCCTCGGCGACGAGCTGCTTGTCTTCGTACCGCTGCCATGCATCGGCCGAGGTGATCTCGGTGACGGGCACAACCCGGCGATTGTCGCCGGTCTGCGTTCCGCCCGAGAGGAGTCTTGCAAGAAACGAGTTCTTTCTGCTCAGGGCGTTTTTCTTCTGTCCGAAGTGCTGCACGTAATACCGGATCTTTTTATAATCGTTTTCTTCCAGGACAGGCAGTGCTCTCGGCGCCTCGATCAGTTCAAGGTCGATTGTCTGCGCGAACTGCAGCACATCATCGAGGGACCCCGCATAGCGTCGGTCCGCAGAGAGGGTTTGTGATGATGGGGAAGTGACGCGTTCGATGATTTTATCGTCAGGCCTGACGAAACAATCGACAAAGCCGTAGACACTTCCGAGCACTGCCATATCCTGGAAAAATCCGATCTCGCCGTTAGCCGCGAACAATGCCTTTAAGATGCTTTGGATTTCTGCACTTTTTGGCTCATCCGGCGATTTGGAAACGAATGTGATGGGCTTGCCGAACAGGAAATCGACCGCCGCGTTGACTCGCCATGCGATGT